>ENA-ORXD01001342-ORXD01001342.1-sediment-metagenome-genome-assembly--contig:-NODE-1342-length-21078-cov-5.709347_pt1 | contig 21078 bp, 19 predicted proteins | sample MGYA00237862_ERZ511471 | MGnify/ENA metagenome assembly ERZ511471
CTTCCAGCCAGATGGCAGTCGCTTATTTTAACGAAGAATATGATGCCTGGCAGGAAACAGACTTCGAAACAGATGAAACTGCCTCCAAAATGATCGTCAAGACCCGCCATTTAAGCCTCTGGTCCATCTTCTTCCAGGATGACAAGTACATTACATCGACCCTGCCTGGTTTCACTATCTATTTCAACAAGGAGGCCAGCGCTCCCGTCATCGGCAGTGTCGCTTCAGGGGACCCGATTTACGAGTATGCATCCATAGTAAGGACCGGCCTGTACGATGCCAGCAAGGCTTACAGCGACCTGAAATTGAAATTGCCGGAGCATACCAAGGTATACATAGACCAGTGGGACGCCGACAAAGAAGCCGAATGGGGCTGGTTTTCCAAAAATATCGAAATACCGCTCACCTACATAGACGAGCAGGAACTGCACATGGTTTCGGCCCATGAACTCTTTCATGCCGTTCAGAACCAGTATGTCACCTTCGTCACCATGTCATCCAACCGCTGGTTTATGGAAGCAACTGCAGACTACGCCGCGGCACATGTGGCCACTTCCTACGGCCTGAAGGACAAGCTGCCGTACAGTTATCTTAAATCTGGCGTGAACAGCAGCCAGACGTTCCACATGTATCAGACCGCGCATTTCATCAAATTCCTGGTAGACAACGGATTTGGTTTCAAGGACCTGTTCGAAAGCGTGATGACAGGCAGCGGTGATGCCCTTGCCAACCTCAACAGCTACCTCAATTCCAGGGGCAGTTCGCTTTCACAGATGTATGACAGGTTTGCTTACAGTGTTCTGTTTAACAGCGGCATCGGTATGCAGGAGATGGAGGGTGATGTATACACCAGCCTCGCCACACAACAGCTTGAGTTCAACCTGGATGCCGGCGGCAGCGTCAACCAGATGGTAACAACCGGCTCCAGTTACGCTGCCAGCCTTTGCGGTGTAAAGTTTGCCAGTCAAAAGGATGAATCTGTGCCGGTTTCGATAAGCGCCATCGAGCCGACTTCCGGTATCCGGGTGCAATACGTGGTAGCCGGCGGGCCCGGCAAATTGGATGCGAGGGAAAGCGGCTACCTGGCAAACGACCCGGTCGAGATATTCGTCGGGGATGGCGATTATCTATATTTTCTCGTCACCAACTTCGCTCCGGCCAGCGGTTCCGTAACGGTAGTAATCGGCAAGGAAGCCCAGGCGGAGCCATACACCAACACCAGGTCCGCCAAATTGTATAACAACTACTTCAATGCCGATATATCCTTTAATTTGCACGCCAACCGCCCCTTCCTGATTACCCGGGAAGTTGTCGTGGGCGATGCGCTGGCCCTTCAAATCCAGTTCGAAAGATACGACAAGGACATCAATATCGATGTAGAAGCGTTGGTCACCAACCTGAGCTTCACCGATTCAGTGGGTTACGGCCCCGATTTCGAGCCGGTTATCAAACGCCAGTACTGGGCTACCCCGGCCGGAGAAATTGAATCGAACTCGACGACGATAACTCTAGCGCCCGACGGCCGGGGGATGGCATCCTTCGGCTACGAGGTTATCATCGATATTCACAACATAAAAGACAATACATATTCCTGGGGTGGCGGCTCGGTTGTCGTTTCGGTCAGCGCGGTTGTAATGAACTAGGCTTGCATCCGGCACAGCCTGCCGATACGCTTGGCAAGGGCCATTATGGTCATTGCAGGCGGGTTGCCCAGGGAAGCGGGTAGCAGTGTTGCATCGGCAATATAGAGGTTTTCCGGCAGCAGGCTGCAGTGCAAATTATCTGCTTCTCTTTCCGTCAACGGCAGCGTGCCGCCGGGATGGCCGGCATTGATCGTCCCGGTAAAGACGCTGTCTTTTTTTATGCCTAACCGCATGAGAATTTCAGTACACAACTGAACACCTGCGTTCAGGCCGGCCTTGTCCTGAGCAGTCAGAGTTTTGTGCACCGATCTACCTGCAACATAACCACAGTTTGAATCAGCCAGTTTAATCTGCAAACTGAAAATATCGCGTGCCGGCAATTTCCATTTCTTATTGAAAAAGAAACTCAGGAAATCGAAATAAGGGGAGATAATGAAATTCTCTTTTTGTATTATGTAAGGCATGGGTATCTCATGGTTTTGCCCGGCACCTTTCCATTCAGCCGCTACGCACAACACCGGATCCACGAACAGATTTCTCTCACATTTTATAGCTGAATTTTCCAAAATCACCGGGGTACCCAGGCCGCCGGCAGCAAGGATGACAAGATCCGCGGGGTAGAAACGCAAGCGGCCTCCCGCTACCGCCTCCACTCCGGCCGCCCTTCCGTTTCTAATAATGACTTTTTTCACCTTGCAACCGGTAACCAGTCGGGCGCCTTGCGCCAGTGCCTGATCCAAGAAATGCCGGGTGTCCCATTTTGCTCCTTGCGGGCAGCCGAAAACACACCTTCCGCATTTTACGCATCCGCTGAAATCGGTCATTTTGGGTGTTACCACGGGTTGAAGGCCCATTTCACGGCATACTTCAAACGTTTCGGCGGTTAGCGCCTGCCACTTTCTACGATGTTCTGCTGAAATGGGAATTTCTTCCGAAAGTTCCTTGAATTCGACATCGAGGTCGATTCCGAGCTTCAGCAAGTCCCCGTCTTTTCGTACCGCATTTGCGGTGCTTATGGTTGTAGTGCCGCCGGTACCAACCCCATAAACCACCACCACCCCGTCCTCGGTTTTGCTTATCTTCATCGCCGGAAATATCAATTGTATTAGCCGTTCGTCAAACAGGATTCCGGTCGCTCTCAATTTTTCCAGGTTCGATACGCTGGTAGTGAAAGGCCGGAAAGCCCCACCTGCTTCAAGAACTGTTACCGCATATTCTCCCTGGAGTTCCTTTGCCACCGTCGCCCCGCCGGCGCCACTGCCTACTACTATGGCATTCTTCAACTCGAGCCTCCATCGAACGATAGAACGGCCCGGCAACATCGTTTGCCTTCGGTTATTCTCTGGGTAAACCTGAAACTGCCCCCGGAAAGACCCTCTAAAAGGCCTTCATCCAGAGATGAAATCAGACAGCACACCGGGCTGGAGTAATAAGAACTGAAAAAGCATCTATTGATTACGATCCCGCCATTCTGATCTCCGGTGAATTTTATACCCAGAATTCTGTAAACGAGTCTGGCGGTTATCAACGCATCGGCAAGGCAATCAACACCAAATTTTCTCTTTATTTCCTGAGCCATAGCAAAGGCACCGTTATACAGCCGGGTGCGCGTTTCCACTTCTGCGCCCTGCCGGATGCATTCCTCCGCCTTATCCCGGGTAAACTCAGCGTATGAGTGCAAACATTGTTCGGCGGAGAGCCCACGCAGCGACGGGCGTTCGCATTGAAAAGCTGAAGCTGTAACGTCATAAAGCTCGGCAAGCTTCTTCTTTTTTAAGAAAGCCGGCATGAATACCCGCCCCAACAACAATAACGAATTCATTCCTGCTTATGCCTTTTCAGGGTTAAATAAAAACATAGAATAACACCGCCAAGAAAGCCGTCGATGGCAAAATTGACTACATAGATCAAGAACTGTTCCTGAAACAGGAACATCGCCAGGGAAAGAAGCGAGGTAGCCAGCTTGGCGTTAAGCAGCACAAGAGGGAAGTTCTCGTCCAGGGGATGGCGGTACATCAAGAAAGCAAGCAGGGCTACAAGGTACATATAACCGGCAGCCAGTATCAGGTAAAAACCATGGTTTTCGACAGGCATCACCTGCATACCCAGCGCCGGTGAAAGCCCGTTAAAAAAGTTTATCACTCCGGCTGGTATGGTTATAAAAAGCAAACCGACAAGCGCAAAAACTACACACATAAAAAGGCTAACCGGCCGGTAAAATCTCATTTTCTATTTTCTCCCGTAAAACAACCTGCCAAATTCTGACGGAGGGCCGAAACAGGCTTCGGCCATCATATTAGCGGAGTTTGTCTGGCTGACCATGGCCTGGCTTCCGGCATATTTGTGTATAAGCTGGTAGTTTGTGTTGATAAAGCAGCCCTCATGGGAAGGCTGAAATAACGCCTTCATATCATTGAAAATATCCTTCACCGGTCTTTCCTGCACATTGCCGAAGGTCATTGGCGTAAATACACACGGGCTTACTTCACCAAAAGCATCTATATATATCATCTTGCGCCCGGCGTTGCATCCGAAACATTCCTTGCCTTCAAAATGACCAAGGTAGTTTACCGTCATGTTGCCCACGCGGTTGTAACGGTCCTGCAAATAAAGAAGTTTCAACCTGTCTTCTTCACTGACAACCAGGCTGGAGTCCCAAAAGGCTTGAGTCGATGGCTTTACCTCACTCAACCAGGCTTCATGAACATCCAGTCCGGTTAGAAAATCAAGAAACGCCTCTACCTCATCATGCTGAATCATTTCCCTGGAAATAACCGACGATACTCCGATATGAATACCGCCGGTATTCTTGAAGATATCGATCGCCTTCAAGGCTTCCTGAAAAGCACCGGGGTAGTTTCTCCTTTTATCGTGTTCTTCCGGCGAATGATGGTCCAGGCTTACACATACGGAAAACAACCCGGCTGCTTTAAGGTCGGCGGCCAGTTCCCGGGTCAAAGTGCAGCCGGTAGTAAAGAGCTTGACTGCGCAGTGTTTAGAAATGCTTGCTGTGATTTCCACAATATCCCTATTTAGAAGCGGTTCTCCACCGGTAATTCCTAGCCACACAACACCCATTTCCTTGAGTTCCAGTATGACTCTCTGGATAGTATCCTTATTCATAACCGTACCGTGGCGGTTCTTGTTGTAGCAGTACTGGCATTTTTGAGGGCAGGCATTGGTCAGTGCAATCTGGGCATGAGAAGGCCCTTCGCTGCGTCCGATGAGTTGTTCGTTAACGAATCGGGAGTAAGCCCTGCTATTCAAAGGAGGCAGGTGGGAATGAATAATAACATGCTCGCCGACAACCACCGGCTGGAATTTCATCATATAGCGAATAAAGAACAGGTTGACCGAAGGGCTCAGTTTGAGCATCTGAGGGTTTGACAGAACCGCCTGGTATGCTTTCAGTTTGTTACCCAGCCGGGACATCTTAGCCAACCCCGCTGCTTTTGGACGGCTCTATAACAGTTCCGGATTCCCGGGCAGGCCACCAGATCGACAGTCCGGGCAAACTCCGGTACCGTAATGTGTGCCGGAAAATCATCGATTTGTTCAATTCAAAAATATATTAGTATACAAACATCGGTGATGTCTATTAACAGACCGTTATCTTATCCTGCCTGCAACCCGACATCAACAGGGTTAAGCAAAAAGACTCGTCATCGGTGCAGTAATTTCTATTGTAAACAATATCAGGCTACCGGCAGCTCGTATTTGATTTGCACCGCCTGTACGAAATGCCAGCCGGGTTTGTGAGTTTTCAGGCTTACGACGTAGAAATAATTCTGGTTGTCCACCGGGTTTACGGTACTCAAGGGTACAGTAACCGTCCTGGCAGCAAAAGGTTCCCCCGGCCGGAGAATTATTATGTCGGTGATCGAACCGACTGTTGCCATCTCTTCCCAGCCACAACTCAGTTTAGCAGCTGACAAAGCCGCCGTAACCGTCCCCTGGTACCAGATAGACATTTCCAGGATAACCGCATCGTCCGGCAGGTGCAGGCTGGCTTCGAAGTAGAACTCCCCGTTGATCTCGGCCGAACCACATGCATCGTACCGGTAGTAACGCTCTGATCCAATATCGGAATATCCGGGCAGAAAATCAGATGCCGTCAGGTTGAGGTAATGAATTCCATATCCGGGCCCTGCCGGTCCCGTGTCTCCTGTATCCCCTTTCGGACCCTGTTCGCCCTGGGGCCCGGGCATCCCCGGTTCTCCCTGGGGCCCCTGTAAACCCTGTATACCCTGCGGGCCGGGTGGCCCCTGTTCTCCCTGGGGCCCTATCGGCCCCTGCGGCCCCACCGGACCCTGTGGGCCCATCGGCCCGGGAACACCCTGGTCACCCTGTGGACCGGCACAGGCTGCCGCCAGCGTTGAAAGCAATGTAATACACACAACCAAACTCAACAAACGAAATAAGCTTTGCATTACAACCTCCTTCGACAGTACCAAACTGTTTACTAGACCCGGCATAGTTCGGGACAATAAAAATGCCGTCTAACGCATTCCTGTCCGCTTGCCTGCTGTACTAATCTTATCTAAATTATACTCCCCGTAAATAGGGAATAAGTACCCCGCAACAGTTGAAAATCAAGAAAATGGTAATACTTTTGACCATACGGGGCGTGGTATTGTAATGCATTTACGTCTGCATTTCGAAACCTGAAATAACCAACGCCAGCTTCGCCGGGTGTGATGGCGGGCGGTACAGAATTGAATTTACAATCCGCCGGAGAGATGAAGCCTTACAATGATAATAATGTTATCCGGGTATTAATCGGATTTATATTTCAGCAGGCGGAAAAGGCCTCTGGATGGTTTGTAAACCCTGTCAGGAAATTTCTGGGGGAGCTTCCAGACACTGCCGTTTACCGTTTTCGGATGCAGGGTTCGGTCCGATTCCTCGATTCTCGCGCGCAATTCCGAAAAACGCAGTCCCTCAGGATGCTGTTCCAGCAACTCAAACGCCTTCGCATTTATTCGCTCAGTAATATTAAGATGCTGCATACTATCACCCCCGCGTGTGAAGTTATCCGCTGTTTTCATGTCGGAATTGTAGCATACAGAAAGAACCAGTGTGGCATTTTACGGCCTTTTTTAAGCACGTCAATTTGGGTTGTGTTAATATATTGATGGTGCAGGTGGCTTATGTTCGATAGAAATCTGTTGACAGAAATTCTGTGGGCCGTCGCAATCGTCGTATCGGCTATTATTCTGGCGTGGCTTATTAGTCATGCCTCGCGCATGATAAAAAGAAGGCTGCCGGCCAAAAAAGGAACCGGTACACTTTCGGTCGCAATCGACAATGTAATCATACCCGTAGTCGTCCTGATTATCGTTGAGGGCATCATCCTCGCCCTGATGTCAGTAAGTTACCTGGATTCATGGCAGGAGGGCCTGCAAAAAGCAGCTATAGGAACTGTTATCATCGCCGCTACCTATGGATTGGCTCAGATTTCCAGCTCTTTGATTACACGGCACCTGATCAGGCTCAAGGAACGCTCCGCCAAACCCGTTGACCTCGGTGTTGCGATGTTCTTCAATCGGATTATCCGGATTGTAATATACGTTATCGGCCTGTTATTGCTCCTGGATTACCTCGGCATACCCATCAGCCCGTTGATCGCCAGCCTTGGCATCGGCGGCCTGGCGGTAGCTCTGGCTTTACAGCCTACTCTGAGCAACTTCTTTGCCGGCACACAGGTAATTTCGGATCGCGTAGCCCGCACGGGTGATTTCATAGAGCTGGATGAGAAAACCAGGGGATATGTCACCGATATAGGCTGGCGCAGCACCAAAATAAGAACGCCTTACAATAACATTGTTATAATTCCAAATTCGGTACTTGCAAACAGCCAGGTAACCAACTACAACCTGCCGAATACTGCCGTTGCAGTACAAGTCGATTGCGGCGTAAGTTACTCCAGCAACCTGTCACGCGTAAGAGAACTGGCGCTGGAAGTTGCCAACGAAATCATTCAGAGTCGAGACGAAGCTGTCAAGACATTCGAGCCCGGGGTGGGCTTCGACAACTTCGGGGATTCCAATGTGGTGTTCTGGGTATGGATACAGGCTAAAGACAGGTTGTCTTCATTCAATCTTAAAAGTGAGCTGATCATCCGTTTGCACGAACGTTTCCAGCAAGAAAATATCAATATAAACTACCCGGTCAGGGTGACTTACCTAAAATGGCCGGACGATGCCGCACCCGAAATTCTTAACAGTTTGAAAAAGCAGGCTTGACATTTTGGAGGGGCCAAAATAATTTTGAATACATTCTGATGACGGGAGAGATTGGATGTATTCCAGAAAGGAGACCTGAATGAGCCAGAAAATTGAAAAAAACATAACCGGTATTACCATCAACTATGAAGACGGGACGCAAAGCGATTTGCAGTACTTTGCACTGGTTGGCCTCGGAAACAATACCTGGTATGACATTCTGTATTCGCCTCCAAGCCGTGAAGCAAAAATCAAGATGAACAACTACCTGGTAGAGTTATCCAACAGCTTGATCGAATCCATCGGCATGTAAGAAAAACAAGCGCCCGGCACGCCACACGATAACTTGAAATAAGCGCAGCAGCGCATTGACAAGCATTACCATCTGAATACTATGATGGCGAAGGTGGTATAAGCGCAATTATCATAACCGGCTGGCCCAAACAGCCAGGTACTTATTTATAAATCAGATTAAACGACGAGCCCCCTTATTACTGGATCACTCCTGTTGCCATATCAGGGAGCTCGCCGGAATTATTTAGAAACCGCTGCCGTCGGGAATACCATCACCTGAATTAGGGGCTGGGCCTGCCGGGCCTGACCCCGATCCGACATCACCGTTTGCCCCGTTCGGTTCTTCCATACCGCTGCCGTCGGATATCCCGTCACCGGCGTTCGGCGCGGGCCCCACAGGGCCCGAACTGCTGCTGGCTGTTTCGCCGGTGGCTGCTACGATAGTGTCGGGAAGGATGGTATCGTCCTGACCGTTCTGGAAGCCATGCGGGCCGGGTTCAGAATAGTTGTAGTCGTAATTGTAATCATAGTTGTAGTCAAAGGCATAAGCATACAGGTTGCCGGCAGCTTCGCCCGGTGAGACTTGCTCGCCCTGATTTGGAGTACCGTTGCCGTTTTCGCCACCGTTGGCTGACGTCTGACCGTTCCGGGTGCCGTGAGGGCCCGGTTCAGCATAGTTGTAATCATAGTTGTAGTCGTAGGCATAAGCATACAGGTTGCCGGTGCCTTCCCCGGAATTCGTAACTACACCGGCTGATTCTTCATTGTCAGTATTTTGCCCATCCGGAGTCCCATGCGGACCGGGTTCCATGTAACTGTAGTCGTAGTTGTAATCGCTGGATAAATCCTGGCCAATGCAATTCTCTTCGAGGCATTCGCCTGCATTGCCGTTGTCGCCGGTTGACAGATTGCCTGCCAGCACAGCTCCAGATACGGACAATCCGACAAGGGCCCCGGTAGCCAGGGTTATACCTAAAATCCTGGGAATTCTTTTCATCGCGCTCCTCCCGGGTAAGTATCTTTTCCAACAGATATATACGAAAGAGTCCCGGAAATGTTACACCTGGCAGTAAGATTTTGCTCGCGCAGGTTGGAGTTGTTGTTTTAGAAGGAGATGGAACATTGGAATTGCATCCGGCCGATCTTAACTGTAACATTTATTCACTTTATTCGTTATACAGGATACGGAGACCGATTGGACAACTGCGATGGCAACGTGCCACAACCAGAAATTGAAATAGCTGAACTGGTGGAGCGGGCCCGCAAAGGAGATACCGCAGCTTTTGGTCAGATTTATGATTATTATGCCGACCGTATTTACCGGCATATTTTGTACCGGACTGGCAATATGGAAGACGCCCGGGACCTGATGCAGGAGGTATTTATCAAGGCATGGAAAGGGCTGCCCAGGTATAACCCGACCCGGACCCCTTTCGCAGGATGGCTGTTTACCATTGCCCATAACCGGGTTATCGATCACTACCGGACCAGGAAAGATTGTGACCATATCGAGGATGAATCGATCATTATCTCGATGGCGGGGACTCCCGAAAAGCTCGCCGAGCAAAACTTTACTCAGCTGGAGGTCAGGAAGGCTATTCTTAAGCTGCCTCCCGAACAGCAGCAGGTGATCTTGATGAAATTTATCGAAGGTTTTGAATACTCTGAAATCTCCAGCGCTGTGCAAAAAAGTGAGACCAATATCCGGGTTATCGTTCACCGGGCACTGAAGAAAATGCAGCAGATTCTGGCGGCGACGGGGTACCGGAATGACTAGGAAGGAAGCAGTCTTAACCCGGTGCATCGAAGCCGTCAGGTCGGGGGAAGCCACTGTCGAGGAAAGCCTGCGACAGTGCCAGGGCCACGGCAGGGAACTGGAGCCACTGCTGAAGCTGGGTGCAAACATTGAGCCGCTTAAGCCGGTCGGCATGGAACCGGCATACAAGCGGATAGCAAAAGCCCGCCTGCTGGAAGAAATCCAAACCGCTGGACAGGCCGGGCACCGCCAGCCGGCAGGCGGGCCTCTGGTCAGCATGTTCAACATATTCAAACAGCCGGCCCTTTGCAGGGTGGCCGTATCTTTCCTGGCAGTTATACTATTGTTTGCATCGCTCGCCGGCGGGACGGCTTATGCAGCCCGGTCCAGCCTGCCGGGGGAAATGCTCTACCCGGCCAAAACCGGCACTGAAAGCCTGCGCCTGTTTATAGCCGGGGGGAATCTGGCTAAAGCCGAGTTGAGCCTTGATTTCGCCATGACGCGCCTGCTGGAACTGGATGAGCTTGAATCCGGCGCCGCAACGGAAGCCGGCCTGGCGCTGGAAGGATACCGGAACAATCTTGATGCGTTCATTCGATATGCCACCGGAATTTCCGGTTCTGCTGACTTTTACACCCTTGCGGAATCCGCTCCGGAACATTTCCGTTCTCAAATAGAATATATAGATCAAATTACGGATTCCGATCCCGGTTATGCGCAACAGATCGGCCCTGCCGCAACAGCCGGGTTGAATGCACACGTCGAATTTATGGACATACTGGCGCAATATGACCTGCTGTCAGCTGCGCAAATCAACCTGGATGCCATGCAAAGCCGGCTGGAAAGAGCCAGTGATATGGCCGACAGGCAGAATTATCCGGCCATGCGGGCAGCTCTTTTACAGTATCAGCAACTGAACCGGTTTGCCCGGGATGTAATTCTGAAGGCCCAGGCCGGGGACAACCAGAAATCCGAAGTAGAGAGCCTTAACCTGCAGGCAGCCCTGCAATTCCAGAATATCCTGGATGATATGGCACAGCAGGCCGCGGAAGAACACCGCAACTCTATCGAAGCCAGCCGGCAGGCTACGTCGCAGTTGCAGGAACAGATTTCGGCAGGAGATGGAAACTCAAACCAGCCGGGTGAGGGTTCCGGCTCCCCGGATGCCGGAAACGACAATGGCCAGAACCCACAACAGGATGGCCAGGCGAAACCGCAGACCCCAGGTGGTACAGGCACGACTGACAACGGCAGCGGAAGCGGATCTGCGGATAACCCCGCCAGCGGTGCAGATAACCAGAAACCCCCAGATGGAGGCAGCGGGTCCACGGGAGCGGAGGGTGGCAATGATAATAACAGCACGCCTCCAGCCGCCGGTGGCACAGCAGACAACCCGCCGGGGAAAAATGATGAAGCAGGTCCGGGAGAAACTTCAGGCAATACCGGCACCGGTTACGACGGCTCGCCGCTGGAAGGACCGGCATTACCAAAACCGCAAAGCAGCCCAACTACAGTCAAGCTGACGGCCGTAGCATTTCGCAGATAGAACCTGCAAAGGCCAAAAGGGCTGTTTCAGCTTTGAAAAATGGCGGGCCTAGGTTGACAGATTCCGAACTGCTCTTTTGAGAAAAAAGCGCTTTACCGGAACTGCAACTATTGTTGGCTGATAACCCAAGACAGGAATGAGAAGACATGGAGTTCGAATCCTGTATAAAAGCATCCATGTTGAATTACTGCAAAAATAGTTAGATGATGCAGTAATGTGATATTGACACCGATGCAAATTATATGTACAATTTCTCATGTACTATATCACACACTATATCGTACATTATGTGTTACCAATATAAATAATTTATGGTGATTTATTATGACCGCTACCGTATTTTCAGATGAGCTGATCAATTCTACTCAATTAAGAACCCGGCAAAAACATTGGCTGGACAAAGCTTTAATCAAACCCATATCAATACTCAGCGGAGAAAAACAACTGGTATTGATAAATAGGGACACTGCAAAAGATATTTTTGCCTATAACCACTATGCTTCTATGGTTATTCAATTTTGCCAGGAACAAAAAACAGGGAAAAACAATGAGAGCAAGGTGTTTCCCTGGATCAAGTATCTGGATGATAACGAAACTATGGAATTTACCAACGAATTACTTACTTCATTTCTTGGAGTCGTACAGACTAAAGAATGGAACACTCTAGAAGAATTGATAGAAGATTGGATAGCAACTGCTGAAGTAAAAAGCCATCCCAAGCTTGTCGAGGCTCTTTTGACCAAGGGGGACCCCTCTGAGCATGTCCGACTCTAAGCCTATATACGAAATTGTATTAGAAAGCAATAAAATAATTAAAAGTTGGGAGTTGCTCAAGAGTCAGTTTCCTGAGAAAATGCGAGATTGTGAGCTTTTTTTACGAAACAACCCAGAGGATAGAAGCAAGGCTCTCGGACTATTAAAAAAATTGAAGGGGCCTTTCAAGGGCATACTTCAATACGATATAACAAAAGACGACTATAGGGTATGGTACGCCGTCGATAAAAAGAATAACAAGGTTGTCATCAAATATGCCGGGCCACATCCTGACTGAACTAACATACCGGCAATAACGTTATCCGTTTCGTTCTGCAATTTCTTTCCAGCCCGTGTCCAGGCCACAATTTTAGCAGCCTGAGCAGGAGTTCTTTCGATTGGTTCTCCACTTGGTTTGAGATTCGAATGGCAAATCAAATTACCTTGAAGTATGCTGGTTCCTTTGAAAGAAAGAACCCTCACAAAAAGCCAACTCACGAGGGCTGTTTCAGCTTTGAAAAATGGTGGGCGCTACCGTACAGCAGGCAGAACCTTTCATATCACCTTTCCGCTTGATGTAAATTCGAAAGCTAGTCCCACACTATAAGAGTGGTGTACTGAGAAAGGTAAGCTATTCAGATTTGACCTTCTTCTCTGTTGTAATGCTTGAGATATGCAAATCCTCCCAGTATATTATTGACCTGATCACGCACGGAATAGCTGGCCCATCACGAAAAGCACCGAGAGCCCCGGGGCCACCGAAAGCAGGGCACCCTCCTCCGGCTCCTTATTCCCAGCGAAAAAGTCGGATCGATAACATGGCCGCGACCACGATGAAGCCGGAAACAATCAGTATTTCATTTAGATTGTACCCCAACCCCAACCATGGATCTTGAATCATCGTAACCACGTGCCGCAGCGGTGTGATGTCGCCGGTAATCTGAAGGGGTTTGCTCAGCACCTCGCGAGGTGGTCCGGTTCCACCCAAAAGCATCATAACAACGTACAAAATAAGTCCGGCGCCCTGAGTGGCTCGCGAGTTGGGTAATAATGCTCCGAGAAGAACCCCGATGGCTACAAAACAACATAAGCCCAGGAGAAACATAAAAATCACAGCTAACCAATCGTGCGGGGCATCGATATTGAAAGCTGTAAACCCAATTATCATCACGCCGATGGCTCCAGCTATGGCTACAACTAAACTGACAATCGTTTGGGAGCCAAAAATCATGGCACCGGAAATGGATGAAGCACGGAACCTACGTAAAACGCCTCGCTCTTTATAATTTGCCAGGTGGACCGGTAGTTGAATCAATCCGATTGATGCCAGCACCAGACTTATGTAAGCCGGGGTGTAATAGTCCATTGCCCCTACTCCCCGGTAGATATGCGGGTTAGGATTATTACCAAAAACAGAACCCATAACAGGCAGAAATATTAACGGTAAACCGAAAGTAAATATCATCGTGATCGGTTCACGGAAAAATAATTTCAGTTCTAACTTGGCGAGCTCAAACGCCGATCTCATTCTCCGCTCCGTTGCTATCAGTTAATTTTAAGAACACATTTTCCAAAGAAGGTTGTTCTAGGTGCAGGTCCACAGGTATGATGTCGTGTTCCACGAGTTTGGCGGCTACCAGCGCCAGGACTGCGCCGTTGCCCCCTACGATTACCTTCGAACCAGTACGTTCGATTCTTATTACATTCGATACATCTTTTAACCACGAAATATCCATCGCATCGGTACTAAAAACCACCCTGACTTCGTCGGCGTGATTATTAATGAGGGCTCTCGGAGCGTCCATTGCCACTATCTTTCCCTTATCCACAATTGCCAGACGGTCGCAAAGTTCCTCTGCTTCATCCATAAAATGAGTGACTAGCATAACGGTAGTGCCACGAGTGCGTATTTCTCTTATCAAACCCCAAGCGACACGCCTTGCCGACGGGTCAAGCCCGGTTGTCATTTCGTCAAGAAAAACCACTTCAGGGTTATTGACCAGAGCCAAGGCGACGAACAGGCGCTGACGCTGGCCACCGGAAAGTGCGGCAAAGGTAGATTTTGCTTTTTCTTCAAGTCCCCATTCTCGCAATAACTTGTGCCAATCAACCATGCTGTTGTTGAGGGAACCAAACAGTTTCAAAGCTTCCCAAACCTTGATCCGATCGGGCAGTGCAGCTTCCTGCAACTGGCAGCCGATCCGTTTTCTTAATTCCGGTGCTTCAGTGACAGGGTTCAAACCCAGTACCGATACACTACCTTTATCATATGAACGCAACCCCTGTAAACATTCTACAGTTGTCGTTTTCCCGGCACCGTTCCTGCCCAACAAGCCGAATATCTCCCCTCTTTTGACGGAAAAGGAGACATCTGTAACGGCCGCAAACTTACCATAATTCTTATGAAGATGGGATACTTCTATTACGTTTTCCATAACCTTTCAAAGTTAGAGTATACCACGATGCCATTTTGAAAAACCGAATGTTTCATTTGTGATAGATGGATCATGGCACCACTTTAATTACTACATTTCCTTTTTTATGACCTTGATCGACGTAGTGGTGCGCTTCGATAATTTACTTCAACGGATAAGCGTCTATCAATCACTGGTTTTATCTTGGCTGCCTCAACAAGATCTTTGAAAAATACCAGGTCGTTAATCTTTTAACCGACTCCGAAATCAGAATCTTTATTGGCGTACCAGCTAAACCACGGACTGAGAAAAATTGAAACAGCAATCGAAAAAAATGATACACTCTCTCCCAAAATATCGTATAATAATTTCAAAATTTTTTAAACCTGTCCATAAAAACGTGAGCATTGCCTGAAAACACAAAACATAGGTAAGAACCTTGGACCGGAAATCTGGCTAACTTTATCGATAGAAAAACATTCAAAACCAAGTTGGACTATACGCCTGTTAAAATGTATCGGAGTGTGATACTGCCGTGAAACGATTTGCCAGTTTAGATTTTCTACGCGGCTTCGCCATTTTTTTAATGATCGGGTTACATGTGATTAATGGGATACTCGACATAAATGCGCAGATGGACAATATGAGCAGTAATTCTCTGCTTAGCCTGGTATCACTGGTAGTGCTCCCGTTTCTAGGGGGCTTGGCGGGATTTTTCCTGCTCATTAGTGCCGCCTCGAATATGGTATCCATGTACCGGCGACTAGAAAATGGGCAACCGACAAACATTCTGATAATGCAACAAGTAATAGGTGGAGCGCTGCTTGTTCTTTTTGCCATGCTTACGGAGGCCGTTACGGGTTACAACGGAGCGTTTGGTATATTCGTACGGGACCTGGGAGGTACCTATCGGTGGCCCTTATATCTTGAGATAGCCCTGTCGCGGTGGAATTGGTTTGAAATGATCCACACCATCGGGTGGTGCGTACTCCTCAATGGTCTTATTCAAGGTATTATAAGCCGGAATGGGCAGTGGAAAAATGTATCCCGCCAGATACGGACCTATCTATTCATCGCTGCAGTGATGGTTGTACTCACAATCCCCGTGTGGATAGGCGTTTCAAAACTGGTTCCGGGATATCCATGGCAGGAATCTGCCATGACGGGCGGGCAACTCTATTTACCGCAGATCGGCGTAGCTCCCATTGGCTATTTACTGGCCAGCCCCTTTCTCGCGGCGCTCGCGGCTCCGATGGGACCGGTCTTCCCCTTTCTTGCAATCTCCTGTATCGGCTCGATTATCGGAATTGTCATGTGTCAAAAACCTGACCGGATTCCCAGACACTTTGTTAAAAAAGTGCTGGTGGCCGGCCTCATCGCCTTTACGGTGGGGATGGCCGGCGTCGTTTACACCGTGGTCGGGGTGATGCAGGCGGCAGGCTTTGAGGATGGCATACAGTTGTGGCTGGACCTTTCGCACTTCCGCAGCTGGTTCCCCGATAATATATCGCGCAGCTATGGAGAGTTTCTCTCGCCTCTATCGTGGCTATGGCAGTTCCTGGCCCTCAACGGCTTTGCAATTATGTTTGCGATGCTGGTCATTTATTTGGTTGACTGGCGGGGGGCCGGATCACAATTTTCCCGGCTAAAGCCTGTCCAGTTTATCCGGCGCTTTGGCTTCACGGCGTTCTCCAACTACAATAACCAGTGGTTATACTACATAGCCTGGATCGGCGTTTCTTTGCTCCTTACTGGTGAGCGACGGATTAAGCTGGATTGGACCGGTACATTGCTCGTAATGGTGATCTCACTCGTCCTCTACTATGTGGTGATGCGGGGCTGGGAGAAGATTAAGTTTCTTGGCTCGATAGAATGGGCGATGGGTACTTTAGGCGCCGCTTTAACCCCATCCAGGTGGCGGCCCCAAAGCCTTCGAAATCTCAAATGGTACCAGAAGGGTCAACTCGACGTGCAGGGAAGCTTCTATCAGGTTGAATCCGTCAGCGTGGTTACACCTGATGCGTCGTATCATGCTCAGCTTAACGACTCGCGTCTAATTGCCAAGCTCACCAAGATCTCGCTCTTCAGCATCATTTTCCTCCCCTTCACAGTTGTTACGCTGCCTCTTGCGCGAAATATTCAAAAGAAGGAAGGCTCAAATCCCATGGTGAAGACCGCTATCAGGCTGTCATGGATCGGTACGGTAATCACCTTGGCCCTGTTACTGGTATTCTTGGTTGTGACTCCCGAGATGCTTGGGATAAAAATCTAACATGGTTTCCAATCGCTTTTAAAAAAGGTGCACAAATTTGATAAGTTTCCGGATACATCTTTCAAAGTATTAAATTCAGCATGCCTGGAAAAGCGACTATGACTGATTTCTCAAATCCCCCGTGGCTGAAATTTTACGGGAGAGTGCCTTGTTCCCTAGAGTATCCTCAAATAATGCTTTACGACTGCCTAAAACAATCCTGCAACAATTATCCCGACTCCATCGCCTGGGATTTTATGGGGACCACCTGTACTTACAAAAAGTTTTTGAAAGAAGTAGACCAATTTTCAGCTGCGTTAAATGCCCTCGGTTTCAAAAAAGGGGACGTCATCACGATTGGGATGCCAACAGCTCCTCAAGGGATCATTCCAATCTATGCAGCCAACAAACTTGGAGGGGTCTGCTCTGTCGTCCACCCCTTAACCCCACCAAGTCAGATCGAGACATTCCTGCAAATAAGCAACAGTACATGGTTAATGACCTTGGATATGTTCTATCAAAAATTCAAGGAAGGAATGGCAAATACAAACGTACAAAAACTGATTCTCGCCAGAATCACCGATTATCTCAAGGGACTCACGAAATTAGGTTTCCAAATCATCAAGGGGAGGAAAATCCCTCCGGTACCAGCCGACCCGCAGGTCATGTGGATGAGCGACATGATGAAGCAGCCATATCCGCCTGTGGAAATGCAGAGAATGGAACCGAGTGAATGTGCCATTATCTTGTATACAGGTGGGACGACCGGGACGCCGAAGGGTGTTCAACTCTCCAATCTAAACATGATTACGGAAGGGATGCAGATCGGTGCATGGGGTAACCTGAATCATACTCAGTCTGTTTTGGCGATTCTCCCAATATTTCACGTTTTTGGGTTGGCAATTTGTGTAAATACCGCGTTTATGGTGGGTGGAAAGAGCATTCTGATCCCCATATTTACATCGAAGGAAGTTGCCAGGTTGGTTAAGAAGAAACGCCCCACTTTCTTGGTCGGAGTACCTACACTTTTTGAAACCTTGGCAACCAATTTGCAATTTCACAAGTCAGATTTGTCCTGCCTGGAGGCGACCTTTTCTGGTGCAGATACGCTACCACGTAGCACCAAAGAAAAATTTGAGGATGTTGCTAAAGCTGGAGGTGGTAGGGTTCAATTACTGGAGGGTTATGGGTTAACAGAAGCTAGCGGTGCAGTGATAGCCATGCCATTAGACCAATATCGCGAAGGCAGTATGGGTGTGCCCTTTCCAAATATATTAGCAAAAATTGTAAAACCAGGCTCAGAAGAAGAATTACCTGTTGGTGACGTCGGCGAAATCTGTATTTCTGGACCAAATGTGATGCTAGGTTATTCAAATCAACCAGAGGGTAATGAACATACTCTTCGAAAACATTCGGATGGGCGAATTTGGTTGCATACTGGAGATCTTGCTTCTATGGATGCAGATGGCTTCTTTTATTTCAAATCAAGACTGAAACGAATGTTGAAAGTATCAGGAGTGAGTGTATATCCTGGACAAGTCGAGAAGGTGATTCAGAACCATCCCGATGTTGATTCTGTATGTGTCATAGGATTACCAGACAGACTGCAAATGTCTCGCGTCAAAGCATTTATTGTATTAAAGGATAAGACCAAAGCCACAGAAGAAACAAAGCAGGACATCTTAAAATTTGGACGAGATAATTTATTGATTTGGGAAGCCCCTCGGGACTTGGAGTTCCGTGATGAGCTACCTAAGACATGGATTGGAAAGGTTTCTTTCAACGAACTGGAAAAAGAAGCAGATGTTCGATCCTAGACTATCGAGGTATAGCACACTCTGGTATCCTGAGTAGAGTGATGGGAGGGTGGAGGAAAATTAAATCGGTGAAAATGGGAAAATTTATTCCGTTGTTGACATGGCTTAATAGCTACAACCAATTTCATCTTACTCGAGCGATAGGGCAAACGAACCGGAAGCCAATTTTCATACTGCCGCGAATATAATCATGAAAGGGAAGACTGCCAATAGTTGATTCTGAGGTAACAAGGAAGTACTAAGAGACTTACGAAGAACCACAAAAAACAGGCAGAATTTAATGCCCCTTTCGCCATTATCGCCCGAGCTAATAGTTCGGGAGCTGTTCTGGATGGTGGGCGGTATAGGACTCGAACCTATGACCCCCTGCGTGTAAATTGCTGAATGGGCCAGTTTTTTATTGGTTTTAAAGCTAAGTCATTGGTTTTCATTGTTTTCTATTTTAGCTTTGGAAAACCATTTTTTAGGCTCGACTTTGAAACCATTAGTGCCAAATTAGTGCCAAATTACCGAGTCTTCCTGATATACTATTATTGTTAGTTTAATAGCATAGGGAGGGTAGTAAATGGAACAGCATTTACTCCAAACTCTTATTACAGCTCAATCGATAATCATCGCCACTTTAGCAATATGGAAACAATACTGGATTTCAATATATAAGATTTATGACGAAGATAACCGCAACCCTTATATTCTTGCAAACAACAAATACTGGATTGTTAGCCTAATTAGTGCCTGGCTCAGTTGGGCAATTTTTTCCGGCATTATTGGACTCATATTGTTCATTTCGCTTGCCTTAACCAAGCTGGAGCATTATTGGTTGTTGTTATCACCTGGAATTGGCTTATCTATTTTCACTCTGTCGATTCTACTATTTACTGTGCTTATTTCTGCATGGCCCACATGGAAGAAAGCTAGATCCAACAAACGATGGGGAACTATTGCTGGTGCAGATTTTGAACCCCGAAATTCTTGGTTGCATTACCCACTCAAACGCTTTTTCTGGCTTCTTTTTGGCGTATTGGATTTTCAATCTCTCCTTGACACCAACGAACCCAAGCTGATTGAACAGGCTGTTAATCATGCTGGCAAATTTACTGTTACCGTATTGTATCTGATTTTGATTATATCCTTGTTTTTTGCAGTGTTTATTGAGTTCTATTAATACTAATTTGATGGTCTAACTTTTACATTGAATATCTCTGATAAAGAGCCAGTTACTCCCGCCCAATCTGCATCTGATAGTATGAATACGACTTCTTTTACTTGCCCGTATTCTATTTCAGGCTTTGTGAAACGCACTAGTTTCGAATCTCTTAACTTTCCTCGTTGGTATAATTCCGCAATATATGCCTTTCCTACCTCAGCATTTTTGGGTAATAAATGAACTACTAAACCACCATTCGCTGGTCGAAAGGCATAGTATTCAGCACTTGCGATATTCCCCCCACTAATATTTAGTGCAGCAGCAATACCATCTGTCCAATCACTAAAAGGTTGTACATTAAAACCTAAACCAAGTATCAATATAATTATTCCGATTGCAAGTATCGAAAATATCAGAGTCTTCATTGCCCCTACCTCTTAAATTTTCTTAATTATATCATCCCCAATCAACTGTATTTTATTAAAACACTCAATATGCCCGACAGGAGTAAGCCCCTTCATTTTGCTTGATCATATGGGATTAAATCTGTTTTTTATATTTATTACATTCTATTGCTGGTCGAGTAGTTCAACTTCAATGCTTTTGATGATGCCACCGAAGGCTAGGGCAGCATCTATCAGGTGGGTTTGAGGCTTATCAATGCTGCTCATTTTGGCTTGTCGTTCTTGAACGTCTAGCATGAAACCGTCAGATGAGATTAGCTTATCCATTTCTTGCTGGAACTCACTTATCACCTGGGTTAATCCATATTTCGAGTATTTCGTAGCACAGGCAGAAACAGCACAACCCCGAATTTGCTTTATCAAATGGTTATATTTAACATCTTTAGCTTTATACCTGAGTACTCCATAAGCTTGACCGAAAAGACTGAAGCTATCCTGGACAAGCAGCCAGTAATCCTTACACTGCCACCTGGATTGATTGGACCCGGAACCAGGGATACAGATTCTGAGCCAATTATTAGTGCAATACCGCCATATATCAGCAAGACGTTCTAACAAATCGGTGAATGAGTTTACACCCATTTCTTTGAGGAAGTTGCGCCTTGCCTGGAACTCGAACCTTGCCACTGTTTGCTTACCGTCCCATCCATTGTTGAGCCAGATATCTTTAAACCATTCCTTTTGAGTAACCTTGACTTCAGTAGTCTTATCATAAATACGAAGAAGTAAGCTGCCTTTGCCTATTGTATAGCCGGTTGAGCGTTTACAG
>ENA-ORXD01001343-ORXD01001343.1-sediment-metagenome-genome-assembly--contig:-NODE-1343-length-21043-cov-10.789612_pt1 | contig 21043 bp, 16 predicted proteins | sample MGYA00237862_ERZ511471 | MGnify/ENA metagenome assembly ERZ511471
CAGAAGAGGGAGATCTTCTCCCGGATCTCCTTCGACAGAAAATCCTCCGTCCGGCACAGGAGGATGTCGGGCTGGATGCCGATCTCCCGGAGGGCCTTGACGCTGTGCTGGGTGGGTTTCGACTTCACCTCGCCGGCGGCCTTGAGGTAGGGGACCCAGGTGAGGTGGATGAAGATAGCGTTCTGTCTCCCCGCTTCATTCCGGAACTGCCGGATGGCCTCCAGGAAGGGGAGGGATTCGATGTCCCCGACGGTCCCCCCGATCTCCACGATGGCGACATCGCTTTCGTTCGCCGCCGCGCTGATGCAATCCTTGATCTCGTTGGTGATGTGGGGGATGACCTGAACGGTTCCCCCCAGGTATTCCCCTTTCCGTTCCTTCGATATGACCGAGAAGTACACCTGCCCCGTGGTCAGGTTGTTTTTCCGGCCGAGGTGGCTGTCGGTGAAGCGTTCGTAGTGTCCCAGGTCAAGATCGGTTTCCGTGCCGTCATCCGTCACGAAGACTTCGCCGTGCTGGAAGGGGTTCATCGTGCCGGGGTCGACGTTGATGTAAGGGTCCAGTTTCTGGTGAGAGACCTTCAGCCCCCGGCATTCCAGGAGCGCTCCGATGGAGGCTGCCGCGAGGCCCTTGCCGAGAGAGGAGAGCACACCCCCGGTGATGAAGATGAATTTTGTTCGCATGTATCCGCCTTCCCTTGTTCGTGTTGCCGTACATAATCACGGGGTCCGGGTTATTGTCAATATCCTTTTCCCCGCAATGTCCGCTCTCTGAGCGGGGGACGATCCCCTCAGGCGGGACGGTCGGCGTAGTCGGTCTGGATCGCCCCGCGCGGACAGACGGCGGCGCAGGTGTAACAGAGCAGGCACTTCTCCGCGTCGATGGTGAAGACCTCGCCGTTGCGCGTGATCGCCTCCCGGGGGCAGTTCTCGATGCACGTGTCGCAGAGGATACAGGTTCCGCAGCTGATGCACCGCTCGATCTCGTCCGTCTCGCGCCCGAAATAGACGGTATTGATCCGGCTCCGGGGAACCGGGTGCTTTTCCGGGTATATGAATTCTTCGTGATTGAGGGCGGCGTGGATCTGCATCGCCGCCAGACGCCCCATCCCGATCGCGTCACTGACCAGGCCGGGAGCGATGATGTCTCCCGCCCCGTATACCTTGGGATCACTGCTCCGGAAGGAGCGCTGCGTCGTCACCAGGTGGCCGCGCTCGTCCACCAAGACCGACTCGGTGAGGAACGAGGTGTCCGGCGCCTCGCCGATGCTGAAGAAGATCACATCGGCCCTGATGCCGGTCTGGTCGGTGAAATAGATGTGCTTGGCGGTCACCTTCTCTACCTGCTTCGGCCACAGGATCCGGGTCCCGAGACGGGTCGCCGTCTCCAGCTCCTTCCCGAAGGCAAGGGGTTTCTGGATGTCGACGGCGGTCACCTGCTTCGCGCCCAGTCGCCAGGATTCGCAGGCCATATCCATGCCGACGTTCCCCGCCCCGATGATGGCCACCTCCTGCCCGGTCAGGTCCATCGGCTTCCCCTCGTTGATGTCGATCAGGAACTGCAGCCCCGACAGGATCCTCTCGCCTCCGGGATATGGAATCCTCTTGGTTACGTGCGCGCCCGTCGCCACCAGGACGGCGTCGCTCTCTTCGTACACCTGCTGGAAGAGGTCGTGATCGATCGTCCGGTCCGTGTGCAGCTCGATCGGCAGGGAGAGTATCCGGTCCATGTCCCTCTGCAGGGCCTCATCGGAGAGCCGCTCCCGGGGGATCGCCCTCCGGACCTTTCCCCCCGGATCGCCCCCGGCATCGTATACCCTGACCCGGTATCCGCGCCGCGAGAGATGCCACGCCGCCGACAGGCCGGCGGGACCGGCGCCGATGATCGAGATCAGCTCTCCCCTTTCTTTCTTGGACACCTTCGGCGGGAAATCGGGGTAGTACTCCCTGGCGATCCGACGGATCTCCACGGGACCGTCCAGCATGTTCCTGCTGCACCCGTCCATGCAGGGGGCGGGGCAGACCGTACCACAGACGGACATCCTGAAAGGGGTGTACTCGTCCATCAACATCTGGGCCTCCCTGACCTTCCCCTCCTTGATCAGGTTCAGGAAGACCGGCGTGGGGATGCCGATCGGACAGCTGGAGGCGCACGGCGGGGTGAGATCGACGTGGAGGGGCCGTGTGGTCTTCATGTTCATCCCCGGCGTGTAGAGGTTGCCGAAGGGCCGGGCTCCCTTCCTGGTGATCTTGGTGAATTCATCGGGGGAGATGCGGGAGAGATCGATCTCCAGGTCCCGGGCGAACTCCGCCAGCGCCTCTGTGAGAAATTCACGGTCCTCCTCGTCGATCTGCGCGAAGATCGCGCCGATCCCCAGCTGGTGCGCATCGACATGCCCCCTCACGTAGATGGCGCCGCCGTGGATGCCGGTCCCCGCGTCCTGCCCCACGGGGGAGCCGGGGACGTTGTCCAGGTTGAGAACCACCAGCCTCCCCCCCGCCATGTATTCCCCGCAGTAGTCTTTCGTCGTGCCCCCGATAATAAGCCATGGGATCTGGTCCCGGTACTCCTTCATGTGGATCCCGGCGCGGTACTCGACATCCCCCCGGATGAAGACCTTCCCGCCCCGCATGGAGTGACCGGGGATCTCGCCGGCCTTCCCGTGGATGACGATCTTCCCGGCGTTCATGGTGTTCCCCACGCCGTCCTGCGCGTTTCCGAAGACCATGATGCGCGAGCCGTTCATGAAGGCCCCGAGGTCCTGCCCGGGGGTGCCGTGTACCTCCAGGACGGCTTCGTTGTTCAGCCCGCCGCCGATGTAGCGCTGGCCCAGGACATTCTTCAGGAGGATCCTGTTCTCCCCCCGGGCGAGATATCCCCGTATGTGCCTGTTCAGAGACCGGTAGTACAGTCCCGTGGTGTCGATCGTCAGCATGTCATGCACCGGCGTGTTTGATCTCCAGAATCCTCAGTTCCTCTTCGTTCAGTCCGACCCCCCTGAGGCGGTCGCGGTTGCTCCTCAGGGCCTCGATCGCGCTGATCCCCATCGATCCCATCAGTTCCTTCAGCTCTTCCCCCCATGCATGGAGGAGATTGGCGAGGGCCTGTGTTGCCTGGTCGACGTCGATCCGCTCCGCGAGTCCCGGCCTGTTCGTGGTGATCCCGTACGGGCATTTCCCGCTGAAGCACCGCTGGCACAGTCCGCAGCCGAGCGCCACCAGGACCGGCGTTCCGACGTAGACGGCGTCCGCCCCCAGGCAGATCGCCTTCAGGACGTCCGACGAGCACATGATTCCCCCCGAGGCCACGAGGCTGACGGTGTCCCTGATCCCCTCCTCCCGGAGGCGCGTATCGGCGGCGGAGATGGCCAGTTCAATGGGAATCCCCGTGTTCTGACGGATCTGGAGGGGGGTCGCTCCCGTGCCCCCCCTGAACCCGTCGATGGCGATGATATCCGCACCGGCCCGGGCGACCCCGCTCACGATGGGGGCGACGTTGTGGACGGCGGCGATCTTGACGGACACGGGGACCCGGTATTCCATCGCCTCCTTGATGGCGTAGATGAGCTGCCGCAGATCCTCGATGGAGTAAATATCGTGGTGAGGAGCGGGGGAGAGGGCGTCGCTCCCCTCGGGGATCATCCTGGTCTCCGAGATGGCCTTCAGGACTTTTTCACCGGGGAGGTGGCCCCCGATCCCCGGTTTCGCCCCCTGGCCGATCTTGATCTCCACCGCTGCGGCCGATTTCAGGAAGTCCTCGCTGACGCCGAAGCGCCCCGAGGCCACCTGGACGATCGTGTTTGCTCCGTAGATCCGCAGGTCCTTGTAGAACCCGCCTTCTCCCGTGTTCCAGTATGTCCCGGAGGCCTGCGTCGCGCGGGCCTCCGCCTCCTGGACCCGTTTGTTCACCGCCCCGAAGCTCATCGCTCCGAACATGATCGGCACGTCCAGCTTGAGCTGCGGTCCGATCTCCTCCCCGTACCGGGCGGGCTTCCTCCCCAGGTAGCGGCGGATCTCCATGGGCTCGCGCAGGGGATCGATAGACGGGTTGGTCACTTGGCAGGCGTCGAACATGATGTGGTCGAAGTAGCGCCTCTGGGGTCCGGTCGCCCCGTTCCCGACGAGGAGGACCCCTCCCTCGTTTCCCGCCTGCCGCCAGATGTTGCCGACGTGCTCGGAGGTCCAGTAACCGTGCGAGGTATGCATCGGCTGGTGCTCGATGTGGATCGCATTCTGCGGGCACATCTTCACGCACCGCTGGCAGGCATTGCACGCGGAGAGATTGGCGCTGGGCCGGTAGCGTACCTCCCCGCCGCCGTCCTTGACCGGGCGCAGGGATATCTCCCCGAAGGAGCACTCCTTCGCGCAGATCGTGCATCCGTTTGCGTAGTCGCACCGATCGAGGTCGAACACGGGGCGGAAGGCGGGGATCACCTTCCAGTTGTTTGCCATGCCGTTCATCAGGCCGCTTCCTTCCATCCTTCGATCATGTCGATCATGACCGGCTCGCCCCCCTTCGGCGACCATATCCGGTCCACTTCGGGCGAGAGGAGACGTATGCTGCACTCCTCGGACGAGGCGTAGTAGGTGTTTCCCGCCTGCGCGCAGACGACGGGACGGAGCTTGTTCCGGTCGTTGAGGACGATTGCGCCGCCCGTGTGCGTCAGGACGATGCCGAAGGGGCCGTTGACGATGGCGGTGCCGTATATCTGCCGGAGATACCGATCCTTCTCGTCACCTCTCCGGTCGATCTCCTCCCAGAGTGCGGGGGCCATGACAAAGCAGGCATCTTTCTTCGAAAGCCCGTCTTGACGGGTCAGTTTGTCGTATATATATGAGATGACCTCCGTGTCCGTCCGGAGGAGGCACTGATACCCGTTCATCTCGAGCCACCGCACGTTGGTGCCGTAGCTGGTGATCTCGCCGTTGTGGACGACCGCCTTGTCGAGGATCGTGAAGGGGTGGGCGCCTCCCCACCACCCTGGCGTGTTGGTGGGGAAACGGTTGTGGGCCACCCACATATGCCCGCTGTAGTCCTCGATGCGGAAGTAATCCGCGATATCCTCGGGATACCCCATCCCCTTGAAGACGCCGATGTCCTTCCCCGAGGAGACGACGAAGGCATCCGGCATTCGGTTGATATGCATGACGGTCTCGACGATGTAGTCCTCCTCCGTCTGCTGCGGAGAAAGAAATTCATCGATGGGTTTCAGAAAATACCGCTTGAAATAGGGGCCCCGGGGGATGCGGTCGTTCGGGTAGACCGGGATCTGCTCCGACTGGTACACGTGCGTCCTGCCCTGGAGGTAGTCCTCCACGGCCGAGACGGCCGGGTTGTGGCGGTCTCCCTCGTACATGATGTGGAAGGCGTACTTGTCACGGTTCTCGGGATAGGCTCCGTAGACGGCGAAACCGCCCCCGAGGCCGTTTCCCCGTTCTCTCTGGATCCGGATGGCCTCCCGTATGTGGCTGCCGTCGGTTCGCTTCCCGTCGGTATTGATGATGCCCACAATCCCGCACATGTCAGACTCCTGTCTCACTCTTGTTGTAATGGGCCTGTAGCCCATGCTGGTCCCGGGCTGCGGTCGATGCCCTCTGGTGGAGATCGACGAGCCACAAGAAGTTCGCGTAGATCCTGTGTGCCTGCGCGCGGAGCGTATCTCCGGTGTCATCGAAGGTTCGCACGCATTCATCGCATTCAGGCATCGTGCCGAGCCAGTCCTGCAGCATCACCCGCGTCACCTCGACGTGAAACTGGAGGGCGTAGGCGTTGCGGTACCGGAAGGCCTGGTTCGGGCACGTCCCGGCCGTCACGAGGAGGTTCCCCCCGTACGGGACGTCGAAGGTGTCTTCGTGCCACTGGAAGACCCGCATCGTGGCGGGGATCCCCTCAAACAGGATATCCTTGCTCCCCGCGTTCGTCAGGGAAACGTTCCGCCACCCGATCTCCCCGCGAGCGGCCTTTGTGACGGTGGCGTAACACGCCTTGGCGATCAGCTGGGCCCCCAGGCAGATTCCGAGCGTGGGGATGTTGGCGTCGATGACCCTCCTCAGGAACTCTGTCTCCTCCCGGAGGAAGGGATATCGCCCCTCCTCGTAGACATTCATCGGCCCGCCCATCGATACGAGGGCGTCGAAGCAGCCGATATCGTCCGGCAGGGGATCTCCTTCGAACACCCGGACGGTTCGTATCTCCGCCTGTACGTCGCGGAGAAAATCCCCGAGTGTTCCCGGTCCCTCCGTTTCGACGTGTTGAATAATCAGTACCCGTGTCATGATGTCCTCACAGGATCGGCAGATACTGTTCTATCTCGTAGTCGCTGACGTGCGTCCGGTACCGATCCCATTCTATCTTCTTGTTGGCGATGAACTTCTCGAAGATATGGTCGCCCAGGGCGCCTCTCACGAGGTCGCTCTGTTCGGTGACGGCGATGGCCTCCCCCAAGCTTCCGGGGAGAGACTCGATGCCGTGGGCCTCGCGTTCGGGGGCGGACATCTCGAAGATGTCCTCTTCGATCGGATCGGGAAGCGTATACCCCGCTTGCATCCCCTTCATCCCCGCCGCGAGCATGACCGCGAAGGCGAGGTACGGATTGCAGGCGGGATCGGGACAGCGGAACTCCATCCGCGTGGCGTTCGCCTTTCCCGGCTTGTACATCGGGACCCGGATCAGGGCGGAGCGGTTTCTCCGAGCCCACGAGATGTACACGGGGGCCTCGTACCCGGGGACCAGCCTCTTGTAGGAATTGACCCACTGGGCCACGACGGCCGACAGCTCTTTGGCGTGCCTGAGCAGTCCGGCGATGTAGCTTTTCGCCGTCTTCGACAGGTAGTACTTGTCCCCCTGATCGAAGAAGGCGTTGCCCGCCTCGCCGAAGAGGGACTGGTGGACGTGCATCCCGCTCCCGTTCTCGCCGAAGATGGGCTTCGGCATGAAGGTGGCATACACGCCGTGCTTCATCGCCATCTCCTTGACCGTGAGGCGGTATGTCATCGCCGCGTCGGCCATCGCGAGGGCATCCGTATATCGCAGATCGATCTCATGCTGGCTCGGCGCCACCTCGTGGTGGCTGTACTCGACCATGATCCCCATCGATTCGAGGGCCTTGATCGTATCGCGCCTCAGATCGCTGGCCACGTCCAGGGGCGTCAGGTCGAAATAGCCGCCCCGGTCGAGAATCTCGGTTCCCTCGGCGTTCTTGAAATAGAAGAACTCGAGCTCAGGCCCCACCTGCATGGTGTACCCCATGTCTGCGGCCTTTTTCAGGTTCCTCCTGAGCGCCCACCGGGGATCTCCCTCGTACGGGGTGCCGTCCGGTTTCAGTATGTCGCAGAACATGCGGGCCACGTTTTCCTCCCCGTTCGCCCGCCAGGGGAGCAGGGTAAAGGTCTTCGGATCGGGCATCGCCACCATGTCGCTCTCTTCGATCCTCGCGAATCCCTCTATGGACGAGCCGTCGAACCCCATCCCCTCTTCGAAGGCAAGCTCCAGCTCCCGGGGGGAGATGGAGAAGCTCTTGAGAAACCCGAGTACGTCGGTGAACCACAGGCGGACGAACCGCACGTGTTTTTCCGCTATCTGCTTCAATACCTGTTCCTTGTCGTTGCCGGTCATTGTTCGCTCCTCCCATGCACAGTGGTTTCATCGGGTCCTGCATGGCATCTTTCATACAGCAACATCGATGCCAGCCCGTCCGGCCACGGGCGGTGCGTTCTATCTATCTGTTATGCTTGGATTCTTTTGGAGGAGTCCCGAGACAGAGGCGTGGCGGTCGCAGAAACAGCCTACATATTTGTAGAATGGAGTTTGTGTGACTACTTCTATGTTCGAAACCGCTTGGGATTGATCCCGTACTTGCTGATGCGCAGCCCCATGATCCGCTCGGTGATGCCGAGACTCTTGGCTGCCTTGGCCATGTTGCCGCGGGAGGTCTTGAGGGCGTCCATGATCAGGTCGTATTCCAGGTGATCCAGCTCTTCCTGCAGGGTGCCGCTGAAAGAGGTCCCCGAGTAGCCCGATGTCTGGAGCGACGGGGGGAGCTGATAGCCGTAGATGACGCCGTCGGTGCTGAGGAGCGATGCCCGCTCGATGCAGTTCTCGAGCTCCCGGACATTCCCCGGCCAGTGGTAGCTCATGAACATGTCCAGGGCGTGGGTGCAGATACGTGAGATCTGTTTGTTGTTGATCTTGGAATACCGCTCCACGAAGAAATCGGCCAGATGGGGGATATCGGTCTTCCGTTCGCGCAGGGGCGGAATGTAGATGGGAAAGACGTTCAGGCGGTAATACAGGTCTTCCCTGAACTTCCCCTCCGCCATCAGCTCTTCGAGGTTGCGGTTCGTCGCCGCGATGATCCTGACATCCGTCTTGATGAGTGTGTTCCCTCCCACCCGCTCGAATTCCCGTTCCTGGAGTACGCGCAGGAGCCGCACCTGCACGGCGGGGGAAAAATCCCCCACCTCGTCGAGGAAGATGGTCCCCCCGGACGCCAGCTCGAAGCGTCCCTTCCTCTGGGACACGGCTCCGGTAAAAGACCCCTTCTCGTGCCCGAAGAGCTCGCTCTCGATGACCGTCTCGGGGAGGGCCGCGCAGTTGACCTTGATGAAGGGTTTCTGGGCCCTGAGACTGTTGTAGTGGATGGCGTTGGCCACCAGTTCCTTCCCCGTCCCGCTCTCCCCCCGGATCAGTACCGTCGCCTGGCTCTTGGACACCTGCGCTATCAGCCGGTACACCTCCTGCATCCCCTTCGACTTGCCGATGATGTTGGCCGGATGAAACCGCTCCTTGAGTTCGTTCTGGAGGCGCAGGTTTTCCTGGATCAGCAGTTCCCGTTCCTCCTGGGCCTCCTGGCGGAGGCGGACAGCCTGCGCAATCATGGAGGCGATAAGGGTCAGGAGCCGCATATCCTTCTTGAGCGAGGCGGAGCCGTCGAAGAGACGGTCGGCACTCAGGGTACCGATCACCTCACGTCCCAGCTTGATGGGGACGCAGATGAAGGAGATGTTGTGCTTGTCGGCCCCCTTGCGGGAGCCGGTACGGTCCAGGAAGAGAGGCTCGTCGGAGATGTGGGGGACGATTACGGGCTTCCCCGTCTCCACCACCTTCCCGGTGATACCCTCCCCCACCTGGTATTTCCCGCGCCGCTTCTCGATCTCGGAGAGACCGTGGGCGACTTCTATATAGATCTCTCCGCTCTTCCGGTTCAGCAGCGTGAGCGTGCCGTGCGACATCCCGACCCGTTCCGCCAGGGTGTTGAGCACCGGGCCGACCACCTCGCGGATGTCCATGCTGCGGCCCAGGGCCTGGCTTATCTCCCACAGGAGAGACAACTCCTCGATCTCCCGCACCCTGGCAAGCTCCTTCGTGTTCCGGGCCTGTTGCATGATGACCCCTTTCTCCCTGATCGGTATGTCCCCGCGTAAAACTACCATATTGTAGGATTTGAAGATCCATAAGTCAAGGTAAACCTCCACAGGGCGAGTATAAAACGGTATCTCCGGCGACCGGGAGGGCCGTTGCGGCGGCCCGGTTGACTTGGAGTACCAAAAGGATTACCGTGCACGGATATTGAAGAGCGTTTGGCGCCCTCGTCGGAGATAGAAAAATGAACATGCTTCCTGAACGACACACACCAATAGAGATCAGTGATGAGTTGATGGACGATCTGAAAGGGTGGTTCGTCGGCTATGTGCGGACCTTTAAGGAACGCGACATCGATTACCCGAATATCGTCCTGAAGGAGGAGCATACCAAGCGGGTATGCGGGGAGATTATCGGCATCGGGTCGCAGCTCGGACTCCGGGACAGCGAGCTGCGTCTGGCCGAGATCATCGCCCTCTTTCACGATGTCGGCCGTTTCGAGCAGTATGCCCGGTACAAGACCTTTGCGGACTGGCAGTCCGAGAATCATGCCGAGCTCGGTGTTACGGTCCTGCAGCGGTTCGGTGTCCTGAATCAGTGTGAAGAATCTGCACGGAATCTGATTTTCCGGACAATCCGGTATCACAACCGCGCCGGGCTCCCCCGGGGCGAGACGGAACCGTGCCTCTTTTTTGCGAGGCTGCTGCGCGACGCGGACAAGCTGGATATCTGGAGGGTGGTCACCGATTATTACCGCCGGCAGGACGGCGTGCGCAACGGCACGCTCGAACTCGATCTTCCGGACACGCCGGAATTTTCCGATGCGGTGTATCAGGATCTGATGAACCGGGAGATCGTCGATATACGTCATGTCGAATCACTCAATGACTTCAAGCTGCTTCAGATCGGCTGGGTCTTCGATATCAACTTTGAGCCGACGCTGCGCGCAGTCCGTTCGAGGCGCTACCTGGAGATGATCCGCGACACCTTGCCGCAATCGGAACGTATGGACACCCTGTTTGCCGGTATTCACGAGTATCTCGAGGAACGACTGCGCACTGTGGAAAACGGGACCTGATCCGGGAGTCCGGGTATGAGGCACAACAGATGGACGATGTAATCCCCGCCGGGGCAAAGAGAGGGGCGATCGATCGGCTCAACGGGGAGGTGCGGACCTGCACACGGTGTCGTCTCGCGGCCACCAGGACCCATGCCCTGTGCGGTGAGGGTTCCCTCGACGCCCGGCTGCTCTTGGTCGCCCTTGCCCCCGGCACGAGCGAAGACGTCTCCAACAAAATGTTTATCGGTCCCTCCGGCCCTGTCCTGGACAGGCTGCTGGGGGCCGCCGGCATCAGCCGGGAGACGGTCTACATGACCAACCTGATCAAGTGCCTCCTGCCGAAGAACCGCAGGCCGAAGATGGCTGAGATCGAGGCCTGCAGCCCCTTCGTGCAGAGGGAGATCGCGATCGTCCGGCCCCGGGTTGTCGTCCCCCTGGGCTACTATGCGACGCGGACCGTCCTGACCGCATATCGCGCCGATCCGCCGCCGGCGCGGGAGGACTTTCGATCGCTGTACGCTACCCTGATCGTTTCGGACGGCCAGGCGATATTCCCGCTGCCCCACCCGTCATTCCTCCTGTACAGCCCGGACCTTGAAGCCGAGACCGCAGAGATGTACCGAGGCTTGGCCTCCCTCGCGGGCGATGCCACTGTCGTGCCGTGAGAAGCGGGCTCGAAGGCGGACGGCGTTGTGCCGCGCCGTCGAAAATCGGGCGTGACGGCTCCCGGAGATGTGTGGCATAATATACAACAGATTTTTTATATGGGGAAACGAGACCGATAAACCACAGGGAGGAGGTGTGCCATGGCGCAGGATACGGCAAAAAAAAGGCGGGAAAAGGTCATCGACGCGCTAAACAAGGCGCGGGCGATGGAGCTGCAGGCGATCTACCAGTATATGAACCAGCACTACAACCTGGATGACATGGACTACGGCGAGCTGGCCGCGAAGATCAAGCTCATCGCCGTCGACGAGATGCGCCACGCGGAGATGTTCGCGGAGCGGATCAAGGAGCTGGGGGGAGAACCGACGGCGGAGGCTGCCGCGAAGGCCAAGAAGGGACAGAAGGTCGAGGCCATGTTTCCCTTCGACTCGGCCCTCGAGGACCACACGATCGACGTCTACAACCAGTTTCTGCTGGTCTGCCGGGAGAACGGAGACAGCGTCACCATGAAGCTCTTCGAGGAGATCATCGACGAGGAGCAGATCCACCTGAACTACTTCGACAACGTGGACAACCACATCAAGACGCTCGGCGCGGCATACCTCGCCCAGAAGGCCGGGACGTCGTCTGCGACCGCCTTGGGGACGCAGGGATTCGTCGCCCGGGAAGGCGCCGCGGAATAGCAGCCGGGCCGTGATGCGTGTCGGGGAAGAGGGGCGAGGCGCGCAGTGATTCTCCGCACCCTTCGGGAGTCAGGGTGCGTCCGGAGCCGTCCCTATGCGGCGGCGAACCGGTCGCCGATCCGCGAGACCCGCTGCTGACGCTCCATCCTCTGCAGGTGCTTCTTGATCGTGATGAACTCCCACATGTACACCCAGGCGTCCACGTGGAACCTCCTGCCGTAGATCAGCCCGAACCCGGCCACCTCTTCCAGCGACCGGGGCGTTGACAGGACGGAGAGGATCTTTTCGTCCCGCTCGTCGATCACCGCCAGGTACCGATCCATCCCGGCCCGGAACTCCTCTCTGCCGAGGACCCCCATCTCGTGGCCGGTGATGAAATACTCGGCGTCGACTTCCTCTATGGTGCGGCACGACGCGATGAACTGATCGATATCGCCGTCGGACCCGGCATACCAGGGGCCGAAGGGGGTGAGGTCCAGGTCCGCTACATAGATCGCGCCGTACCGGGGGAAGAACATGCAGCTGAATCCGCCCGAGTGCCCCGGGGCCCCGATGATGTGCATCCGCACCTTCCCGAGATCCAGCACCTCTCCCCAGCGGTACTCCCCGTCCACCCTCCCGGTGGAGAGCCACCACTCGTGGTTGTTCTGGGGGGAATAGGGGCTCTTCTCGGTTGCGGGATCGGCGATCCGCTCCAGCCACCCGCCGACCCACCCCTTTCCGTACACCTCCTCGATACCGATGACCCGGGGGATCTCCCTCCTGTCGCGCAGGAGGGGGGCCTCCTTGTCGTTGATGAGGATCCGGGAGGTGTCGAAGAGGTAGTTGCAGGCGATATGATCGAAGTGAAAGTGCGTGTTGAAGACCATGTCGACGTGGTGCGTGCGCTTCAGTTCGGTCAGGGGGCGCACCCCCGCCCCGGGATCGATCAAGGCCGTGATGTCGTCGTCGATGAAGAGGGACCGGCAGTAGGGATAGCGGCTGTCATCCTCACCCTCCACGGTCCGTATGGGGCCGAATCTCGTCTTGATGGTGGCTCTCCTGTCTTTCGTTTCTTTTGCGTTCCCCCCGGGGTCAAAGATATACCTGTCAGCGGGGCACAGGTCAATCGTTTGTCGGCATATTTACCCTGGAAATTACATCCATCCGGTGGCAGGATAGGGGTAGAGATCTATAGAAAGGATTCACGAGAACAATGAAGGAACAGATTATCCGAATCGACTCGCAAAATGAGTACTACACGGACGAGGGATGTTTCATCTTTGAACTGTCAAATTCTCCGGAAGACGAGGCCGCCTCGATAGCGCGCGTGAGGGTGGAGCCGGGGGTTGCCACGCGGCGCCACCGCCTGCGGGGTACGACCGAACGATATCTGATCCTCAAGGGAACCGGGCGCGTGGAGGTGGGCGATTTGCCTCCCGCGGAGGTCAGCACGGGGGATGTCGTTCTGATCCCGCCGGGCTGCCCGCAGCTGATCACGAACACCGGCGAGAAGGACCTGCTCTTCCTGGCCGTCTGCACGCCGCGCTTTACCCCCGACAACTATGAAGAGGTGGAAGGCGCGTCGGAACCCGGGGAGTAACGGGCATCTTTACAGAGAGGGGATAGTGTCATGACACAATCGCTCCTTGAACAGGGCCGGTCCTTTTTGAAGGACACGGTCCGCAAGACCGTCGACTTCTCCGCCACCGCTCAGAGCCGGGGGATCGGTCCTCCCCCCATCGAAAAGCCGTTCGCGGAAGGGACGACGCGGATAGATCTCCCCCCGCAGACCGGCGGGTGGAAAACAATACACGGGATCGACCTGAAGACGGCGATCCAAAACCGCCGGAGCCGCAGGACCTACCGGGACGAACCGGTGACCGTCGAGGAACTCTCGTTCCTCCTCTGGGCGACGCAGGGGATCCGGGAGCGTATCGACGAAGGCCACGCCTATCGGACGGTCCCGTCGGCGGGGTGCCGCCATGCCATCGAGACCTACCTCTGTGTCCTGAACGTCACGGGGGTCGCCCGGGGTCTGTACCGATACCTCCCCCTGGAGCACCAGATCCTCCTCGAAGGTACGGACGACCGTCTGGCACAGCGGATCGTGGGGGCGGCGTTCGGACAGGTCTCACCGGGGGAGGCGGCGGTCACCTTCATCTGGACGGCCGTGCCGTACCGGATGGAATGGCGCTACGGAGGGGCGGCCCACAAGGTGATCGCCCTCGATGCCGGGCATGTCTGCCAGAACCTCTACCTCGCCTGCGAGGCGATCGAGGCGGGGACGTGCGCGATGGCCGCGTATGATCAGGAAGCGATGGATCGGCTCATAGGAGTTGACGGGACCGACGAATTCGTGATCTACCTCGCGCCGGTGGGGAAGGTCGCCGGGTGAGGCTTCAAGGTCTATTTAATCCGATCTATTGCCACAATGAATCGTCTAACATGGTGAAGATGAGCAGGAATGAAAAGATGCAGCAGATATCGGGGGGCACAGTCGGAAACGGTAAAAACATGCGGACACCTCAATTACGTGGTAGGATTGCGAGCAGTCAGGATATCATAAAGACGCCCGGAGGCTTGAGGCCGGCCGGGCAGGCGATAAGACATGATTGACTACCGTCCTGTTTAACCGCGGCCTGCCTATACCATATCGCGTCCGTTGTCAAGCACTTTCGGTGCGGCAAAAAGAGGGGCCGGCGCATGGCGGTGAGCGGCGCGAGGATTGATGATACAAACTTGTAGGAATCGGACGCCGTGCCGACAGAAATGTTTTGTTCACTGCGGGATTCCGAGAGATGGTTTGCGCGTAACTATGGTATAAGACTGAAAATCAGAGATTGGTATGTCTCTTGCTTTTGCTTGCGGGCAGAGAGAAATCTTGCATGACGAGACCCACAGAAGGACCGGATACCCAACGAAAGGGAGAACAGCATGGACGTCACGGAAATTTTTGGTTCCAATGTCTTTAACAACAAGGTGATGAAGCAACGCCTGCCCAAGGAGATATGCAAGGCCTTGATGGAGACGATCGAAAACGGCACCCCCCTGCGCCCCGATATCGCCGACGTAATTGCCGGCGCCATGAAGGACTGGGCCATCGAAAAGGGAGCGACGCACTACACGCACTGGTTTCAGCCCCTCACCGGCTTCACCGCCGAGAAGCACGATTCCTTCATCTCCGCCACCGCGGACGGGAGCTGCATCACGGAATTTTCCGGCAAGCAGCTGATCCAGGGCGAACCGGACGCCTCCTCTTTCCCCAGCGGCGGGCTGCGCGCCACCTTCGAGGCCCGGGGCTACACGGCCTGGGACTGCACCTCCCCCGCCTTCCTGAAGACGGACGAGAGCGGCAACGTCACCCTGACGATCCCGACGGCCTTCTATTCATATCACGGGGAGGCGCTCGACAAGAAGACCCCCCTCCTGCGGTCCATGGTTGCCGTCTCCAAACAGGCCCTGCGGGTCCTGCGGGCGCTGGGCAATACCACCGCCACGCGGGTTGTTTCCACCGTCGGACCTGAGCAGGAGTACTTCCTGGTGGACAAGGATTTCTATATGCAAAGGCTCGACCTGATGCTGACCGGCCGGACGCTCTTCGGCGCCCCCGCCCCCAAGGGGCAGGAACTGGAAGATCAGTACTTCGGAGCCATCAAGGACCGGGTCTCCGCCTACATGCGTGACCTGAATGTCGAACTCTGGAAGATGGGGATCACCTCCAAGACCCAGCATAACGAGGTCGCCCCCGCCCAGTATGAGATGGCCCCCATCTTCGCGACCACGAACATCGCGACCGACCACAACCAGCTGGTCATGGAGACGATGCAGAAGGTCGCGCTCCGGCAGGGCCTGGTCTGCCTGCTCCATGAGAAGCCCTATATCGGCATCAACGGTTCGGGGAAGCACAACAACTGGTCCCTCTCCACGAGCGACGGCGTCAACCTGCTCGATCCGGGGACCACGGCGAGCGACAACGTCCAGTTCCTCATCTTCCTGAGCGCCATGATCGAGGCGGTCGATACCCATGCCGATATCCTGCGGGCCACCTGCGCCACGGCGGGGAACGATCACCGCCTGGGCGCCAACGAGGCGCCCCCGGCCATCGTCTCCATCTTCATGGGGGACGAGCTGACGGAGACCCTGGAGAAGATCTCGAAGGGCGAAAAGCTCTCCACGAAGGACCCGCAGGTCCTGCATGTCGGCGTCGAGACGCTCCCCGCGATTCCGAGGGACAATACCGACCGCAACCGGACCTCCCCCTTCGCCTTTACCGGCAACAAGTTCGAGTTCCGGATGGTCGGCTCGGCACAGTCGATTGCCGGGGTGAATGTCGCGCTGAACACCATCGCCGCCGAGGCCCTCGACGGGATCGCCACCCGCCTGGAAAAGGCCAAGGATAAGAACGCCGAGGTAGCGGCGATCATCCGGGACATCTACAAGAAACACAGGCGGATCCTCTTCAACGGCAACAACTATTCCGACGCCTGGGTGAAAGAGGCCGCAAAGCGGGGCCTGCCCAACGTGGGCAACTGCGTGGACGGCCTGAAGGCCTTCGTGACCCCGAAAGCCCTCAAGCTCTTCGAGAAGTATGCCGTGCTTTCGCCCAAGGAGCTGCACTCGCGCTTCGAGACCTATGTCGAGATCTACGCCAAGCAGATCAACATCGAGGCGATGACGGCGATCGACATGGCCAGGAGACAGTTCATCCCCGCCGGGATCGAATACGCGACGCTCCTGTCAGACTCAATTGCCGGTTTGAAGGACGCGTCCTTTCCCGCCCCGGTCCAGGAAGATCTTCTGAAGAAGGTCAGCGCCTCCCTGGCCTCCGCCTATAAACGTCTGGAGAAGCTGGAAGGGGCGACGGCACGGGCGCGGAAGATCGCCGATACCGTCAGACAGGCCGAGGCCTACCGCGACAAGGTCTTTCCGGCCACGATGGCCCTGCGGGGCGATATCGACGCGCTGGAGATGCTGGTCCCCGCGGATCTTTGGCCGGTGCCGACCTACGCCGACCTGCTCTTCAAACTGTAACCATCCTGGAACACGAGGGCCGGTTCTCAAAAACCGGCCCTTTGTGTGTCTGCGGAAGGGACAGCTTCTCCGGGATCGAGTGAAACCCCTTGAAAGCCTCGCCGTACTATTCCCTTGACAAGACAGTGTAACGGAGTTAGTGGTCTAGCTGATTTCGCTGATCGCGCACGCACCATGTGTGGTTCTGGACGGCTGTGATCTCCGGGGGAGGGATTGCAGGCCGGTCATCATGCGGCCCTGTTTCTCGGAACGAGAGATGGGGTTTTTGTTTCTGCGGAGGGAGCGGCCGCGGTATCGGCGGGCCGGTCCGTGAGGAGGGCCGGAGATGGGCGTAAAGTCGGACAGATTCAGGTGCCCGAACTGCTTTGCCGCGTTCGAGAAAGACAATGCTATTTTGACATTAAGTTCGGATATCGCTATCGGCGGCGAGGGAATCAGCTGGTCCGGCGATCTCGAAAAGGACATCCATCAGGTCAAGCGTATTGTGTACTGCAAGGCCTGCCAGGGCCCGATCGACTTCCATGCGCTCTTGCGCGGCCATCTCGATGACCGTCAGTACCCTGCGACGGTCGGGTGGGTGGTATTTTTTATAGGGATAATAGTTTTCATGGCATATCGAGACGATATCTGGCCTGGTATCGGCATGAGTCTTGGATTGGGTGTGGCGGTGTCCGGCATGCTGAGGCTCCATGAGCGGAGGCGTCTAATGCGGTGGCGTTTGAAGGAATGACCCTGAGACCCGGGGGTGCATTCTCGCGCATATGCCCCGAATTCCCATGTAAAAAGGAGGAAGTGACATGAACAAGGTTCTCCTCAATTCAGTGGTTGCGGTCCTTGTCTTCCTGCTGGTGGGCCTCTCCAACGGGCAAACGGCGGGGGCGTTTAGTTGCGGCTCCGGTACGACACCGGAGTTTGAGGCGATAAAAGAACTCATAGGCAAGGTCAGGGAGTCAGGCGCCATCCCCCGGAGCATAAAGGAAGACCTGATCGCGCGGTATGAAAAGAGCGCGGCTATGGACAAAAGCATACTGGACGGGACCCACCCGATATGCTTTGAGTTATTCGAGTATAATAAGGAGGCGGAAGATTATGAACGGGCGCGCTCTTCATATGAAGGGGAAGTCCCCAACTATAACAGTCGTTGCAGCGGCACCTTACCCGAAGAGCAGTATCGCGCCTGCATGGAATGGAGGTCGAAGCTGCTGGCTGAGGGGCAACGGCTGATAGACTGGAAGGCCGCCCTGGATCAGCGATCCGATTCGATCAACGGCAGAGTCGACAGCCTGAATGAACAAAATAAAAGGTATGACACACAGCTCCTTGCGGATATGAAAAAGGCGCTTGAGCCACCCGTGATTACGAAGGAAGTGGATCGCATGGTGGCAATAATCACGGATTCTCCAGCGCGGTTCATTGTGGCAGATTCCAACGTGCAGGCGAACCCCGCACCATTGCACTATATTGAGTATTTCGAGCAGGTGACGAAAAATGCCAACCGCATCCGAGAGGCAGCTGCGCGTCATAGCATCGACCCTGATATTGTTCGCGCGATCATCTGGATGGAGTCAACTCGTGGTTACTACGACAGCGGCACAGGCCTTGTGCTGAAACCGAAAACCATTCTGCCAATGAATGTCTGGTTGGACTACTGGACCGGATTCAAAGTTACACGCGAAGGACTGCAAGATCCGGCAATCAACATCGATACCGGCACAAAAATACTTGCCAGGATTAAGGCTAAGACGTCAGGCGGGTCCATAGCAAAGATCGCCACTCTCTACGGCAATCTCGCCGCGCAGAAGGAATCTGAGTATGGGAAAACGGTCGAGTACTACTACAATACCAAACCGTGGCTGAAGCCCTCGAATAACTGAAGGGGTAAATTATGCGGGGCACGCCTTTCCGCGAATCACGAATCATGGGGGTCAGGTCTTGCTTTTTGCCACCCTTGTGTAAATAGAAACACCCCTTTTCCTTTCCTTTTCATCCGCCGACTTCCGGAAGGCTTCTTTCAATACTCAGCGTTAGCAAGGGTTTGCGCCCTCTTGACAACCACCGCCGATGGCATTACTTTAAAATCAACAGAGCAGAAAAATTCCGGCTCCCCCTTTTTATTGACAGGGTGTTAAAGAAACAGGGGAATATACCGATAAGAGAACTGAACGATCGAGACACTGCGATGTTCGTGATGAGTCATCTTAGCGGAGGTAATTTAAAAAGACACATCACAGGGTCTTCGTGGTGATTGCCACCCAATTAAGACCAAGAACATGAATGAGTGACTCCGGCGTAAGGACACGACGGCATTCGCGGTTCTCACCAACCCCTCGCGAGAAACAACCTTCCGCGAGGGGTTTTTCTTTGTGGCCATTGTGCCTGTCTCCGGGCGGTCCGGTTTGTCGGGACGGGGGACAGGGAGGTCCCGGCGGCCTGTTAACGGAGCTTCTCCTTCCTGGCCGCGCGTCTTTCGTAATGGGTCAGCGCCAGGGCGATGGCGTTAGCGGCGCCGGCAAAGGAGAAATAGAGCGGATACCCGGCGGCGGCGTATCCTTTGATCGGCTCAAAGATGCTGTTCGCTTCTTCGGGGACGATGCTGGTCACTATCACGATCGCCATGGGCTTGCCGATGCCATCGAACCTGAGGAAGAAGTCCCGCAGGTCTCTCACCCGCGTGGTTTGCGTGGGGACCAGAAAACACACCATGAAATCGAACTGCCCCCAGCGCGCCAGGACCTCCAGGGTGCGCCTGACATTCGACGGCGCCATGCTCTGTGAGTAATCGATGGGGTTGTTGAAGAAGTTGCCTTCCGCCTGGCTGAATTCGCGCAGCTCCCTGACGACCTGCTGCGGCAGCTGGGGCAGCAGTACTCCCCGCCGTTCGAACTCATCGGCGATAATGACACTCGAACCGCCCCCGGCGCCGAACAGGAGCGCCCGCCTGCCGTCGGGCACGGGCAGCAGCACAAGCGTCACCAGGACGTCGGCCAGTTCATCGAGATTTTGAACCTGGATCGCCCCCGTCTGGCGGCAGAGCGATTCCCAGATGCTGCGGCTCCCCGCCAGCGAAGCCGTGTGTCCCATCACCGCGCGCGTCCCGGCGGGCGTGGTTCCGCCCTTGAGCAGGACCACGGTCTTCTTCTCCGCCGCGTACTGGAGCGCGCGGCGGAACCGGGGGCCGTCCTTGATGCCTTCGAGGTACATGGCGATGATCCGTGTGTCCGGGTCGTCGGCCAGGTATTCCAGGAAATCGCTCTCGTTCAGGTCGCACGCGTTCCCGAAGCTGATCACCTTGCTGAAGCGCACCCCGCGCAGCGCGGCCTGGCGGATCAGGTAATTCGAGTTACCGCCGCTCTGGCTGATGAATCCCACCGGTCCGCTCTCCCGCGGGAAGAGCTCGCTGAAGGACATGCGCGCCTCCGGGCAGTATATCCCCAGGCAATTCGGCCCGATGATCCGCACATTGTGCCTGCGGGCGACGCGGAGCAGTTCCTCCTCCAGCCGTTTGCCTTCTTCCTCATCGATCTCGCTGAAGCCGGCGGTGCAGAAGTGGACGCATCGGGCCCCTTTCGCCGCCGCGTCTTCGACAAGCTGCGGCGCGCTCCGGGAGGGGACCAGCCCCACGACGAAGTCCAGCGTGTCGGGGATGTCCTGGATGTTCCGGTACACGGGGCAGCCTTCGACGGTACCCCCCTTGGGATTGACGAGATACAGCCTTCCACGGGAGGGGAAGTCGAAGGCGAGGTAGCCTTCGAGGAAGCCGCGGGTCCAGTGCTGGGGATTGGCGGTCGTGATGCCCACGAGGGCGACGGAACGGGGATGGAAGACGGCGTCAAGGTTTTCATTGCTGCGATTCATGGTCACACACTTTCTCTCTTGTCTACGGGGATGGGGAGTTTGTCTGACGGTTATGGTGCGAATCTCCTATCACGTTACGCGCGGTCTTACAATGGCGGATGCGGAAAAAGACGCCGGGAAGAAGCGACAGTCTCATTCGACCGGTGAGCTCCCGCCCCATGAGAACGCATGGAAGCTGTCCTGACGCGCCAAAGCCCCCGTCTTTTGGGCGGGGGCTTTGTTATTGGTATGTGGTGTTGTGTGTATTACCTTCGTTCTTTTCGTTCTCGTTCCATGGTGAGTCTGGCCTCGCCGTAGAGTCTCCAGATGCACAGGCCGACGGCGAGGATGAAGAGGCCGAACATGAAGCTGGGTTCGGTATTGAACGTGGTATCGATCCAACGGCCGACAAAGAGGAACAGGAGCG
>ENA-ORXD01001345-ORXD01001345.1-sediment-metagenome-genome-assembly--contig:-NODE-1345-length-21020-cov-3.703147_pt1 | contig 21020 bp, 13 predicted proteins | sample MGYA00237862_ERZ511471 | MGnify/ENA metagenome assembly ERZ511471
GTGGAGCGACCCGATTGCCCCAATGAAATGGGATACTTTTGAACACATCCTGGAAAGTCTGCCAGGGTTACCAGAGCTGCAGCGCGTTATTTTTACCAGCTTTGGTGAACCGCTCACGCACCCGCGTATCCTGGAGATGATCGAGGCGGTGCGCCAGCGGGGGCTGGCTGTCAGCCTGGGTTCAAATGGACTGCTGCTAACACCGAAAGTGTCGGAAGAATTGGTTCGCCTGGGTGTTGACCGGCTGGTTGTGTCGGTGGATGGGGTTAAGCCTGAGACGTATGAGGGTGTACGCGGCACTGAGCTTTCAATGATTCTGCGCAATCTGCGTGCCTTGAATGAAGCAAAATACCAGCTTGGCTCGCTAACACCGGCTTTGGGTATAGAGTTTGTTGCGCTGAAATCCAATGTGGAAGAACTGGCATCCTTGACTAAACTTGCATCACATTTGAACGCAGCGCGTGTTTTGGTGAGTAACGTGCTGCCTTACACAGAAGAGATGCGCGATGAAATTCTGTATGGCCATGAACCACAGGATTCTTACAAATCTGGCGGATTTCCGGTCCGGGTCGATGCCTGGGTGACCTGGGGCACACTGGAATTGCCGCATATGCACTGGGGAGCCGAACGGCGCTGCCGATTTGTTAACGACCGGTCAATTGTGGTGGGTTGGGATGGGGGTGTTTCGCCCTGTTACGCGCTTTCCCACAATTATTCCTATTATGCAATTGATGGGCGGAAGAAGCAGGTTAAACGCTATATCCTGGGGAATGTTCATCAAAGCTCGCTGGCAGATATCTGGATGTCAGAAGATTACACGCTGTTTCGCAGTGAGGTACGCATTTTTCACTTTCCATCCTGCCCCGACTGCGACCTGCGTGATACCTGCGATCTGCGTGGTGATAACGAGGGCTGCTGGGGCTGGAATCCATCCTGCGCGGACTGTTTGTGGGCACAGGATATCATCCGCTGCCCATAGGGTATAATCACTTTTGGTTTACAGACACTATGAACAGTAGAAGATCGTTATATGCAAATTTACGTTAAACTATTTGCCACTTTGCGGGTTTTCCTTGGTAAGGCTCCCTCCGGTACAGCGGTAGAAATCAGTGTGCCAGAAGGAAGCACTCTGGGGGCGCTGGTCGAACAGCTTAAGCTGCCGCCGGAGGAGGTAAAAATCTGTTTTGTTAATGGCAGAATCGTTGAACCTGATTATTTGTTGGCCGAAGGGGATGAAGTCGGAATTTTTCCCCCGATCGGAGGAGGATAGGAATGCCGGAAATTCACATTGACACCTGGTTGTATGGGGTACTGGCACGGTATGGAGGCGATCCTGAAGAACGGGTGTTCGCTAACCCCCAGATCACCTTACCCGCCGGCGCGACATTGAGCGACTTGCTTGCCGCACTAAAAATGGACACCAGTGAAAGAGGAATCACTTTTATCAATGGTGACCTTAGCGCGATGCCCGGCATGCAGCCAGACTTGAATCACTCTCTAAAGGATCACGACAGGGTGGCTTTTTTTCATTTGCAATCCATGTGGCCTTTCCAGTACAGGCATGGTGTGTGTATGATCCCGGAAATGCAGACTGCCCTCAATGAAAGTGAGGACGGTGGTTTGCGACATGCCTATCAAAAGGAAGCGTTATAGAGCATCTGGTTGTTTCAGGTAGTTTTTGCCCTGCAAGACTTCCATGTCGTTTAGGAATATCCAATCGCCGCGTAAGCACAACCCAATGCAAATATTTGTAAGCATCTACCCGCTGCGCAAGCGCGGCTTTATCGGGCAGTCTGGAAAAAGCTTAACCGGTGAAATTGAGGAGACCCGATTTTGGGTAGCAGCAGGCAACGGTATATGCATTGCTGACAAGGTTGCCCAGTTCATAGCGGACTAACTGTCCCAATAAGATTCCTGCTTGGTCGCGGTTCATGCCGTAAGATTGCTGGAGCCAGTTGACCATTTGTGCAGTGGCAGCGCGGGCGGCCTGCTCAAGCGGTTTACAATTCACAATGGTATACAGAAATTCACTATCTTCTCCGGCAGGCCATTGCAGGCCCAACCGGTTGACCCGCACCGAGAATGAAATGTCGCAGGAGACTTCGATCCCATTCCCGGTGATTTCCCCGGCGCCCTGCAGGGCGTGGCCATCCCCAAGATAGAGAAAACCACCCTCAACAAACACCGGTAGGTGCAGCGTGCTGCCGGCTGCAATTCTGGGGTAATCCATATTCCCGCCATAAATTCCGCAATCCCGGCTGGGAATTTTCTCAGAGATATTTCTGGCCACCCCGATGCTGCCCAGCACCGGCTTGAGTGGGATTTCAACAGTCTGATTTGGGAAAAAATCACCCAGCGGGGTGGCCGTTTGGCGGTGGGTGTCGATGTGCCAGGTGACATATTCCCTGCGGCGTGCAGAGATGGGTTGCGGTGGGTGCTGCATGTTTGGGTGAATGTCTTTGCAGGCATAGCCTTGTGAACGGTTTGGGGTGAGCGAATGGATGTTCACACTCAGGGTGTCGCCGGGCATCGCTCCGGGAATGCAAAAAGGCCCGACCATCGGGTTGGGTTGGCCTGCCACCTGGGTCAGACTGGCGTCCTGTCCATGGAAATCCGGGAAGCAGGTGGTGACGACTGTGCCGGGTTCGATGGATATAACCGGCTGATGGATTCCATAGGAAAGATGGAAATTGGTTGGAGCGTAGTTGAGAGTGGGTTTCATGAGATGGCTATGCTCTTCAGAATTTTTCTGTACTTCGATTATGGTGAATAGTTCCTACCGTGATCGGTCAGAGGCTTCAAGCAACTGCTGCAGGTCTTTATGTGCCGCAATTAATGCCTCTTCTGTCTGTTTGCGCTCGGTGATGTCATTGAGTACAATGCGGCATACCGGCTCGCTGGCGGCATCCTGCGCGTGAGCGGCTGTTATATACCCCCAGAATTCCGTTCCGTCTTCTTTCACCATTCGCAGCTCGAAGACCTGCGTTATTCCAGTTTTAAAGAGCAGTTTGCTGTGCTGGTAGAAGATGTCCTGGTCATCCTTGTGGATGAACCGGGTAATTGGACAATTAAGCAACGCGCTGGGGTTGGTGTTCAGCAATCCGGCGGTGGTGAGGTTGCTTTCGAGGACCAAACCTTTCTCACTCAGGGTACAATAACCCACTGGCGCCAGATTGTAAAGATCAAGATAGCGGTCCCGCGCAGTCTGCAGCTCTTCCAGAGAACGATACAGTTCTTCGTTCTGCATCTCCAATTCAATCTGATAAACGCGCAGTTCCTGAAATGTCAGCCGGATTTCTTCGGGTGACAGGTTTTCCATGTCTTCTGGGAAAATAGTTGCTTTTACACCGGATGTTTCTTCGGCCCGACGGCGGAGAACCTGCTCTGAACCTGTTGGATCGGTGTGATCTTCAGCAAGAGTATCCTTTCGACCTCGTTTCTCAAGATACATATTCGCATCTGCTTTCCTGAGAGTTTCAATTAATGACGATTTTGTTTCTGAGGAGCATAAACCACAAGAAAGCTGCAATGGCGTGTCGGGGTTGGCTACATTGTAATTCCGGAGGGAGTGGCGGAAACGGTGCAGTACAGCTTCGGCTTCTGATTCGGTTGCGCCAGGCATGAGTATGGCAAACTCGTCCCCCCCAATGCGCGCAATGATATCTTCGGTGCGGAAGGAAGCTGTAAGCAGATGAGCAACACGCTTAAGCAGGGCGTCTCCGGCGGCATGACCCTGGTTGTCGTTTACGACCTTCAATTTATCCACGTCTATCATCAGGATGCTGGTGGGTGTTTGCCGCCCGCTTTCGAAGCGATTCAAGGTCTCTTCAAAAAAGCTGCGATTATATAAGCCTGTCAGCGCATCGTGCATGCTAAGGTATTGCAATTTAATTTCCGCCAGCTTTTGGGCGGAAATGTCGACCAGCATGACCTGGCAAACCGGTGCGCCGACCGCAGGCTGCATGACAGTGGCCGCCAGGTGCACCCAGAATATCGTTCCGTCTTCTTTCACCATGCGCAGGTCTGCGGCCTGTGGTTTTTCCGTCTTAAAAAGTTGTTTGAGGTGAAGATAATAAATATCCTGGTCTTCTTTATGTATGAATCGGGTAATTGGAATTTTGAGTAACTTGCTGCGGGCGACGCCCAGTAATGCGGCAGCGGTCAGGTTGTTCTCTAAAATCAGCCCATTCTTATTCAGTGTGCAATAACCAATTGGTGCCAGGTCGTAGAGGTCAAAATAGCGCGACTTCGCGGCTTCCAGTTCTACCTGTATTTGGCGCAGTTCTTCGTTCTGCATCTCCAATTCAATTTGATGTACGCGAAGTTCGTGAAGTACCTGTCGCATTTCTTCAGGGGACAGCGCCTCCACATCTTTGTGCGATGAGACGGCATTTTCACGGGCTATTTGTTCGGCACGCTGGCGCAGATAGGCTGCCTGGTCCGTAATATTCTTTTTGCTTTTCATAGAAAAGTTCCTTTGTTGAACTTAAGGACCTCTAATCCGAATTAGATAACAGAATTTTGAGCAGGGTGTTTTGCGCCAGATTCCCGTTCAGTAGTCGCGATAGCATAGACCTGACCGGTCTCATTTACCAGTGCTGTCGCAGTCAGCCAGACATCTATAATCTTTCCATTTTTGGCGATCCGCTGTGTATTGAAAGGCTCTAAAACATCGGCGTTACCCAGCTGTTTCACCACTTGCAAAGCTTCCTGCCGCATATTCTCTGGAATGAGATCGTGAAAGTTCATCTGCAAGGCTTCGGCCTCACTCCAGCCGTACATCTTCTCGGCCCCAGGACTCCAGGCCAAGATTTGGCCCTCCAGATCATGGACTGTAATGGCATCGTGAGCATCGCGCAATACTACAGCAAAGCGGCGCAGCTCTTCGTGTTCTCTCAGGGATGCCTGCACCTGTTTCATCTCGGTGATGTTTACGAAGGTGATCACTGCGCCTTCGATCACATTGTCGAGAGTGCGGTAAGGTTGGATACGCAAGGTGTACCACCTGCCTTCTATTGTCTCCACCTCCAACTCTTTTGCTACCAGTGTGTCGAGCACCTCCTGTGCGTCTGTGACAAGGTGATCGTAACCGACCAGATTGGAAACAATATGGCCTACAGGCCGCCCCACATCGCTCGAGATGAGATTGATGATTTTGACGACCGCGGGGGTAAAGCGCAGGATGCGCAGTTGAAAATCCACAAAAATGGTGCCGATGCCGGTGCCGGCCAGCAAGTTGCTCATGTCGTTGTTGGCCCGTGACAAATCTGCTACCTTGGTTTGCAATTCGGTATTGACTGTAGCCAATTCCTCGTTAATGGATTGCAACTCCTCTTTTGAAGTCTCCAGTTCTTCGTTGGTGGATTGTAATTCTTCGTTGATGGACTGCATTTCCTCATTGGAAGATTTGAGCTCTTCATTGGAAGTTTCGAGTTCTTCAACGGTGGTTTGGAGGTATTCCTCTTTAGCACGCAGTTCCTGTTTGAGAGCGGTGATGTCCGCGCTAGTGTCCGTTCCAGCATCGGCTATTATCGATGGGTCGACAGCCTGTGTGTTAAGAGTGGTCTGCTGAGCCAGTTCTGAATTGAAGGACGATGTATCTTCCAGGATGACCAGAAACAGGGGCGACTCACGCATCGCGGGGGATGGAAAGGTCACAGGGCTTATGGTGAGGTTGACTGTGGTGAAGTCTCCGTTGGTTTTAACGCGCAGGCCCGGTGAGCGCACAACCTCATTGGTCCCAGCAGCTCGATGCAGAGCAGTGGTCAGATCGCGCCGCAACCCTTCGCGGGCCATTTTCAGGATGTTATTGATTTCCACTTCACCCGGAGGCGGTTCCAGGTACTTTCCGGTACGGCCGTGAAGATAGAGGATGTCACCCTGGGCATTAACAAGCGCAGCGGCTGGGGTAAATTGCTGCAAAAGTGCCTGTTCCGTCATCTCGCGCAGTGGCAGTTTCGCAGTGGATGGTGTCGTACCGGTGATTTGCAGGTTATCTTTTTTCTGTTTTGTGATGTGTGGGAGAAATCTGTTCAGAGCTGAGTGGTGAGTACCGATAAAGTCATCTTTACGCTGATACAATTTTGATTTGCGGTCCAGCGTAGTAAAGAGGTCGCTAAAATCACCGATGGTCTCAGAATTACCCAGAAAGAGTGTTCCGGCAGGATTCAACGCGTAGTGGAACAGGGGAATGAGCTTCTTCTGTAAATCTGCACGCATATAAATCAGCAGGTTGCGGCAACTAACCAGGTCGAGTTTGGAGAACGGGGGATCTTTGATTACATCCTGCTCTGAAAATATCAGCATATCGCGGATACCTTTGTTGATGCGATACATACTGCCGTCGGGTTCGAGCGTAAAAAATCGCGCCAGCCGTTCGGGTGTAATATCAGCGGCAATATTCACAGGATAGAGACCAGTGCGGGCCTGGGCGACCGCCAGGTTGTCAATGTCGGTTGCAAAAATCTGAATCTTGTAGAACTGTTTCAGCGTATCCAGATGCTCTTGCAGCAGGATGGCAATGGAATAAGCCTCCTCGCCGGTAGAGCATCCCGTTACCCAGACGCGAATCTGATCTCCCGCAGGTTTTCCGGTAAAAATTTTGGAAATAACCTTTTCCTGGAGTGCATTAAAAGCCTCCGGATCGCGGAAGAAGTTGGTGACACCAATCAACATGTCCCGAAAGAGCGACTCCAGTTCGGCTGGCGATTGTTGTAAATACTTGACGTATCCATCCATCGTTTCAATCTGGTTAATTGCCATGCGGCGTTCAATACGACGTTGTATGGTGCTTGGTTTATATTGGGAAAAGTCATGTCCGGTGTGAGTGCGTAACAAGATGAATATCTTGTTCAATGAATTTCCGGTCTGGGGCTCTGGAGAGGCAGCGGCCTGAGGGGGCTTTCCAAAGGTTTGGACCACGTAAGCCATAAGCTGGGCTGGCATCTCGGCTGGTGGAAGCTCGTAGTCTACCAGACCAGTGGCAATAGCGCTGCGCGGCATGCCGTCGTACTCGGTGGAGGCGGGGCTCTGTACCATGACCATACCGCCCTCACCTTTGATAGCCCGCACACCCATTGAGCCATCACTGCCGGTGCCCGAAAGCACGATGCAAATAGCCCGCTCACGTTGGTCCTGCGCCAGAGAGCGAAAGAAAAAGTCAATAGGCAGACGCTGACCGTGGGGTGCAGAGGGCTCCATTAATTGAAGTGTGCCGTTCAGAAAAGCCATATCGCGGTTGGGAGGAATGATGTAGGTACAGTTGGGACGGACTGCCATCCCGTCCTGGACCTCAAAGACCTGCATGCGGGTGTAGCGCTGGATGAGATCACTGAGAATGCTTTTGTGGTCCGGAGCCAGGTGCTGTACCAGAACAAAGGCTATATCCGGATCGATGTCGGTGGGCATGCCGGAAAAGAAGGCTTCGAACGCTGCCAGCCCACCGGCTGAGGCGCCAATACCCACGATGGGAAAAATGGAGTCAGGAGGTGAGAATGTGTTATCCGCAGCAGCTCCGGCTGGATTTTCCTCTTTTGACATGGTTTTCTTTTTATTCATGATATCCTTAACTTTGGTCAATAAAACATTGTGCTGTGTTTCTACTTCTGGAAAGGAGCTGCTTCAGACTCAAAATTTCAGTAGTGTTAGAAACGTGTTTTGTGTTGTCTGCCGCAAGGGTTGAGCAAGAATCAGGGGACCGGTGAACCCAAACGAACAACTTTAAGAATCCTCATCGCGTTGCTTTGATGAGTAACAAATCATAAACGCAAAACGAATGTTTTTTTACCAGCGCTGCCCAACTGCGCACGTTTTGAGGGTCGCAATTGTTCATATTGATGTTTGTATATAAAGATTATACGACATCAGAGCGTTGGTGTTCAGACAAATACAAGAAAACTGTTAAGGAATTATGTTAATTCAGATTTTTGACTGCTCCCAGGGTAAATTTAACACACTTTAGTGATAATAGTTCTATAATGTAATGAATTACTATCCTCTGGCGCAGGGGGAGGAAAACAACTCTACCGGTATTTCAGGAGTTGATTTTATGATTGAAATTAGTAATAGCACCAGCTATGAAGAAAACAGCCCCTTGTTTCTAAAAATTTACCGCGATCTATTTGACCCCTTTGCAGACGAAGCGGTTTTTATTGCTTTAAATGGCAATGTCTTTGTAGCCAACACGCTTGGGTACGCGTTATTCGGGTATGTTGATGTGAAAAGGTAGCGATATGATAGAGGCATCGATTCTTCTGGTTGTAAATGATGAAATTTTGGCCCTTCATCTGAGGGATTTATTGACACGACGGGGTTATAAAGTTCTTGAGCCTGTGACAACGGGTGAAGAGGCCATCGGGGTTGTAGAAAGTCAAAAACCATCTCTGATCCTGATGGATATCGAACTCAAAGGAAAAATGAGCGGAATTACCGCCGCAGAGAAGATTAGTTCTGTAACGGACACACCGATTATTTTCCTGACCGGTTCTTCACAAGATCCACTTCTGCAGCAAGCCAAAATCGCGGCGCCATTTGGCTATTTAATCAAACCTGTGCCAGAACGTGAATTGGCTATGACAATTGATTTGGCGCTTTATAAGCATGAACTTGACTACCGCATCAAAGAGAGTGAAGCGCGATACCGTTCGCTGGTTGAGCAGGTATCGGACGGTATATTTTTGTCTGATTCCAAAGGGAATTACATTGAGGTGAACAATGCCGGGTGCGCAATGCTCGGTTATACGCGGGAGGAAATCCTCCAACTCAATATGCGCGATCTGATCCCACCAGACGATCTGGATACTGCTCCGCTGCGCATATCCGACTTGCAACATGGAGCAACGCTGCGCACAGAGCGTCGCTTAAGGCGAAAAGATGGCAGCTGCTTCCCGATTGAAATCAGCGCAAAAATGCTGGAAGATGGTAGCCTGCAGTGGATTGTTCGTGATATCACGGAACGCAAGCTGGCGGAAAAAGTACTTGAGATGAGTGAACAGCGGTATCGGAACTTGTTTGATAACATTTCAAGTGGTGTAGCAATTTATGAAGTTATTGGTAATGGAGAAGATTTTGTTTTTAAGGATATCAATAAATCCGGTGAGCGGTTAGATGGTGAAAAAAAGGAAAATATTATTGGTAAAAGCGTTTTGGAGGTTCATCCTGGCATTCAGAAATTCGGACTTCTGGATGTCTTCAAGCGTGTCTGGGAGAAAGGTTTTCCTGAACACCATCCTGCTTCCCTGTATCAGGACCAAAAATTAGTCAAATGGTACGAAAACTATGTTTACCGGCTTCCATCTGGGGAGATTGTAGCGATTTATGATGACATCACCGAGCGCAAGCAGGCAGTGGAGGCGCTCCGGGAGAGTGAGGCGCGCTTCCGGCGGCTGGCCAACAACGCCCCCGACATACTCTTCCGCTACGACCTGATTCCGGTGTTGCGCCTGGCTTATATCAACAATGCTATTCAGGACATCACCGGGTATAGCCCGGAAGAGTGTTATGCTGATCCGGACCTGATACTTCATATGGCTCATCCGGATGACGCGGCGCTGATAGCAAAATTGATGCAAGCTCATATTCTGCCGGATAAGCCGCTGGAGATGCGCTGGATTGGCAAAGATGGTCAGGCCCGCTGGATGGAAAGCCGCATTGTACCTGTACGAGATGAGTTCGGGCACTTAATCGCTATAGAGGGAATCACGCGTGATGTCACCGAGCGCAAGCTGGCTGAAGAGGCGCTGCGGGACCAGGAAAGCCAATATCGAGCTCTGGCAGAAAACAGCCAGGATTATATTATGCGCTATAACCGACAGCACCGTCATATCTACGCCAATGCCGCGGCCATACGCGTCTCAGGGCGGCCGGTAGAAGAATATTTGGGATGTACACATCGTGAAATGGGCTTTCCGGATGACCTGTGCGATTTATGGGAGCAGTCGATTGACCGCGCCTTTGCAACAGGGCAGGTTCAGCGGGAGGAATTTGAGTGGACGGGGGCTGAAGGGCGGGTAGTTTTAGATTGGCGACTTTTCCCGGAAACTGGACAACAGGGTCAGGTCGTGTCAGTGCTTGGAGTCTCGCGTGACATTTCTGAAGTAAAACGAGCCGAGAAAGCGCTGCGGGAGAGTGAGGCACGCTTCCGGGCAACCATTGAACAGTCGTTTGACGGTATTTTGATTTTGGACGATGCGCTGTGTATTATTGAATGGAATAAGGCACAGACGAAGATATTTGGTTTTGCGCGTGACGAGATGATTGGTAAGGCTTTGTGGGAATATCAGTTTACCATCACACCCGGTGAACGAAAATCACCGCAGCTTCTCAAAACGTTAAAAGAACGTGCGCAGGATTTTGGTAACACAGGCATTTATCTTAACCCGGACGCACTTCAAACGATGGAAGTGGAAGCAAAAGATGGCAGCCGTAAAATAATTCAGGTTTCATTTTTTCCGATTGAAGTTTCTGGCAATAAACTATACTGCTCCATATCACGAGATATTACTTCAGAGCGGTCGGCTGAGCAGAATTATCAGATACTCTTTCGGGAAATGCTGGATGGGCTTGCCCTGCATGAGATTATTCTGGATCATGATGGAAATCCGGTGGATTACCGATTTTTAATGGTTAATCCGGCTTTTGAGCGATTAACTGGTTTGAAGGAGGCTGATATCAAGGGGCGCACAGTTCTGGAGGTGATGCCCGGTACCGAGCCATACTGGATCGAGATTTATGGACAGGTTGCGCTGACCGGCAAACCGGCATTCTTCGAGAACTATGCCCGGGAATTAGACAAATTTTTTAAAGTGACCGTTTTCCGGCCTGCCCCAAATCAATTCACCACTATATTTGAAGATATCACAGAGCGCAAGCGGACGGAGATGGCCTTAAAATCGGCTTACACCAAACTGGAAGCGTTATGGGGAATTGCCTCTATTGCTGAGGCTAATATTAAGACAATTTCCGAACATGTCCTAGCAACGATTACCAAGATGACTGGCAGCGACTATGGTTTCTATGGTTTTGTTGATCAAGATGAATCCATTATGACCATTCATTCCTGGACGGGTAAGGCGATGAATGACTGCTCTATCGTGGACAAACCGCAGCATTTCCACAAAGATGAAGCCGGGATATGGGCTGAAGCAATCCGGCGCAAAGAGCCGTTTATTTTGAATAATTACAATGATGCGCACGGAGCCAAAAAAGGACTGCCGGAGGGACATGTTGCCCTGACCAACCTGCTGGTGGTGCCTCATTTTTCACAAGGCAAGATCACAGCGGTTGTAGCTGTAGCGAACCGGCCAGAAGATTATAATTCTGACGATATTACTCAAATTAATACATTCCTGACCAGTATTCAAGCCTTGATTGACAGCAAATTGGCGGAAGAAGCGCTGCACGAGAGTGAGGATAAATTCAGATATGTCTTTGATCATTCGGTCATTGGAAAGTCGCTCACTATGCTTTCCGGCGAGATACGTGTTAATAACGCTTTCTGCGAGATGCTTGGATACACACATGAGGAAATTGAGAATAAACGTTGGCAAGATATCACACATCCTGAAGATATTGAGTTATCTGAAAAAGCACTGGAGCCGCTCCTTCGCGGTGAAAAGGAGACCCTGCGTTTCAGTAAAAGGTATCTTCACAAGAGCGGGAATGTGGTGTGGGCAGATGTAAGCACCTCCTTACGCCGAGATGCGACAGGTGAGCCTCTATATTTTGTGACGGCGGTAATCGATATCACTGAGCGCAAGCGGCAGGAGTCGAAGCTGAATGAGCAGCTGGAAGAACTGCGCCGCTGGCATCGTATCACCCTCGGGCGTGAGGATCGAATTCTTGAGCTTAAAAGCGAGGTAAACAGGCTGCTGGCTGAAATTGGGAGACCGGCGTGCTATGCCAGCGCGAAGGAGGAGATTGCCCATGAATGAATCTTCCTTTTTAGGGTTGGTTCAAAATGCCGCCTTGCTGCTGGCAACGGGTTTGCTATTTGACCTTATCCTTAGCAACAAAACGGACAAAAAGTCTAAGCTTCGGGAAGTGTATTTAGGATTTCTTCTTGGTGGGATTGGGATTACTCTGATGTTAACACCCTGGGTTCTGGTACCGGGGATTATCTTTGACACCCGTTCAGTTTTGCTGGGGGTTTCGGGATTATTTTTCGGTACGGTTCCGACTGTAATCGCGATGGGACTGACAACTGGTTTTCGTCTTTTGCAGGGCGGCGCAGCGACCCGGATGGGGGTCAGTGTAATCCTGGCTACTGGAACACTTGGAATCCTTTGGCGGCAACGGTTACGTAAGCCCCTGGAAGATATAACTGGTTGGGAGCTGTATGTGTTTGGACTGATAATTCACAGCGCGATGCTGGTTTGCGCGTTTACACTGCCTCTGGAAACAGCCTTGCAGGTGCTGGCAAATATCAGTCTACCGGTCATGATTATCTATCCTTTGGGTACACTTTTGTTGGGGCTGCTAATGACCAACCGGCTGCGCCGTGAGCGAATTACGAATGATTTGCGAGAGAGTGAAGAACAGCTTCGGGCGATAGCGGAAGATTTGGAAAAAAGTGAACAACAGTACCGGCTTCTCACAGAAAATATTAAAGATGTGGTGTGGATCCTCGATGTGGAGACGATGCATTTTGTGTATATCAGCCCATCGGTGGAACGTCTGCGCGGGTACACACCGGAAGAGATTCTTTCTGAACCGGTGACTCAGGCGCTCACTCCCGAAGCTGGTGAGTCCCTGACACAACTTATACGCAATCGAGCAGAAGATCTTCTGACAGGCAAAGAACGCCCCGAAAAATTTTATACCAATGAGGTTGAGCAGCCCTGCAAGGATGGTTCTACTGTCTGGACAGAGGTGATCACCAGCTATTACATCAATCCAGAGAATGGCAGGGTAGAGGTGCGGGGCGTCACCCGGGATATCACGGAGCGGAAGAAGGCTGAAGCGGCGTTGGAAAAGAGCGAAGCGCTGCTGTCTAAATCACAGGAGATTGCTCAAATTGGCAGTTGGGAGCTTGATCTGTCAACCAACCGGTTGACCTGGTCCGACGAAGTTTATCGTATTCTGGGATTGAGACCGCAGGAATTTACCGCTACCTATGATATGTTTCTTGAGATGATCCATCCGGACGATCGTCAGGCTGTGGACGATGCTTATCAACGTTCTGTCCGGGAAAATAAAGAATCCTATGAAATTGAACACCGTGTGATTCGCAGCCAAACCGGTGAGGTGCGTTACGTTTTTGAAAAGTGTATCCATGTGAGGGACGAGACCGGTGAAATCATCCAGTCTGTTGGCATGATTCAAGATATCACCGAGCGCAAGTTGGTGGAGGAAAAGCTCTTGCAGGAAAAAACATTTTCAGATGCCATCCTTTCAAGTGTACCTGGTTTGCTTTACCTATATGATGAGCAGGGTTATCTGCTACGTTGGAATAAAAAGCACGAAGAAATAACGGGATATTCATCAGAGGAACTGGATCATTTTTATTTGCTTGATTGGTATAAAGGCCAGCCTGAATATGTTGAGAAAATTAAAAATGGTGTTCAGAAAGCACTGACAGAAGGTTTTGCCAGCGCAGAGGGTAATCTGATCACAAAGGATGGCTCAAAAATATTGTTTGACTTCACCGCGGCACGGCTCGATATCGGGGATAAGGTTTATTTTACCGGGGTTGGGATTGATATTACCGAACGCCGGCGGGCGGAACAAGAAGTTCGTGCCTCTCAGATTGAACTGCAGCAACTCCTGGCGGAAGCTGATCAATCGCGTCGAGCTTTGCTAAGCCTCGTGGAAGACCAGAAACTGGCTGAAGAAAAAATCCGCCAGCTCAATACGGAATTGGAACAGCGGGTGCGTGACCGCACCGCTCAGCTTGAAACTGCCAACAAAGAACTGGAGGCTTTTGCGTATTCTGTGTCGCATGACCTGCGCGCGCCCTTACGGGCTTTGGATGGTTTCAGTGAAATCCTGATGGAGGAGTATCATGGAAAATTTGATGGGCAGGGCCAGCACTATCTGACACGGATCCGAGAAGCTTCACAGCGGATGGGGCGCTTGATTGAAGATCTACTTAATCTTTCGCGTGTTACCCGGCGTGAAATGAGCCGCTCACAGGTAGATTTAAGCCAGGTCGCGCAGCAAATTGTCACGGAATTGATGGAGCAGGAGCCGAACCGCAAAATACAATTTGAGATTGAACCGGGTATAATGGTTTATGCGGATCCGAATTTGATGCGGATCGTTTTGGAGAACCTGTTTAGCAACGCTTATAAGTTCACCGCCCAGCGCGAAAGCGCAGATATTGAGATGGGGGTTATACAGCAGGAAGACGAACCGGTTTATTTTATACGGGATAATGGAGTCGGTTTCGATATGGCGTATGCCAACAAACTCTTTACACCTTTTCAGAGACTGCACAGTATGCAGGAATTTCCCGGCACCGGGATTGGGCTGGCAACAGTGCAGCGTATTGTGTCCCGCCATGGTGGGCGGATCTGGGCAGAGGCAGCCACCGGTCAGGGCGCGACTTTTTATTTTACCCTCGGAGAAGTTTGATGACTGAAAAAACCATTTTGCTGGTTGAAGACAACCCTGATGACGAAGAATTGACTCTACGGGCGTTGAAAAAAAGCCATATTCTGAACAAAGTTGTTGTCGCACATGATGGAGTGGAGGCGCTGGATTACCTGTTTGGGACGGGGAAATACGCCGGCTCTGAAATGTACGATTTACCCCAACTTGTTCTGCTTGACATAAAACTGCCTAAACTGAGCGGTTTGGATGTGCTGAAAAAAATGCGCGCCGACCCTCGCACGCAGATTATCCCGGTTGTGGTTCTGACTTCGTCCAATGAAGAAGAGGACATCATTTCCAGCTACCGCCAGGGAGCCAACAGCTATGTGCGCAAACCGGTAGCGTTTCAGAAGTTTTCTGACGCAGTGCAGCAGTTGGGTCTGTACTGGCTGTTGATCAACCAAACCCCGAGGCAGTAATAATGGTTTGACCTGGATTCATGATGTAAACTTTTCCTTAAAGTACAAAAGCTGCTGGCAGTGTTTTTGCCAGCAGCTTCAGGTTAAGAGCGATGTTGAACGTTATCCTTTGACGCCGCCAACAGCCAGGCCGCCAATCAGGTAGCGCTGCAAGAAGGCGAAAATGAGGATGGGCGGAATGGAGACCAGGATTGTCATCGCGGAGAACTGCGACCAGGGTGTGCCGGAGGCGTACTGCCCCACCATGCCGCGCAGTACCATCGGCAGGGTAAAAGTGGAGGGATCGGTCAGGAAGGTCCAGGAGAGGATGAATTCGGACCAACCGGTCAGGAAACCCCACAGGGCGGTCACCGCAATACCTGGCACAGCCAGCGGCAAGATGACCCGCATAAAGCCCTGGGCACGGGTGCAGCCATCGATTTGGGCTGCTTCTTCCAGGTCGTAGGGAAGCGAATCGATATACCCTTTCATATTCCAAATAGCAAAGGGCAGGGCGGTTGAGGTGAAGGCGATTGCCAGCCCGAGCAGCGAATTACGCAGCCCAACCGAGTTGAGCAGCACAAACAGCGGAGCCAGCGTGCCGCCCGGGGGAATCATCAAGACCAGCACGAAACCGAGCATCCCTATTCTTCTTCCAGGGAATTTCAGACGGGAAAACGCGTAAGCTGCAGTGATACCAACCACAACCGACCCGAACGCGGTGCCGCCTGCGACCAGCAGGCTGTTACGTAAGAGCTGAGGAAAAGTAACCGGGTTGGGTGAGGGTTTGGTAAGCACGGTTTTGTAGGCATCCAATGTTGCCCCAGGGGGAATGATGGACAGCCCTTGCGGCCGCGAAAAATCCCGCGGGTCCAGCGACATAGAGACAATCCACAGCACGGGGAAGAGGATAGTCGCCAGGACCAACAGTAATAACCCCTGCAGCAAGTCGATGCGCATGGTCTCCCGGGCGCGTTTGTACTCGTGGTGTTTGTTGATGGCGAACAGCAAGCGGATGTAGCGCCTGAAAATGACTGCGCCCGCGATGATGAGGAAAAGGCCCAGTACAATGCGCGGCGTCTTTTGCAGGACATCCGAGGCGGTGATACCCCCTATCAGTGAGACCAGGCCGTAAAGACTCAACGCGATGGAAAGGATGAAGATAAAATATGCCCAGATTATGGCGATTTTCGTGGTCAGGGAGGGCGATTGTACATTTGAAGTAGTAGTTGTCATCTTTCCGCCTCCTTTACGCGTAATATGGCTCGGTTGCTTTGGTGATGCGGTTGGTGATGACAGTGATAATCGCCAGGATGATGAACACGATGATATTGAAGGCTGAGGCGATACCGTACCAGCCCTGGGGGTTCACCAGCTTGAAACCCTGGGTGACCAGGATTTCGGTCAGCCCCAATGGGCCGCCGCCAGTCACAAAGTAGATGATATTGAACTGGTTGAAGGTCATCATGATACCGACCATAATGGCCGGGACCATCGAGGGCCGGATGAGCGGCAGGGTGATCAGGCGGATCTTATCGAACCCGGAAACTCCGTCCATTTCAGCGGCTTCATATACTTCTTTGGGGATGGTTTGCAATGCCCCGGTGGCAATGACCATCATAAACGGCCAGCCCAGCCACACATTGGCGATCAGCACGGCAATGAAAGAAAGGGGCAGTACCAGGCCGATCTGCGGCAGGTTCACGATGGGGGTGGGCTCAAGCAGCCAGCGGATGTCGCCGCGCAGCCCAATTTCCTGCAGTAACAGGTTTATCCCACCAAATTTATCATGCCACATATTGGCCCACATCATGCCAGAGACCAGAGATGGCAATGCCCAGGGGATGACAAACAGGCTCCGGTAGAGCCGTTTGGCGGGCATGTTCTCCTGGTTGAGGATCAGCGCGACGGCGATCCCAATGACCACATGCAGTAACACGTTAATGAAAGTCCAGAACAGGTTGAAAACAAAAATCCGGCCGAAGTTGTAATTGGTGACCGGCAATCCGCGAAAAATGACATCGAGATAGTTCTTTATCCCGCTAAAATCGGGATTCATTAAACGCAGATTTGCCAGTTTGAAATCGGTGAAGGACATCCAGAGCTGGAAAAGCAGGGGATAAAAGGTGATAAACATCATGATCAACAGGGCCGGCAGAATATACAGGTAAGCCAGCCCCATATTGGGAAATTGCTTTCTGGTTCTTTCAATCCAGTTTGGTTTTGGGGAATCTTTTAAAGATGTAATTGTTGCCATATCCACCGTCCTTTTGCAAGATTTGTCAGTTTATTGATCATGGCAGCCAGGATACATATGGCAGCGGTGACAGATGGGTGCTATGGATATGCTGGATGGTGGGCGGTCAACTGCCGCCCACCATGATGATTGTTATGGTTATTTATTGTTGGTGGTATTGATCAGGGTAGCCGCTTCAGTCAGCGCTTCCTGTGGGGTCTTTACGCCTTCCAGGATCTGCGTGATGGCGTTCCCCATCGGGTCCCAGGTGGCGCCGAGTTCAGCCACGACCGGGAAGGGATCTGAGGCGGGAACCTGTTTGAGGAAGCCGCCCACCACCGGATTGGAAGCAGTGTCGACAGAGGAATTGGCGGGAATCCAGTTTGCGGAGTTCAGGAATTCTTTCTGCACGTCGGCGCTGGTGAAGAATTCAAAGAATTTCACGGCCGCGGCAACTTCTTCGGGGGTGGCATTGACGTTGATCGATCCCATTTCGGATTGGTTCCAGGGGCGTGGAGCGGCTTTTCCAGGGATAGCCGGGATCGCCATGACGCCAACATTGTCCGCGCCCAGATCGGTGATGAAATCACCCGAGGCCCATGGGCCCTGAATGCGGAAAGCGACCTCTCCCTGGCGGAAGAGGGTATCCATATCGCCATCGTTGGCGTCGCAGGTCACCCCTTCGGATTTGCAGACCGTATCAAAGTAGGCGTATGCTTCTGCACCCTCTGGACTGTCGAGCACCATTTTGTTGTTCTCATCCAGGAAGGTGGCACCGAAGGCAGGCCCCCACATGTAATTGTGGAACCAGTCCGCGGTGATTGCCATACCGTTATCCGCAGCGGCTGCCAGCAGGGTATCAAAATCAGCCGGCTCGGTTTCAACCATGGATTTGTTGTAGAATAGGGCGACCACTTTGTTGTTGACGGGAACGCCAACCAAAACGCCGCCCACTTTACCGCCTTCGACCGCGGCAGGAACCAGGGCAGAAAGGAAGCCCGTGCCGGGATCCATCTCGGCCAAAAGGCCGGCGGTGGCGTAGCCGGCCATGCGGTCCTGCGGTCCCATTACAATGGTTGGGCCGCTTCCCGCGGCTGCTTCAGTCTGGAACTTGTTCTGGAGCTGGTCGAAAGGTACTGCCAGCAATTCGACCTTAACATCCGGGTTGGCGGTCATGAAATCATTGACCGCTTTGCTGAAGAGCTCTTCTTCAGTTTCGATATAGCCATGCCAGATTGTGATCGTCGTTGGGGCGGCCTCCTCTGCTGCCGGCGCTTCCGCTGCCGGCGCACAGGCGGCCAGGAGCATGGTCATGATTAAGATGAAGCTGGTAACAAACAACAATCTCTTATTCATTTCTTCTCCTTGTAGATATGTAGTGCATAAAAATTTAGACTGGTTCAAAACGATCGATGCATACCTCAGGCAAGTGAAGTATATATATTATATACATCATAGCGTAATTGGATGATGTTTACCAGTATTGAAAAGTAAAAGTTTCAACGAGCGTCAGCATAATTTATACTCAGGTCTCCCTGAAAATTAATAAACCGAAGAAAAAAGTACGCGCGTCCGCATCTAAAGCGATTAACTGAGCATTTCAAACTTTAACTCCGGGAACTTCTCGCTGTTCCATGTAAGATGGAAAGGCGTATTAAACAGGGCGACATGATTCTGGTTTACGTCCAGGCATAAGTAAACATTGGAGCGATCGGCTATTTTCGACAGGCTTTCTTTTGGGCCAGTCACCCAGCGGGCAATGCCGGTGGGCATGCGCTCAAGGGAAGTGGGAACGTTATATTCATTTTTCAGCCGGGCCTGTACCACGTCGAACTGCAATTCACCAACAACAGCCAGGATTGGTTCGCGTTTGAGCGCGTCCAGATTATATAAAACCTGAACCGCCCCCTCCATTTCCAGCTGGCGCAGGCCTTTATTGAATTGCTTTTGTTTGCTTATATCCAGATTGCGCAGGATGGCAAAGAATTCAGGATGAAAGCGTGGAATAGGCTCGAATTTAAAGGATTCGTTTTCACACAACGTGTCACCAATACTGAAATTGCCGGTGTTGGGCAGCCCGAGCACGTCTCCTGGAAAGGCTTCGTCAATGATTTCACGCTCGTTGGCAAAAAGTTTGTACGGGCGTTGAAGCCGGAAATTCTTGCCTGACTGGGCATGGGTCACGTCCATTCCGCGCTCAAACCGCCCGGAGCAAACCCGCGCAAATGCCACGCTGTCACGATGCTTTGGGTTCATATTGGCCTGGATTTTGAACACAAACGCGGAAAAACCATTGTCCTGTGGAGATATCCACCCCTTATCACTCTCAAAAGGTTGCGGGAGCGGCGCCAGTTCAACAAACGCCTCCAGGAATTGGCGGACGCCAAAATTGGTGAGGGCGCTGCCAAAGAATACCGGCGTTTGCTGCTCTGATAACATGCGCGCCCGGTCAAACTCAATCCCTAATCCGTCCAACAACTCAATATCGGTTTGCAGTTTTTCAACCTGCTCTGGATTGATTGTGCCTTCAGCCAGCATAGAATCCAGGGTCTGGAAGATCTCCGGCGCAACCCGCTCATTGCGTTCAACATGTTCGTAAAGATAGACGCCATTCTGTTCGCGGTCGTACACGCCCTTAAAACCAATGCCATCGCCCAACGGCCAGTTCATTGGCACCGGCTGCATTCCCAAAACTTCCTCAATCTCATCCAGGAGTTCCAGAGGCGAGCGGGCAGGCCGATCCATCTTGTTGATAAAGGTGAAGATCGGAATGCCCCTTTTCCGGCAGACTTCAAATAAACGGCGAGTCTGCGGTTCCACACCTTTGGCGGCATCCAGGACCATCACGGCGCTGTCCACGGCTGCCAGCGTGCGGTAGGTGTCTTCTGAGAAATCCTGGTGACCTGGGGTATCCAACAAATTGATCACGCTGCCGTTGTAGGGGAACTGTAAAACGGTAGAACTGATGGAAATGCCGCGCTCACGCTCCATTTCCATCCAATCGGAGGTGGTGCTGCGCTGGTTGCGGCGGGCGCGGACATTGCCTGCCAGATCGATGGCATTGCCATACAGTAAGAGTTTCTCGGTTAGTGTGGTTTTTCCCGCATCCGGATGCGAGATGATCGCGAATGTGCGGCGGTTCTTGAAGGTTTGTGTGGTTGCTTCCATTGTTTTTCTCTTTTAATGTAATTAGATTGAAGTCATTCCTGTGTGAGTCGAACCCCTTTTACGGCCAAATCGCTAACGGAATGATGTGTTTTATGCGCTCACCGCCTAAACGACCGGCAGTCTGGCCGATGCAAACGCAGTTGAAGCGCGGCGTTTTCCAAAATCAATCTATGCAAACATGAATACATCCTTTATTTCAACATTAAATCAGGCGCGCTAAACGGACACCATGAAGTTGTTTGTACAGGCACAACAAAAAATTGACTTTCTCTGCCAGTGAAGTGGATTCCTTTGGGCAACAGAGAAAATCAACTTATTTCAGTATCTGCCCGGCTAAATAAAAATTTCGTTAAACGAAAAGGAATGAACGTATGGTTCCCCCAACCATCGTGCATGGCAGAGCCTGTGTACGAAAAATTTCATTCCTGTGTCATGATGATGAATTTTACCAACAAACCCGCGGAAAGATCAAGCGGTTTGGAAGGTTTGGTTGGATCTTATTATTGTTTTGAAGTGATTAAAGAAATCGGATCTCATTCTCTGCTGCCCGCTGGCCACAGCGATAGGACCAGCATCAGCGCTGCCAGAGGTAGAAGGATGTAGTTGCCAATCGCGCCGGGCGGGGTGTG
>ENA-ORXD01001347-ORXD01001347.1-sediment-metagenome-genome-assembly--contig:-NODE-1347-length-20983-cov-7.453985_pt1 | contig 20983 bp, 18 predicted proteins | sample MGYA00237862_ERZ511471 | MGnify/ENA metagenome assembly ERZ511471
GAAATCTATGCCGAGACGGTTGCAAACGGCGATCCGACATTCGCAGGTCCCCTGGCAGGAGTCCCGTTGGGACTCGCGGTTTACCATGTTTTCGACGAGGCGATCCGGGGTGAGGCCGACCCTGCGCTTTGGGAGGAACAGATCAGCATGATGGAGATGGTCCTCGATACCGAGGCCCTGGCGAAGGCTGTCGCAGGGATGCGGGAACAGTACAGCAGGTTCGCCCTCTAGGCACCGAAGTGAGGGGGACCCTCTCATTCCAGGGTCTCCCTCTTTTTTCTCCTAAACTCCGAATGATTGATTTTTGCTCCGGCCAAGGGACCATATTTCCGGACCCGGGCATCTATGCAAACCGCCTTTAGTTCACAACGGTCACGAGCCGCGTTTTGACATGATGAAGGCTCCGGGTGGTCAGGCCGGAGCCAATCAGGAGGTGTTGCTTAGATCTGAGGTTAGGAGGAACTCTATCACAACCCGTTTAATTGTTCAAGTGAAGGATCATATTGCTGCTTTTATGGCTTAGACATTAACGCCACTGGGGTATCACAAATCGCCGGACAAAAAAGGCGGGGACGGATCGTGGGCAAAAAGCTCTCTTTGTTGTGCCTGGCAATTTTTCTGGCAAACTCCTCCTTATCGTCGGCGTCAACCCGGGAAATCCAGACGCCTAGCCTCGTCGTGACGGACGGTAACGGCTCCTATTCCGACGAACAACTAGGGCAACTGGCCAAGCGCGCCCAGGAAACACTGGAGAAAATTCTTGCCCTATGGTCCGCCGATGCAGGCCTGGAACGATTCGGAAAGATCCGGGTGGTTTTCGATGCCCCTCGTAACGGGTACTATTCGAGCGTCTTCTACTGGGAAGCGAAGAACGGCAGGCGGGTGAGGGTCGTTAGGGTTCACGGGGCAAGGGAATTGCCGCAGATGATGGCCCACAAGCTGACGAGCGCCGTATTCCCCCAGAAGGACAAGCTGATCCGGAACATGATGGGGATCCTTTCAGAAGTGAAGCTAGGCAACCCGCTCACGTTCCCCATGTGCGGATTCTCCTGCGACGAATGGACCGTGGCCTTCCTGGATCTTGGTTTAGTCCTGCCACTGGGAAAGCTTGGACCGGATCACGGATCGTGGGGAATGGAAGACAAGGGCGGCGGCGACCTGCGGGCCCATGACTTCGGGAAGCAGCACCGGGCCTATGCGGAAGCGGGCTCCTTCGGCCAATACCTGTTGGAGACTTACGGAATCGACAAGATCAAGCGATTCCACAGGCTCTCCCTCGACAAGGAACGGCCGTGGGAAGCGGCGTTTGGCCTAAGCCTGGACAAACTCGAGAAAAACTGGCTCGACACCTTGAAGTCAAACCCAACGGTGAAACCCGCGAATGTCTCGCTACTCACGGACTTGTTCAAGCAAGACCCTGAGGCCGCCAGGAACAAAGCACGAAAGCTGGCCAGCAATAAGCACTAGAACAGCTACCAGCTAATGTTTTCGATCCCCGCACGTTTCCTGATTAGGCTTTCCGGGAAAACACCTTGACCCTTCTTCCTTTCCTAACCATGTCAACGCCCGCCATCCCAACGGAGCCCAGCAGGGACTGGATTTCCTCGATAGGCATGCCGTGAGAAGCAGACACCGGTTCCATGAAGCACATGCGCCCCTGCGGCTTGAGCAATCGCACTAAAGATTCAAGGGTTTCCAACCGGCACTCCGGCTCAACATCGTGCAGGACGTGGACGAAAACCACGAGATCAAACTCTCCCGGTTCCAGTTCAAGAATCCGGACGTCTCCCTGCATAACATTGACGTTTCGGAAATACCTCAATCTTTCCCTGGCATGACGCACCATGTAGGAAGAGGTATCGATTCCAACTGCCATGCCCCCTCTGTCCAAAGCCTGCGCCAGGTAAGACAGGAGAACACCGTTTCCGCAACCGAACTCCAGGACTCGCTCGCTGCCATTTAGCCCCAATTCAGAAACGAAAGGACGAAGAAGCCGTGGGCCCGTAAACAAGGGCTTGATAAAAAACATCTCTAGCTTGAAAAGCCAGGAAGGGCTTTCAAAATCTTCTTTACTTTTCCCAATGGTCTTAGCAGGGTTATTTTTCACTACATTCTCCTCAAAACAGTCTTTTATTGACTCATTTAGCCAATAAACTTTATTTCCATGCTACTCCAAAAGGGATTCTTCTTCATTAATCTTAACGATCCTCCTTGCAGGCTCTTCCACCTTCAAGGTCGAACCAGCCGAACAAGTTCGCTCGGAGAAAGTACGAGGTTATTCGGCATTGTATCGGGTGCCAGCAAGGTTGCCTGGTCACCCCCACTTGCGCTACGTGGAAGGATTCCTGGCCAGTGCGCAAGCGAAAACGGTCCGTTTGCGAAGGAATGGAAGTTATTTGAAAACCGCAGGCTCCAGCTCAGGGACGGGGAACCTCGATTTCAAAACACTGGGGACAGAGGATGCGGCCGTCGGAGAGGCGCGCTTTAGTCTCCATGACCATTTCACCGCAACTCTCGCAAAGAAGGCTTCGTTTCATCGGGGCATGGGGGGGAACGGGTTTCGAAGGTTCTCCTATACTGAAAAGTTCTTCAATTTCCGCATTAAGGATGCGGCTGCAATGCTCCTCCCGAAGGTGGCGGAAACGGGCCCTTTCCTCCTCCGAAAGAATCTCGCTGTTGCTTTTTTCCTGCAAGTCGCGGTACTCTTCGCTGCTCCCCCGGGAAAACCCCGGGCGGCTCACGATCCTTACGGCCTTGCCGTCCCGGCGGCGGTAGAAGCAAAAAGCCATCTTCCCGATGTTCTGCAGGACCAGGTTCCCTTTTCCGACCGTACAACCGGTCAGGAACTGGACAGCGTCCACGGCACACGTATCGGATTCGGCCACTGCCACGATCTCTTCGTCCCCAGCCCGGCCCACCCTTTCAAGGGCAACCTCGGCCACGCGGATTCCCGCGGCCAGCCCAGGACACCAATGACCATGGAAAGCGATCGTTTCCTTGATCTTCTCTTCGGGAATCCTTGTGCCGGGCATTATCCATCTTCCTTTCGTTTAATAAAGTCTTTCCCCGGAGGCCTGCAATATCGGGGAGCGATGCCTGGTCCCGCTCGAACACGCTTCCTCCTTCTGATCGACCGGGACGACAACCGGGCAGCCCCGTATGCTTTCAATCGCAACTGGAAGGCCGTAGACGGCCCTGACCATCTCCGGCGTGATCCCGGCCGGTTCGGAAGCCGCGTAGATCTCGCCATCCTTCATGAAAATGACCTTGTCGGCAAAACGGAGCGCGGAATTGATATCGTGCATGGTCATGATTCCCGCCATGCCGTGGCCGGTTACGATATGCCTGATCGTTGCCAGGATCTCCTGCTGGTTCTTGAGGTCGAGGCTGCTCGTCGGTTCGTCCAGCAAGAGCACCCTCGGCTCCTGGACCAGGGCCCTGGCGATGTTCACCTTCTGGAGCTCTCCTCCGCTCATCTCGTCAAGGTTTCTCAGGGAAAGGTGCTCCAACCCCAATGTCCTGATGATCGCTTCCACCTTGCAAAGGTCACTCTCGGTCACCCTCCAGCCGATGTGCGGCCTGCGGCCGAGGAGAATGGCATCAAATGCGGCAATCCTGCCAACCTGGTTCTGCTGGGGCACGTAAGCAAGGTCGCGGGCAATTTCCATCTGCCTCATCCTCAACAGGTCCCTGTCTTCAACGTAAACACATCCGCCGGATGGACGAAGAATCCCGTTCAGGCACTTGAGCAGGGTTGTTTTCCCGACGCCATTCGGCCCCAGGATAGCAAGCAATTCGTTGCTCCCGATCCGGAAGCTGACGTTTTTCAGCACAGGATGGCTGTTGTACCTGAATGTCACGTCGTCGACAGTGAGGATCATCGTTGATACCCCTTCACCAGCAGATAAAGAAACATGGGTGCCCCGACGAAAGAAGTCAGGACCGCCACGGGCAAAACGTTTGGCGCCATCATGACCCGTGCGGCCATATCCGCAGCGAGCAGAAGAATCGCTCCAACCAGGCAGGAACCGGGAAGAAGAAAGCGATTATCGCCTCCGACAAGGCGCCTCGCGATGTGCGGGCAAACAAGCCCCACGAAGCCGATCACCCCAACGAAAGAGATGATGACCGCCGTTACCAGCGAAGATAGGACCATCCCCAGGAAACGCACATTCTTCACGTTCACTCCGAGGCTCATCGCTGTTTCGTCGCCGGCGTCAATCGCGTTGTAATTCCACGCGTTGGCCGCAAAGAAAAGGATGCAAAAAGCCGTCACCGCCGAGATCAGCCCCAGCTCTTTCCACCCGGCCCTTGCAAGGTCGCCGAAGGTCCAGAACACCATGGCCGCAAGCTGGACATCATCCGCAAAGTACTGAAGGAACATCGTCGCGGCCGTGCAGAGGGAACCCAGGGCGACTCCTGCAAGAATCATCACTTCAGGGGACCCCCTCCGGACCTTGGCCACCAGGACCACGACTCCGGTCGCCGCCATGCTGGCGATAAACGCCATCATTGTCGTGATCCCCGGACGGACCACGGTCACTGCGTCTGAAACGGAGCTTTGCATGAAGCCGGAACCCATGACCATCACAGAGAATGCGGCTCCGAAGGCTGCGGCCTGGGACACTCCCAGGGTAAAAGGGGAACCCAGGGGATTGCAAAGAACCGACTGCATCACCACGCCGGCCGCCGACAAGCCTGCCCCTGCGACAACCGCTGCCAGCACCTGTGGAAGCCGGATATTGAAAACCACCACGTCCAATTGTTTCGATACCGGCATTCGCGCCAGCGTCTTCAACACATCGAAAGGATCATAACTGACCGACCCGATCGCAATTGCAAAAACCACGAGGACCCCCAACAAAGCAAACCCCACCAGGAGCAGGAATACCTTTTTCCCGATATACCTTGCATAACCCGGCGGGACGGTACCTTCTTCGAGGTGCACCGTTACTCTACCTTTGCGAGGTCGATCCTGGTGAAAGGCATTTTGCCGAAAGCCTCTTTCATTTCCCTGAAGACCGGCTTGCCGACCAGGAAGGTGTAAATCTCGTCTGCCTTTTTGGCCGGGTCAACGTCCTTGAAGCGATCCGGGTAGAGCACCTTCCCCACGAAATAGGCGTTGGCCAGTATCGAACCGTGATTCTGTGAATACCAGTTGTAGGGCAGGACTCCGTAAATCTTGCCCTTCTTCACGGCGGAAAGGACCTGGTAGCAGGCTTGGTTTCGCACCTGGCGGAGGGCGTTCACTTCGCTCCCCCCCTGCAGGGTTGAAAGATCGATAAAGATATACTCGGGATCGATCGCAACGAGGCTCTCCCTGGAAAAGGTCGTTTGCTGGAGCTGCTTGCTCTTGGCCTCGGGCTCTGCAGCGATGTTTTTCGCGTTGACAAAAAAGAAAGGCGGATAGGTGGGCTCCGTCGATGTCAAACCGTGCGGCCCCTTGTAGGCGATACCGCCGACGTAGCAAGTCGGCCTTTGGGCATCAGGGATGCCGGCCGTTCGTTTCCTCAGGTCGGCGATCGTGTCGTTGAAGAACGCGATGACTTTTTTGGCCCTCTTTTCCCGGCCAATCATTTTTCCCATCATCAAAAGCGTCTCGTCCATGTCCTTCTTGCCGACGTTCAATTGGCCATGGTTGAGAACGATCACGGGGATGCCCGTTTTGGCCTGCAGTTCTTCGGGATCGTGCCCCATGTTGCCAAACGTCTTGAATATGACCTGCGGCTTTGGGTTAAGGGAAACGATCAGTTCCGGGTTGTCATGCCCGCGAAACTCCCCGAAAAGAGGCTTCTCCCTCAACTCGGGGTGGGCAATGAAATAGGGGCGGGATTCAAACATGTTCCTCGACTTTTCCATGTCATCGACAGCCACTGCGAGATCCTGCCCCTGGAGATAGACGAGATACCGAAGGCAACCCGACCCCGAGCAGATGACCCGCGTGACATTCCCCGGAACGGTGACATTCCTTCCCGAGGCATCCGTCATCTTGACTTCCGCAGTGCTGCCCGCAAAAGCGGCACCGCCAAGAACCAACAATAAAAGAGCGATAATAGCGACCATGCGGCACGAAGAAAAGCGCGAAAGCACACCCATCCCTCCCGGCGTCAACCGAACTAAAATATTACGATTAGTGTAATTCGTAACACGAATAGACGCAAGATGGGAATCGCGCTCCCGCGCAACTCAATACAGATCCGTGCTCAAGTATTTCAACCCGCTGTCATTCAGGGTCAAAACGATATTTTTGCCCGTTTCGCGAGCCTGGAGAAGCTTGATGGCTGCGCTTACATTTGCTCCCGACGAGATCCCGACGAAAGTGCCCTCCAACCGGGCCAGGTCCCTCGCCATTTCACAGGCCTCCTCGTCCGTCACCTGGACGCAGCCGTCTACGAATCTCCGGTTGACCTTGGGCAAGTCCATGGCATAGCCGCATCCCTGTATTTTATGCCGCCCGCCGTTTACGAGAGACATCCCGGCATACACGGCAGCATTGGAAGGCTCGACAATGTAGCAGCGAATGGAAGGGTTGTATTCCTTCAGTTTTTCGGCGCAGCCCTCAAAGGTCCCCCCGCTACCGACCACATCCACGAAACAATCGATCTTGCCTCCGGATTGTTCCCACATCTCCACCGCGGTATGGAGAAAATGCGCCCGATAGGAACCGGGCAGCCTGAACTGGTCCGCACGAAAGGCTTTTCTTTCAAGGGCCAGTTTTTGGGTCCTTTCCTCCACAAGCTTAAGGTCCTCTCCCGAAACCTGCCCCTTTACCGAATCCCTGGCCTGCGGAACGATAACGACTTCGGCCCCCAACGCCCGCATCATCCTGGCCCGCTCCATCGAATTTCCCTCCGACATGCAGGCAATAAAGGGGTGCCCCTTGGCCTGGCAGACAATGGACAAACCGGTTCCCGTGTTGCCGCTGGTCAGCTCGATGACCGCCTGCCCGGGCTTCAATTCGCCGCTGGCCTCCGCCTCCTCGATCATCTGCAGGGCAGGCCGGTCCTTCTTGCTGAATCCTGGGTTCAAGTACTCCAGCTTTGCCAGGATATTCCCGGCAACGCCGTAGTGCCGGGTGATCCTGCTCAGCCTCAGCATCGGTGTCTCCCCGATCGCTTCGTAGATGTTTTCCATCAATTTTTTCATCACCCTGCCTCCTCGCTTCGCCAAGCCATGGTAAAGTATAAATTACCATCGTTAGATATATTTTATTGGACCTCATTGTAAGGGGGCTCTTTTCCCCTGTCAACGAAAATGAAGGAGGCATCGCTTACATGGATCTTAACGCGTTAATTGCCTTAAACTTAAAAAAGCTTCGAACGGAGCGGAACCTAAGCCTGGGACAGCTTGCAGAACGCTCCACCGTGAGCAAGGTCATGCTTTCCCAGATCGAGAAAGGGGAAGCGAACCCGACAATCAACACGCTCTGGAAAATTGCCGCCGGGCTAAGCGTTCCCTATACCGCCCTGCTTGAGCGGCAGGAGCAGGAATATGCCGTCGTGAGGAAAACCGGGATTATTCCCCAAAGTGCCGAAGCGGGACATTATCGCCTATACGGTTATTTTCCCAACACCCCCCATCGAAACTTCGAACTCTTCCAGATGGAACTTGACGAGGGATTCAGCCATGTTTCAGTGGGACATTCAGGGAAATCAGAGGAGTACATCATGATCCTGGAGGGAGAGTTGACCCTGGGCCTGGACGACAAGGTGTTTGTTCTGCAGGCCAACGATGCCATCAGTTTTTCCGCTACCGCAAAACACACGTACGGCAATCGCGGGACGGGCCCGCTAAAGGCAATTATCGTCAATTTTTACCCTGCAATATGCAACTAGGGGACCCCGGCGGGGTCCCCCTGGTCATCACCCGTGAACTTTACTGGGCGCCTATTCTACCTGGCCTTTCCCAGCAACAAGGCCAGTGGCGCAAGCAACAGGAGGAACAGCGGGCCCATGATGCCCGTGCTGCAGCCGCTGCCTGAATCATCATCCCAGGCCGTTGTCCGCCAGTTGCCGTAATCCACGTAGTTGGAGACCCTGTTGCCGGAGCCACCCGGGTTCGTTGTCGGGTGGTAAGGGCCTGTATCATCCCCCCACCAGTTGCCCTGGGCATCCATCCACGAACCATCCATCGAGTTGAAAAAACCGTACGAGGAATTCCCAACAATGTTGTTGTCCCTGAACTGGACGATCGTGTAAAGCCCATAGCTCAGGTCCTGTACATAAATGCCGTATTCGTTGTTTTCGATCGTGTTATACCTGACGGTAATCTCTGAAGACATGGCGTATGCCATGTCCTGAAACTTCAAACCTATCCCCGTTCCCCTGATCTCGTTTTTCTCAATGTTGACGATTGCAGGCGCCTGGCCGTCTGCACCGATATACTCGAGGTACATCCCGACCTGGAAATCCCCTTCGATGTAGTTCCCGCTGATTTCCGTCGTTTTTTCGAGGTGGGTCATCGAAATGCCAGTGTCCCCCTCTTTACCCGCCGACAGGGTCACCCGGTTGTCGTTGATCCTGGCGTTCGTCCCGTCGCCTCCATAATCCAGGTACTCGACCATCATCGGGTACTCGTCGCAATCCTCCAGGATATTGCTTGAGACCTCGACCGTACTGTTCTTGAAGCCCCACACGTAAATGCCGCGCGCACAGTTGCGCAAGGTGTTTTCGCAAAAAGAAAAACTCGTGTTTTCAAGATACCCCCACATTGCGTAGAAACCGTAAGCCATCGGATCATTGAAATCTTCTATCACGTTGTTGATGATGGCGACGGGATCCGTCGTTGCCCCGCCCTCAAAGTAGATGCCGGTGTTCGCGGATCCTCCCGGCAAGATCCTGAACCCGTCGATGGTGACCCCCAACCCCGAACCGACAGTGATGACATCCGCCTTTGCAACTCCCTGGATTTCCGCAAGGCCGGGCCCGTCAATCGACTTTAGCGCCAGGTTGTTCTTGTTGATGCTTAGATCTTCGGTATAGAGTCCCGTTTTGACATTGATCGTGTCTCCCGCCGATGCCGCGTTGATTGCAGACTGGATCGTCGTGTAGGCCTGCCCCGGGCCTACGGTGAGAGTCGTCGCAGCAGTCGAAACACCGGCAAAAGCGACAAGGAGCCCGAAAACAAGCAAGAACAGCAATGCCATTTTCCTGGAATGTTTTTTACCCATCCGACAGCACCCTCTTTCGCCCGAATGTCTTAGCTACCGCTTTAATAATATAAAAAGTGATTGGTTTTATCATAAATGGACACGGGGCTTTTTGTCGATCCCATTCTTCGTTAATCTTTTCAATCCTTCTTGCACGTTTCCTGATTAGGCTTTCCGGGAAAACACCTTGACCCTTCTTCCTTTCCTAACCATGTCAACGCCCGCCATCCCAACGGAGCCCAGCAGGGACTGGATTTCCTCGATAGGCATGCCGTGAGAAGCAGACACCGGTTCCATGAAGCACATGCGCCCCTGCGGCTTGAGCAATCGCACTAAAGATTCAAGGGTTTCCAACCGGCACTCCGGCTCAACATCGTGCAGGACGTGGACGAAAACCACGAGATCAAACTCTCCCGGTTCCAGTTCAAGAATCCGGACGTCTCCCTGCATAACATTGACGTTTCGGAAATACCTCAATCTTTCCCTGGCATGACGCACCATGTAGGAAGAGGTATCGATTCCAACTGCCATGCCCCCTCTGTCCAAAGCCTGCGCCAGGTAAGACAGGAGAACACCGTTTCCGCAACCGAACTCCAGGACTCGCTCGCTGCCATTTAGCCCCAATTCCGAAACGAAAGGACGAAGAAGCCGTGGGCCCGTAAACAAAGGCTTGATAAAAAACATCTCTAGCTTGAAAAGCCAGGAAGGGCTTTCAAAATCCTCTTTCCTGGCGAGTTCGTAATCCGTTTCCGCCATGTCCCTTACCTCCCTGTATGCTCCGGCGCCCCGCTTCAAGGCTCCAGTGAAATCTTCCTGCCGCAGCCCAGGCGCACAAACCCCTTGCCCCAAGCCGCCTCGAGCTTGTTCATCGCAAAATCGCCCGTGCAGTGGGAGGGGCCGATTTTCTCGACCCCCAGTTCCTTGAGGTTCCTGACGATCCACTGCATCCTCTTCTCGTCAGCTTTCCCAAGGTGAAACCCTCCTGTGACGAGGTAAACATTGCGCTGGAAATGCTCCCTTGCGAACCTGGTGATCCTGACAATGCCAGGGTGTGCGCATCCAGTGATAACAACCAGCCCGCGAGCCGAATCCAGGACCAAAGCCTGCTCCTCCACGTCGGTCCCAAGGATCCCTGTCGTCCAGGCTCCCTCGCAGACCTGGACCGGCTCCCTCACTTCAAGCAGGGCCTTGCTGCGCTTTTTTATCTCCTCCTTCATGCGCAACGGGAAGGATTCGGGGCAATAGACTTCGATGGACCCGTTCCGGGCCAGGAGGTCCTTCACCCCGCCAGTATGGTCTTCATGCACGTGGGAAAGGACAAGGGCATCGATCCCGGCCGGGTCGAAACGGGCCCTGCGCAGATTTTTCAGCAGGATCTGCCCGTCCTTCCCCGTATCGAAAAGGATCGTTTTTTCGTACCCCTCGACCATGCAGGAAAACCCCCACCCCGTCGCGAAACCGCTTTCTCCGGCGACGTTGTTGTAGACGACGGTAAGGGTTTTACCCTGGCAAAACCCCTGGGACGGGAGGAGGCACAGAACTAACAAGCCCACGAGAGTGCTTTTCTTCATGGGCGATCATTCCCACTCTTTTTCAAAACGATCCGTATGGCCTTCTCGAGCGCGCGGTTGAACCTCTTCGGTTGGTTCATCATCAGGAAATGGTCGGAATTCCTGAGGACGATGGCATCGTAGGAAGACATGTGCCGGCGATTTGCCTCGACATTGACGGGCCATAAATCCGCATTCACCGTCACGACCGGGATGGAGAGCGTTTCGAAGATTTTCGCTGCCTCCCCCGTGACGTACTGAGACATCATCTCGTCCATTGCGCTCAAGGCAACCTCCGGCGGCGCAGAAGACATGTCCGAGAGGACCCACTCGCGAATCCGCCGGTTCGTGCCGGAAGAAAACATCTCGCCCACGAACTGCCGGCACCCGGCCGCAAAATCCTTTCGCAGGGCAGCCGTCATGCCTTTGAGTTCCTCGCGGGTCAACGGGTATTCGACGTTTTCAAGGGTGTCGACCCCGATAAGCCCGATCACCCTTCCCTGCAGGAGCCGGGCCGCCTCCGCGATCACGGATCCCCCCATGGAGTGCCCCACCAGGATGACGGTGCGGCTGCCCGTGGCTTCCACCACCGCCCGGACATCCTCCCCGAATGACGCCATGGTGTAGCGCGACCGAGCCGAGCCGGAATGGCCGTGACCCGCGAGGTCGAGAAGCACGACACGATGCCGCGCGGCGAAACGGGCAACCTGTGCTCGCCAGTAGCGGGAGTCGCAACTCCACCCGTGGACGAACACCAAGGTCGGTTCCCCCTTGCCGTAGACCTCGTAGGTGATCGGGGAACCGTCCCTGGAAAAGGTTACACGGGGCCATTCCGTCTGCGCTCCCGCCGCCGCGGAAACCAGGGCTGCCAGGAGCAGGAAAGCGAGAAGGGCAAAGGAGCCGATACGGTGTCGTTTCAAGCGAACACCGATGTTTGCCTTTACTGTTTCCAGGTTCTCTCCCATAGCCGGGACCCTCCCTCGCAACGGCGCACCAAGATTATTCTCCACCGGGCGTTGCCCCGGAATGCACGGAATCCCGCGGCTAGTCCTGGGACAATCCGCGACACAGAGCCTGCATCGAGTGCAAAGCGACCTGTCCACGAAAAATGGATTGTTTTACTCAAGCGTCCTCTTGCCTGAGATTTTACCGCGTTCCAGCATTCCTCCGCCATTGACGGAAATGCCCGCCATTCTTTCAGCTGCCGGGCGCACCCAGCCAAACAAAACAACGTGACACCCCATTGCTTCGCCTTGTTTCGCCAGGAACAAAAAGAGCTAGACCATTTTCCACGCCCCGCGACGAGGAACTTCTTGTAGCCGTAGCGATCGCCAAGGCTCCTGGATCAAGAGTGTTCTCTTGGCGGAATCAAGATGCCACTAAGAAGGTGTATCCTTTCGTCAGAGCAGAAGCGAAGGAGGGATAGAGCCAATGAAACTGGAAACCGTCCATCTTTATGTTTTTGACAGCCTTTCGGACTGGGAAATCGGTTATGCGGCTGCCGGCATAAACAACCCTCAACTCCAGCTCCGGCCTGGGCGATACCGCCTGCAAACGATAGCCCCGAGTAAAAATGCGATCACGACCGTCGGCGGAATCCGGATCCAGCCAGACCTCCCGCTCGACCAGGTTTTTCCGTATGACAGCGCCATGCTGATCCTCCCGGGAGGCTCTTCCTGGGACCTTGGGCAGGAAAGCGAGGCCGTCAGGCTCGCCCGCACCTTCCTTGATTCCGGCGTCCCCGTGGCTGCCATTTGTGGAGCCACCGCGGGGCTCGCCCGGGGCGGTCTCCTGGATCGAAGGAAACACACGAGCAACTCGCCTGAATACCTCGCCGCTACCGGGTATGGAGGCCATTCCCTATATGAAAATGCCCCCGCCGTCACCGACGACAACCTGGTCACCGCTTCCGGAGTTGCCCCTCTCGAATTCGCCCGGCATATTTTCCGGAAACTCGACCTTTATTCAACCGAAGTCCTGGATGCCTGGTATGGACTCTTCAAAACGGGTGAATCCCGATTTTTCGAGGCCCTGGTGCAGGCAATGAAATCTTCTGTCGAACCCTAAGCGGCCTGAGCGCCCCCCAGGGAAATTACAAGATGGGTTTCCTGGCATTGGCAAAAAGCAGGTGTACGACAAGAGGCTTTACGGATAGGAAAATCGCCAGGGAGGATCTCGATCGGATCCTGCTGGCAGGACGTGTCGCACCAACCGCTTGCAACAAGCAACCGCAACGCATCATTCTCGTCCAGGACCCGGAATCTCGCCGTACTAAGGCTGTATGACCCGCGCGGCTTGGCCGGAGGAAAGCCCTTCCTTGCACGTGCCTTACCCGCCTGATCGGTTTTACCGGGCTAGCCCATGGGATTTTCGTTCAGTGCTATCTTGTAGTTGAACGCGATGTAAGCCAGCGCGCACAGCATGCCTCCATACGTGATTGGCGCAAACAAGGCGAATTCCAGGGTCGGAACGTTGAGCGTCGTCGCGATAAAAGCTCCCGTTATGCTCCACGGGACAATCGGCGCAAATGCCGTTCCGGTATCTTCAAGCATCCTGGACAGGTTTACCCGGTGAAGCCCAAGATCATCGTAGACAGGCCTGACCATGGGAGCAAAAGCAGAAAAGGTGACATAATAGCTCCCCGTTATCATGAAAAGAAAACCATGCAAAAAGAAAACCCCCGTTTGGAACACCTTGCTCGTATTCGAAAACTTGCGGACAAAAGCGATCAGGATATCCATGACTCCAATCGTCCTCAGGGGAGCGCCAAAAACTGCGGCTGCGATGAGAAGGGCCACTGTGCCCAACATGCTCTTCAGACCGCCTCGCAAGAGCATCTTATCCACAACTTCAACCCCTGTGGATTTTCCATAACCATTTAGCAGAGCGGAAGAAATATCCTTCAAATTCACATGCTGCATAAAGGCTGCAAGAATGACCGCCAATACAATACCCACGGCAAAGGCCGGAAGGGCAGGCTTTTTCATCAAGGCCAGGGAGAGTACCGCTACCGGGGGTAAAAGAAGCATCGGGCTAAGGGAAAAAGTTTTCTCGATTGTGGCCAGGATCAGTTTCAATTGCGGGCTTTCCATGCTCCCCTTTGCGCCGTTTCCCAAGAACCAATACATCGCAATTCCTATGACAAAAGGGGGAACCGTCGTCAAAAGCATATATTTTACATGTTCAAAAATATCGACTCCCGATACTGCGGAAGCCAGGACAGTCGTATCTGAAAGCGGCGACAGTTTGTCTCCAAAAATCGCTCCCATTACAATCGCTCCGGCCGTATAGGCCAGGGGAACCCCCAAGCCGACAGAAACTCCCATAAGGGCTATTCCAACCGTTCCTATCGTCCCCCAGGAAGTTCCGGTCACGACGGACATGAGCGTGCAAATAAACAGGGTCGCCACAAGAAACCACTCCGGAGAAAGCATCTTAAGCCCGAGATAGATCATCACAGGGACAGTCCCGGAGACAATCCATGCTCCAACAAGCATCCCGACAGACAATAAAATCAATATGGCAGGGACAAAAGATGAAATGTTTTTGCAGATATCACCATGTAATTCATCCCAATCCACGCCGGAAATCAAAGCCATGGCGACAGTCACCGTCCCAGACGCAATAAGGGCAATCGTCGAAGAAACCTTGAACAGCAAGAGACCCGCAAAAAGAACCCCGACTGCCATCGCCAAAATCCCCAGGGCTCTACCAGGACTTAATCTTGTTCCGCCACACCCTTCCTTCACTTTTTCTCACATCCTCATCGCTTGCCAGACTTGCCATTAATTTACCATAGCAAAAAGGGGCTTTGCCAATAGGCCATGCAACTTCAATCGGCCGGCATATTAAGACGGGTAAAGTGCGGAGTAGTGGTAAAATATTTTTTGCATTACAGCGATAACGCCGTTATTTGTATCGGATTACACAGAACGCGGAAAGAAGGCTGCAATATGACGGAAGAAAAGATCAAAAAACTTGCATATTGTTTGGGCGCCGAAGTCTGCGGGATCGCTGGAACGGACAGGTTTGACAAAGCTCCGGAGGGTTTTCGCCCCGCCGACATACTGCCAGGTGCAAAATCCGTGATCGTATACGGCAGGCAGTTCACGAAATCCCTGTTCGGCGCGACGACCAACGCCCCTTACACGCTTTTCCGGAACAGGCTGATTGAAATTGTTGACACGATCTCGGTGGAGTTGTCCGTGGAGCTGGAAAGAGAAGGCTTTTCAGTGGTGCCTGTCCCTTCTTCAGAGCCTTACGAATATTGGAACCCGGAATTGCGTCACGGCCGGGGTATCCTTTCGCTAAAACATTCAGCCCAGCTTGCCGGCTTGGGCTTTTTAGGGAAAAACACCCTGCTCATAAACGGGACATACGGGAACCGGCTTTGGCTTGGAGCCGTTATCACCGATGCTCCTTTGAAATCTGACGCCTTGAACGTGGGGAACTGCCCCGCGGGCTGTATGCTCTGCCAGGACTCCTGCCCCCAGTCTGCGCTGGACGGGGTTACCATCGAGCAGCTCAAATGCAGGGAGAGTATGGCTGCATATACCGATGGCGGGGGCTTTTTGCTCACGTGCAACATCTGCAGGAAGGTCTGCCCGTTCTCGAGGATCTGAAACTTGGGAAACGCCGTGCGTGCTCCAGAGAGAAAATGGGGAGTATCCCTGTTTGCTTCTACCGAAAGATCGATCCTGATATGAATCGGAAGCGGGACCACTCTATCAAGGAATTCGCAAAGCTCTTGGACGACAGGGAAGGGAAGTAACGGCCAAGGACATAAAGAGGACCCCCAAAAGGGGGGTCCTCTTTGATCCCTGATCCCTGCAGATCATTTACAGAGACCCGGGTATTACCTGGACTTCCTCAGCAGCAGGCCCATCGGGGCCAGGAAAAGCAGAAACAGCGGGTTCAGGATGCCCGTATTGCAGCCGCTGCTCGAATCGTCCTCTTCCTCCCAGGCCGAGCCCAGCCAGGGATCGTAGTCGACCGAATCAGAAACAGTATCACCGATACCGCCCGGATTGTTGTCATGCGTGGGGCCGCTTGCATCGCCCCACCAGTTGTTTTCCGCATTGATCACGACCCCGTTTCCCGCATTTTGGAGCCCGAACCAGTTTCCCTCGATATTGTTCTCGGTAAAGCAGATCTCAGTCTGCGGGTCGTTCGCCAGGGCTCCAAAAACGTCGATCTTTATCCCGTAATGGTTTCCTTCAAGGGTGTTGCGACGAACCATCAGTTCCCCGGTGGCGGAATCGAATAGCTCCCCGAATTCCATCCCGGTACCCGTAACCGAAATCCGGTTTTTTTCGACAAGGGTCGTCGAGGGGTTCGTTCCGCCGGCACCGATATGGCAGATATAAAAACCGAAATCGAATTCCCCCTCGATCGTGTTTCCCGAAATTTCCACGGTCGCCCCGCCGCCGGCGTCTTCAATGTAAATCCCGTAATCGCACCCCGAACCCGTTGATGCGGTGATCGTATTGCCCGTTATTTGCACGTTTTCCGAACCATGGGGGGTGAAGGATCCGATTTCAATCCCGTACACGCAGTCCTCGAACACGTTATCGGAGATATTGACCGTCCAGCCCTCTATACCCAGGTACGGGCCTTCATAGCAATTCCTGAACGTATTGCCCGTGATCGTGAGGGTTTGCGACGCAGCGTCAAAGAGCGCATAGATCGCGTATTCTTCAAACCCGACAAATTCATTGTTCGTTATCGTGACCGGATCGTTCATTTCTCCACCACCGTGGCCGATCCCGTAAGAATTCCCTTCCAGGTAGAACCCGTCTATCGTGACGCCGACCCCGTCCAAAACTTCAATAACGGCGTAGTCGTCGAGGTACAGCTTCGCCCCGCCCTTGGTCTGAGACTGCAGGGTCAGCCCATTTTTCGAGACCGTTATCATATCGGTCAAGTAATAGTCTCCATCCTCGAAGAGGATCGTGTCGCCCTCTGCCGCGCTTTGAATCGCGGCATTGATGGTGTCGTAATCCGATCCTGCCGAGATATTGTACGTCGCCGCCATGGAAGCGCCACTAAAAGCCAGAACAAGCCCAAAGACCAGCAATATCAAAAAGAACGGTTTCCTGCAATAACGACTCTTCATCCGGCAACACCTTCCCTCTTCGATTTGGATTGATTACCCATTTATTGGAATATCGCGATATCACTTTTATCTTAACCGCGTATAACGAATTTTGTCGAGTTTGATTTTATTTAATTTTTAACCTTCTACCATAAGCGCTCAGAGGGCTACATCCAGGTATATCCAGGGTTTTCAGTCGACCTTCCTCCCAATTAATCCTTACAACCTTCCTCGTTCTCTTTTCAGTCCTACCGTCTGAAAAGGGGGAACCTCCCAATAGGAGATTCCCCCTCAGGCTCCGCCCTTTTCATTGCCACATTGAAGATTTTCTACCTGGGCTTCCTCAGCAGCAGACCCAGCGGGGCCAGCAACAGCAGGAACAGGGGGTTCAGGATGACCGCGCTGCAGCCGCTGCTCGAATCGTCCTCTTCCTCCCAGGCCGTCGTTCGCCAGTTCGCGTAGTCGATATAGGAGGTGACCTTCTTGCCCTGTCCTTCCGGATTGTCGTAATTCGGGGTTCCGGGCAAAGTCTTGTTGTCATAGGGTCCGCTGGCGTCGCCCCACCAGTTTCCCTGGGCGTCGATCAGGACAGTAGCCATCGTGGAAAACCCCCAGGACGCCACACTGCTATCCCCGATGATGTTGTTGTCCCTGAAGGTGGCCGTCGAATCGGCATCGTTGAAGGTATCGACATAAATCCCGCTGACTTCGTCGTCAGGGGCGTTCGTCTCGATCGTGTTGTAGCGGACTATCAGGTCACCGGGAATCGAACCGAAAAGGTCCCCAAGGTCCATCCCGGTTCCATCGACCCTGATCTCGTTCTTTTCGATAAAGGCCGACACCCGGCTTGCACCCTGAAGCCCGAACGCACTTACGGAAATCCCGTAATCCAGGTCACCCTTGATCGTGTTGTTGGAAATATGAGTCGTTCCCTCCACATTACCGATATAGATGCCCGCGTAGCAATCCGTGCCTTCATCCGCAGTGATCGTATTGCCCGTTACCCGGATGTCCATGACCGAGTTGTTCTCGCCCAAATCGCCTATCTCGATTGCATAGTCATAGATGTTCTCGAAAGTGTTCCCTGAAATGTCCACCGTACAGGCCTCGAAATCCTCCGCATAGATGGCCCCGTCGCAATCCCGGAAAGTGTTGTTCGTGACCGTGAAGTCGTACGTCATGCTTTCCCAGCTTGAAGCCTCGATTGCCTCCTCATCTACGAACCCCACGAATGTGCTATTCGTGATCGTCACGGAGCTTGCGGGACTGCCTCCATGGAAGTAGATGCATTCTGCGCTGTTGCCGACAGCTTCGAAGTGCAACCCGTCGACCGTGATACCCCGGTTATCGTAAACCTCGATGACATTGAGGGCCGAAGTTGGGTAGATCTTCGCCCCGCCCGTTGTTTCCGACCGCAGGGTCAGGTTGTCCACGTCGACCTCTATCGTGCCGGTAAGGTTGTACGTGCCGTCATTGAAGATGATCGTGTCTCCCGCAACGGTTCCGCTGATGACCGTGTTTATATCGGCAGCGTCATCCCCCGGGTTCACGTATTTTATTGCCGCCAACGAAACGCCGCCAAGGGCAAATACCAGCCCAAATACCAGCAAAACCAATAAAACCGTTTTCCTGCCTGAGCGATTAACCATCCGGCAACACCCTCTTTCATTGTGAGTTCTTTTATCATAATAATTCGGCGCATCGCTTTTTGTCGAGAGCCTCTTCATGAACATTGGCACTAATATTGGCAATTCTCCTTGCGCGCTCTTTCACCTTTGAGGTTCGACCAGCCGAACAAAAAAGGGGAACCTCCCTATCGGAGATTCCCCTCGAACTAACCTTTTACAATTCCAACGGTTAAGTTTTTCTACCGCGGCTTCCTCAGCAACAATCCCAGCGGTGCCAGGAAAAGCAGGAACAGCGGGTTAAGGATGACCGCGCTGCAGCCGCTTGAGGACTCTTCGGTCTTGAAAGACCATGTCGAACTTGTTATATCGTCGCCAAGATAGTGAGCGACAACCCGCCAGTAATAGCTTTCCCCCTCTTCCAGCTCGCCAACGTCCATGTAAAGATCTCCCGGTTCCATTTACTCGACATCACCCGTGCTGTCAAAATAAAGCGGGTCGGGATCCGTGCCAAAATAGACGTCGTACGACTGAGCATTTGCATCAGCAAACTCAACCTCCCAGTAAAGCACTACATCCGTGGGAACTCCGATTTCTCCATCTTCAGGCGTAGGGTTGATCGGTTCCATGACGTCCCGTGCTAAAGCCGAACCGGCAAAAAGCAAACTCGCGGCGACAAGCAGGATGGCAAGGATAAAGAAATTGGGCGTTCCTTTCTTGTTCCTTCCTTTGCAGAACATCTTCATCCCCCCTTCTTGAACTAAAACCCCACTTCCTTGTTCATCTTATCACTACGACAAAGCACAGAGTTGTCTTAGTTCCATCAAACTCCCGTTCATTAATCCTTACATTCTTTCTCGTGCATTCTTTCACTCCAACTGTCTTGCCAGGCCCAGGCAATTCCCCTCATAGCCCCGTCTTGGTCCTCAAAAGCAAGCGGGGCGACTTAGGATATAATTTTACAAAGCACAATTTTGATTCTTTTTGACAGAGGGGAGAGAGAGAATTTGAAAAAGGTCTTTATCGCAATCATGCTCATCCTTTCGATTTCCGGGACTGTTTTCGCGGGTGGGGACAATAATCATGGGACAACGGGGTCCGGCTCCACGTCAACGGGGTCCGAGGCTCCCGGGCAAGCTGACCAGTCACGGTCAGGCCGGTAACCTTTAACCAACCTGGAACTGAACCCCGCTGAAAACGCGGGGTTTTCGCTTGCCTGAGGGGGGGAAAGTCGATGCCTACGGAAGAAAATTCACCCAAAAGGACTAGCCCGACAGGAAGAGAAAGACCGGGAAGAGAGGCACTCCCCGGTAAAACCCCGGAGAGGGAACATGCAAAGCCTGTTAAGGTAACGAAACGATCTCCCAAGTCTCCGCGGCGCCCGCCCGAATCCAGGGAGATCCCCCAAAAGAAAAGGGAAGAAAACCTGTTTCGGCGCTACTGGCTTTCCCTGAAAAGAAGAAACGCCCGTTCGGAATTGATCTGGATTGGCAAAAAACAGATGATCTGCTGGCAACCCGACCTGGGCGATTATGGACTCGTCTCCTACGACCCCGCCAAGCCTGACGCCACCCCATGGGACGCGACGCTTCTGGATAGCAATCGGTGGGCTGGGCTCAGGAATTGCCGGCTTGCCTGGTTGGGCGGCGACAACCTGCTGGCCTGGGAACCTGGAAAGGCGGATTACCGTCTTTACCGGCTTACGAGGGATCGGCCCGAGCGGAGAAGGGGCCGCAAGGTTCCCGGCGCCAAACCGAAACCCGCACCTTCTCTTCCCCTCCAGACGATCGCGACCGGGCAATTCTCGTCACCGGCACGGAAGCTGACCTACCTGGGCAGAGGGCGCGTGCTCACGTGGAACGAGTCGACGGACACCTACCGGATCCTGCAGTGGAAAAACGGCCGTTTCAACGACATCACGACGAAACCACGGCTTTCCAATTTCCTGCCCCAGGAGATCCTGGACGAAAATGACGGCCATCTCTACTTCACCTGGGGCGGCAGGAACCATGTCATTGCCTGGAACTCGCGGACGAAATGGATGCTGCCCCTCGGCTTCACCAACAATCTCTGCACCCTTACGGGCGCCTCATCCAGTTTCCGTCGGGGGCTGGAAAAGGCCGGCTGCGACTACGGCGGCCAAGTCGTACCGCTAACCTACCAAAGCTCGCGGCGCCTGCTCCTTTGGGACGAAAACCTTGAAGGCTTCGTCGTTAACCGGGTCAGGGCCCCGGAATGGGAACATGACTATGCCTTGAGCCACGACCTCGAGGACTACCTGGAGACCTCGCCGATTGTAGCGGGCGCGATCTCGTGGTTTGCCGCCGGGCGGGAGATCGACAGCACCGAATGGGATCTCCACGGCTTGGAACACCTCCATACGACGCTCTGCAATTTTTACCTGGGCTTCATCCAGCAGGAGGACCTGCCTTTTACCTACCGCAAACAAGACAATAACAAGGTCGGCCCAGACCTCCTGGCTATGGACGTTTCCGTGCCGGTGCTCCACCCAGTCGATGCGGAAGAACTTTACATCGCCCAGGTCGCCCTGAACTTGTGGGCGGAG
>ENA-ORXD01001348-ORXD01001348.1-sediment-metagenome-genome-assembly--contig:-NODE-1348-length-20952-cov-7.455952_pt1 | contig 20952 bp, 15 predicted proteins | sample MGYA00237862_ERZ511471 | MGnify/ENA metagenome assembly ERZ511471
AACTGATACTCCATAACCTCACGAAGGCGATTCAGGCGATCGAGATTCTTGTGGTGGTAGAGGAATTCAACAGAGCCCTTTTTTGACGAATATGTCCCTCTTTGCCATGAACGGTCCTTTCCTTGTGACGACCGCGACACCCTGCATGCGGGCGCTTTTTGCCTCCTCGATGCATGCATCAATCAGGGAGGAAGCATGCCCTTTTCCCTTGAACTCATTGCTAAACCCGACAAAAATGCAGTGGATGAACATATAGCCGTCTGCATCCACAGGGCGATGTGCATACCGGCCCGGGATATATTCGAGCATGCCCTGATAACCGTCTTTCTTAGAAAACAGGATCTTTATCCTCAGTCCTTTCGCATAATACCTGCCGAACCAATCGATTTTCCTTTTCAGTTCGATGTGTTTTTTATTTTTGTAGCCGCAGACCCCGTAATCGGCAATCGTATCGGGAGTGAGATCAATAATTTCCACATCGCTCATGTTCTGAATTCCGCATCTCTGTCATATCAACCATCTGTTTCACGCGAGGGTGCGGCGATCCGCGGCTCACGTGTATGTTCAGACCCTCGCAAACCAGACGTCGCGCAGCCCGACGTTGTACTGGGCGATGAAGAGGGCGTCCCCGACTTCAACGACACCGTTTCCGTCGACGTCGGTCTTCCTGAAATGCTCGGTTCCGTTTACCGGCCTGCTTTTCATCCCCACGACCTCCCGCAGCACCCGCAGGGTGTCGGCCTGGTCCACGGCGTCGTCGCCGTTGGCGTCGCCGAAGAGGAGGGGGGTGACCTTGATACGGTCAACTCTGGTGCAGGTCTCCGTGCCGCCGTTGATCGTGAGGGTGACGGTGTAGTTACCAGGTGCGGTGTAGGTGTGAGTGGGGTGCTGCTCGGTGGAGGTCGAATTGTCGCCGAACGTCCAGAACCAGGAGGTTGGTGTGCCAATCGAGGCGTCTGAGAAGGCGACGGTCAGCGGGGCGCACCCGGCCGATCTGTCGACGGAGAAATCGGGTCTGACGGCGGGTGAAAACTTCTGGATCCTGCAGTTGTCCGTGTCTGCGACATAGACGTTCCCATCGGCATCGACGGTAATTCCTTCAGGTCCCCGGAACTGGCCGTCTCCGGATCCGTACGTCCCCCACGTTGCCAGGAACGTACCGTTCGGACTGAATTTCTGGACCCTGCCGTTATCCGTGTCTGCAACATAGACGTCCCCGTTCATGTCGACCGCGACACCCCGGGGCCAGTAGGATTGACCTTCTCCGGTGTCTCTTGTTCCCCACTCCGATACGTACTTGCCATCAGACGTGAACTTCTGGATCCGGTGATTGTTAGCGTCTGCGACATAGACGTTTCCGTCCCGGTCGACGGCGATGTCAGCAGGACCTCTGAACTGACCGGCACCAGAGCCCTTCTCTCCCCATTGCAGGAGGACCGAACCGTTTGAACTGAATACGGATATCCTGTCGTTCTCCAGCTCAGAAACATAGACCGCTCCCCCGCCGCCGACAGATATGCTATGGGGCGCAAAGGAGGTGTCGGCCTCCCACTGTTCAAGGAGCGTACCGTTCGGGCTGTACGTTCGGATCAGCTCGTTCACGCGATCGACCACATAGATCACGCCGTTTTCTGGATCAATCGCCACGTCGCCTGCTCCGGCATCTGCCCACTGCATGAGGTAGTCGCCGCTTGGAGTGAACTTCTGGATCCTGTGGTTTAGCGTGTCTGCGACATAGATATCTCCGTCTGCACCGGTGGCGACACCGTAGGGCTCGGACATCTCTCCATCGCCTGACACCTCGCTTCCCCACGTTGCAATAAACATGCCGTCGGAGGTGAATTTTTGCAGGCGGTGGTTATTTTGGTCTGCGACATAGACATCTCCGTTTGCGTCTACGGCGATACCGGCAGGATACGAGAACTGGCCGGCATCCGTTCCCTCATCACCCCATGCCGTGAGGAGCGTCCCGTTCGAGTCGAATTTCTGTATCCGGTCGTTGGAGGTATCGGTGACATATACATCCCCTCTGGCATCGATAACGATGCTGAGCGGTTGATCGTACTTTCCGGCCTCTGACCCCCCGTCACCCCAGACTCCAATGATGGTTCCGTTGGGGCCGTACTTCCGGACATGGTCAAAAGCGGTAACGGTGACGTACATGTTGCCGTCGTAATCGACGGCGATGTCGTTGAAGTAACTGTCCCAGGAGCCTGAATGGAAGCTCTCCCCGAACCTTGCAAGGATCGTGCCGTTGGAGGCGTACTTCAGTATATTCTCGCCGATAGGAATGACATAGACATTTCCTTCCCCATCGACGGTTATGCCCCAGGGAAGTGAGATGAACGGATCGGCGCTTGTCCCTGTCCCCCATTTCTCAAGAAACGTCCCGTTGGCATCGAATATCTGGATCCGATCATTGTGCGTATCCGCGACATAGACGCGCTCTTCCCCATCGATGGCGATGTCTGCAGGATACCAGAACTCCCCGTCGCCGTAGCCGGCACGACCCCATGCCAGGAGAAACGTACCCTCGGCATCGAACTTCTGGATTCGATTGTTTCCCATATCTACGACGTACATGTTTCCGGCCGAATCCACTGCAACACCGCGGGGATGGTACAATTTTCCGTCACTGCTGACGTCTGATCCCCATTTGTCCACGAAGACGTACATTTCTCCGTCTGCGGCGTCCCGTGTAGCCTGGCCCTCAGTCCAGTCAGGCGGCACCGCGGGGATTTCATCGATCGACGGGCAACTGTTTGGATACGGCGTGTTCGGTAACTGCGGTTCTTCTGCAAGCGCCGCCGGCGCCATCGCCGCCAGTGCGAAAATCACCAGGAGGGGAAGCATCTGTTTGACGAGCATTGTATCACGCATCACAGGTATGGGCCGGGAACTCTTCGGGGGTGCGGGGGCGGATCCCCCTATCCCTCGCCGGAAAAAGATAGGATTTATCTTGTTCGGTCATCGGACCTGTAAAGTGTTTTCGTTGATCATAAACGAAAAATATACCGCTTTGTTTGTGCGCTTTCACATCCCGGGCTGGTTATTGCCGAATGCAACGCTCAGGAGCTGGCGGCGGCATGGTTAATCCCATCTCTTTTACCTGATTCATACAGGAACGTTTATAGATCCTCTCTTCCCTCCACTCCTGTAGAGCAGATCGCCGTTTCGCGAGCGGCCGGTCTCAGAGAGGAATTCACATGGAAGAAATTGCTGCAAAATCATGCCAGAGCTGCGGAATGCCGATGCAGTCGGAGGCCGATTTCGGCACCGAATCGGACGGCGAACGGTCGAAGGACTACTGTACCTACTGCTACCGGAACGGCGCCTTCACCGACCCCGACATCACCATCGACGAGATGGCGGAAAAAGGCGGGGCGGTCTTCTCGCAGATGTACGACATCCCCCTCGAGAACGCGAAAGAGTTCTGCAAAGAGCAACTCTCCTCCTTAAAGAGATGGGCCGGGCGGGAGATCCCCTTCTGCGGCAGCTGCGGGATGCCCCTTGCACGGGACGAAGACGCCGGGACAGAGGCGGACGGATCGTTGAGCACGAAGTACTGCATTCACTGCTACCGGGACGGGAAATTCGTCGAGCCCGAACTGACGAAAGAGATCGCAGTCGAGAAATATGCACCGATGATGGCCTCGCACCTCGGCATGCCCCCTGAAAAGGCGAAGGAGATGGTGCGAAATTATCTCTCGACGCTTCCGCGGTGGCGGGGGTAAGATCCGTTCGGTGCTTGTGTGCGGGTATCTCCGACATCATCGTCTGACTCTGCCAGGGCGATCCGGGATGAGGTGGGAGTGCCGGCGCTCTCTCGCCTGATTCTCCGGGCGATCTTCCGGGAGAATCTCACGCGAAGGCCGCGAAGTACAGGGAACGTTTCGAGGCTTCGCGTCTTCACGTGAGTGGATAGGCACGCCGGGGACCGACCCGGCTGATGCGATCATATGGGAATTGCCCGCATGAAAGGGCAAAGAGCCAGATTAAGACTACATAAAACCAGATGATTAATTAACGGCTAATCTCATATCGTTCGTCATATGAAAGAGACGAACAATACCTCGTCGAAGAGTTACCTTTTATTGATTTTTTCCATCTCGCTTGCGATATTCATGTCATCTCTGGACGGCACGATCGTCAATATCGCACTGCCGACGATCTCGGAGTCTTTCGGCGTATCGACGAGCGCCGTAAGCTGGGTCGCCACCGCATATCTCCTTGTCATGGCGGGATGCGTGCTGATCTTCGGCAAAATTTCCGACGTCATCGGCTATAAGAAGATATTTCTCTCGGGTTTTGTCGTGTTCACGCTCGGCTCTTTCTCCTGCGGTTTCCTGCCCGACCTCCTCGACTCGTTTTATATTCTGGTGGGATCGCGGGCGTTCCAGGGCATCGGCGGGGCGATGATCTCCGCAATTGCGCCGGCGATGATCACGGCTTTCATCCCGATGGAGCAGAAGGGAAAGGCGATGGGCATTATCATGACCGTCGCGGCGCTCGGCATGGCGATCGGCCCCACGCTCGGCGGTCTGCTGACCCAGTACATCTCGTGGCACTGGATCTTCTTCATCAACGTCCCGGTCGGCATCGTGGCCGTGATCCTCGGGAGCCGGGCGATCCCGGGTCACAGCGGCTCAAGTGCGTCCCTTTCAGGGTTCGACCGGTACGGTGCGGGCTACATCTTCGTCGGGCTTGCCACCCTCCTCTTCGCCGTATCGGAAGGCGAAGTGCTCGGGTGGACGTCGCCGGCAATCCTGGCATCTGGTGCGGTGGCGGTAATCTCACTCGGGATCTTCGTCTGGCACGAACTGCATGTCGCAGAGCCCCTCCTTGAACTCAGGCTCTTTGCGAAGAGAAATTTCTTCTTCACCAACCTGCTCGTGGTCCTGGTGTTCTTCGGGTTCTCGGGCATCAACTACCTGCTGCCGTTTTACCTTCAGTATGTCCAGGGCTACGACACCTCTTCGGCCGGCATGATCCTGACGGCGCTTTCGTTTGCCATGATGATCTCCGGTCTCATCTCCGGCATCCTGTACAACCGGACGGGAGGCAGGGTGCTCACGATCGCTGCTGCGGTGATCATCGCGGTCGGGTATTATATGATGATGCACCTGCGGGCGAGCACCGCCATCACCTTCGTTGTGGCCGCACTGATCGTGATCGGGTTCGGTCTCGGCCTGATCGTCACCCCGGTGTCGAATATGATCATGAACTCCGTCTCAAAGAAATACCAGGGAATGGTATCGAGCCTGACGAGCCTGGAGAGGTTTGCACCGATGACGATCGGCATTGCGATCTTCAACCTGATATTCATTCAGGGTGTTTTACGGATCGCGGAAAACAGGGACATCACCATGCAGTCTCCCGCAGATGTGAAGATAAACCTGTTATGCGCAGGTTTCGATATCGCTTTCTTCGGTGCGTTCATCATCGGCATTCTGGTCTTGATCCTGGCGATTCTTGCACGGCAGGAGGTCCATCCCGATTATCTCAATGCCGGCGGGGATGATGAGAGTGGGTTTGAGAGCGGGATGATGATATAAAGGCCTGTAGCATCTCAGGCCTTCCCCAGAACATCGGATCGCGATGGGCTCTGCCACCCCACCCATCCCCGGTGTGTTCGCTGTCTGCCTCATCTGGCGTTCTTCACGGCCCAAGAAGAGGGCGTCGGCGGCCCTCTCGTTGACCGGAATATTTTGCATTCCTCCTGCCCTTCTTCCTCGTTTGCGATGATATTCGGCGGTCAGACGGCGTGGATCCGGTCGTTCGGGGACGACGGGATCACCCGGCCGCCTTCATGGGCCGCAGCATTGCAAACGCCACGACAAATCCGATCGCCGCAAGCCCCAGCACCCACGGGAAGACGCCGAGGTAGTCCCCGGTCGCCGTCCTGATATACCCGGCCAGCTGCGGACCGGCAATCGCCCCTGCTCCGTATGCCAGAAAGACCAGCCCATAACACCTGGGATAATCGCAGGTGCCGAAGTACCGGGCGGTCGCCGTCGGGGCGATGGCGAGCCAGCCGCCGAGGCACCCCCACAGCACCGCAAAGGCGGCGATGTAGGTTGCACCGGACGGGATCTGCCACATGGCGAGGGACGCCGCCCCGATCAGGGCGAACGAGATCATCGCCGTTTTGCCGGGGTCCAGGCGGTCGGTCAGGGCACCGAAGACCGGGCGGCCGCCGCCGTTGAAAACGGCGAAGAAGCCCACAAGAGCGGTGGCAACAGCCGGGGAGATCCCCGCCGCCTCGGTCCCGACCGGCTGCGCAATGGAGATCGCCATCAGACCAGCAAGGCATCCGATGAAATAGCAGATCCAGAGCCCGTAGAAGACCGGGGCCCTGATCATCTCGCCCCGGTTGCACTCGCATGCCGGACCGGCCGCACTGCCGGTCGCCGCCATGCCGGCCGGCCGCCACCCCCCGGGCGGGAACGAGAGCGGGAGGGCGAAGAGCGTGATCAGCAGGACGAAGGCAACGCCGAAGACCCTGAAGGTAGCCATCACTCCGACGGCGGCGATGAGCAGCCCGGCGAGATTCGCGGTCACGAAGGCCGAGAACCCGAACCCGAGCACGGTCAGACCCACCGCAAGCCCCCGGCGGTCGGGGAACCACCTGGTCGAGACCGCCACCGGCACCCCGTAGGCGATGCCGACGCCCACGCCCCCGACGACGCCGTAGACGACGTAGAGCACCTGCACCGAGGTCGCCGTCGAGGCCAGCAGCCAGCCGAGGCCGGTCAGCACGCCACCTGCTATTGCGGCGTTTCTTGGCCCCCAGCCCTCGATGAGTTTGCCTGCAAGGGGCATCGTGACCGCAAAACATGCCAGAAAGACGGAGAACGGCATGAGCACCTCGCCCGCCGTCACCGTCCGGCCCAGCTCCCCGGTAAAATATGCGGTGAGCGGAGCCACAAACACGCTCCACGAGTAGATGCTCCCCAGGCAGAGGTTGATGAGCATGCCCGAGAGCACCAGCAGCCACCGCCCTCTCCCGGCATCCATGCCGAAGATCCTGATATCCTCCATGCTTTTTCCCTTCAGTCCTCCAGCGTCGAGATGTCGCCGGGGTCCATGCCCATCTCCTTAGCCTTCAGGACGCGGCGCATGATCTTGCCGCTCCGTGTCTTCGGGAGCGAGGTGACGAACTCGATCTCCGAGGGCATGGCAATGGGCCCGAGGCCCATCCTGACATGATATATCAGGTCGTGCTTCAATTTCTCGCCGGGTTCGTAACCGAGGCGCAGGATCACGAAGGCCTTGACCGCCTGCCCTTTGAGGGGATCAGGCTTTCCGATGACGGCGGCTTCGGCCACTGCCTCGTGGGAGACGAGGGCGCTCTCCACCTCGGCAGTTCCCAGATTGTGTCCGGCGACGATGATGATATCGTCCGACCTCCCGAGGACCATGATGTAGCCGTCCTCGTCCCTGACCGCCAGGTCCCCTGCCGTGTAGCAGGCGTCGATGGTGTTCCAGTAGGTGCGGTAGCGCTCGTCGTTGCCGTGGACCGTCCGCATCATCGAAGGCCACGGTTCCCTGATCACCAGCAGGCCCCCGATGCCCGGCGGGACGGGATTGCCCTCGCGGTCCACCACGTCGACGACGACTCCCGGGATCGGCCGCCCTGCAAAGCCCGGCTTCATGGGTTCTCCCACCAGGGTGGTGATCATGTGCATCCCGGTCTCGGTCTGCCACCAGGTGTCCAGCACCGGGCAGGCCGACCTGCCGATGGTCCGGTAGTACCACTCGAAGGCCTCGGGGTTGAGGGGTTCGCCCACCGATCCGAGGATCCTGAGGGTGTCGAGGTTGTAGCGGGCCGGCCACTCCTCACCGAACTTCATGAACATCCTGATGGCGGTGGGCGCCGTGTAGAAGACGGTGACGCCGAACTCCTCGACGATCTGCCACCAGTTGCCCGGGTCCGGGTAATCGGGCACGGTCTCGGTGATCAGGACGGTGGCGCCGGCGGCCAGGGGCCCGTAGACGATGTAGCTGTGTCCGGTGATCCAGCCCGGATCGGCGGTGCACCAGTAGATGTCGTTCTCCTTCAGGTCGAAGACATACTTGCTCGTATAATACGTCCCCACCATGTAGCCCCCGCAGGTGTGGACGATCCCTTTCGGCGTCCCGGTGGTGCCGCTGGTGTACAGGATAAAGAGGGGGTCCTCGGCGTCCATCACCTCGGGCTCGCAGACCGACGCCATGCCCTCCATCACCTCATAGAAGTCCACCTCCATCTCCGAGATCAGTTCAAGCAGCGGTTTCGTCCGCCTCAGGACGATGACTTTCTCGACACTGGAGGCGTTGATCACCGCTTCGTCGACGATGGTCTTGAGCGGCACGCGTTTGCCCCGCCTGAACCCCACATCGGCGGTGATGACGATCCTGGCCTTTGCGTCCCTGATCCTGGCATTGAGGGCGGCCGCCCCGAACCCGCCGTAGACAATGCTGTGGACCGCACCGATGCGGGCGCAGGCCAGGATGGCGACGATCTGCTCGGGCACAAGGGGCATGTAGATGCAGACCGTGTCCCCCTTCTTGATGCCCAGATTCCTGAGGGCGTTGGCAAACCGCATCACCATCCGGTGGAGCTGGCGATAGGTGTACATGTGCTCGGTGCCCTCCTCCTCCCCCCGCCAGATGAGGGCCACCTTGTTCCGGCGGTCCCCGGCGGCGTGGCGGTCGAGGCAGTTGTGGGTGATGTTCAGTTTCGCCCCGCCAAACCAGCGTGCGTACGGGTTCTTCCACTCTTTCACCCGGTCCCATTTTCTGAACCACTCCAGTTCCCCGGCGATCCCGGCCCAGAACTCCTCGGGGTCGTCCATGAAACGGCCGTATGCACTCTCCCAGTCTCCCATTGCCGACCCCTTCCGGTAGACCGGGTCGGGCAGGTACGCCTTTTTCTCCAGTTTTACGTCGAATGTTTCGGACATCAGGTGCCTCCTTCGGATCTGTCGCGGGGAAAATTGTCCCCACCCGCCCGATGATCAGGGGCGGGCGCACAGAATATGCTGTGCATTTACCTATGACAATCCGGGAGAAATAGTATAAATGTTGGTTATGCCCAACATATATGCAGTGCATTATTCCGGGAGAGAGATCAGCGTATGAAGGGTAATTTTCAGGACGTCATTGCGATAAAGGAGCTGCTGAAGAAATATCCGAAGGGGCTCAGCATCACCGAGATATCCAGTGCACTGCACCTTCACCGCAACACCAGCGCAAAGTACCTGGATATGCTGAAGTTGAAGGGCGACATCGACAGAAAGGAGATCGGGGCGGCGAAAAACTATTTCCTCGTCCGCAGGATGCCGGTGTCCACGCTCCTTCACTTCTGCCGGCATCCGACCATCGTCCTCAGCGCCAGATCCGAGGTGGTGATGGTGAACGCAGAGGCCCTCTCCCTGCTGGAATGCCCGCTCGATGTGCTCTACGGCGACAGGGTCGAAGACATCCCTCTCTCCCTCTTCAAGGACCCGGAAGTCGGGAGGCGCTGTCACGATGCCGTCCAGGGGGTGCAGGCACGCGTGCAGGTGCAGACCGCCGTCGCCGGGAAGCATCTTCACCTCAGTATTCATTATATCCCGGTCGTCTTCGACACCGGCCGGGACGGGTGCGCCCTTGTGCTGGAGGACGAGACAGCGTGCAGGCAGGCATCGGAAGGACTGGAGTTCTGCCGGAAACGCTACAGGGCGCTCGCCGAGGACCAGACCGAATTCATCGCCCACATAAAACCAGACATGACGCTCTCCTTTGTCAACGAAGCCTTTTGCGCCCATGTCGGCAGAGACCGCGATCAGCTGGCCGGTTTCCGTTTCCTCTCACTTTTTTCACCGGAGGACCGGGAGCAGATCAGGCGCGGCCTCTCGTCCCTCTCGCCGGTCGCCCCCGCCTGCACTGCGGATGTCCGGACGGTCAGCCGGGACGGGACGGTCTGCTGGGAGCGGTGGACGTTCAGGGGGATTTTCGGTGAAGACGGATCGTTTCAGGAGTGCCACGCCCTCGGTCGGGACATCACGGAGATGAAAAACGACAAGGACCAGTTGAAGAGGTACCATGAGAACCTTGAGGCCCTGATCAGGGAGAGGACGCAGGAGATGCAGCAGGCGAACAGGACATTGATCGGCGTGATCACGGAGAAGGAGGAGCTCGAACGCGAACTGCTCTTTACCCAGTTCGCCTTCGACAACGCCTCGGACTCGATCATCCTCTTCGACGAGGCCGGCAGGGTGTACAAAGCCAACAAAACGGCCGGCGAACTTCTGGGTTATACCGCCGAGGAGTTCAGGACGATCGCCGTCCCCGATATCAACCCATCCATCTCAAAGGCGAAGTGGGACCGGATGCAGGCCGCTTCGTCCCCCAGCGTGAAGGAACGGACGCGCTCGACGCATAAAAAGAAGGACGGGACGATCATCGAGGTGGAGGTCTCCCGCACCTTTGTCAGGTTCGGGGAGAGGATGTATTTCTGCTCGATTGCACGGGAGATCCTGCCGGAGGAATAAGGGGGGGAAGCGGAGAATCGGGTGGGCGGGCGAGAGAGATCCACTGCACCGGGGGCCGGCAATCGCACTTCTTGTTCAGGGTTCCATAGTCATTTTCCATTTTAACCCGGTGTTTGAGCGACATCAGACTGGTATCGCTATGGTCCCGGGCCACCGGCCACCTGTACATCACCCGGGAATGCCGGGTCAGGTCACCGTTGAAGGGGTGCCGTTTGCAAGGTCATAGTAAATACCTCGCAGAGAGAGAAAAGAGGAAGCGGAATCCAATCACGGTGCAGAGCGTGCCCTATAAGCGTGCCGGGCAGGTGCGCCTGAATTATTTCGGCCGGCCAAATAACGTTATTGTTCAGAGCCGAGCCATTCCCATGCTTCGTTTATTCTTTCTGTCCGGTAAAACCGAAGCTCCGTATGGGTAAATGCTACAAAAATCTTAAGCATCCAGGTCATGACGTCATCCCAGGACTCATCGCTCACCATCGCCAGTTTCTCAACATATCGGAATTTGGGCCAGTTTGTAAGATCTTCCCATGCTCCTCCGACTGTCCATCCCTGGAAATTTTCCACCTGCAGTAATAATTTGACTTTTGAAAATTCCTCTATGCCTTTTTCGATGACCGGGACGAGTACTTTGATATAATCCTCTTCGGTCAGCTTCCCCCGTACCCGAAAGCCAATTGTTTTTCGTGGATGTGCAGGTATTTCCTCTATCATGAGCATCCCCCGCGGTTATCACAGTAACGCGCCACATAAATATTTCCCTCATTTCCCTTACACAGGCCGGTCTCCTGAAGGGTACCACCTGATCGAGGAATCGGGCGATGAGATCCTTCATGCCGATTTCGGTGTCGGAAAGGTCACCGCAGAACCCCACGACGCGGATCAGGCCGGCTCTCTCTCTCGGTTCCTCCGGAACAGGTGCAGAACGCCGGCGCCTTTCCGGTTGAGGGCCCGGTATGCCGCGATCTTTACCCGGTCCTGGAAGAGAAACATCACGAGCGCATACCCCCACACCAGCCCGGCCAGCTGCCAGCCGATAGGCGCCATGAAAATACCATATACGGCGATGAGGGTGGCGATCGCCTGGGTGGCGAGAACCGCGGCAAGAAGGAGCCTCGACGGACCGATCGACCAGAAGGGGCCCCTGGTGCGGGCGGCAAAGACCGTCAGGTGACCCCCGACGGAGAGGTTCAGGTAGACGATGGTCTGGACCAGATCTGGGCCGAGCTGAAAGACCGCACCGCCCAGATAAAAGATCCCGAACGACCTGACAGCGGCGAACAGACCGATGGCCATCGCCATACCCATGATGAACCGCATGTTCCAGGACTCAGGGCGGGTCGAGGAGCGGACGTTGTCGTAGGCGATCGAGAGGATCGCCCCGTCGTTTAAGATGGCCAGCAGGACGATCATGATCGCCGTCACCGGGTAGGTGTTGAAGAGCACGATCGCCAGAAAAATGAAGACCAGCAGCGCCGAGGTCTCGGCAATGCGGTAGATCGTATAATTGAGCATCCGCTGGAAGATCTTTCTGCTCTCCTGCACGGCGTCGACGATGACCGAGAGGCCCGGCGCCAGGAGCACGATATCAGCCGCGGCCCGGGCGGCGTCGGTCGACCCGGCGACCGCGATCCCGGCGTCCGCCTTCTTCAGCGCCGGGGCGTCGTTCACCCCGTCGCCGGTCATCCCGACGATATGCCCCCGCTTCTGCAGCACGTCCACGATGTGGTACTTGTGTTCAGGGAAGACCTGAGCGAAAGAGTCTGCCTGCTCGATTGCGTCGTCCATCTGCCCGGTCTCGTGATATTTCGTTTCCGCAAAAACACCGGCGTCCACGATCCGCTTTCCAAGCCCTATCTGCCCGCCGATCTCGCGGGCGATCGCCGTCTGGTCCCCGGTCACCATCTTCACGTCGATGCCCAGGTCTTTTATCGCGGCGACCGTCCGGGCCGAGTCGTCGCGCAGCGGATCGAAGAGCGGGAGAACGCCCAGAAACCGCCACGCCCCCTCACCGTCGGCCCTGGCCACGCCGAGGGAGCGGTAGCCGCGAGCGGCAAAGCCGTCGATCGCCTCCTCGACCGTGGAGCGGATCCCGTCTGCATCGGGATCGAGTTCAAGGACGACCTGCGGGGCGCCTTTCGTCGCCCTGAAGGTGTTCCCGTCCCGGTCCCGCACCGCCGCCTCGGTGCGCTTATGGACCGGGTCGAAGGGCATGAAGTGCGTGACCTGATAGGAGATGAGCCGTCCTGCCTCGCCGACGCCCCCGATCACCGCCGTGTCGATCGGGTCCCTGTCCTCGGCCCTCGACGCAAGGGCGGCGACGAGGATCACCCCGGCAGAGTCGCCGCCGCCAACGACGAAGGGGTCGCCCAGGGTCAGTTCGTTTTTTGTCAGCGTCCCGGTCTTGTCCGAGCAGAGGACGTCGATCCCGGCGAGTTCTTCGATCGATGTGAGCCTGGTCACGATCGCCTGTTTACTGGCGAGAACGCCGGCGCCGAGGGCCATGGTCACCGACAATACCGCCGGCATGGCCACCGGGACCGCCGCCACCGTCAGCACCAGGGCGAACTGGACCACCTCAAGGATGGGATCGCCCCGCGCGAGGGCGACGCCGATGATGGCCACGGCCAGCGCCAGGGCGATGACGATCAGGTAGTCCGCAATTGCTATGACGGCCCGCTGCAGATGACTGCGGGGCCCGCCAGCCCTGACCAGTTCGGCCGTCCTGCCGTAATAGGTGCCGACACCCGTCGCATAGACCAGCGCCTCGGTCTCGCCCTGGCGCAGGATCGAACCCGAATAGACCGCGTCGCCCCTTTTTCTTTCGACGGGCAGCGACTCGCCGGTGAGGGCCGACTGGTCCACCTCCACCGGATCGTCGCCGAGCAATCGAGCGTCGGCAGGGACGATGTCGCCGATGCGCAGCCGGAGTACGTCGCCCGGCACCAGTTCCCTGGCCGGGATCTCGGCCCAGGCGCCGCCCCTTTTCGCCAGGGCCGATAGCGCCAGCGTCTTCTTCAGGGCCTCAATGACACTTCCTGCCTGGTACTCTTCCCTGAACCCGACAACGGCATTCAGGACTAAAAGAGCGGTGATCACCGCCACACCCTCCCAGTGGTGCAGCACCCCGGAGAGGACGGCGGCGGTGATGATCATCCACGGGATCGGCCCCCAGAAATACGACAGGAACCTGATGAACGGGTGTACCCGCTCTTCGGCGATCTCGTTGTAGCCGTATTCGCGGATCCTTCGCTCGGCTTCGGCGCGGGCGAGTCCATCAGCCGTTGTGTTGAGCGCTCTCTCCAGTTCTTCGACGGAAAGGACCGTATCCGACGGTGCAGTCCCGGCCCGCATTTTCTTCTTCATCGTCTCACGCCGATGCGCACCGCGGGCAGCAACCGGCCTGCCGGTTCATACCCCGCGGGAGCACAGGGCAGACTATCTCCTGCTCCCGGATATTCTTTCTCCCCCGGCAGAAACGACGCTATCGGTGTACCATCAGCGTCCGGTGCCGCCGGATCCCCGGTAGGCCTCGATCGCGTCCTGCACCGACTCGAAGATGTGCTCCGCTCCCACCATGGCGGTGATCCCATCGCGGTCGAACTCCTCCCTCACCGGATCGGCCACCTCGCTCATCACGAAGGTCACCCCCGCCTTCTTCATCTCGGAGACGACCGTTTTCAGCGCTTCTGCGGACGTATAGTCCACGTCCCCGATGTTTGCCGCGGAGAGACAGAACCATTTCAGGGACGGCCCGGCATCCCGCAGGAGGCCGAGGATCTCCCTGATGAAGAGGTTTTCATTCGCAAAGTAGAGGTCCGAGCCGAACCGGTAGACCATCAGGCCCTCAACCGCCTGCCGCCCTTCAGCCAGCGGGGTGGTCTTCATGGCCCCGCGGGGCGTCGGCACCAGCAGGCTGTCCCTGGGCCGGTAACTGTGGCGCAGGTGGGCCAGGATAGAGAGAACGACCGCTACCGCAAGCCCTATCCCGACGCCCACGACGACGACCGTGAAGGCGGTAATGAGGGCGACACCGAACTCGACCGGCCGCCTGGTGCGCAGCGAGATCATGCCCCTGATATCCACCAGACGGAGCCCGATAAGAAATACGATTGCCGAAAGTGTTGCTGACGGAAGATAGGCGAGCGGTCGGGTGATGAGGAGCAGCACGACCAGGACGACCGCCACCGCCGTGAGCTGGCAGAGCTGGGTGCGCCCGCCGGCGCTGTACACCATCTCGGTCTTGGTGGGGCTTCCGTTGACGACAAAGGTGCCCGAGATCCCCGCGGTCAGGTTCGCGAATCCCAGCCCCATGAGGTCGGTGTTTTCGTCGTAGGTGTCTGAAAACTTCAGGGCGTACGCCCGCGACGTGGCCGCACTCTGGGCCAGGATCACGATGAAACAGGCAACGGCCAGGCTGAGCAGTTCGGGAACCTCGGCAAGGGGGACGTCGGGCAGGGCGATTGCGGGAAGGCCCCCCGGAACCTGCCCGAGGACGGCGATCCCGTAGGAGGAAAGATCGAACGCCCAGCTCGCAACGATGGACCCTGCCACCGCGATGAGCGCCCCGGGAATTCTCGTCTCTAACCTCTGAGAGAGGGCGATGAGCGCGATCACCAGGAGCGAGATCAGGAGGGTCGGAAGATGGGTGCAGCAGGTGAGGCCGGAAAGAAAATATACGGCCTGGACGAAGGTCTCGTAGGTGCTCTGGGGCATGCCGAACATGCCGCCGATCTGGCCGATGGCGATCTGGATCCCGACGCCGGTCAGAAACCCGATCAAGACGGTGCGGGAGAGAAAGTCTGCAACGAACCCGAGTTTCAAAAGGCCGGCGGCGAGAAGGAACACCGCAGCGAGCAGGGCGATCACGCCCGCATAGGCAACATACTGGGTAGACCTGGGCACGGCCATCACCGCGAGACCGCTGGCGATGATCACCGCCGTTGCCGAATCCGCACCGACGACGAGGTGGCGTGACGACCCGAATAAGGCAAAAAACACCATGGGCAGGAGGAGGGTATAGAGGCCGGTGACCACCGGCATCCCTGCAATCCTGGTGTAGCCCATGACCTCGGGGATGGCGAGGGCGGCAAACGTCACGCCGGCAAGAATCTCGACCGGGATCTGCGCCCGATCGATCGGGAGGATCCCCTGCAGGAGCCTGAATCGGTGCAGTCCCGGGAATTTTTTCGCAGCTGCCATGCGCACCCTCGCAATCGTGAACTCGGAACGGCCGGCGAAGAGTGCAACGGCAACCCTTCCTTTTTCCTGGCTTCAATCGCCGAAGACGCAGCCATTCCCTATTTCTACAGTGCAGGATTCGCAGCAGCCCTACTTATAGCCGTCGCCCGGTGCAAAACGATTCCCATCGCCACAGACGGACACCCGCGAAACCCGTGTCCGGGCGTCAGGACGCTGCAACCGCAGCCGTTCAGAAAAGAAAATTATAGCCTTTCAGACCCTAAACGAGATCCCGGTCGAGGCGATCACAGGCGATATCAACTCCACTTCGTACGAGCAGGTCTTCGAGATCGACCCCGGCAAAGTCGGGGCGTACAACACGAGCGACCCCAACTACCTCCTCTACGCGGCGTCCGAGCGCAACATTGAGATCACGGATGCGGTCCGGGCGAAGGCACGCAGAGCAAGCTCTCTGCCGCTCCATCGGCATCCCTGCCCGCGCCATCGGGGGCTACCAGATGCTCCTCGGCGAAACATCGGACACGCACTTCTAGGCCGGGTATTATCTGTCGGGATACGGCCGGGTGCCCGTCGACCCGACGGTCGCCATCTCCGACGAAAAACGCTCGGCCACCAAGACCTACTCTGCCACAAACCTCAACCCCATGCGGCTTGTCATCCAGAAGAACATCGATACACCAATGGACCCACCCCTGCCCGATGACGTTGTCGTCTTCGGGATCGTCAGGCAGACTCCCGCCATCGTCTCGCCCACCGCAGACAACGATCTCGATTATATCGGTACCAAGTGCTTCAGCATCGATCTCAGGGCCGTCGGCCCCTGAAGGTCCACCCTTTTTTTGAGACGGGAACATCCCGGTTTGCCGGGAGGGACTCGTTATGTCTTCTCTCCGCGATGATAAAGAAGATTTAATCGTTATAACAGAGTATTTCTGGTATGGACACCAGGATCATCGCTTCATTCCTCATCGGAGCCATACTCTCCGCTTGCCTCCTCCTCCTGATAAACAGTACAGGCACGCCGATCACGGGCCATGCCGACACAGATACCGGCCCGACCCTCCTCACCGGTCTGCCCGACGTCAGGCAGGCGGAGTACTACTCCTGCGGAGCGTCGTCTTTCCAGGCGGTGCTCTGCTACTGGGGCTTTGACTACTTCGAGACCGACCTCCGCACCCTCCTCAACACGACCCCCGGGCACGGCACGTACCCCTGGGACATGGTCCGTGTCGCAGAGTCCCTCGGCCTCGAAGCGGAGTGGAGGGACAACCTCACCCTTGCCGACCTCGAAACTTCGATACAGGACGGCGTCCCGGTCATCATCGACGCCCAGAGATGGCGGGAGTCAGGGAAGACGTGGGAGGACTCATGGGCAGTAGGACACTATATGGTCGTCATCGGGATCGACAACCGCTCGGTCTATCTCGAAGACCCCGCCCTGCTCGGGACAAGGCTTGTCATGGACCGAGACGACTTCCTTCAGTCCTGGCACGACTACGAGGGTGAACTATCCGCCGGGGCGGCGGCACCGGCGTACTACCGCCTCGGTGTCTTCATCAGAGGCGAATCTCCTGCCGTGCACCCCGCTTTCGCCACCTGGGAGGTGATGCCGATATTCGTGCCGACGGCAGATCTACCCGGCAGCAACGGGACATAACCGGGGGCGAACCGCCCACCTTATTTTTTACATCCGACCATCATTCACCCGCATGAAAAAATATGACGGTGCTCTTCCCCGGAGGTGCGGATAAGAGGTGCCGCCCGGAAACTTTTGGAAAAAAGAGTCCACGAAACCTCCATCCCAGCCATAAAATCAGGATATAGAGAGGATCTGATTATCACATAAAATGGGACGTCAATTATATTAATGCGTATCACCTAGTCCGTCCCTGATCGTTCATGAATGCGAGTCCTGGGCCCGCAGGAGAGGAGACAGATGGGCGCCGGGACCGCACCATGCCGACGCACCAGCACATACAGGTGAAACCATGCGCACGCTAAAAATACTCGGCCTTTTTATCCTCGTCATCCTGGCATCGACGGCCGTTGCGGCCGGAGAGGACAACTTTTTCCCGCCCGGAAACGAAACGGGCACCCTCACGATCTATGATACGCTCCTGAACAACGGCAACTTCACCCTGATCGTGGCGGCCCTCAACCAGACCGCCCTCAACGCCACACTCCAGGCGGACGGGGAGTACACCCTCTTCGCCCCGAGCGACGAAGCGACCAACCTCTTCTCCGCCGACATCTTCAACTTCCTGATGAGGCAGTCCGACCTGCTCAGGGCGCTGACCAACTACCATATTGCCGACGGTGCCTATTATGCCGCCGACCTGGAGCAGATGGAGAAGCTGAAGACGCTCCTGGGGATAGATGTGAAAATAAACGTGACCGACGAGGGGATCATGGTGGACGAGGCGCTGATCACCGAGAGCGATATCAACTGCACCAACGGGGTGATCCATGTCATCAACGCCGTCCTCGAACCGCCCGGGACACCGAAGTACACGATCTACCAGACCCTGAACAGGAGTGGGATGTTCGGGACCCTGGTGACGGCCCTCGACGCCACCGCCCTGAACGAGACGCTGAACGGGACCGGGCTGTACACCGTTTTCGCCCCGACCGAACGTGCGTTTGCCGCCCTTCCCGAGGGTGAACTCGACGCCCTGTTCAACGACACGACGGCGCTCGACGAGATCCTGCGCTACCATATCATCGACGGGTTTACGACCAGAAACGGTCTTGTCGATGCCGGGACGATGTGGACCCTCCAGGGCGGGCGGGTGGTCATCGTGGAGACCGAAGATGGTGTGATGGTGAACGACGCCCGCCTCACCACCGCCGATCTCCTCTGCCGTGACGGTCTGATCCACGTGATCGACGCCGTCCTGATCCCGCCGGAGGAGAAGGTGGTGGACTTCTCGGCCGAACCTGTCAGGGGCGAGGCGCCGCTCACCGTCCGGTTCAGCGTGAACGGCACCGTCGAGAACATCACCACCTGCTTCTGGAACTTCGGCAACGGCTTTTTGTCCACGCAGGAGAGCCCGATCTTCACCTACCATACTGCAGGGGTATACTCGGTGAGCCTCACGGTGACTGACGCGATGGGCCTCACCTATACCGCAATAAAACCGGATTACATCGTCGCAGAAGAGGTCCCGCCCGAAGAGACGAGTATCTACCAGACTGTGGCGGCTGACGAAAACCTCACCACGCTGGCGGCCGCCCTCCAGCTGACCGGGCTTGACGAGGCGCTGAACGGCACGGAGATCTTCACGCTCTTCGCCCCGACCGACGACGCCTTTGCAGCCCTCCCGGAGGGTACGCTCGACACCCTGCTCAACGACACGGCGGCGCTCAACGACGTCCTCCTCTACCATGCGGCAGACGGGGAGTACACGGCCGCGGACCTGAAAGAGATGGATGCCCTGGAGATGCTCGCCGGTGAAAACGTGACAATCGTGTGGGACGAGACGAACGAGACTCTCATGATCGACAACGCCCTGGTGGTCCGTCCGGACGTCACATGTTCCAACGGCGTCATCCACGTGATCGACGCGGTGCTGCAGCCGTCCCACGGTGAGGAGACATAAGGGGAAAGCAGAACCTCATCCCTCTTTTTTGAAGACGAAAGCTCCGCCGGATCGTTTTTCTCCTCCCCGCTCCCTGATCTCCCTGTCCATGTTTGAAGAGTACGACCTGACCAGACGGGTGAGCGACGAGGACTATGAACAAATCCTTCCGGATCTTGCGGCACGCCTCGGCCGCCTCCAGAGGGAGGCCCGCGATCTCGACCTGCCGGTGATCATCGCCGCCGACGGCTGGAACCTCTCCGGCATCTCGACGATGCTGCACCGGTTCGTCCTGTCCCTCGACCCCCGCCTGTACACCTATCACGCCGCATTCGCACCTGACCGCGAGGAGGCCGAGCGGCCTTTTCTCTACCGCTTCTGGCTGAGGACGCCGGCCGCCGGCAGGACGGCGATCTTCGATCGTTCGTGGTACTCCCGCCTGATCGCGGAGACCGTGCACGCCGGGGACGAAGGGGCGTCCGAGCGTTCCCTGCGGGAGATCGTCCGGTTCGAGCGGCAGCTCACCGATGCCGGAGTGGTCGTGGTGAAACTCTTTCTCCATATCAGCAGGGACGAGCAGGCAGAGCGGATCGAGCGGATCAAACAGGAACCTTCGGCGGCGTTTCTGATCGACGGCCACGAGGACGTCAGGCTCGAACACTACGACCGCTACCTCCCGGTCTTCGAGGGGATGATCGCCGGGACCGATACGCCGAATGCGCCGTGGACGGTAGTCGAGGCGCACGACCGCAACTTCACGGTGATCAAGGGGATGAGCACGGTCGTCCACGCTCTCGAACGCGCCATCGAGGAACGCCGTTCGACGGTCGTGCCGCGCTACCCGGCACCGATGCAGCCGCCGTCGAAGAAGCGCCTCGACCTCCCGGACCCCTCGAAGCATTCGCTCTCGAAGAAGGAGTACCAGGAGGCGCTCGACCGGTACGGCGAGCAGATCACCGAACTGCAGTACGCCCTCTACCGGGAGCGCGTTCCCCTGATTGCGGTGTACGAGGGATGGGACGCCGCCGGCAAGGGGGGTGCGATCATGCGGCTGACCGGGCGCCTCAACCCCCGCATCTGCCGGGTCGAGCCGATCGGGCCGCCGAACGAGGCGGAGTCCCGGCATCATTATCTCTGGCGGTTCTGGCGCGACCTCCCGAAAAGAGGGCACGTTGCCGTATTCGACCGGAGCTGGTACGGCCGGGTGCTGGTCGAGCGGGTGGAGGGTTTCTCCTCGCCGGCCGAGGTGGAACTGGCCTACGACGAGATCAACGAGTTCGAGGAGGCGCTCACCGACTGGGGGGCGGTGCTGGTGAAGTTCTGGCTGCACATCGACCGTGACGAGCAGCTCCGGCGGTTTATCGATAGGGAGGAGGACCCGGAGCGGCAGTGGAAGATAACCCCGGACGACTGGCGCAACCGGAGCAGGTGGGATATCTATGCGGCCCTGGTCGCCGAGATGCTGGAGCGGACCGACACGAAGGCCGCCCCCTGGACGGTGATTTCCTCGAACGACAAGCGGTACGCACGGGTGGAGAGCCTGCGGACGATCGCAGAGGCGGCGGAGCGGGCACTGCGGTGAAGCCCATCATCTTTTTGTCTGCAGGCTTCCATGTAGTAGGAGAGCGAGGGTAGCCAAGCCAGGCCAACGGCGCTGG
>ENA-ORXD01001350-ORXD01001350.1-sediment-metagenome-genome-assembly--contig:-NODE-1350-length-20926-cov-4.292724_pt1 | contig 20926 bp, 19 predicted proteins | sample MGYA00237862_ERZ511471 | MGnify/ENA metagenome assembly ERZ511471
CAGCGCGCTCTTTACCTGTTTCAATGCCTGTTTCAGCGCGCTGGTCACCTCCCGGCTGTTTTCACCCATCAGCATGAAGCCGAGGCCGAGCACAACTTCTCCCTTGCCGCCGGCTGAAACAGCGCCACGACGGAGTTCATGGCCGACGGCGACCTCCGCGACGTTGCTGATCAAGACCGGAGTGCCAGCGTGGGAGGCGATGACGATGTTGTTGATATCGGCAATGGAGGCAACCCGGCCCAGTCCGTGTACCAGCAGGGTCTGGCCGCCGGTCACCACCTGCCCGCCACCGACATTGGTGTTGTTTTCGCGCAGAGCCGTGGCCACGTCGTCGAGGGTCAGGTTGAACTTGATCAGCGCTTCGGGGGCGACGATGACATGGTACTGTTTTTCCATGCCGCCCCACGAGTTGACTTCGGCCACTCCAGGAACCTTTCGCAGTTCCGGCTTGACCACCCAGTCGTGCAAGGTCCGCAGGTCGTCCAGGGAGCGTTGCGGATTTTCCGAACGCAGGACGTAATGGAACACCTCGCCCAAACCGGTAGAAATCGGGCCCAACTCAGGCCTCTCGATCCCTTCCGGCAGCGCCACTCCGGCCAGCCGTTCGACAATCAGCTGGCGGGAATCGAGAATATCCATGGCATCATCAAAAATTGCCACGACCTGAGACAACCCGAATTTCGAGATGGATCGCACATGGACCAACCCCGGCAAGCCGGAAATAGCCAGCTCAACCGGCAGGGAAATTTGTTTTTCAATCTCTTCCGGTCCCAAGGCCGGAGCTGTCGTGTTGATCTGCACCTGCACCGGGGTGGTGTCAGGAAAGGCATCGACCGGCAGGCGCAATAATCCCCAAAGCCCTGCCCCGAAAGCGATCAGGAAGAGAAGGACGACCAGCAGACGATTGCGCAGCGCAACCGTAATCAGCTTTTCCAGCATCGCAGTCTCCTTTAATGGTCGGCACAGGACGCGCCGAGGCGCGCTTTAAGGACTTCCGACTTCAGGGCGAAGCCTTGCTGGGAGGCCACCCTCTCTCCAGGCAAGAGACCGGCCAGGATCGCCACGAAGCCATCTCTCTGTTCCCCTGTGTGGACCCTGCGCAATTCAAACAGGTCTGCCTCCTGTGGAACGAAGACAAAGGGGAATCCGTCGATGGTCTGTAGGGCGTTGGCCGGGATCGCCAAGCTTTGGGTCGAGGCCGCCTCCAGCAACCGCACCTCACCGAACATGCCGACTTTGAGGTGGTGGTCGAGATTCTCGACCTCGGCCAGGACCTTGAGCGTTCGGCTGGTCGGATCGACAACGGCTCCGACCTGGAAAATGCGGCCGTCGAAGAGTTGTTCCGGCAGTCCGTCAAAGCGAGCCTGGATGGGAGCGCCAATCCTGGCCAGAAAGATTTGCGATTCCGGCAGAGAAAGTTCGATCCACAGTCGATCAAGATCGGCCAGGCTGAAAAGGGGGGCGTTGGGTGACACCGCTTCGCCGACCGCCGTCTTTACCTCGACGATCGTGCCGCTGAACGGAACATACAGCGGCAGTCCTGCCGGTCTGGCGCCGGGTTGCAGACGCTTCTGGATATCGGCTGCAGACAGCCCGAAATTCAACAGTTGTTGTTGATACTGGGTCACTGCGCTGCGCGCAGCCTGATATTCCGCTTCGGCCTGCTGATATTCCTGACGGGAGGTGATGCCCCGTTCCAGCAGCTCTTTCTCTCGCAGGTAGGTGGCTTCGGTTTGCACCTGTCTTGCTTGGGCCGTACTTAACTGAGCCGTAAGAGAGGCGACTTCGGGCATGGCGATTTCCGCGAGAATCTGGCCTTTTTCCACCCGTGCTCCGAGTTGCACGTTGACGTGGCGGACCACTCCATTGCCCAGTGGAGTCAGGTAGGCCAGGCGGTTACGGTTGAATTCCACACGACCTGGAACCGTGATGCCGGCTGCAGCGGACATGAGCCGCGGCAGACTGAAGCTGATGCCGGCTCTGTCCATTACCTCGGCTGAGGCCAGTCTGACCATCATCCCTTCGCCAGGTTGCAGATCACCGATATGATCGCCGTGGCACAAGGCATCCTCTTCTTCGGGAATGCCGTGTTCCGGACAGATTTCGCCGCGACTGGCGTGGTCGTGCCCGGCATGCTCATCGGGTTTTTCCTCAGCATGGACATGGACCGTCTCTTCAAACAAGGCATCAAGATCTTCACCCTGATGCGAAATGGACGAATGTTCCCCTGTGTGATCATGCATTGATTGGCTTGCCTCATTGGAAGCAAGCGCAGCGGGAGACTCACCGATGTCGGCCCAAATCGTCACGGCTGCTGCGAAGACGAAGATAATTCCAAAGGTATAAATCATTTTATTCATGATTGACCTCGCTCGTTGTCGTTAGACTCAAGGTTGTTGTTGGCGGGATGGAGACTTTGCCCGAGGAGCCGCTCGAGTTCCGCGACCGTCTTGTGATAGGCCGTCAGGGCGTCGACGTAGCGGCTTTTGGCTTCGAAAAGAGTGCGTTGCGCATCGAGCACTTCCAAAAAACCAAACTTGCCCGACTCGTAGCCGTAAGTGACCGCTTCAAAGGCCTGGCGGGTGGTCGGCAGAATTTCTTCGCGCAACACCGATACTTCATTGCAAGTTGCGATCAATTTTTGCCAGGCAGCAGCCAGATCTTCGCGCAATTGCAGATGCTGCGCTCGTTCCTGCTCCCTGGCCTTGAGCTGCCGGGAGCGGGCCGCGGCGATTCCAGCCTGATTGCGGTTGAAGATCGGCAGGGGCATTGCGATTGCTGCCACCAGGGAATTATCCCCGTTGCTCTGGTTGTTTCTGATCCCCAGGCTGAAGGTCAGGTCGGGTGCACTGTTCGCCTGTTCCAGATCCAGGACGGCTCCGGCGCGGTTTGAGGTGAATTTTTGTAGAACCATTTGCGGGCTTTGGTCGAGTCGTCCGGCCAGTTCCGTCCAGTCGGGGGGCGATTGAACCTGTTCAAAATTGCCTTGCACCGTTTCGAAATCGACGTTTTCGCTTCCCCAAGAGGTTGCCAGGGACTGCTGCGCCATTTTTAATTCCAGACGGGCTTTATCTTGTTGCAGGCGTGCTTCGTTTTGCAGAATTTGAAATTGGAGCCTTTCAATGGCTGCGGTCTTACCTGCCGCAATCCGTTCATCCACGGTCTGTATGACTTGCTGGGCGAGATTGACCTGCTCTGTAGCGAGAGAAAGGGTCTCTTCGGCTGCAAGGACGGCGATGAATCGTTCGGTAGCGACGGCAAGCGCCTCGGCGCGGGCAACGGCATATTCCCGTTCGGCCAACGCCAGGTCCTGGCGGGCGATGTCCTGGCGCAGGGACCGCTTGTCGCCGAGCTCAAAGAGCTGGCTGATCCTCAGCGTGGTTTCTGCGCTGTCCATTGCGGCGTATTCTCCGCTCCCCAGCACGTTTTCCACTTCGACGGAAAGTTCCGGGTTGGCGCGAAGACCGGCCTGCAGCATCTCGAATTCCCTGGCTCTGGTCTCCTGAGAAAAGACCGCGAGTTCGGGGTTATGCTGCAAAGTACGGCGCAAAACTTCATCCAGAGTCAGAGCCGCCGGCCTTGTTGAAGCCGGGGCAACTTTGATTTCGGTGCTTTCGATAAGGTTCTGAGCCGTGGTGTTTAAACACCATGCAGGAACCGACCAGGCCAGCACACATACGCAGAGCACGGCACCGAAAGTCACCTGAGCGTTCAGGGACATGGTTGAATCTCCTGGCGATAAACCCGGATTGTTAATTAATCGGGTCGGAACGTTTGGAATACAGACAGACGACACCCTGGAATCTATATCGAGACTCCCGGAGTAAAGAATTTGGCTGATGGGCGGGATTTAATTCAGAAGGACAACCGTCCGGTGGGAAAGAATTGTCTGGCTGACACGGGGAGAAGGTTGAGGATACTTGGTGGTTGCAAGGATCTGTACGAAATTGGCGGGGCGGGAATCCTTTGCCAGGGGAAGATGGACAATTTGACCCGAGACATATTGATGATCCTGGGTCCGCCTGGCCGCCGCCTCGTAGCCTGCGGGAACGTCAAAACAGGGACCGCAGGGTTCTTCCGAGGAGGGATGGTCAAAAGCACTTTTCCCATGACAATCTTGAGATTGCTGCTGTGCACCCGTACTGCAGGTGTAATTGGCTGCATATTCCAGAGCCGCATGTCCGCCCTGGCACAGGCATAGAACATAGCCCTGAACTCCCGCTTGCCCGGTGAGCATGATGCCAAGCAGGTAGATCAGTAGAACGGTGATTCTGGACGGTTTCACGTTTGTCATGGCCGAATCATAACTGAATCACTGATAATATTTCAACCAACTTCTTTTTAAATAATATTTATTTAGTGTGATACGAAATATTTTAAGCCTATGGCGATGCTCGGTTTTTGAGAAGGGCAGAATCTTGTACGCTGCTTCGATGTTTTCAGACGGTTAAAGATCAATTGTTTGATCGGTCATTATATGGTTGGGGGGAGCCGTCACAGACGGTTCCCCCCAACGACCTACCGATCTCACCGGTGGTTGTGACGATACGATTTGTTTAAGATGATTTTTGCTGTTGCCTTAGGTGCTCCGGTTCAGGGACTGGCTTCCTGATGGCATTCGGCGCAAGCAAGCTCTTTCCAATCTTCACCAATATCAACCGGATGTCGGAACTCCAGGGATTCCGTTGCCCTGGCAACTTCTAAAGACCCCGGCTCCCCTTGCTTGACGATAACATGGCACAGGTCGCAGTTCTTGGAGATAACCTCACCCGCTTCCGTGCGATGCCGGTCATTGTGACACCGGAAACAGCCGTTGGATTCGAGGTGTCCGATGTGGTCCGGGTAGACGGCCCAGCTGACCTTCATGGCGGGGAAGGTGTTGCGGGCAAACGCCTCCTGTACCACGGTGATGGCTTTTTCGACATCTGTCTGTCGTTTTTCCCAGATTTGCGGGTAGCTGTCACGATACAAAGCGGTCAGCCCCTGTTTGATTGCCGCGGCAGCCTCTTCAGAGGTTGCGTACTCTTGGGCGCAAAGCTGGGTTGCTGTGGCCTTGAGTTCCGGCAAGTCGTTCGGCAGGTCCCCTGACGACATCGCTAGATTGAGATATTCATTCGGCGACCGGTAACGGTGGGATGGCCGGTTGTGGCAATCCAGGCAGTCCATCGTTCGCAATTCCGTTTGTTTCACGTCCTGCGGGCTATCATTCTCCTCGTCCCGGAAAATTTTCACCTCGCCGTTTTTCAGGTTGGTGTACCGGACCCAAGGCAAGCTCTCGCGTTTTTCATCGGCCGGGAAATATTCGATTTTGACATCGGGGTTGACGTGCCAGTGAATGCCCGATTTATACCCCTGGGATTGCTCTGCCGGACCGACCTTCAATGCAAGTCCGATATCCCAACGGGTATTCTCATCATCCTGCAGATAATGGGTACGGACCAAATACTGTTGGGCATAGAATTTCTGCGGCCAATGACACTGTTCACAGACTTGTTGAGCGGGCCGCAGATTTTCGATCGGGGTAGCTATCGGTCGCGGATAATTATCCATTGTTACGGCATAAACCTGGTACATACCCGACAATTTAGAGCGCACGTACCAATCGGCCCCGGGCCCGACATGACAAGCGACGCAGGCAACTCGGGCATGCGCTGAATTTTTGTGGGCGACGTGCTCGGGTTCCATGACGGTGTGGCAGAGAGTGCCGCAGAAGGAGACGGATTCGGTGAATTCAAAGGCCTGATAACTACCGATGGCCGACACGAATAGAAAAATGGCCGTGCCGAACAGAAAGAAGGTGGCAACCCGACGCTGCCGGGGGTCACCCAGGTCGATGCGCGGCCAGGACGGCATTTCGCACACGCCTGCTTTGCTTTCCCGACGGGCCTTAAGGTGCATGCCGAGGGGGACGAGGAGCAGTCCTGCAATCATGATTCCAGGCAGCAGAATATAAACCACCAGGCCAAGATAGGCTGCCTGCAGGTCCAGAACCACCGTCACGGCAAACAGAAAGACAATCATGAACAGGCTGATCAGGGCGATGGTGAAACCGGCCAGGGAAACCCAATTCTTGATCGAAGTGGGTACTCTCATAACGGACTCCTTTCAGGTAAATGGAAATGATTAAATATGAAATCCATTGCCCGGTTTTTCTCTTCCCACCTGGGGGCATCTTCAGGGGGTAGACAAAGCCGGATCGGATTATTCAGAAAAAACAGCACCATTAAAGGGTGCGCCGTGCCGTTCACCGTCGCATTTTTCTTTAGCTTTTGCTTATTCGGCTCTTCCATGCGCCGAATTTTATTCATTATACCCGCTCGCGGCTAAAGAGCAGCAGGCAAAGATGAAAATACCAGAGTAATTTTGTATTAAAAAGACTTCTGTTTCCTAGAGGATTAGTTTGCAGCCAGGATTTTGATTTTCTTGTTTTTATGTATAAATTCGAATTTGTTCAAAACCGCGAAGGTTTAGACAGCGGTTCGATGTGTGGACGCCGTTGCAGAGTCCCTGGACTGTTTTGGGCCTCAGGTGGAGCAGGGTGTATTTTAGCGGTCTTCAGGTGCTGGCATTGGGTGTGGCGGGTCCATTGCGTAATGTGGCGAGCCGATAGTGTCCCCGGCTGAATATTGTCGTTCAGGGCTGCCAATGTTGTCAGTCGAGTTTCTGTTGTTCCAGGAATGCATTGACCTGGCACGCGACGGAAAAATCCGAGAGGACCCTTTAGATCCTGCCTGGTTCAAGTCCTCCCCAAATCTATTTTCTCGCCTCGTCCAGGCGCTCGCGGAAGCGCTTGGCCCAATGGTCAAAAGCCTGTTGGGTATCTTCCCATTTTCCCCGAAAGGCCATTTTCCCACCTTGGCGGCGATCCACAGCTGCTGCAAGGCGTTCATGGGTGAGGGAGTCGAGGATTTCTATTTCGGCCGCAGCCTCGCCGGTTCCAAGGTTCGCATCGGTGCTCGCTTTGGCGACTCCAGCAACCACCATTCCGACGGGGATTATCGAAGACATGGTGTTGGCGGTCGGGTTGGATGGTTTGAGATCCGTGATGGCTGCCCTTACCCAAAGCACACCCGGTCCCGGTTGGTCGACAATTTCATACCCATCCTTGGTGGCTTCGATCAGCGCATTCTGATAGTAGTCCGTCATCTCCTTAAGTATTTCCGGGTCGATCTCTCGGGTTGATGCTGTCGGGCTCAGGGAAACCACTACCCGTTCGAACATCAGCTTGGTATATGCCTTGAAATCAACGCCAGGCTTGAAATAAGTCAGTGCTGCACGATCTTCGCCGCCCGGCTTCAACTGGCTGTAGTCCTTGAGGAACCCGCTCTGCTCAACATTCTTCATGCCGCTGGCGGAACAGCCGGTGAGGCTGAAAGCTATTGCCAAAAGTATTGCAATTTTTAAAGACTCAGATATTGACCTCATGTCTTTTTTCTCCCCTTGTTAGTGTTTTTTCGGATCTTTATAAAAGGATTAAAATCAGGATAACTGTAAATTTTTATTGTTCAAGGTGTTGAGCACAGAAACAAATCGATGGAAAATTGAACACAGGTTTTGAGATCCTTTATTTTCAGGGGAATATTGTTATTCATTAAATAAAAAATCGTTCCCTTCTGTGCGGGCGCTGCCGACAAAGGGTATGAAAATACTTTGTTTATTTTTTCCAAAGAATTAATGTTGAATTCCAAAAACTTTGAATTCGTAGGGAGATGTTCTGATGCGTGTCGCTTGTGTGCAGATGTGTTCCGGGGAGGATGTGGCGACGAATCTTGCCGTGGTTGAGCAATGTCTCGAACAAGCTGCCAAGGATGGGGTTCAACTGGTCGCATTACCGGAAAATTTTTCCTTCATGCACCCGGACAATGACCTGAAGCGTCGGGTCGCCGAATTCGACGTGCCTGCAACGGTTCTGCCTTTTCTTGCCGCACAGGCAAAGCGCCTTGGCTTGTCGATCATCGGCGGCAGCGTGCTCCTCCTGGGGGAAACCGGCAAGCTACGTAACACCTGTCCTATCTACGGGGCGGATGGCGTCTGCCGTGGTTTTTACGATAAGATACATCTGTTTGACGTCGATCTCCCCGATGCCACCTACCATGAATCGGCCATTGTGCAGGCTGGAACTCAACCTCTTTGTGTCGATGTGTGCCACTGGCGGATTGGGTTAAGTATTTGTTACGATTTGCGTTTTCCGGAATTGTATCGGCATTATGCCACTCAGGGATGTCACATTTTGAGCGTTCCATCAGCTTTTACTGTCCCCACCGGTCACGCTCATTGGGAGGTTTTGCTGCGGGCTCGAGCCATAGAAAATCAGGCTTATGTCCTGGCCCCGGCCCAAGTCGGCACTCATCCAGGCGGTCGCCAGACTTACGGGGACAGCTTGATCATGGATCCCTGGGGGGTGATCGTGTCTCGTGCCGCAACGATCGAAGGTGGTGTCCTGCGCGCATTGGTCGTCGCTGACCTGGACATGGGGCGGCTTCAGCATGTGCGGCAGCAGATTCCGGCGTTGGCCCATCGCCGCTTCAGGTCCTGATTTCTTTTATTTTTGCCTGAATCAATAGATTAGTTCTTCAGCCTAGCCTTCCCAAAAACGATAATGTTCTGAGTCCAATAGATATTCGAGACATTCCTCCAGTGCACCCTGAAAGTCAATAATCTCCCAACGTTCCAGATTACGAAAATATTCCATCCGCCATTGATCAACGCTCGCAGTTGGAATCAGCCGCACAAAACACTCCCCTGCCTTGCTCAAATGCAGCTCTTCCCCTTCACGTGTAATCTCAAAGGCTTGTGGAGCCAGTCGTTTCTCGATGAATCGTTGTACGGTTTTCAATCGTTCAGCCATATCCTGCCTCCTTGTTTGCAACAGTGGTGAGCGGGACGGTTTCTTCAAAACTACACCCCTGAATTCCGTCCCCGTCAAGTTTTGGTTAATAGCTTTTTTGACAAATTGACCCGGACTCGGTCGTTTTTTAATGAAAAGCCTGGGATGTTTTGGTTTTTTTTCGGAGTCAGAGGAAAATGACATTTCCTCAAAAAAAAGGGGGGGCGATTGTATCTTGCTGAAATAATTACATGTGTGGATTCTAATTTTTTATTTTGTGGATAAATTCTGTTTAACTCTTACTGTTTGTTTTAAAAGGTTTTTTCATTTTTAAACCTCTGGCATTTCAATTGCAGAATATTGCCTTGCTTATATGAAATTAATAGATGCGTTTTCGAAGGTTTCAAAAGTTGGTGTTGAGAAGATCGACATCGTCAACAGGCTGTCAGACGCGGAGTAAAGAGGAGACATGCATGGAAAAGTTGAAGACCGGGTGGGGCATTACGGCTAAAATGGTTGCTCTGGTTGGGTTACTGCTGGGGGTGGGAATCTTTGCCTCTGTCAATTACCAGATGTTAGTGAACAAGGTTAGTGATCTTGGTGCAGATCAGACCACAAATCTAATGATGGAGGATTATAAACGAGAGCTGCAGAATCTCGTTGATTCACAGGCTCTTTCCATTGCCTCTGCAATCCAAGGGCTGCAAAATGAGGAGGAAATCCGCCAAGTCATCTTCGATTCTCAGAAATCCGTGATGTTTGGCCCTGATAAGACGGGCTATTTCTTTGTCTATACCATGGACGGCAAAAATGTTGTCATGGCTCCCAAACCCGAGGCGCGGGGCAAAGACTTCTGGGACGTCAAGGATCAAAAAGGCCTTTACCTTATCAGGGAAATGGCCGCCTTGGCCAAGAGCGGGGGGGGATTTCTTGAATATTTCTGGGAAAAGCCAGGTAAAGGCGTGCAGCCGAAGTTGAGCTTTGTCAGGCTGATTCCTGGGACAACTGACTTTATCGGATATGGTGTGTATGTCGATGATGTTGAGGCGGAAAAGGCTGAGGTGCTGGCAACCATGGCTGCCACGACCAAATCTTATCTGACGACTTTGGGGATCACGGTCAGCCTTGCTTTGATTTTGGTGGTGGTCCTGACGGTTGTTTTGGTCCGTAGTATCGTACGCCCAGTCAAAGTCCTCACCGACGTGGCCAAAGATATCAGCATCGGCAAACTTGATGTGAACTTTCCTGGGACTTTCGGCGGCGAACTGGCGACGCTGAAATCAGCCATGTTGGAAATGGTTGAAAAAATGCGCCAACGTGCCGATGTCGCGACCGCGATAGCAGAAGGGGACCTTCGCTCTAATGTCCAGGTTGATTCGGCTGAGGACGTACTTGGCCTTGCCTTCCAGACCATGAGTCGTAATCTCAATGAGGTTCTCGGTGAAGTCCGGCAGGCCGCTAGTCAGATCTCTGCTGGTTCTTCACAAGTTTCCGATTCAAGCCAGTCTTTGTCGCAAGGGGCGACGGAGAGCGCTGCAAGCATTGAGGAGATCACCAGTTCCATGACGGAAATGGCATCTCAGACCCGCCTCAACGCGGATAATGCCTCCCAGGCTAATCGGTTGGCAATGGAGGTCCGGCATGATGCGGAAGATGGAAATTCCCGGATGCAGCAGATGGTTGATGCTATGGAGAAAATCAACCAATCCGGGCAGAATATTTCACGTATCATCAAGGTCATCGATGAAATCGCTTTCCAGACCAATCTGCTGGCATTGAATGCTGCAGTTGAGGCCGCTCGCGCAGGTCAGCACGGCAAAGGTTTTGCCGTGGTCGCTGAGGAAGTTCGTAACCTTGCGGCCCGCTCTGCTAAAGCAGCTCAGGAGACTGGCGAGCTTATCGAAAGTTCTGTTAAAGCCGCCCAAAATGGCGCAGAAATCGCCGAAGGGACTGCAGAAGCCCTGGGGAAGATTGTTGGCGGGATCAGTAAGGTCACGGATCTTGTTTCTGAGATTGCCGCTGCGTCCAACGAGCAGGCTACGGGAATCAATCAGGTCAATCAGGGGTTAGGCCAGATCGACCAAGTCACCCAACAAAATACTGCCAATGCAGAAGAGAGTGCCGCGGCAGCGGAAGAGCTTGCCAGTCAGGCTGCCCAGTTGCAGCAATTGTTGAGTCGTTTCACACTCAGCACCCAAATGCAGGAGTTGTCCATGCCGGCACAGCCTTCTGTCCGAAGGGCAAAAACGTCTTTCGAAGTCTGGTGATATTGAGTTGCGGGGGGACGCCCCCAGTGAAGTCCTTGGTTCAATCTGAGATATGGCCGGGGAGAGTCGTCTGTTGGCGCCTCCCCGGTTTTTTTGTTTCATGGCGATCACTTGCAGTTCTAACGGAGCCGGCTATTCTGAAATCAATTCGTAAAACCTTTTCAACGTCTTGCGAGGAACCCAGTGCCTTCAGCTATCAAAACGATTGTCCTGTTAACTGTCATTCTGCTGTCATCGTTCGGAAAGGAGTCGCTTATGGCCATGGAACTCACATCCAGTGCTTTTTCGCCAGGTGCCGAAATTCCTGCAAAGTATACTTGCCAGGGCAAGGATATTTCCCCGCCATTAAGTTGGTCCGGACTGCCGGCCGGAACAAAAAGTCTGGCTCTGATCATCGATGATCCCGACGCTCCTGATCCCAACGCACCGAAAATGACCTGGGTCCACTGGGTTCTTTATAACTTGCCTCCGGATACGACCGGATTGCCCGAAGGGGTCACCGCTCTTCCGGCTGGAACTGCAGAAGGGGTGAACGATTGGCGCAAAACCGGTTATGGTGGTCCATGCCCACCAATCGGCCGCCATCGTTATTTTCACAAACTGTATGCTCTCGATACCGTCCTGATTGATTTGGGGAGGCCAACGAAGGCTCTTCTGGAGGCCGCCATGGACGGGCATATTCTGGGACAGGTTGAATTGATCGGGACCTACCAGAAGCATTGAACCCAGCCTTTTACAGCAAAGTCATTGCGAGGGCATTGCATGGATTATCTGATCAAAGGGACAATGGGGGCGGCTGTGGTTATTTTGATTGCCGCCCTCACCAAGACAAGGTTTGCCTATCTGGCCGGATTGGCGCCGCTCTTTCCGACATTTTCGTTGTTTGCCCACATCCTTTCCTATCAGCAGACCGGAGTTCAGGGGCTAAAACTGGTGGCCTATTTCGGTTTATTTGCCATCCTTCCTTATTCGGCCTACTTGATCACCCTCCTGCTGTTGATCGATCGCTGGTCCCTGACCGCCAGTTTGACTTGTGCACTGCTTGTCTGGTTTGCTGCAGCAGCAGGATTGACCTTTGCCTGGAATCATTTTTCCTTGAGCCGTCTCGGTTGACTTGGTTCTTGAGTCCCTTTTGCGTAGCGGGCAGATCGTAATTCTGTCGGCGTTATTCGCCGATTTTTTCTGCCGCGAAAGAGGATTAATCCTGGCAACAATTTTTGCCTGGCTATGGACATCATATGCCCTTCATTGTGCTCGACTCCCTTGGGAAATTTTCAGGTGCCCTGATTTTTCCATTTTAAGTTCAGTCGGTTAACGGTGTTGTGTGGAACTGGTATGATGCTTGTATTTTATTCCGGCGATTCCTGTCCGGCAGATCAATCTACTACGAGGGGGAGAGCATGAACTCTCAATTTGATCCAACAACATCGGCTTCAACCAGACTTGAAAAAGCTGCAGAACAACGTATAGAAGGACATTCGAAAAGTCGACCAGACGGGGGGCAGGCCCGAAATCAAATTCTAAATTGGGTCGAGCATGGCCATCTGGCTGCGGGAAAAACGGAGCAGGCGTTTGGTATTGCCGGCCTTCTGCCGGACCGCCGGGACTGGTTGCGGCTTATCGACAACTTGCTGCTGTGGAGCGGGAGCGTATCTATTGCTGTCGGAGTTATCTTCTTCTTAGCCTTCAACTGGCAGTCTTTAGGTCATTACGCCAAGTTCGGCCTGGTTGAGGCGCTTATCGTGCTGGCCATTGCTCTCTATTGGTTCCTCGGGGACGAGCGTTTGGCAGGCAAGGCCGCCCTGTTGGGTGCTTCTTTGCTGGTCGGAGCCTTGTTCGCGTTGTTCGGTCAGACCTACCAGACCGGGGCCGATACTTTTGAACTTTTCCTCACCTGGTCAATGGCCATTCTTCCCTGGGTGGCAGTGGCCCGCCTGCCTGCTTTGTGGCTGTTGTTCCTGTTCCTTTTGAATATGGCCACGTTTCTGTATCTGCATATCTTTCCGCGCTGGTTTGGTCTTTTTTGGGATCTGGACAGGATGGTATGGCTTGGGTTCATCCTTAACAGCCTTGCCCTCATCCTCTGGGAATTTGCCGCAAGCCGCGGTATTGTCTGGCTTCGCCAACGCTGGGCTCCTCGAATTATCGGCCTGGCAAGTGGTGTCACCATCACCCTTTGGGCTGACATCAGTATTCTTGATGGGAGGATTCTTTCCAAACCGGCAACAATGATTGGCTATTTCCTCTGGCTGGCAATTGTCTATTTTTATTATCGCCGTCGGAACCATGACTTGTTTTTTCTTGCGGCATGGGTGCTTTCCTTGATCGTGTCAGCGACAACCTTGTTGTCGCGAATTTTTCTGGATTCGTTTCATTGGGACGAAGTCGCTTTGTTAATCATCAGCCTCAGCGTCATCGCCATGTCTGCCTGGGGGGGAGTGTGGTTGAAACGGGTGGCGCGAGAGGAGGTGGCATGATGAAGACGTGTGATGAACTTTGGCTGCAAATGCTGGAAGCCGGACTGGTGCAAGGGGCGTTGCCGCCGCAGGATTCAAGCTCTCCATGGTTTGTGCGGCTGATGCTGGGTGTTGCCGGGTGGATCGGTGGTTTGTTCGTGCTCGGGTTTCTGATTGGGATCATGGCTGGTCTTGTCCGGGACGAAGGAGCCGCTTTGGTCGTTGGTGCCCTTGCCTGCATGGTTGCATGGTTCGTTTTCCGAAGCAGCCGTGATAATGATTTTCTCAGCCAGTTTGGATTAGCGGTCTGTTTTGCCGGCCAATTATTGATCTGCTTTGGCTTGTTTCATGACTTTCGCGGCTATGGCAGCGGCCCTTTTCTGGCCTTGGCCGTCTGTGAAGCGGCTCTTGTTTTGTTACTCGACAATGGGATCCTGCGGGTTTTCTCTTCATGGGTAGCAGTGTTGTCGCTGGCAGCAGTTCTGGCCATGCATGGGCTGTTGAGTCTGACGCCGCCGCTTGTTTTTGCAGGGCTGGCTTTCCTCTGGTTCAAGGAGTTCATGTTTGCCCATTGGGGCCGGATTTTGCGGCCCTGCGGTTATGGTTTGGTGGTCGCCATGATGTGTGTCAACAGCGGCGCTCTATTGCGCGAGTTCTTCTGGCTTCCGGATCTGACACGGCGCAGCCAGGCCATCTTATGGCCCGTCCCATGGTGGCTCGGGTCCGCACTGACCGGAATTGTATTCCTGGCAGCGGTCTATTGGCTGTTGCGCCGCTCGGGGGCTGACTTTTCCCAACGGAATCCGCAATTCCTGTTGTTCGCTGCTCTGCTGCTGTCCCTGCTGTGCTTCAAGGCGCCAGGTGTGCTGGTTGGGCTGTTTGTCGTGCTGGTCGGTTTCGCTCATGCCAATCGAGTGCTCAGCGGGCTCGGCACCCTGTCTCTGCTCATCTACCTGAGTCATTTTTACTATCAGCTGCATGCCACTTTACTGATCAAAGGATTGTCGTTGATCGCGATAGGGCTGTTTATGCTGGTTGTACGTCTATTGTTGCACCGCTGTTGTGATACGACTCGAAAAGAGGAGGTCTATCATGCGTAAAATTGTTGTTTTGGCGGCAACCGTCTTGTTGTTGGTTGGGGTGAACTGGGGAATTTACCAGAAAGAGAGCCTTCTTAATGAGGGTCGCATCGTTTTACTGAAGCTTGCGCCGGTTGATCCGCGGTCCTTGATGCAGGGTGATTACATGGCACTGCGTTTCAGTGTCCCTGTCCTACGCAGCAACAGTGAATTGGTCGATGGCCGCGTGGTCCTTGGTCTAGACGAACGAGGCGTCGCATCGTATCGACGTATCGATAATGGCAGTAGGCTGGCCAGTGATGAAGTCATGATGCGCTACCGGATTCGTCAAGGACAAATCAAGTTCGCCACTAATGCCTTTTTCTTTCAGGAAGGAGAGGGTCATCGCTATGAAAACGCTGAGTATGGAGAGTTTCGGGTTTCTGATAGTGGTGATTCGTTGCTAACTGGTTTGCGGGATAAGGACCTGCACCGTTTGGGGGGCGAAAAATAATTGTAGTGATTCAATGGGAATGTGAAAGAAGGGCGGCCAATTCAGCCGCCCTTCTTTATGTTGGTGTACTTAACTTAGCTTCTTTCTAAATGAAACGGATCTTCTCCACCCTGGTCAATACTGCTTTGTTGCGCGTTCCCGGCGCGTTCAACATATGCCAGGCAGTGTACTGTTCGGCATAGAGGTCAGCGGAGGAGATGCCGTCAACGACCACAACCACTTTGAAGCCGCGCATTGCGGCAGCGGTTGCGGTGTGTAATACGGCTCCTTCTGCAGCAGTACCGACAATGACTACCGTGTCAATGGCTGCCTGACGCAATATCCCTTCAAGGTCGGTATTGTAGAATTTGTCAACGCTGGACTGGACTAAAGGTTCACCCGCAAGGGGTTCGACCGGCGGCAGTATGGTTTTGAGCGAGCCTTTTGGCGTAAGGCTATAGATTACAAGCATTTCCTTCTCGCGGACGTGTTTCAGCAGTTCTTCAATTTTGGGGACTGATGCGACGCAGCGAGGCCGTTGTTCTTCATTGCAGGTACGTTCTTCAATGTCAAGGACCAGCAAGGCACTGTGCCGGGGATTGAGGGCCACCGGAGTGAGTTCAACCACAGGAGGAGGAGTCGCTTGGTCCCAGCTGCTGACAATGTCCTGGTGAGGAAGGGGAAGGGTGTCATCCTTGGCGATGCTGGCGAGAGCGAAGAGGACCATTGCTGCAATCGCGAGAAATAGACGGACGCTCAACGGTTTCGACAAGGTGGCCGGCATATTTTTTCTCCATTGTTCAATTGGTTTTTCTTAATATTGATTATAGGTAAAGCCGATTTATCTCAAAAACATACACGTGGGTGGAAAATTTTCCAGTGGGAAATGAAAATTATTTTACGCGGATGGTTAGTGGCTCTGCAAGCGGTTGCAGGTTGGAAATTTGAAAAGGCGGTTGGGTCAAGGCAAGCTCGCGAAACCTGTGGAGCCGCAACCCATGGATAAAAAATGTCGTTAATGTCTGGGACACATGTTGAAGATCGGACCGTTTAAACCCGGAGCAATGATTCTTTATGATGCTCCGGACTCCTTTTGCTCTACTGAGCTATTTTGCCCCTGACGTTTAAGTTGATGGATAATGCCGGCTTTTTCCAGTGCCAGGGCGGCATGGTGGGAAAGCTGAATGAGGAAGTCGAGATCCTGTTCGCTGAACGGTCGATCTTCCTGATGTCCGGAAAGAACGACAATGCCGACGGTGCGAGCCCTCATCCGTAACGGAGCAACCAGTAGACCTTCGCCGTCAATGAGATGGTCTTGTTCAACACTTGACGCCTTGCTCAGAAATTTTGATGAGAGTTTGCCTGGAACGAGGAGGGGGCCACCCCGTTGCGCGAGACGTAAGACGAGGCCGTCAGGTAGAGCGTTGGAATAACGCTGGCAGATTGCAGGTGTTATCCCTTGACTGACTTTGATTCCCAATTGAGAACAATTGCGGTCGAAGAGAGCAAGAATTCCTTTGCGGGCCTGAATAGCCTGCATGGCGTTGGTCAACAATTCCATAAATAGGTCTTCCACTTCACGAGCTGCAGAGACCTTCTCAATGGAGGAGTTAAGGACTTTCATCATGTTGAGTGCCCGTTGCAGCTGGCGATTATTCCTTTCCAGTTCGACGAGCAGATGGCCGTTTTGCCGCCGCAGGTGAATCTGTTTAAAAACTCGGTCCAATACGTTATTGAGAATTTCACCAGTGTCGATCGGGCGGACGATGAAATCGTAAGCACCGTGACGGAGGGCCTGCAGGACATTGTAGGAGGAAGCATTGTGGGTGATGAGGATGACTTCGGTTTCCGGGAGGACTTCCTTGACCTGGCGCAACAGAAAAAGGCCACTTTTTTTAGGGAGATCTGTTTCAGTGATAACCAGTGCCGGAGGCTTTTTGGCCATCAGTGTCATGGCCTCCTCGCAGGATCCTGCCTCAATGGTTTGGTAGGAGCGTTCCTCAAGCAGTTCGCGGAGATGACCGCGGCGATCTTCCTCATGGTCGACCAGCAGGATTTGATCCGAATGTCCGTGTTGACTCATAGTGTAGCGCTCCATCCCTCCAGTTGATTGCATGGGGCCCTACGAATGCGTCTCATCGATAACCAAAACCCGAAATTGACGCAAAAAGGCCCGCATTTCAGATTAATGCAAGAACTGTGCGCTTTGTGTTTTGTTAAGAGAACTCTTGTGATTGTAATGGGTTAAGTAATCTCTGGTCGGTCGCCAAGGCGACGTTTGCCATAATATGAACAGACTGCGATCAATACGCCTGTCAGCATCATGACACCCCCTGCGGCAGCCAGAGGAGCCCCCGGATCGTAATGCACCGCGAGCAGGCTGTAGTTACGGTAGATCGGTCCGGTTGGCCAAAGACGGATGCCCGCTTGTATCAAGGGGAAAGGTGGGCTCTCTTGCAGGACATACCAGCCCCGCCAGACAGATGCATTCTCATAAAGGATTTCCAGTTCCAGGGCTGGGTTTGCCGGGCGGGTTCCGAAAGAGGGACGAACAGCACCGCTCCTGTCTCGAATCACCATCGGAGCGACTTGCAAAACTCGCAGGCTTCCGCCATTGGGCAGGGGGAGAACGCTCCTCTCTGTCAGCTCGATTTCTCCATCCTCCCCGGTGAAAAAACGAAATCCGGCCAAGTCTGAGCCGAACGAGAGCGGTAGTATTGCCAAGCCGCCATATGTCAGGGGATGGTTGGTATGAACTGCTTTTTGGCGTACCGCTTGGTCACCGACCAGTAAAGTCAGGCTGTTAAGCATATCGATAGGGCGGCCGTTAGCGTCGTCCAGTGTATTGAAATCATCTAGCCGCAGAAATACTCCAGATCGACCAACAACTCCTGCCGTTTCCCCTACAGCCAGCCGCATTTTTTCACGATAACCGCTGCTGCTTCCCCAGAAATATCCGCACAGGACCAGGACGAAGCCGATGTGAAGCAGATATTCTCCGGTTTTGCGCCATCGGCTGCGAATCCGTTGCAGCCAGTCGATGAAACAGCACAGGGTATTGAGGCCGAGCAGGGCAAGGAGCAAGCCGGTGGCCCAGATCCATCTGGTCAGATGTGGTGCTTGGCGACCGACGCTGGACCACCATTGATGAAGTGGCATCTGATCCATGCTGCCGAAAAGGTCCATGTGGCCAGGCATGATCAAAGACCCGGCAATGAGGGTGGAGGTTGCCAGGCTGGCCAAGACGATCGCAACCTTCAGGGAGCAGAGCCAGGACCAAAGACTATTGAACATTGAGGATACGCGCATGGTGATCAACCCAAAGGGTGGTTACTGCTGAGGAGCAGGCCGATTCCGAGATAGGTGAACAAGACGATGCCGAAACCGGCGATGGAAAGGATGGCATAGCCGCTCCCCTGCCAGCGCTTAACAAATTTGGCGTGGCACATGCCGGCATAAAACAGCCACACGACAAAGGACCATATCCCTTTGATGTTCCAAGAGAAGTAATAACCCCAGGCGCGGTAGGCCCAGAGACTGCCAATCAGCATGCACAGGGAGAAGAAGACAAAGCCGAGGAAGATTGATTCCTCATTAAGTTTGCGCAGGTCGGTGGGAGTCGGCAGGCGCTCGCTTCCGAGGCGTCGCTGCGCCAGGTAGAGAACCGCCAGGGAGAAGGCCATGGCGAATTGGGCATAGCCGAGAAAAGAAAAAGCCACGTGCCAGGTGAACAGCGGCGTGTCCAGGGCAGGGATCAGCGGCCGCAACGGATCGCGGCTCATCAGGGTTCCGGCCAGCAGTAGCAGGTTGAGAAACATGACGAACAGGCCGCTGGCATGGAGGCGGTAGCGGATTTCGTAATAGAGATAAGTTGCTGCCAACGCCCAACTGAAGAAGAACAGGGTTGAAAAGAGATTGGTGACAGGAAGGTAACCCGCCTTCCAACAGCGCAGGGCCAGGCTTATGGTATGGATGGCAAACCCGAATCCGACCAGCCACTGAGCTGCCCGCAGGGCAGAATCCGATTGGCGTCGCCAGGCCCGCAGATAAAAGACGCAGGCGAACAGATAGAGTCCGAAAGCCAGGCATAGGTAAAGATGGGTATCGAGCAGTAAAGACATGAATAGGACCTTTCCGAAAAAATGCCCGACCACTGTATCATATTGTTGGCGCGATCCCAATATTTGCATTATGTTGCATTGTCAACCATGGGCTTAAGTCTGGTTGACAATGCCGGTGGACGCATGATAATTTGAGCCCCCATGAACAAAGACCTTTTCAGTTTACGCATGTACTCCCGCCGTGATGGCGCCCATCATTCCGGTGCTGAACGACTGGTGACCGAGGCCGATCTCGACCAGGCCACTGTCGAATTGTTGCGCCGCGCATTGGAACATGTGCGTGGCCAAGCCGACGAGGTGCGTCTCAGTCTCGACCTGGTGCCGCCCGACACCATTGGGAGCAGCCCGCTCCTGGATGTGACAACGGTGCGGATCACTAATGTCGCTCAAGGCCGCCGGGCCGCAACTGATTTTTTGCAGCGGTGTGGGGTGAAACCCGAAGTTGCTTCCCTGTCTATGCAATTGCTGCAGGCCGGGGCCGGCGAAAACGGCCAGAATATGAGGGGCGCGGTGTTAATGGATGCTCAAACTGGCCAGCGCCTCGAGTCCGATCCGGCACGAGGCGTGCGGGCCAGTCGCATGGATCTGGATATGACCACCCGGCAGGAATTGCAGCATAAGCTGGCGTTGCGTGGCTTGGATAACCCACATGTGCAGGAGGCGCTGGTGCTGGCCAGCAAAGTTGCCGCGACTCCCGGTATCGTTGCCGAGTTGTGCTGGTCGGACGATCCCGATTATACCGCTGGTTATGTGGCTGGCCAGGCCATCGGTTACGTGCGTTTTCCTTATCTCAAGGAATTGAACGACCCACGCGGCGGCCGGGTCTTTTTTGTGGCACCGGGAACCGACCCGGCTGCTGTGACGGCATTTCTGGAACGCCGGGTCTTGCTGCTGACCGCGCTGGGACAGTTCCATCCGGATATCATCTGGCAGGAGGGGGCATGAAAGACTGGGCTGAGCAACTGGCCGAACTGGATCGGCGCGGAATGCGTCGTTCACTGCGCACCATCGACGGCTTGCAGGGACCGCAGGTGGAGTTGGACGGGCGCAATGTGTTGCTCCTTTGTTCCAATAACTATCTCGGCCTGGCCAGCCATCCGGCTCTGATCGAGGCCGCCTGCAAAGCCACCGAGCGTTACGGCGCCGGTACCGGCGGCAGTCGCTTGATCTCCGGCAGCATGACTCCTCATTGCAGTTTCGAGGAGCGAGTTGCTGCGTTCAAAGGGACCGAGGCTGCCCTCATGTTCAATTCCGGTTATGCCGCCAACACCGGAATTCTGCAGGGACTGCTCGACGAAAACGACGTCATTTTCTCTGACAGCCTCAACCATGCTTCAATTATTGACGGCTGCCGCTTGTCCAAGGCGCGTACTGTCGTCTATCCGCATAACGATATGGTTGCTCTGGAAGAATTGCTGCGCCAGGAGCAACCGGCCCGGCGAGGTCAATGGCTCATCGTCACCGACGGCGTGTTCAGCATGGACGGCGATCTCGCGCCGCTGGCCGAACTGGTACGTCTCAAGGAACAGTATGATGCCTTGCTGATGGTGGACGATGCCCACGGCACTGGCGTATTCGGCGCCAACGGCAAAGGGAGTGGCGAGCATTGCGGCTGCCTGGATAAGATTGATCTGCATATGGGGACGATTGGCAAGGCGCTGGGGGGATGCGGTGCCTACCTGGCTGCTTCACGGGTGGTCATCG
>ENA-ORXD01001351-ORXD01001351.1-sediment-metagenome-genome-assembly--contig:-NODE-1351-length-20895-cov-4.552743_pt1 | contig 20895 bp, 18 predicted proteins | sample MGYA00237862_ERZ511471 | MGnify/ENA metagenome assembly ERZ511471
GAAACAAGGCCGGTCCTGCAGGGGGCAAGGCTCACGGCCTGGGAGTTGCACGAGGATGGCTTTGACGTCACGGTCCTTTGCGACTCCATGGCCGGACTTGCGATGAAGAGCCTCGGTGTCGACGCCGTGATCACGGGAGCCGACCGGGTCGCCGCAAACGGGGACACGGCCAACAAGATCGGCACCTACGCCCTTGCCATCCTGGCCCGGTACCACGGCATCCCTTTCTATATCGCAGCGCCCTTGAGCACACTGGACCCCGCAACCCCCACAGGCCGGGATATCCCCATCGAGGAACGTCCGCCCGCAGAAGTCCTGGCCTTCCACGGCAGGCCCACCGCACCCGAAGGGGTAAAAGCGTGGAACCCGGCATTCGACGTGACCCCGGCGGAACTGATCACCGCCATTGTCACGGAGCGGGGAGTCGTACGCCCACCCTACATGGAAAACCTTCGCCGTATCCTTGGCTGAAATCGACAAGAAGGAGTGACCAGCATGCCCTTAAGCCGAATCGCCCATCCCGAACTTGCTTTTGAGGGACACCGGAAAATCGCCTGGGCCTGGGCATCCATGCCCGTCTTGCGCCTCATCCACGAAAAACGCAAGGGGTGCCTTCCTTTTCGCGGCATCACGATCAGCGCGTGTCTTCACCTCGAGGCAAAAACGGCCTGCCTGCTGAAAGTCCTGAAGGACCTCGGGGCAACGGTTGCCGCGGCAGGAAGCAACCCGCTTTCCACGCAGGATGATGTCTGTGCGGCCCTCGTGGAGGACGGTATCTCGGTTTTCAGCAGGCGCGGCATGGACTCGTCCGAGTATGTCGAAAACCTCCGTTCCGTGGCGCAAATGAACCCGCAAATCCTGATCGACGATGGGGCCGACCTGGTTGCCCTTGTCCACGAGGAGATGCCCGGGGTGGCCGCGGGTATCCTCGGCGGATGCGAGGAAACGACGACGGGAATCAAACGCCTCCAGGCAATGGAAAAGGAAGGAATCCTTCGCTTTCCCATGATGGCGGTCAACGATGCCTACAGCAAATTCCTTTTCGACAACCGTTACGGGACAGGGCAATCGGTCATGGATGGCCTCCTTCGGACCACTAACGGCCTCCTGGCCGGGAAGGTCTTCGTCGTGGCAGGTTACGGCTGGTGCGGACGGGGCATTGCCACCCGGGCCGCGGGCCTCGGTGCCCGAGTGACCGTCGTGGAAGCCGACCCCCATCGAGCCCTTGAGGCCCTCATGGACGGCCGGGATGTCCGTTCCATGCAGGAGGCCGCCCCGCTGGGAGACATCTTCGTCACGGCCACGGGAAACATACGGGTCATCCGCGGGGAACATCTCGAAATGATGAAGGACGGGGCAATCCTGGCAAACGCCGGGCATTTCAACGTCGAGATCGACATTCCAGCCCTTGAGAAACTTTCCGTAAAGAAAGAATGTTCCCGAACGAACATCGAGAGCTTTCACCTTTCGGACGGAAGGAAACTGCACCTCCTGGCGGAAGGGCGACTCGTCAATCTTGCCGCCGCAGATGGGCATCCCATCGAGATCATGGACCTGAGTTTTGCCCTCCAGCTTTTGTCCAGCCTCTACGTCCTCGAAAACAGGACCTTGCAGGCCGGTGTTTTCAAAGTCCCGGAAGACCTTGACCGCAGCGTTTCAGAGCTGAAGCTCGAATCCCTAGGCATCCACCTTGAAATCCTCACCGAAGAGCAGCGGGCCTATCTTGCCAGCTGGAAGGAGTGACACGAAGTGATCCTGCGGGACGTTCTTCTCCTGGACAGTTCCATCGACAAAGCCCAACCGTGCGACCTGGTGCTTTCGGGGTCGGTCGTCGAATCGGTCCTCCCCCCACGCAGCGCGCCCCAGCCGGCGGAGGTGGACGGCAAGGGATCCCTGGCTGTTCTTCCGGGTTTCGTGAATGCCCATTCCCATGCGGCGATGACGCTCCTCCGCGGGCTAGGGGAAGAAGCCCCCCTGATGGAGTGGCTTAACGAAAAGATATGGCCCGTCGAGGCACGGCTCAGGAAAGAACATGTCTACTGGGGGACGCTATTGGCCATGGCGGAGATGATCTCCAGGGGAGTCACCTGTTTCGCGGACATGTACTTCTTCATGGACCAGGCGGCAGAAGCGGCGCGGGAGGTGGGGATGCGCTGCGCCCTTTGCCGGGGGCTGGTCGGCAGCGACGAAAAGAAACTGGCTGAAGGCGTGGACCTCGTCCGGCGTTTTCACGAACCCGGAGGGATGATTCGTGTCCAACTGGGCCCTCACGCCATTTATACCGTTCCGCCGGAAGCTTTCCGCGAGATCACGCAAACGGCCCGCAGCCTCGGGGTGGGAATTCACACGCACTGGCTTGAAACCGAGTGGGAAGCGGGTTATATCCGCGAAGAGCTCGGGAAAGACCCCGTCGACCTGCTTGAAGAAGTGGGTCTGCGCGAGGTGCCTTTCGCAATCCTTGCCCATGGGGTCTGGTTCCCGGAGGATCGGGTTGGATCCCTGTCGGGCGGCAACATGTCTGTCATCCACAACCCCAACAGCAACCTCAAGCTGGGTAGCGGGGTCGCCCCGGTGCCGGCTTTCCTTGAACAGGGAGTCCGGGTTGCCCTGGGTTCCGACGGAGCGGCCAGCAACAACCGCCTGGATATATGGGACGAAATGAGAACCTGTTCCCTGATTCACAAGGGAATTCGCCGCGACCCCTGCATCGTCACCGCCGCGGAAGTCCTGCGCATGGCCACGCTCGACGGGGCCAGAGCCCTCGGTTTCGACGACGTGGGACTCATCAGGCCCGGCTGGCAGGCCGACCTCGTCATCGTCAACCTGGACAGGCCCCATTTCGTGGGAGTCACCCCCGAAAACCTCTGTGCCAGCCTAATCTATTCCGGATCTTCGGCTGACGTGGTGGGCACCATGGCAGCCGGGAAATGGCTTTATCGCGACGGATGCCACAAGACCCTGGACGAAAGGGCCATCGTCCGCCAGGCCAGGATTTGCAGGAAAGAGTTGTTGGAGGGCTGAAACGGGGGATATAATTTCCGGGCAGGCTTGCACTCATGACGAACCGCGCAGCGGGAGGCGATAGAGATGCAGTATAGAAGCGGAAACGAACTTAGGGAGAAATTCCTCGGTTTCTTCGAGGAGCGGGGACATCGTCGCTTCCCAAGCTTTTCCCTTGTGCCGGAAGATCCTTCAATCATGTTCACCATCGCGGGGATGGTCCCCTTCAAGCCCTATTTCCTGGGAATGAAGGTCCCGCCGGTGAACCGTGCGACCACGTCCCAAAAATGTGTCCGGACCAACGACATCGAAAACGTCGGGCGAACCGCCCGGCACCATACCTTCTTCGAGATGCTGGGCAACTTCAGTTTCGGGGATTACTTCAAGAAAGAAGTCATCCCCTGGGCCTGGGAATTCATTACCGATAAGGTTGGGCTCGACCCCGACCGCCTCACGGCAACCATCTACCTGGATGATGACGAGGCTTTCGACATCTGGCACGGGGTGGTCGGCCTGCCTGAGAGCCGCATCGTCAGGCTCGGCGAAGACGACAACTTCTGGGCCGTGGGACCCGTGGGCCCCTGCGGCCCATGCTCCGAGATCATCTACGACCAGGGGCCTTCCTTTTCCTGCGGAAAGCCCGACTGCAAGGTAGGCTGCAGCTGCGACCGCTACCTCGAGATCTGGAACCTCGTCTTCATGCAGTTCAACCGTGACGAGGAAGGCCGGCTCGTCCCCCTCCCCAAGCAGAATATCGACACGGGAATGGGACTCGAGAGGCTGACCTCCGTCGTCCAGGGAGTCCGGACCGATTTCGAGACGGACCTATTCCTTCCCCTGATCCGCCGCGCCTGCGACATGACCGGGCACACCTACGGTTCGAACCCCCGCGGAGACATGGCGGTTCGCGTCATTTCCGACCACCTGCGTGCCATCTCCTTCATGATCGCCGACGGTATCCTCCCCTCGAACGAGGGGCGAGGCTACGTGCTCAGGCGGCTCCTCCGCAGGGCCGTCCGTTGGGGACGGCTTCTGGGCCTCCAGAAATCCTTCCTTTCGGGCATGCTGCCCACGGTCATCGAAGTGATGGGGACTCACTACCGGGAAATCCCCGAAAGGGAAAACGCGATCCGGCAAGTCATCGATTTCGAGGAAGCGAAGTTCGGTAAGACTCTGGAGCAGGGAACCAACCTCATTGAAACGGAAATCCGTCATCTGGCCGCAAGGGGAGAAACGGTCCTCTCCGGCGACCTGGCCTTCGAGCTTTACGACACTTACGGTTTCCCCCTGGAACTCACCGAGGAAATCTGCCAGGATTCGGAAATCACCCTCGACAAGCCGGGCTTTGAGAAGGCGATGGAAGCCCAGCGGGAGCGGGCCAGGAACTCCAGCAAGATGGCGACGTCGTCGCTTTCCGGAAATGTCTACACGGAACTGGCCAAGACCCTGGGGGCGATCCCCTTCGAGGGTTATGCCTCCGCCTCGATCGAAGCCAGGGCCCTGGCCCTGGTCATGGACGGCGAACCCGTGGAAGAACTGCAGGCTGGAGATGAAGCGGAAGTCGTCCTCGACCGGACCCCCTTCTACGCCGAAAAAGGCGGACAGGTGGGAGACACGGGACTTCTGACATCGGACATCCTCAAGGCAGAAGTCATCGACACGGTCAGCCCCGCAGCAGATTTGCCCGTCCAGAAAATCCGTGTCCTCGAGGGCCTCCTGCGCAAAGGAGACAGCGTACAAGCCACTGTTGACCAGGAAAGGCGCTGGGATATCCGCCGCCACCACACGGCCACGCACCTCCTGCACGAGGCGCTGATCCATACGCTCGGTGAACACGTGAGGCAGGCGGGCTCCCTCGTCTCGCCGGAAGTCCTGCGATTCGACTTCACGCACTTTTCTCCCCTCACCCCGGACGAGCTGGCCCAGGTCGAACGGATCGTCAACGAGCAGGTCCTGCTCAACACGCCTCTTGAAACCCTGGAGACAGGGCTTGAACAGGCCAAGTCGATGGGAGCGAAGGCCCTCTTCAGCGAAAAGTACGGAAACAGGGTGAGGGTCGTCCGCATTCCCGGGTTTTCCACGGAACTTTGCGGGGGCATCCATTGCGATGCCACGGGAGACATCGGGCTTTTCAGGATCGTCCGCGAAGAGGGAATCGGTTCCGGCCTCAGGCGAATAACCGCCCAGGCGGGACGCCCTGCCTACCTTGCGCAAAGATCCGTACAGGAATCCATGGACCGTGCGAGGGAAACCCTCGGGGTCCACGAGGCAGAACAGGTCCCCGATCGCGTCAGGTCTCTCCTGGAGGAGCTGGCAGCGGCCCGGCGCGATGCGAACGAAGCACGGCTCGCCGGCCTGTTGTGCAGGGCCGCGGAATTCGCCCTGTCGGCAAGGAGCATCGGGAACTTTTCTGTCGTGACGGAACGTTTCGAAGGAGTGGAAATGGACCTTCTTCGGCAACTGGCCGACTCGGTCAAGACCCGCCTGAAAGGGGCCGTCGTCGTCTTTGCCTCGGTGGGGGAGGGAAAGGTTTCCCTCATGGCGATGGGTGACGAAGCCGCAGTCGCAGCAGGCTTCCATGCAGGACGACTTATCGGGGCGATCGCACCTCTCGTTGACGGATCGGGAGGAGGGCGCCCCAACCTCGCCCAGGCAGGCGGCAAGAGCCCCGAAAAGGCTGAGGCAGCACTTGAGGGCGTCCCCGAGGCGATCAAGAAACTCTTCGTGAAACCATAGACAGGTTGATGGGACGACTCGTCGGGCTTGATCTTGGAACCGTTCGAATCGGAGTCGCGATGACCGATCCCCTGGGTATGTTTGCCCAGGGGATCGCTGTGTGGCGCGTCGAGGGTGAATGGCTGGAAGCGTTGAAAAGCCTCCTCGCCGAATCCGCCCCGGTGGACCTGGTCGTTATCGGCCTTCCCATCCGGACGACCGGGCTGGAGGGTCCCGAGGCGGCAAACATCCGCAGGATGGCCGAAATTGTGGCCCGGGAGATTGCCCCGATTCCTGTCGAGTTCATGGATGAAAGGTTCACCACGACCCGAGCCCACCAGATCATGATCGAGGGCAACATGGATTCCCGGAAAAGGAGAAACCGGGTGGACAAGGTCGCCGCGGCCGTCTTCCTGCAGGATTTCCTCGACCGGAGAAGGGCGCGTGAGTCATGAACCCGACACCGGACGTGTCCATGACCCCCATGTTTGAACAGTACTTCACCTGGAAGCGCGCCTATCCGGATTGCCTCCTCTTCTTCCGCATGGGAGACTTCTACGAGATGTTCTTCGAGGATGCCAGGGAAGCGTCCAGGCTGCTGGACATCGCGCTCACGGCCAGGGACAGCGAGAAAAAGATCCCCATGGCAGGCGTGCCGCACCATTCTGTCGACCCTTACCTCGAAAAGCTGGTGAAGGCCGGGAAAAAAGTCGCGATTTGCGAGCAGGTGACGGAACCGGACGGGCGAACCCTGGTTGAACGTCGGGTTGTGCGGCTCGTGACCCCCGGAACCTACGTTCCCGAAGATGCAAAGGGTGAAGGACGCCTGGCGGCCCTGTTCGAAAGGGACGGCCTTTTCTCCCTCGCCCTACTGTCCCCCGGATCGGGCCGGCTGGAGACGGGAACGCTCGATGCGATCGCGACACTGGGGCTTTTGACAGCTTTCCAGCCCATGGAAGTGCTTGTGCCCCGCCCATGCCCCGAGAAGCTTAAGTCCCTGCTATCGCAGGCCCTGCTTGCATCCTGCCTCATTTCCGAAAAAGACAGGACCCTTTTTGACCCAAGGCCTGGGGAGGCCTGGCTGTGCCGAAAGTGGGGCATTCCCAGCCTTAAAACATACGGAATTGACGATGGGGACCCGGCAGCCGGTTCGGCAAGCGCAATCCTCCGCTACTTCGAGGAAACCCAGTTCGGCCTTTCCCGCCACGTGTTGCGCCTCTACCCTCTATCGGGCGGATCGAACCTGCGCATAGACGCCCAGTCCCAGAAAAACCTCGAACTCCTCGAAGCCGACTCCGTCTCGCTTTACGACGTCCTGAACAGGTGCAGGACCCCAATGGGGAAACGGATGCTGCGCGAATGGATCCTCCGGCCGCTGATGGATCTCGACTCGATTCGAGCGCGGCAGGACGCCATCGGCGCCCTAAAGGACGATCCCATTGTACGTTCCCGTATCCTGGATTGCCTAGGGAGCTGCCGGGATATAGAGAGGTCCGTCGGAAGGCTCTCCCTGAACCTCGGTTCCCCCCTTGATCTCGCCGGAATCCGGGACACCCTGGCAGAAATGCCCGCCTTGCTCTCGCTGGGCCAGGGAACCCCCCTCGAGGGGTTCCTGTCGGAAGCGCCAGACCTTTCCGCCTGCCTTGAAGACTTGTCTTTATCCCTCGCTGACAACCCGCCGAGAAACTTGCGCGACGGCGGAGTGGTTCGTCCTGGCGCCGACCCCGAGCTGGACGAATGGCGTACCCTCGCCAGCCAAACGGGGGAGTGGCTGAACTCCTACACCTGCCAGGAACGCGCAAGAACCGGCATTTCGAACCTCAAGATAGGCAGCAACAGGGTTTTCGGCTATTTCATCGAGATCCCGCGATCGCAGCTTGAGAAGGTTCCTGCGGAGTATGCCCGCAGGCAGACCCTCGTTTCCGCGGAGCGGTACATCACGCCCGAACTCAAGTCGTTCGAGGAAAGGATCCTGAAGGCATCGGATGAAGTGGAGCGCAGGGAAACCCTTCTCTACGAAGCGCTGCGGGAAAGAGTCATGACGCGGGCCGGGGAGATCCAGCAAACCGGCCAGGCCCTCGCGAAAATAGACTGCCTGGCCGCACTGGCTGACGTCGCCTGGGAAAGGCACTACGAGAGACCCGTGGTGAACCGCGGAGAAGCGATCCGCATTTCGGGAGGACGCCACCCGGTCGTGGAACTGACGCTGGGAAACGACCCCTACACGCCGAATCGCGTCGAGCTGGACCGGGATGGGAAACGCATTGCCATCCTGACCGGGCCGAACATGGCGGGAAAATCCACCTATCTCAGGATGGCCGCGCTCCTGGTGATCATGGCCCAGATGGGAAGCTTCGTCCCCGCCGAGGATGCTGAAATCGGCATCGTGGACCGCATCTTCACACGGATAGGCGCCCATGACGAACTGGCCCTGGGGCGGAGCACGTTCCTCGTTGAAATGCTGGAAACCGCCCAGATCCTGAACAACCTGACCGACCGCAGCTTTGTCGTCCTCGATGAAGTGGGACGCGGGACCTTCACCTATGACGGGATGAGCATCGCCTGGGCTGTCCTGGAGCACCTCCATGCCCGCTTCGATTGTCGCCCTCTTGTCTTGTTTGCAACCCATTTCCACGAACTGACGGCTCTCGAGGGCCGGTTCCCCGAGATCATGAACCTTTCGATGGCAGTGGAAGAGTCGGAGCGTGGGATCCGTTTCCTTCACCGGGTAAAACAGGGCCCGGCCGACCGTTCCTACGGGATCGAGGTCGCCCGCCTTGCCGGAATCCCTGAGCCCGTCGTCCTGAGAGCCCAGGCCCTCCTCGAGGGATTCGAGAAACAGCCCAGGGGAAGGCTCCACGTAGCCCCTCCTCCCTCCGGTGGACCTGCAAAGGCACAGCTCACCCTTTTCCCTTCCGGACAGGAAGCCCTACTGGATGAAATCGCGGCACTCGAGCCCGACGGCTTGAGCCCGCTTGCCGCACTGGAAACACTCTACCGCCTGCGCGAGCGGTCCAGGGAGGTGCGGTCCCGATGACCATCCTGCGCCTTCCCGAAGACGTCACACACCGGATCGCAGCGGGAGAAGTCATCGAGCGCCCCGCTTCCGTCGTGAAAGAACTGCTCGAAAACGCCCTGGATGCCGGGGCATCCCTTGTGACCATACGAATCGTTCAGGGAGGGACTCTTTCCATCGTCGTCGAAGACGACGGCTGCGGGATCCCCGCCGGGGAACTTCCCCTCGCCGTCGAACGATTTGCAACGAGCAAACTCCGGGGAATCGAAGATCTCGAGAGAATCGCCACGCTTGGCTTCCGCGGTGAAGCGTTGGCCAGCATCGCCACCGTGAGCCGCTTCGAGATCAGGAGCCGGCATGAAGGCGCGCCCGAAGGCGCTTTCCTTCGCATCGAAGGTGGGAATGCCGTGGGGGGAGGCCCGGTCGAAACAGCTGAAGGAACACGGGTCCAGGTCGACGACCTCTTCTTCAACCTGCCTGCCCGCCGGAAATTCCTGAAGGGTTTTCCGGCCGAACAGAGACGGATCCTGAAGGTCGTGCAGGAAACAGCCATTGCTGTTCCCCAGGTGGCATTGATCCTTGTCGCCGACGGCAAAACGCTCCTTCGCTGGGAGGGCGGAACGCGCCAGAGAGCACTCGAAAGCGTGCTGGCCGCATCGGACGTCAAGACCGTCCGCTTCGAGCGGGGCACCGTCCGTGCCGAAGCCTGGCGAGCAAACGCGAGGCCCGGCCGGCGCACGGACATCCTTTCTTTCGTCAACGGACGCAGGGTCACGGAACCCACGATCCGCTCGGCCCTCTTTGCCCTTGGCCCCGAAGCGGCGGGAGACTGGGTCGTCCTTCTCGAATGTCCTCCAAACGAAGTGGACGTGAATATCCACCCGGCGAAGGCAGAAGTCCGCTTCCGCAATTCGGGATCGGTCTTCGAGGCCGTCCACGGGGCGGCAAAAGCCCTTGTCTCCTTTGGGGCCGAGCTCCCGATTCCTCCTGCCCCGGGTTCCGATTTCGCCCCTTTCCAGGACATGCAGGGCGAGATCGCCCCATGGTCGCGTGTCGCTGCTCCAAGGGATGAAACTCCTTTGCCGTCCCGGGCCTTTCCCGGAATCGCAGACGGAAAACGCGAGGTGGAAGAAGACCTTTCATTTCTCGGAAGCTTCTCCGAAGGTTTCCTTGTCTATGCCCACGGTGACGACCTGGTGGTCATGGATCCGCACGCGGCTCACGAAAGGGTCCTCTTTGATCAGCTGAAGGAGGCGTTGGAAGGGCCTGTCCCCTCCCAGCGGCTGGGCCTGGGACAGGAGCTTTCACCCAGCCTTTCCGCCGGGGTTGCGGAACATTGGGATGAACTGGCCAAGTTCGGCTTTTCCTTTCTCCGCAAAGATGACGGAAGCCTGGTTTTACAGGCGGTTCCCTCCTGCAAAGGCCTGGAGTCGGTTTCCCCGACCGATCTTTTGAGAGGGACCATCAATGCCATCGACGAGAATTCCGGGGAACCGCTCGAAAACCGCCTGGCCGACCGCTGGGCCTACGCGGCCTGCCACGGGGCAGTCAAGCTCGGACACCGATTCACTCCCGAGGAAGCGATCTCCCTCTGGCGGCGGCTTGCCCTTGCCCGCACGCCCCAGGCTTGTCCCCACGGCCGGCCGACGCTTCTCCGGCTCTCCGGGTTGCAGCTGAAAAGACATTTCGGGAGGAAGGACTGACATGGCAATCTCGGCACTCCCCAGGCTCCTGGCAATCATCGGCCCCACCGCCGTCGGCAAGACCGAACTCAGCCTGGACCTGGCCGAATGCCTTGACGGGGAAATCGTTTCCGTCGATTCACGGCAAGTCTACAGGCACCTTGATATCGGGACTGCCAAGGTCACTCCCGCCGAGCGTGAAAGAATCCCGCATCACCTCATCGACGTGGCCGAACCCACTGAACGCTTTTCAGCTTCCCGCTTCGTGGAACTGGCCACGGCCGCCATCGGGGGGATCCTGTCTAGAGGTAAATCCGTACTCCTGGTCGGGGGGACCCCGTTTTATTTCAGGGCCCTCCTCTCGGGTACCCTCACCGAAGACCTTGCCTCGGATCCCGCCTTGCGGGCGGAGCTTGAAAATTCGCTCAAGCACGAAGGAAAAGAGGAAATGCACCGCCGCCTGAAAAAGGTGGACGAGGAAACCGCGTTGCGGATCCATCCGAACGATGCGGTTCGTATCGTTCGCGCCCTTGAGATTTACAAGCTCACCGGTCGCGCCCCTTCCGAGGTGTTCCGTTCCCGCAAAACCCGGGCATTTCCCGCCGACGTCCTCTACATCGGGCTGAACCGGACCAGGGAAGAGGTCAGGGAGAGGATTGCAGCCCGGGCCCGCAGGCAGTTCGAGGAGGGCTTTCCGGAAGAGGTGGCTTCGCTTATCGAGAGGGGCATCGACGAGCGCTATCCTTCAATGCAGGGCCTCGGGTACCGGGAACTTGTGGCCTTTCACAGGGGACGGATCTCGCTTGACGAAGCCATGAATGGGTATATCCGTGCCACATGCGCTTTCGCCCGGCGACAGATGACCTGGTTTTCAAAGTTTGAACCTGCCGTGTGGTATGATATGACTCGTTCGGAAGGGAAGTCGCCCCTGCGCGACATCCTGGGGAAAATAGCGGAAAGCCAGCGAGGCGGTCGGAGTTGAATGTGACGGTGGCGAGACCTACGGGTCTCTGTTTTGGCGTGAGAAGGGCCATTTCTGAACTCGAAAGCGCGCTTGAAAACGTCGGCAAGGTCTACGGCCTTGGAAGCCCCATACATAATCCTCAAGAGATCGAGAGACTGGAAAAACTCGGTCTGGTTGTCGTCGAGGACCCCTGTGACATCCCTCCAGGTCAAACCGCCTTCATCCGAGCCCACGGCGTTTCACCCGAAGTGCGAGAATCCCTCCGCTGCCGCACAAGCCGTATAGTGGATGGAACTTGCCCGTTCGTTCGCAACGTCCAGGAAAAAGCCGCGCTCTTGAGGCGGGAGGGATATCGACTTCTCATCGTCGGCGACGCTTCCCACCCGGAAGTTCAAGGTATCATGGGCTATGCCGGAGAAGGTGCGGGAGTCCTTGGAAGCGCTTCTGAAGTCCCGCCCGATGTGAAACACGGCAAGATAGGGATTGTCTGCCAGACCACGCAGAAGGAATCCCTCCTCGAAAAAGTCGTCCAGGGGCTATTGCCTCACGCTGAAGAACTGAGGGTCTTCAACACGATCTGCGGAGCCACCCTCGAAAGGCAGCAAGCCGTCATGGACCTCGCACCCCGCGTGGACGGCATGATCGTCATCGGCGGGAAAAACAGCGCCAATACGGGTAAACTGGTGGAAATCTCCCGCGAAGCGGGAGTCCCCACCTTATGGATCGAACATTCCGAAGAACTGGAAGGGGGGTGGGTCCGGGAAAAGGAGAACATCGGAATCGCCGCCGGTGCAAGCACACCGGATTGGCTGATCCGGCAACTTATTTCAACACTCGAGAGCGCAAGGTCGCCAAGGGGGATGGATTGAATGGTTGAGGAAATGGGAAGCGCAAACCAGGAAATGAACGACGTTAACAAGGAAAGCATGGAAAGCATGTATGACGGCTACCTCAGTGAAGAAATCCACAAGGGGAAAGTCGTTGAAGGTGAGATCGTCGGCTCGACCGATACGGGCTGGCTGGTAAACGTCAACTACAAGTGCGAGGGATTCCTGCCCCGCTCGGAGTGGACTCACCGCGTCCTCGTGGATGAGGCCTCCGAACCCCAAAAAGGGGACAAGGTACGCGTCCAGGTCGTCAACGTCGGCCAGGGCGAGGAAGCCCAGCTCTTGGTCAGCCGCTGGAGGCCCGAATTCGACGAGCGTTGGAGCCGCATCGAGAAGGAGTCAGCCGAGAACGAGCTCCTTTCCGTTTCGGGGCTGCGAAAGATCAAGGGCGGCCTCATCGTCGACTGCTGCGGCATAGAGGGGTTCATCCCGATTTCCCACTTGGCCCAGGAGGGCAGGGGAGTCAATCCCGGGCGTTTCGTCGGCGAAACGTTCAACGTCAAGATCCTCGAGAAGGAACGCGGCAAGAGGCGTCTTGTCCTTTCCCGGCGCGAGCTGGTTGAACGCGAGGCCCAGTCCCAGCGTGAAGCCTTTTACTCCAGGGTCAGCGAAGGGGATGTCGTCGAAGGGACAGTCAGCAGCATCACTTCCTTCGGGATTTTCGTCTCTCTCGGGAACGACATGGAAGGGCTCGTCCACATCAGCGAGATCGCCTGGCAGCGCAACATCAAGCCCCGCGAGCAGTACAAGCGCGGAGACACCATAAAGGTGAAGGTGCTTGGGCTGGACAAGGAAACAAACAGGATTTCCCTGAGCATTCGCCAGACCCTTCAGGATCCTTGGGAAACCGTGTCCGAACGGTGGCATATCGGCGACCGTACAAGCGGGACCGTCACAAACCTGACCGACTTCGGAGCCTTTGTCGAGATCGAACCGGGCATCGAGGGTCTCATTCACATCGGCGACCTTAGCTGGCACCGCATCAAGCACCCCAAGGAAGTCCTCAGGAAAGGGCAGTCCGTGGAAGTGCAGGTGCTCGAGGTCGACATGGACCGGAAGCGGATAGGGCTTGGATACAAGCAGCTTAACGATCCCTGGAACGGCGTCGAGGAGCGTTTCCAGCCCCGCCAGGACATCCCGGTCAAGGTTGTCCGCCTGGCTGATTTCGGAGCTTTCGTCCAGCTTGAGGAAGGCGTCGAAGGCCTGATCCACATCTCCCAGCTGAGCCGCCAGAGGGTCGAGAAACCTGGGGACGTGCTCCAGGAAGGCCAGGAAATCGTGGCCCGCATCCTTGAGATCAACCCCGCGGAGCGCCGCATTCGCCTCAGCCTCAGCGCCATCGAGGATGAAAAGGAGAAGAAGAACCGGGACGAGGACCGCAAGGGCCGTGATGAATCCCGCCCGAGGCGTACCGCCGAATCCCGAAAGTCCCATGAGCCCGCTTACCAGCCCGACGACACTTCCGTGACGATCGGGGATGTCCTGAAGAACATGCTGGACGCCTAAAGGCCATCTGTCCTATAATGTTTGTAATGCGCCGGTCGTGCAGCAAGCGACCGGCGCGAACCTGCCCGATAGGAGTGATCCCATGAGCTTGCTGACCGTACGTGTCTACCCCGACCCGTCCCTTCGGAAGCCAGCCCGGGAGGTAACCGTCTTCGACCGGGACCTTAGTGCATTCATCCATGACCTCTGGGAAACGATGCTGGCCTTTGACGGGGTAGGGCTCGCCGCAAGCCAGGTGGGAGTGGACCTCAGTGTTTGCGTGATTTCCTGGAAGGAAAACCGTCTTATCCTCGTCAACCCCCGAATCGTCTACGCCGAGGGAGAACAGGTCGGGGACGAAGGCTGCCTGAGCTTTCCCGGGATATTCGAGAAAATAAATCGCCCCCTCCGGGTCCGGGTCGAAGCCCAGGATGGAGATGGAAAGCCCATCTCCATAGATGCGGAAGGATTCCTTGCAAGGGCCCTTTGCCACGAAATCGATCACCTCAAGGGACGCCTGATGATCGACCACCTTAGCCCGCTCAAGCGCGAAATAGTCAGGAAGAAACTCCTGAAACGGGCGCGGGAAGAAAGGAACAACCCTTGAAGGCCTGGTTTTTCGGATCCGGGAACTTTGCCGCTCTTTGCTTTCGGGAGATCGCTCCGCATCTCCGCTTCGAACGGGTGGTGACCCTGCCGCCGAACGCAGCCGGCAGGGGGAAGGCCCTTAGGCCGACTCCCCTCGAGGAGCAGGCCCGCCTCCTCGGTTTTGAGCCCCTTCACTCATCCAGGCCCTCTGCGGACCCCATCCTCCTTGATGAACTCGAGACGAACCCTCCGGACCTTGCCCTTGTTGTCGATTATTCCCGGCTGATTAAAGATCCCCTGCTCAACGGTCCCCGTTTCGGCTGCTTCAACATCCACCCCTCCCTTTTGCCGTCCTATCGTGGCGCCGCCCCCATACAACGCGCTCTCATCGACGGGCAAACACGGACCGGGGTAACCCTTTTCCGCCTTGTTGAAAGGATGGATGCCGGCCCCATACTCGCCCAGGCCTCCGCACAAATTGACCCGGACCAAACCGCTGGCGATTTGACAGAAAATTTGGCCCGCGAGGGTAGCCAGATTTTTTTAAAAAGCTTAGAATGTATTTGTGGGGGATATGCAGAATACATTGCGCAGAATGACAAGGAATCGACCCTCGCCCCCAAGCTGGACAAGAGCGAAGAACGTGTGAACTGGAACGAGAACTGTGAAAGGATCCACAACAGGGTCAGAGCGCTTAATCCAGTTCCGGGGGCTTACTGCATCCAGGCCGGAAAACGCCTTAAGATATGGAGAACACGCCCCGTTGCAGGCGATTTTCCAGTGACGGGCCGGATCGAGCGTTTTGAGGAAGGGTATCCCGTTGTGTCCTGCGCTTCTGGAAGCCTGTTCCTCCTTGAGGTGCAGCCCGAAGGAAGAAAGCCCACCTCCGGCGACGAATGGGCCAGGGGAAGCCGAGTCAAAGAAGGGGATCTTCTCGAATGACCACGGAAAAGGGTACTGCGGGCCTCTCAAAAGATCTTGACACCTTTCCGAAGGAAAAGGTCGTCGCGGTTGTCGGCGCTCTCGGTTCAGGGAAATCCGAATGGCTCCTCAACCTTGCTACCGCGATGCTTGAACGTGAAGAAAAGGTCACTGTTGCGGATGTGGATATCATCAACCCCTATTTCTGCATCCGGGAAGTGTCGACCTTGCTTGAACGGATGGGCCTTTCCGTGATTCTCCCCTTCAAGGGGACACGGTGGTCCGATCTTCCCTCCATTTCCCCGGAGGTCGACAGGGCATTCGACGCCCCGGGCAGGCTGCTGATCGACATCGGGGGCGACCCCCGCGGTGCGATGGCGCTGACGCAGTTCGCCCCACGCATGGAACAGGCGGGATACAGCCTGCTCGCCATCGTCAATGCATTCAGGCCCCAGACTTCAAGCGTCGAAGGCATCGAGGCCATGATCCGCTCCATCGAAAGGGTCAGCGGCCTGACTGTTTCAGCGATCATCAGCAACGCACACTTCATGGCCGAAACGACCGTCGAGGACGTCTATTCGGGATACAGGACCGCCAGGGAAGCCGCCTTGAAGATGAACCTTCCCGTGGTCTTTGTAGGAGTCCCCGAAGACGCGATGGAAGAGGCGGAACTCCGGTTCAAGGGCGAAGATGTCCGACTTTGGCCGGTTTCCAGATACATCCTATTACCTTGGGAGAGGGGTGGTAAGTGATGGCAAAGGGACGCGTCGGAGTGAACGAGGAACGATGCAAGAGCTGCGGTCTTTGCGTTGCAGCATGTCCAATGAAGGTTCTCCGTATCTCCGACAAGATCAACAGCAAGGGTTACCGGCCTGTGGAACAGTTCAAGGAGGGGTGCATCGCCTGCAAGATGTGCGCGATAACCTGTCCGGACGTGGTCCTGGAAGTCTTCCTCCTGGAAGACGACAAGGCCTGCAACTCCTAGAGCGAGGTGACGAAAGATGGCCAAGCGATTTTTGATGAAAGGCAATGAGGCCCTGGCTGAAGCAGCGATCCACGCAGGTTGCAAGTACTTCTTCGGATACCCCATCACCCCGCAGAACGAAATCCCCGAATACATGTCCAAGAAACTTCCCGAGATCGGCGGCGTCTACCTCCAGGCAGAAAGCGAAGTTGCAGCGATCAACATGATCTTCGGCGCAGCCGGCACGGGCAAGCGGGTCATGACCTCTTCCTCCAGCCCCGGCGTTTCCCTCATGTCCGAGGGAATCAGCTACATTGCGGGTGCCGAACTGCCCTGCGTCCTGATGAACGTCATGCGTGGCGGCCCTGGCCTAGGAGGCATACTGCCTTCCCAGTCCGACTATTTCCAGGCGACCCGCGGCGGCGGCCACGGCGATTATCGCCTGCTGGTGCTCGCTCCCAGCACGGTCCAGGAAGCGGTGGACCTGACGATGCTTGCTTTCGACCTGGCAGAAAAATACCGAAGCCCCGTCATGATCCTGGCCGATGGTTTCATGGGGCAGATGATGGAGGCCGTGGAGTTCAAGGAAACGCACGCCGAGGGACTTCCCGATCCAGCAGAATGGGCCGTCGGCTACATGAAGCAGAGGGGTAGCCGGGCACTGGTGAAGAGCCTCTACCTTGACCCGGAGGAACTGGAAGCCCACAACTGGAAACTCCAGGCAAAGTATGCCGAAATGACCAAGAACGAGAAAAGGCATGAAAACTACCTGGTGGATGATGCGGAAATTCTCATAGCGGCCTACGGCACGGTTGCCCGAATTGCCCGAACCGCCATCAACGAACTTCGGGCCGAAGGCGCCAAAGTTGGGCTTTTCCGTCCCATCAGCCTTTTCCCCTTCCCTTACGAACCGCTTGAGGCCCTCCCCAAGTCCGTTAAGCAGATCCTTACGGTCGAAATGAGTTGCGGACAGATGATCGAGGATATCCGCCTCGGGGTCGGAAAAGACTTGCCGGTTTCCATGTACGGCCGTGTCGGAGGCATGACGCCTTCCGTAGAGGAAATCAAGGACCAGGTCCGCAAGGCCCTGGGGCGATAGGGGGGACCCATCCATGAAAGAGACGAAGATTTTCGAAAAACCCAAGTCCATGGTGGATGTCACGACGCATTACTGCCCCGGCTGCACCCACGGGGTAGCCCATCGCCTCGTGGCTGAAGTCATCGACGAACTGGGCATCCAGGAAACGACCGTCGCCGTTGCCCCCGTAGGCTGCGCAGTGTTTCTCTACAACTACATAGACGTGGATGCCTACGAAGCGGCCCACGGCCGAGCCCCTGCCGTTGCCTCCGCCTGCAAGCGCCTTTGCCCGGACATGACGGTCTTTTCTTACCAGGGGGACGGCGATTTGGCCTCCATCGGCATGGCCGAGATCGTGCACGCGGCCAATCGCGGCGAGCATATCACCGTCGTTTTCATCAACAACGCCATTTACGGAATGACCGGCGGACAGATGGCTCCCACGACGCTTGTCGGCCAGAAGGCCACGACCTGCCCCCTTGGTAGGGATCCCAAGCTGGCGGGATACCCGATCCGCATGTGCGAAATGCTGTCGACACTCCAGGCCCCTGCCTACATTGCCCGGGTGAGCGTTGCAAAACCGAAGTACACGCTAAAGGCCAAGGAAGCCCTGAAAAAGGCTTTCCAAACCCAGATCGACGGGAAAGGTTTCTCTTTCGTCGAAATTCTTTCCACCTGCCCCACGAACTGGGGACTGAGGCCTGTGGACGCAACGAACTGGCTTGAAGAGCACATGATGCCCGAATTCCCGCTGGGCGAGTTCAAGACACCCGAATAGAAGGGGGAGAGAGACAATGGCTAAATTTCTGCGCGGCCTGATCGCAGCTGGTTTCGGCGGCCAGGGAGTCCTCCTCCTGGGCCAGATCGTCGCCCATGCGGCCATGAAAGAAGGACGGTTCGTCACCTGGATCCCCTCCTACGGGCCCGAAATGAGGGGCGGCACGGCAAACTGCAGCGTGGCCATCAGCGAGGAGGAAATCGGGTCTCCTGTCGTTCCGCACCCTGATTGCCTCGTCATCATGAACCAGCCCTCGCTGGCCAAGTTCGAGGAAGACCTCAAGGCGGGGGGCGTTCTCCTTTACAACTCCGATCTGGTCAGCTATCCCAACCCCAGGAAGGACATCACGGTCATTTCGGTTCCCTGCAATACCGTCGCCCTGGAACTCGGCAACGAAAAGGTGGCCAACGTGATCACCCTTGGGGCCCTTGCGGCTGCTTCGGATCTTGTCAGCATCGAGGGATGCAGGGCAACCCTGGCCGAATTGATGGGCAAGAAGAAGGCCGCTCTCGTGGAGATCAACATGACGGCTTTCGACAAGGGAGTCGAGATCGCCCGGAAAGCGCTTGGCAAGTAGGATCGGCATGGACGGGGAGTGGGTCACGCAGGCAAGCCGGAAGGTCTACGAGGGGAGAATCCTTAATCTCCGCCTGGATGAAGTCCGGCTACCCTCGGGACGAATCGCCCTCCGTGAAATTGTCGAGCACCGGCCCGCTGTGGCGATGCTGCCGGTGATGCCGGACGGGACCATCCTCCTGATCCGGCAGTACCGTGACGCGATAGGGCAACAGATCCTTGAAATTCCCGCAGGGATACTGAACAGCGGAGAATCTCCAAGGGAAGCTGCACGCCGCGAACTCCAGGAAGAGATCGGCTACGACGCGGGCCTCCTGGAAGAGTGGGGATCCTTCTTCACTTCCCCCGGGTTCAGCGACGAGAAGGTCACTGTCTTTTTAGCCTCGGACCTTGTCGAGTCCCGGCTGGAACCGGATGATGACGAGTTCATCCACGTTGTTCCCGTCAAGCCGGCGGATATCCGGGATATGCTTGCAGCTGGAAGTGTCCAGGACGCCAAGACGGTAGCGGCGCTGGCCTGGTATCTCGCCAAACAATGAAATTTCTGCTTTACTTTGGGCAGGTGGCATAGCCACCTGCCCTTTTTTCTTGGGAGGGGAGAGAGCTTGCCGGAAGAACACGAGGCCCGCCTCAAAAACTTCTGCAACTACCTGGAATTTGAACGAGGTGCCAGCACCAACACAGTGGCTTCGTACCGCGCAGATTTGAAAAGCTGGTTTACCTTCGCCAAGGCATCCGGGATCAAGGAAGATGTACCGGATTCGGCTCTCCTTGCCCGCTACCTCCGTCACCTCGCCTCGCTTTCGAGAAGCAAGAGCACTCTCCAGCGGCATGCCGCAGCCCTTCGAACATGGAAACGCTTCCTCGAGGAGGAAGGAATACGCCCGGTTTCCTCCGAGCGCCTGCCCCTTCCCGCAAAGGACCGCAAACTCCCGCAAATCCTAGGAGAAGGAGAGGTTGAGCGGATCATCCAGGCTTGTTCCGGGACATCCTCGCTGGACAGGAGGGACAAGGCGCTCCTGGAGATCGTTTACGGCTGCGGCCTGAGAGCGAGCGAAGCCTGCGGGATAAGGTTGTGTGACGTCGATTTCGTTGGAGGAATCCTTCGCGTCACCGGAAAGGGAGATAAGGAACGCATCGTTCCCCTTGTGGGAACGAGCCGCCGCGAACTTCAGCACTATTTCAGCGATACCCGGCCTTCTTTCAGGCCGAAGGGTGACGAGATTTTCGTTACTCGTTCGGGAAAACCCTTACGGAGGGAAGACGTCTGGCGCATTGTCCAGAAAAGGGGGCACAAGGCGGGGATCCCCCTGTCCCGGCTGCATCCCCATGTGCTCCGGCACTCGTTCGCGACGCATCTCCTCAGGCGGGGAATGGACCTGAGGACACTCCAGGAACTTTTGGGGCATGCTTCCATAGGCACGACGGAACGTTATACCCATTTCGATATCGAACTCAGGGACATCTACGATCGGTGTCACCCGAGAGCCTGAAATTCCAAAGCAAGCAAGGGAGGAACCGACCATGGAACCGAATCAGCCCCAACGCGTAAAGGAAGCCCTTTCCTGGATCAGGGAAAGAATCCCTTATCGTCCCTTGGCTGCCATTGTCCTTGGATCCGGGCTTGGAGTTCTGGCTGATCGCCTGGAAGATGCCTGCTCCATACCCTTCGGGGATATCCCGCACTGGCCCGTTTCGACCGCCCCTGGGCATGCGGCAAAACTCGTTTTCGGCAAGATTGGAAGCCGCCCTGTTGTCGTCCAGCAGGGTAGAGTTCATTATTACGAGGGGTTCACGATGGACCAGGTGACTTTCTCGACCCGGGTTTACGGGGCCTGGGGAATCCCCTTCCATATTCCCACGAACGCTTCGGGCGGAATCCATCACGGGCTTCGCTCCGGGGATCTTGTCCTGATCCAGGACCACATCAATCTCCTGGGCACCAACCCACTTTTGGGACCGAACCATGACGAATGGGGACCTCGATTCCCTGACCTGCTTCATGCTTATGATTCAGGACTCCAGCTCCTCGCCGAGGAATCCGCAATTGAAAACGGGATCCTGCTTAAAAGAGGCACCTATGTTGCCTTCACCGGCCCCTCATTCGAGACTCCCGCAGAGATCCGAATGGCACGCACTCTAGGTGCGGACCTTGTCGGGATGTCCACGGTTCCGGAAGTGATCGTCGCGCGCCACATGGGGATGAGGACCTGCGCCATCTCCTGTGTCGCCAACGCAGCA
>ENA-ORXD01001352-ORXD01001352.1-sediment-metagenome-genome-assembly--contig:-NODE-1352-length-20888-cov-3.762914_pt1 | contig 20888 bp, 8 predicted proteins | sample MGYA00237862_ERZ511471 | MGnify/ENA metagenome assembly ERZ511471
TTGATGTAGACCAGCTCAAGCCGGGGGTCGAACTGGCTGGGAACGGAAATGCAGCCCATCTCGATGGTGCCCTTGATAAGTTCTTCGTAAACCAGGGTGTAGTCGCCCAGCTGGTTGGCGGGGTAAACCTTGACCTCGATGCGTCCCTTCGTCTTGTCGGCGACTTCCTTGGCGAGCTCGTTCATCAGGATGGTGGCCGGGTGATCGGCCGGGGATTGGCCGGCGAACTTGAGGGTGATTTCGGGGGCGGCCATGGCGGGACCTGTCATCAGGGCAAAAAGGGACACGAAAAGAACGGCACAAAGCAACAGGCATTTCCTGCTCGTCGTCATGGATCAGTAGCTCCCTTCATGGGGAAATTTTTGTTCCGTGGTGCACAACGACCCGTTTCCGATGCGGACGACCTCGTTAACTGATCCGCCTCACCTCCTGCCGTCAGCAAATCCGTTCGAGCGGAGAGCCGAAGATTAAATGATATGGCAAATACTACATACGATATATTAGGACCTGAACATCCTAGGCAATAATCGGAAAGCTGTCAATTCCTTCATATATTATATAAAAAGGCGTGGTAACAGATATAACAAAAGGAGATAAGGGCTAAATGCTCCCATTTTAGTATGGATACGGGTATTCTCCTTCACATCAAAAGTTAAGGGAAAATTCCAAGGGAGGAATATTCCATCGTGTGGACAAAAAAGGGGTTCTCGTTGCGGGCCGGCTCCTGTTGCGCTATAACCGAAAAGCAAGAATCGGGGCGGCATGGACGGAGGGTCTATATATGGAAGGAATGTCCGGCGTGCGCACCTGGCTGGTGACGGGGGCGGCAGGGTTCATCGGGAGCCACCTTGTGGAGGAACTGCTCCGTGGCGGGCAGTCGGTTGTCGGGTTCGACAACTTCAGCACGGGATCCCATGAGAACCTGGAGGATGTGGGTCGGGTGGTGGGGCCCGAGCGGGGATCGAACTTCAGGTTGGTGATCGGAGACATAAGGGATCGGAACGCGTGCTTCGAGGCCTGCAGGGGCGTCGACGTGGCGGTCCACCTGGCGGCGATGGCCTCGGTTCCTGCGTCCCTCGCCAACCCGGAGGCCTGTCACGCCGTGAACGTGAACGGTTTTTTGAAGATCCTCTCCTGTGCCCGTGCGGCCGGTGTGAAGAAGGTCGTCTACGCCTCTTCGAGCGCCGTGTACGGCGATGACGGTGGCCTGCCCAAGGTGGAGCACCGCATCGGGCAGCCGCTTTCCCCCTACGCTCTCTCCAAGCGGATGGACGAGAAGCTGGCCGAGATGGCCTGGCGGATCTACGGCCTGCCCTGCGTGGGCATGCGCTTCTTCAACGTCTACGGCACGCGCCAGGATCCGAAGGGCCCCTACGCAGCGGTGATCCCCATCTGGATCGATGCGCTGGAAAGGCTGGAGCGCCCCGTGATCTACGGGGACGGGACCACGACCCGGGACTTCGTTTCGGTGAAAGACGTCGTGCGGGCGATCCTTCTGGGTGCGGGGACGGAAAACACGGCTTGTTTCGGAGAGGCCTTCAACATTGCGGCGGGTTCTTCCACGAGCCTGGGGGAGCTTTTTGCCCTCCTGCGCGCCGAAGTTTCAAAAAACAGGCCCGAGGCGGCCGGGCTTTCGCCGCGTTACGCGGATTTCAGGCCTGGCGACATCCGCCACTCCACGGCCGACATCTCGAAGGCCCGGGACCTTCTGGGCTTCAAGCCGGAAGTCTCCCTGGCGGAAGGGCTGGCCAGCCTGATTCGGGACAGACGCTAATTCAACTGGATACTTAACCGGATCTTCGAACAGGGGGTCAGACCTTGTTTTTTGCTGTTTGTGCACAAACAGCAAAAAACAAGGTCTGACCCCCTGTCATTGTTCTGCCTTTGAGGGGAGTTCCATTTTTTTGTATCCATCGTTTACTGCCAAGATTTATGTGAATTCCAGTATAGACAGGCGCTGCAACCAAGGGGTAAGATCGCTTATATATAAAAAATAAAAATGGGGATATGTCTTATAATATAAGGTAAAAATGCTTACAAACTGTAAAAAACTGATTTTGGAATACCGGCCTGCCGAAAGGTTTGCGGTTTTTTCACGAAAAGACTGTTGACTTAAGCAAAAAGCTTTCATTCCAATTTGGGAGATCGTTCGTATCTTTAAATGCATTTAATGCACGGCATGTTTGTTGCAAGGAGCGAATTAATGAAGAGGGGTGGAAGGATGGGTACTTTAAGGAAATGCGCGTTGCTCGGCTTTCTTCTGTTTTTCGCTTTTGCGGGACCAGGGGGTGCGAACGTCAACCCGCTGGGCAACACGATCGATACGACGCTGACCTCCGGAGACTGCACGAACTTCGGAACGATCCAGACCCTCTCCGATGACCTGTATGGCATCTGGTCGCCGGGGTACACGCTCCTGAATGCATCGACGGGCGTGATCGGCACTTCCGGGGCGGGGGCCTACGGGATTTACGCCCAAAACCACTCCATCGGGACGAACAGCCTGTCGGGGACCATCACGACGATCGGCAGCTACGCGGACGCCATGCGGGCGCTGAACCGCTCGGAGGTCATCAACTACGGGCAGCTCACGGTGAGCGGGTTCGGCGCGGCCGGCATGAGCGCGTTCGATTTTTCCACCGCGACGAACATGCTGTCGGGAGAAATCACAACGTCGGGATTACTTACGGCGGGGATGGTGGCTTCAGCCGACTCCCTGTCCGAAAACCGGGGATCGATCACCACGACCGGGGACCTTTCGGCCGGGATGCAGGCCTTCGATGCTTCCACGGCAACGAACACGACGACGGGGGAGATCGTCACCTCGGGAACCTACTCAGCGGGGATGATGGCCGTTGCCGGCTCCGAAGCGGCCAACGCCGGTTCGATCACGACGGGCGGCCTGAACTCGATCGGCATGACGGCCTACGACCACTCCACGGCGACGAACACGACGACGGGGGAGATCGTCACGTCGGGACTCCTGTCGGCGGGTATGGTCGCCTCGGCCGACGCGGTGGCGGAAAACCGGGGCACGATTATCACGACCGGGGACCTTTCCACCGGCATACAGGCGATCGGCGGTTCCACGGCGACGAACACGACGACGGGAGAGATCGCCACATCGGGTGATTTCTCTACCGGGATGATGGCGGCGGGCGGTTCCGAAGCCGTCAACGAGGGCTCGATCACGACGAGCGGCCTGAGCTCGATCGGCATGACGGCCTACGATCACTCCACGGCGACGAACGGAGCAACGGGAGAAATCCACTCATCCGGGCTCATGTCGGCAGGGATGGTGGCATCGGATGACGCGACGGTGCAGAATAGCGGGTCGATCACCACAGCCGGGGGTCTTTCCACCGGCATGCAGGCGATTGGCAATTCCACGGCGACGAACACGGCTACCGGCGAGATCGTCACCTCGGGAACTTTCTCTGCGGGCATGATGGCGGCAGGCGGCTCGGAGGCTACCAACGCGGGCTCGATCACGACGAGCGGCCTGCAGTCGTTCGGCATGGTAGTGTCCGGCAACTCCACGGCGACGAACGAGACAACAGGGATCATCCACACCTCCGGCTTAATGTCGCTCGGGATGGTGGCATCGGATGACGCGACGGCGGAAAACCGGGGCTCGATCACCACATCCGGGGACATTGCGGCCGGGATGCAGGCAATCGGCGGTTCCACCGCGACGAACACGGCAACAGGAACGATCGTCACCTCGGGGTATGCCTCCGCCGGGATGTCGGCGGTAACCGCTTCGACGGCAGTCAACGAGGGCTCGATCACGACGAGCGGCCTCGAGGCGATCGGCATGGTGGCCGGTGGAGGCTCGACGGCGACGAACGCTGCCACGGGCGTGATCACGACGACCAGCGAGGATGCCTACGGGATGTGGGGCACGTCTGGGGCAACCCTTGAGAACCAGGGAACGATCAACACGAGCGGCATCGGGGCGGCGGGCATGGTCGCGGTGCTGGAATCCTCGGCGCTCAATGCCGAAGGCGGCATCATTTCAACGTCGGGCAGCGAGGCCCACGGGATGATGGCGACCACCAGCTCCGATGTGACGAACGCCGGGACGATCACGACGACGGGCTACGGCGCCCAGGGCATGCAGGCCATGGGTAACTCCACCGCGACGAACGCGGCCACGGGCTCCATTTCCACGGCAAGCGAGGATGCCCACGGCATGTATGCCTTCTCCGGGTCGACCGCCCAGAACTCTGGGACCATCAACACGAGTGGTCCCGATGCGGCTGGAATGTTTGCGGCACTCGAGTCTTCCGCCGTCAACGCGGCCGGCGGGGCTATCTCCACATCGGGTGAGTACTCCCACGGAATGGTGGCGCTCACCAGCTCCGACGTGACAAACGCCGGGGCCATCTCCACGACGGGCTACGGCTCCCAGGGCATGCAGGCCGCGGGGAATTCCACCGCGACGAACGCGGCCACGGGAACGATCACGACGACCAGCGAAGATGCTTACGGGATGTGGGCCACAACGGGCTCCTCCCTGGTGAACGAGGGGAGCATCACCACAGCCGGCACCGAGGCGGTTGGAATGGCAGCCGGCTTCGGCTCGACCGCGACGAACGGAGCCACGGGTGTGATCGCCACTTCGGGCGACCTTGCGATCGGCATGGTGGCACTTTCCAGCTCGGACGTGACGAACGAGGGCGCCATCACGACTTCGGGCATCGACGCGGCCGGCATGGGAGCCGGAGGCAATTCCACGGCGACGAACGCGGCCGGAGGCGTCATCACCACGACCGGCTCGGGCGCCTTCGGCATGGCTGCGATGGCGGGCTCAACGGCGACGAACTACGGCGACATCACGACCTACGGGGCGGGTGCCGACGGCATGACCGCCGATTCCGGCTCGGCCGTTTTCAACGTCGGGGCCGATTCCATTGTCACTTCGGGAGACGCGGCCCACGGCATGTCGGCGACGAACGCCTCCAGCGCCGACAACTCGGGTTCGATCACCACTCACGGGACCGGCTCTTACGGAATGTACGCCGAGAGCGCGGACTCCCTGGTCACGAACAGTGGCACGATCCTGACGACGGGAACGACTTCGCACGGCATGGTGGCCCGGGACGACGCGGCGGCCGTCAACTCCGGCTCGATCATGACGGAAGGCGCCACTTCCTACGGCATGATGGCCCTTAACGGCGGCACCGTGACCAATGCGGCCTCGGGCGACATCATCACGAGCGGGGATCATTCCAGCGGAATGGTTGCAGACGGTCCGGACTCGGTGGCGAACAACTCGGGTTCCATAACGACCACGGGACTCATGGCGTATGGGATGTATGCGGACGAGGGTGCTGCAGCCGGGAACGAGGGCACGATCACGACGTCCGGGAACTATTCCCACGGCATGAACGGAGAGCTCGATGCTTTCGTCGGAAACACGGGCACGATCACGACTTCCGGCACGGAGGCTTTCGGAATGCAAGCCTCCGACGGTTCCATCGCCCAGAACAGCGGGACCGGCTCCATCACCACCTCGGGTGAGGGTTCCCACGGCATGAGGGCCTTGGATGACTCCACCGCGACCAACCTGGGTTCCATCACGACGAGCGGGGCGGGTTCCTACGGCATGTTCGCCTTTGACGGCTCGACCGCCACGAATTCCACCGGTGTGATCACCACTTCGGGTGCCGGGGCGAACGGCATGGTGGCCTCCGACGATTCTCTGGCCGTGAACTGGGGAACGGTGTCGACAACAGGTGCCAGCAGCTTCGGCATGGTGGCGACGGCCAGTTCCGACGTGACGAACAACGGCCTGGTCACGACCTCGGGTGCGGGTTCGTACGGCATGTTGGCCGAGAACGGTTCCAGCGCGGTCAACGCGGTTTCTGGGGATATCTCGACGAGCGGTTCGGGTTCATGGGGCATGGTTGCGACCGGTGCCGGATCGAGCGTGGAAAACGGCGGCACGGTCACGACGACCGGCGCGGGCTCGGTCGGCATGGCCGCCGCTTTTGGGGCGACCGCCACGAACACCGCAACCGGGACCATCACCACTTCGGGTGACGGGTCCCAGGGCATGGCCGCGGTTTCGGGTTCCACCGCGTCCAACTCCGGGACGATCACAACCAGCGGTGCGGGGTCGGAGGGCATGGTTGCCGCTGAAGGCTCGACCGCGACGAACATGGCCTCCGGCGACATCTCCACCTCCGGCGACGGGTCGCACGGCATGGCCGCCCGCTGGAGCTCCACGGCGACCAACACCGGCGACATCACGACGAGCGGCGCAGGAGCCTACGGTATGCTCGCGGACACGAACTCGGAAATCTTCAATGTCGGGGCAGACTCCATCGTCACGACCGGCGACGGGGCCCACGGCATGGTGGCGATGAACGTGTCGAGCGCCGACAACTCAGGGTCCATCACCACTTCGGGTGCCGGGTCCTTCGGCATGCTGGCGGAGAATTCCTCCTTCGCAACGAACAGCGGGACGATCACGACGAGCGGGGCCGGTTCACACGGCATGGCGGCATCTGCCGACTCCGTGGCCGAGAACGAGGGCATCATCGTCACGTCGGGAGCCGACGCCTTTGGAATGAAGGCGGAAGGCAGCTCGATAGCCATGAACGCGGTTTCGGGCGATATCACCACCTCTGGCGAGGGTTCCCACGGCATGGCGGTCTTCGGGGCGTCCACTGGGACGAACGAAGGCGCAATTGCCACGAGCGGCTACCAGGCCAGAGGCATGATCGCCTCGGGCAGCGGTTCCCAGGCCTCGAACTCGGGTTCCATCGCAACGTCGGGCAACCAGGGCCACGGCATGTGGGCGGAACTGGGATCATCCGTGACGAACGAAGTGTCGGGCGACATCGTCACGAGCGGCACACTTGCCTACGGCATGGTGGCCGTGGGGGCAGGTTCCACCGCGACCAACACCGGCGACATCACGACAAGCGGAACGGAATCACACGGGATGGGAGCAATCGGGCAGGGCACAGCCCTCAACGCCGAGTCGGGTTCCATCGTGACGTCCGGCTACCAGGCCAGCGGCATGATTGCCTCGGGCAGCGGCTCCCAGGCCTCGAACTCGGGTTCCATCGCAACGTCGGGCATCCAGGGCCACGGCATGTGGGCGGAACTGGGATCATCCGTGACGAACACGGTTTCGGGCGACATCGTCACGAGCGGGGACAACGCCCACGGTATGGTCGCGACGTCGGGTTCAACCGCGACCAACTACGGCGATATCACGACCAGCGGCCTGGCTTCCCACGGAATGCTGGCGACGGGCGGATCGGAGGCCTTCAACATCGGGGCGGATTCGATCGTCACCACGGGGGACATGGCCCACGGCATGGTGGCGACGGACGTGTCGAGCGCGGACAACTCGGGCTCGATCACGACCACCGGTTCGGAAGCGTACGGAATGCTCGCCGACGGGACGGGTTCCTACGCGGTGAACAACGGCACGATCCTCACGGAGGGATCGAACTCCCATGGCATGGCCGCTGTAAACGGGGCCACCGCGCTGAACGCGGCTTCCGGGGATATCCACACCACGGGTGCGTACTCGTCCGGCATGATGGCCGACGGAGTGGGTTCCCAGGCGGCAAACGAGGGTTCGATCTGGACGGAGGGCACCGAGGCTCACGGCATGGCGGCCGTGAACGGGGGGACTGCCCTGAACGCCGTTTCCGGAGATGTCCTCACCACCGGCGGTTCCGCCTACGGGATGCTGGCGTACGAGGCAGGCTCGCAGGCGACCAACCGGGGGGCCATCGAAACGACCGGCACTAGCGCCTACGGCATGGGAGCCGAGATCAGCGCGGACATCGTCAACAACGGCTCGATCGTTACGAGCGGCGACCATTCCGCCGGCATGCAGGCCCTAGCGGATTCCACCGCGACGAACGAGGAGTCCGGGACGATCCTGACGAAGGGCAGGTTCGCGACAGGAATGGCGGCCTCATTCAACTCGACTGCCAGCAACAACGGGTCGATCGAGACGACCGGGGATAATGCCATCGGCATGAACGCGATGACGTACTCCTCCGTGGTCAACAACGGCTCGATCCTCACCACGGGAACGGGTTCCAGCGGCATGCTCGCCTACGAGGGTTCGACGGCGGAGAACTCGGTTTCCGGCGACATCACGACCACGGGTGACTGGAGCGTCGGCATGGGAGCCTCCTGGGAGGCGACCGCCTCCAATCTGGGCAGCATCGTCACGAGCGGCGACCATTCCACCGGCATGTGGGCCAACGGAGAAAGCTCCACGGCGACGAACGGGGAAACCGGGACGGTCCTGACGAAGGGGACGGAGTCCCACGGGATGAGTGCCGAAAACGGGGCGAGCGTTTTCAACGAGAATTCGATCGTCACGGAAGGCGCGAATTCCATCGGCATGCGGGCCATCGACGGCTCGACGGCGACGAACACGGAGAACGGCGCGATCGTCACGAGCGGGGAGGCCGCCTACGGCATGATGGCGGCAAACGTCTCGAGCGCGGACAACGCCGGGAGCATCCTGACCTCGGGCGACAACAGCTTCGGGATGGCGGCGGAAAATGGTTCCTATGCCGTGAACTCGGGGACTATCGTCACGAGCGGGGGCAACTCGTACGGCATGTTCGCCTACGACCACTCGACGGCCTTGAACACGTCGAACGAATCCATCGTGACGACTGGGGACGGGGCAAGCGGGATGGTCGCGGACTCTTACTCTGCGATCACGAACACCGGCTCGATCACGACCCATGGCGAAGAGGCGCACGGAATGGTGGCTGTCGGCTTCTCTACAGCGGATAACTCGGGAACAGTGACGACCTACGGGGACAATTCCGTCGGTATGCTCGTCTCCCAGAATTCGACCGGGACGAACAGCGGGACGCTCACGACGCGGGGAGCAGGGGCGCACGCGGCCTACGTGGAGTACGGCAGCACCTTCACGAACACCGGTACGCTCGACAGCCTGCAGGGCTACGCGGTGAGAGCGACCGACTTCAGCCAGGTCTGGCTGCTGGACGGGACGGTGCTGGCCGGGAGCCACACGTTGAGGGGGGATATGACGTCGAGCCTCGACGTGGTGATGAACGACCTTGACACGCTGAGCGTGAGCCCGGACATCTCGGCGCAGGTGGTGGGTTTCGGCTACTTCACCAAGGCCGGCACGGGCTGGATGACCCTCGAGGACGGTTCCTGGGCCTGGAACACGCACCTGGCGGCCGGGACGCTGGAGATCACGGAAGGCACGCAGTTCTGGACGGGCACCTACCTGCAGGACGCGGGCTCCAACCTCTACATGTACGCGGATCCGGTCGTGGTGCCCCTGGTCGTTTCGGACGACGCGAACATCAGCGGCACGGTGACGATCGACGGGTCCAGGGTGTTCCTGCCCGGTGTCTACACGTTCATCGACGCGGGAAGCTACGTGGATAATTTCGACACTGCCTTCACCAACATGGACCCGCTCTACGATCCCTACCAGCCGGTGTGGTTCAGCGAAGGCGGCAGGGAGCTTTACAAGGGCATGATCGGGTACAGTTTCTCCGAGCAGGCCCTGGGCATGGTGGCGGCCATCAACGACTGGTCGCTGCTGCGGTGGACCATGGCGAACCACATGGCCGACGTGGCCGACGGGTTCGTCGACCTGGAGGACGGGGCGCGGCACTTCCACTTCCAGGGACTGTACGGGAAGACGGAGCGCGACCCGGCGGGCGACAGCGCCGCTGGCTTCGACGCCACGCAGTCGGGCGTGAGCCTCGGCTTCGACCAGAAGGTCGATTCGCAGACCTCCTGGGGACTCTACGCGGGGTACACGAAGAACGAGATGGACATCACGAACGTGCTGCCCGCGGCCGAGGATTGGGAGAACCAGGAGACCTGGCACTTCGGCGGGTACGTCCTCTACCGGGCGGGCAACTGGATCCTGACGGACGCCCTGACCTACAGGAAAACCGACCACGAATCCTTCCGCAGGCAGATCAACGAGAATGCGACGGGTGATTTCGACAGCTGGTCGATCACGAACGACTTCCGCGCCGGTTACGTGGCGAAGGACATCGACGAAAACTCCAAGTGGCAGGTCGTGCCGGAGATCGGGTTCAACTACGGGCATATCAACCGCGACGGCTATGAAGAGGAGAACGGCTTCGAGTACGGCGACTTCGACGCGACGGTGTGGGAGGGCGTGCTGGGAGTCCGGTTCCGCGGCGAGTTCGCCCGCGAGGACGGCTCGAAATGGGTGCCGCAGGCCAGGGTTTCCTGGGTGCATTTGCTGAGCGGGGACGACATCACCCTGACCCAGGACTGGTACGGCGATACCCACGAATACACGGAACTGCTGGACGACGACTACCTCGTGGTGGACCTCGGGTTCGCCCTCTACACGGCGGGCGACACGGAAATCTCGCTGAACTACAACGGGCGCTTCGGAGACAGCAGCGAGTCCCACGGAGCCTGGCTCCGCTACCGGATGACCTTCTAGGGCCGGACGGAAACGGGCGAAAGCCTGATCGGGTGAAACACACGGGGCTTCCCAATTGGGAAGCCCCGTTCCTTTCCCATCGGACCGGGCCTTGATCGTATGTACTTAATGAACAGATAAATAGGCATTTTTTTAATGATTGACAGAGATAGACCGACGGAATAGGCTAGCAGAACGGGTTTTATCTCGGGCGAAAGCTTGCCGGAAAAGAGGTGCGTCGAATGAGTGGCTTAAAAAGGATTTTCCTTGCAGGGTTGCTGCTCGGCCTTGTCCTGGCCGCTCCGGGGCTGGCCGATACCATCAACGCATCGGGCGACACGCTCGTCAACACGACGCTGACGGGCGGGAACTGCCTGAACTTCGGGATGATCATCACCACCTCGGACTACCGTTACGGGATTTACAGCCCAACTTACCTGATTGTCAACGGGGAGGACGGGGTGATCGAGACCTACGGGCTCAGGGCCTGGGGCATGTTCGCCGAGGACGAGTCCACGGCCTGGAACCTGGGGGCTTTTTCCATCGAGACATGGGGGGATGACGCTCACGGAATGGTGGCCTCAGGCGACTCGGAGGCGGAAAACTCCGGTTCGATCATCACCCACGGGACCAACGCCTACGGGATGTTCGCCACGGGCAACTCGGACCTGGTCAACCACGGGTCCATCGTCACGAACGGGGTGTGGGGCCTGGGCATGAACGCGGCTTACGGTTCCAGCGCGTTCAACGACGGGTCGATCACGACGGCCAGCGACGATGCGGTCGGGATCCTGGTGACGCTGGACTCGACCGGCGAAAACGAGGGCACGATCACGACGAGCGGTTTACGGGCAGACGGCATGCTGGCCTCGGGGAACTCCACGATCACAAACTCGGGCAGCATCGCCACGAGCGGGGACTATGCGCACGGGATGTCCGCCGCCGTCGGGTCAACGGCCTCGAACTCAGGATCCATCGTCACGGGCGGTGTCGGGGCGGACGGCATGCATGCCGCAAACGGCTCCTCGGCGACGAACACCGGCAACATCGTGACGAGCGGGGACGAAGCGGCCGGGATGTCGGCTTCCGGCGAGGATTCCTGGGCCCTGAACCAGGGGGCCGGCACGATCCTGACGAAGGGGGCCGGGGCCCACGGGATGGCGGCCTCGACCGGCGCCCACGTCGAGAACACGGCGTCCATCGCGACGAGCGGGGACAGTTCCTACGGTATGTTCGCGCAAGCTTTTTCCAGTGCCGTGAACACGGGGGACATCACGACTTCCGGGGCCGGTAGCCACGGGATGGCCGCGGATTTCGAGTCGACGGCCTTCAACCTGGCTGCCGATTCCATCGTCACCTGGGGAGACGGGGCTCACGGGATGGTCGCGACGGCTTCGTCCAGCGCTGACAACGCCGGCTCCATCACGACCCACGGTGAAGGGGCCTTCGGCATGATGTCCGAAGGAGGGTCGGACGTCGATAACTACGCCAGCGGAACGATCGTCACCACCGAGACGGGATCGATCGGGATGGTGGCTTCGGACGATTCCCGCGCGTACAACGCCGGGAGCATCTCGACCGCCTCTTCGGGCAGTCACGGCATGGCGTTCCTGTACGGTTCGGGCGGCTACAATTACGGGTCGATCGTGACGAGCGGCGAATCCGCCTACGGCATGTACGCCGCGAATGGCTCGGAGGCGACGAACAGCGGCATGGGGAGCATCGAGACCTTCGGTATGTGGGGGGACGGGATGGTGGCCGTCGTTTCCTCGGACGTGGCCAACTACGGGGACATCGTGACCCACGGGAACCAGGCCATCGGAATGGCGGCATTCGCACACTCGACGGCGGATAACACCGTCACCGGAAGCATCGTGACGAGCGGCGACAGTGCCTTCGGCGTGTACGGGGAAAACGTTTCGACCCTCTTCAACTCGGGGGCAATCGTCACGAGCGGGGACATGGCGCACGGGATGGTCGCCGTAAGCCTTTCCACGGCCGAGAACACGGGGGAGATCACGACTTACGGGGACGACGCTCGTGGCATGCAGGCCAGCCTCGAGTCGGTCATATCCAACCTGGGGGCGGATTCCATCGAGACCTGGGGCGAGTCGAGCTACGGCATGCTGGCGATGGGCGCTTCGAGCGCCGACAACTCCGGCTCGGTCACGACGCACGGGGACAAGGCGATCGGTGTCTACGCCCATGACCACTCTACGGGCGAAAACAGCGGTTCCATCGTGACCTATGGCGAGCAGGCGATGGGGATGCGGGCAGACGAAACCTCCACCCTGCTGAACTCGGGAAGCATCGTGACAAGCGGTGACGGTGCGCACGGCATGGAAGTGGTGGAATACAGCCGCGGCGTGAACACCGGGACGATCGCGACATCGGGGACAGGCGCCCATGCGGCACGGGTGGACTTCAACGGGGACTTCGCGAACAGCGGCACGCTCGAAAGCCTCAACGGCTACGCCCTTTTGGCGACGAACGGAAGCCAGGTGTCCCTGCTGGACGGAACGGTGCTGGCGGAAAATCACGACCTGGTGGGAGACGAAACCTCAAGCCTGGAAGTGGCGATGGACGGCAGCCTTTCGGCCCGGGTGTCGGGTTTCGGTGTTTTCGCCAAGAACCATGCCGGGTGGATGAGGCTCGAAGGGCTCTCTTGGGCCCATCACACGCAACTGAACGGCGGAGTGCTCGAGATCGGGTATGGCAACCAGTTCTGGACGGAGACGTACCTGCAGGACCCGGGCACGATGCTGTTCGTCTACGCCAGCCCGGCGGTACCGCTTATCGTTTCGGGCGACGCGAACATGAGCGGAACCCTGACGATCGACCTGTCGGGTGTGCCCCAGCCGGGTGCCTACACCTACATCGACGCCGGAAGCTACACGGACAACTTCGATACGGAATTCGCGAACGACTATACGGGGCTCTGGGATCCCTACATGCCGCAGTGGTTCTCGGAAGGCGGCCGTGAATACTACCGAGGCATGATCGGTTATGCCTTCTCCGAGCAGGCTCTGGGGCTGGTCTCGGCGATCCAGGACTGGTCCCTCCTGCGCTGGGTCATGGGCAACCACATGGCCGATGTCGCGGACGGGTTCGTCGAACTGGAGGGCGGAGAGCGGAGCTTCCACTTCCAGGGGCTCTACGGCAAGACGGAGCGCGACCCGGCGGGGGACAGCGCGGCGGGCTTCGACGCCACGCAGTCGGGAGTGAGCCTCGGATTCGACCGGAAGATCGATTCGCAGAGGGCTTGGGGACTCTACGCGGGCTACACGAAAAACGACCTGGACATCACCCATGTTTTCCCGGCGGCCGGAGACTGGGAAAACCAGGAGACCTGGCACTTCGGCGGGTACGTCCTGTACAGGACGGGCAACTGGATCTTGACGGACGCCCTGACTTACCGGGCTACGGATCACGAGACCTGGAGGAGCCAGCTGGACGGGGCCGCAACGGCCGATTTCGACAGCTGGTCCATCACGAACGACTTCCGGGCGGGCTACGTGATCCGGGAGATCGACGAGAATTGCAACTGGCAGGTCGTGCCGGAGATCGGGTTCAACTACGGCTACCTGAGCCGTGACGGGTACACTGAAAAGAACGGTTTCACGTATCGCGACTTCGACACCACGGTGTGGGAGAGCGTGCTCGGAGTCCGGTTCCGCGGCGAGTTCGCCCGCGGGGACGGATCGAAATGGGTGCCGCAGATCCGGGTTTCGTGGGTGCACCTGCTGAGCGGGGACGACGTGACGGTGGCCCAGGGCTGGGGCGGGGACTGGCACACTTTCACTGAAGTGCTGGACGACGACGCTATCGTGGTGGATTTGGGAGTCTCCCTCTACACGGCGGGGGACACGGAAATCTCGTTGAACTACAACGGCCGGTTTAGCGACAACAGCGAGTTCCACGGCGCCTGGCTCCGTTTCAGGATGAACTTCTAAGTCCTGGGGTCAGACCTTGATTTCGACCGTAAGTATACAAAAAGGGGCTTCCCGGTCGGGAAGCCCCTTAACTTCTGCGGCAAACTTTTAATACTGGACACATGCGGTCGAATTCAAGGTCTGACCCCAATGCTTCACCACCAATGCTTCAAATGTGGTCGGATTCAAGATCTGATCCCTGTTCCCTTGTCTTATTCCAGCGGAGCCCGTATAGTAAATTAATCGTTATCCTGCCGAATTGCGGCAGTGAAGGGGGGCTCCTTGATGGATCCGGATACAAGCCTCAGACCCCTTTGCGAAGAATCCTCCCAGGCATCATCTGCGTCCTGCCGGTCAGCCGGAATTCCGGCCGCAGCTTCCCCTTCCATTTTCGAAAACGACCACTCCATCATGTTCCTGATCGACCCCGACGGCGGCTGGATCGTGGATGCCAACGAGGCGGCGGTCAGTTTTTACGGCTATTCCCGGGAGACTCTCTGTTCCATGAGGGTCATGGACATCAACACCTTGTCGCCGGACGAGGTCAAGGCCGAGATGAGGCGGGCCGAAGCCGGTGACAGGAAGCATTTCCTCTTCAGGCACAGGCTGGCTGACGGGTCGCTTCGCGATGTCGAAGTCTATTCCGGGCCGATCCGCCTGCATGAAAGGAACCTGCTTTACTCGATCGTCCACGACGTGACGGAACGCCTCCTGGCCGAAAAATCTCTTGTTGAGAAGACCGCGCTGCTGGACCAGCTTTTCGAGAACGCCCCGTTCGCCATCTTCCAGAGCCGCGTCGGCGGGGAAATCATCCGGGCCAACCGGGCCGCCGAGGAACTGTTCGGCTACGCGCAGGAAGAGATGATCGGCCAGACCTGCGACGAACTGGTGGTGCCGGAGCGGCTGAAGGAAAAGGGGCGGGAATACACCGAACAGCTCCATGGAGCCAGGCGGATGGTGGCGTTCGAGGACCTGCGCCGGCGGAAGGACGGTTCCCTGCTGGACGTCTCGTTCATAGGGTTTCCCATACGCATCGGGGGAGAGGTCACCGGCGGTTTCGGGATCTATCACGACATGACGGCACGGAAGGAAGCCGAACGCCTGCTGAGAGAGAGCTACCTGGAACTGCATAACCAGGTGCTTGCCCTGAGGCGCTCCTGGAACCAGACGATCCACATCCTGGCATCGGTGGTCGAAGCCCGCGATCCCTATACGGCGGGACACCAGAAAAAGGTGGCGCTCCTTGCAGGGGAGATCGCTACTCGCATGGGGCTTTCGGATGACGGCGTGGATCACGTGATCCTGGCCGCCCTGATCCACGACATCGGCAAGATCGAGGTGCCGTCCGAGATCCTTTCGAAGCCCGGAACCCTGAGCTCCCTGGAACTACAGTTGATCCGCACGCACCCGGAGGCCGGACGGCGGCTTCTTTCGGGTCTCCAGACGCCCTGGCCGCTTGCGGACATCGTTTTCCAGCACCACGAAAGGCTGGATGGCAGCGGCTATCCCCAGGGGATTTCCGGAGAGGCCATCCTGCTCGAGGCCCGCATCATCGCGGTGGCCGACGTCGTCGAGGCCATGAGCTCCCACCGTCCCTACCGCCCGGCCTGGCCCGTGGAGACCGTAGTGGCCGAGATGACCCGCCTGCGGGGGGTTGCCTTCGATCCTGCCGCCGTGGACGCCTGGCTGGAAATTGCGGCCCAGTAGCCGCTAATTACCGGCTGGATCGCTTCTCTTCGCAGCATTCCTCCAGCACGTCCACCCACCTGTCCATGATCCGTTCCGGCGAAAAGAGGTCGCGTGATTCCCGGGCTTTTTCCCCCAACTGTTTCCGCATCTCTTCGCTTGCCAGCAGCCGGTCCATCGCGGCGGCGAGGGCTCGGGGTTCCATTGGAGCAAGCAGGCCGTTCGTTCCGTCCGTGACAAGGTCTTCTACACCACCCCATCTTGTCGCCACGACGGCCTTGCCGTGGGCCAGGGCTTCCAGGAGAGTGTTGCAAAAGCCCTCGTACAGGGACGGCTGGACATAAAGACCGGCCCCCTGGTAAACGGGCCCAAGTTTTAGCGTGACCCCAGGCCATGAAACACGCCTGCCCAAACCCAGCTTTTCTGCAAGTGACTTGAGCTCCGGGCCTTGCTTGCCTTCGCCGTGGATGACGAGGTCCCATTCGGGGTAGCGGGGGGCCACGAAGGCGAAGGCCCGGAGAAGGAGGGGAAAGTTCTTCTGCTTCGACAGGCGTCCCACGGACAGGATGAACGGACGCGCAGGGCCGGCCGAAGGGGGTTCCTCCCAAGTCGAGGTTTTTTCGAAGTGAGGAAAAAGGGGGTTCGGGATGACGACGGCCTTCAGGCCGGGCAGCATTTTCCCGTAGGAACCGGCGGCGTAGTTTGTCAGGCAGACCAGGGTGCTTGCTTCCGGGTAAAGTGCTTTCCTGAGGACCCGGTAGATCCATTCGAGGCGTCCCTTCTCGGGGTCGCCCCTCTCGGAGATGACCACGGGAATACCCGTTCCCTTGAGGGCTTGAATGACCTGTACATTGAGCTTGGTTCCCAGGGCGACGACGATATCGGGCTTTCGGTCAAGCAGGGTTTCCTTCAGCTTCCGGTAAAGGGTCGAGTGGAAGCACAGGTGCCGCTTCACCAGCGGCATTTGGCTTCGGACGAGTCCCAGGTCGAAGTGGCTGCAGCCGGCAGGCGGGCGGTAGAAGGGGTTAACCCCTGCATTGACCGTGACGAAGGACACGCCCAGCCCCCGGCTGGCGAAACCTTCGGCCAGGAAGCCGGCCGACCGTTCGGCTCCGCCGGAGCTCAACCCTTCCGTGACGATCGCCGCTTTCACGGGGTCACCTCCCGGCCCGCACGTCGGCGGGGTTCCTGTATAGCAGCGGGTTGTGCCGGTCCAGTTCCCACATGCGGTTCCGCAGGTCGTTAAGGGCTGGATTGTGGTAGACCTTGAAGCCTGCACTTGACGTGAAGGTCATCTCCCCGAAAAAGATTTTCCCGCGGACATCGTACAGGTCGATCCGGACAAAGTCGATCCCCCGGGAAAGTTCCCGCGCGATTTCCACCATGCGGGGAAAATTTTCCGTCCGGAGATGGGCCTCGATCATCCCTGGGGGCAGGTTCCCTTCCACAAGGGTTTCGTCCCTGTGGAAATGCCCCTCGAAGGTCCTATCTGCGGAAGTGGCATGGGTGCAGAAGTCGAACCCCTTCGTCCCGTTGTAGCAATAGAAGTTGAGGTCCCAGGGCAGCTCCCCGTCCTCATCGAGCAACAGGGACTCGGCGAGGATCTTCGGTTCGGAGTAGTCGTAGTGGACCTCGCCGCAGTTCCGGGAGAACTGCCTTTTCACCTTGCGGTTGAAATAGCGGATCGTCCCGCACCTGTCCATTCGAGTTTTGTCACGTACGATCTCGTTCCAGCCGCTGGCGTTGGAAACCTTGATCACGAAACTTTGAGGCAGCCCCTCGAGGGCCCGGTCGTCCAGGCGGTCGTAAACTCCCAGGAGCGGGACGAGGACATTCTCCCCGATGCGTTCCTTCACGTAATCCCGGACCAGCAGCTTGTCCGCAAGCTTGCCGTAGAATTCATGGTTGCCGTAAAGCTTGCGGTACTGGACCTTCTCCCAGTGGGTTTCCGGGTTCTCGAAATCGCCCTCGAACCCTACCTCCCTGCGGAAGAGCCGGCGGATCTTCTGTCGCTGGCGGCAGACGCCAAAGGCCGTGATGGCTTGAAGAAATTTTTCCGTAAGCGGCATCGGCAAATCCTCTTTTCCGTGATCAGATTCTCCCGGCCCGCACGTCGGCGGGGTTCCTGTATAGCAGCGGGTTGTTTCGGTCCAGTTCCCACATTCGGTTACGCATCTCGGCACGTGCCGGGTTCTCGATGACAAACAGGCCCGCCCCGGAGGTGAAGGTCATCTCGCTGAAGAAAACCCTTTCACCGATGCCGTAAAGGTCGACCCTGACGAAATCGATGCCCCGGGAAAGCTCGCGGGCGATTTCGGTCATCATGCCGAAGTTGTCGGGATGCACGTGGGCCGCTTCCATTTCCGGCGCCAGGTTCCCCTCGATCAAGTTCCGGCTGTGGTCGTAATGGCTCTTGTGCCGCCCGTCGGGGGAGGTGACGCGGAGGGCGAAATCAAAGCCTTTCGACCCGTTGTAGCAGAAGAAAGAGGTGGACCAGGGCAGCCCGGTTCCGTCCAGGAGCAGTTCCTCGATCACGATCCGGGACGTGGAGTAGTCGTAGTGGACTTCCCCGAATTTCCGGGAATACCTCTTCCCGACTTTTCGGTTGAAGTACCGGATCGTCCTGCGCCGGTCCATCCGAGCCTTGTCGACCACGATTTCATTCCATTTGCTGGCGTTGCTGATCTTGATGACGAAGCTTTGCGGGAGGCCGAGGAGGATGTCGTCGTCCAGCCGGTCGTGAACGCCCAGGAGCGGGACGAGGACGTCCTCTCCAACTCGTTCTCTCACGTAATCCCGCACCGACACCTTGTCGGCGAGCCTGCCGTAGAAGGCGTGGTTTCCGTAAAGCTTTCGGAACTGGATCTTTTCACAGTAGGTTTGAGGGTTTTCGAAGTTGCCTTCGAAGCCGAGGTGTTTCCTGAAGAGTTTACGGATTTTTTTTTCCTGGCGCCAGAAGCGCAGGGCACGAAGCCCCTGGTGTAGAGTGTCGAAAAACGGCATGTGTGAAGATTCTCCCTGTCGGTCAGATTTTACCCGCCCGCACGTCGGCGGGGTTCCTGTATAGCAGCGGGTTGTTTCGGTCCAGTTCCCACATTCGGTCCCGCATCCGGGCCCTTGCGGGGTTCTTGATGAGGCCGAGTCCGGCCCCGGGCGTGAAGGTCATCTCTCCGAAATAGACCCGGTCCCCGACACCGTAAAGGTCCACCCGCACGAAGTCGATCCCGCGGGAAAGTTCCCGCGCGATTTCCACCATCTTCGGAGTGAGGGGCGTGCGGATGCGGGCTGATTCCATTTCTTCGGTCAGGTTGCCTTCCAGCAGGTTCCAGTCCCTGTCGTAGTGTCCCTTGTGGAGTTCGTCGGGGGAGGAGACGCAGACGGCGAAGTCGAAGCCCTTCGAGCCGTTGTAGCAGAAGAAATCGGTTGTCCAGGGGAGTTGGCCTCCGTCCAGCAGCAGCTCCTCGATCACGATCCGTGGGGTGCCGTAGTCGTAGTGGACCTCCCCGAACTTGCGGGAGTATCTTTTTTTCAGCTTGCGGTTGAAGTACCGGATGGTCCGGTGCCGATTCATCCGGTCCTTGTCGAAAACGATCTCGTTCCACTTGCTTGCGTTGGAGCTCTTGATCACGAAGCTTCGCGGAAGGGCGTCCAGGATTCCGTCGTCGAGGTGGCCGTATACGCCGAGCAGGGGAATGAGCGCGTCCCCCCCGATCCGCTCCTTCACGTGGTCCCGTACGAGCACCTTGTCCGCGAGCCTGCCGTAGAAGGCGTGGTTTCCGTAGAGCTTGCGGAACTGCACCTTTTCACCGTAGGTCCGGGGAGCGTCGAAGTTCCCCTCGGATTTCGAATGCTTCATGAAGAGCCTGCGGATCTTTGCCTCCTGCAGGCGGAAGCGTAGGGCACGAAGCCCCTGGTGGAGAGTGTCGAAAAGCGGCATGAGTGAAGGTTCTCCCTGTCGGTCAGATTTTACCCGCCCGCACGTCGGCAGGGTTCCTGTAAAGACTCGTGTTGTGCCGGTCCAGTTCCCACATCCGGTCTCGCAGTTCGTTCAGGGCGGGATCGGCGTAGACCAGAAATCCCGCGCTGCCGGTGAAAGTCAGTTCCCCGAAGAAGATTTTTCCCCGGACATCGTACAGGTCCACCCGGACAAAGTCGATGCCCCTCGAGAGTTCCCGCGCTATTTCCAGCATCCCGGAAAGGTTCTTCAGGCTGGCCCGATCCCCGGCCATTTCAAGGGTGAGGTCGCCGCCGGCGAGCTTCCATGTGGAGTCGAAATACCCCGAAATGTTGCCGGGGGTGTCCAGGCAAAGACGGCAGTCGAAGCCGCGCGTGCCGTTGTAGCAATAGAAGCGGTAGTCCCAGGGCAGTTCCCCGTCGTCGAGCAGCAGTTCCTCGATCGCGATCCGGGGGGTTCCGTAGTCGTAGTGGACCTCCCCGAACTTGCGGGAGTATCTTTTTTTCAGCTTGCGGTTGAAATACCGGATGGTCCGCTGCCGGTCCATTGCCGCCTTGTCGCGGACGACCTCGTTCCACCCGCTGGCGTTGGAAATCTTGATCACGAACCTTTCCGGCAGCGCCTCGAGGATCCGGTCGTCCAGGCGGTCGCATACTCCCAGGAGCGGGACGAGGACATCCTCCCCGACCCGTTCCCTCACGTAGTCTCTTACCGAAACCTTGTCGGCGAGCCTGCCGTAGAAAACGTGGTTGCCGTAGAGCTTTCGGAACTGGATTTTTTCCCAGTGGGTTTGGGGGGTTTCGAAGTTGCCTACGAAGCCGAGGAGATTCCTGAAGAGTGTCCGGATTTTCCTTTCCTGGCGACGAAA
>ENA-ORXD01001357-ORXD01001357.1-sediment-metagenome-genome-assembly--contig:-NODE-1357-length-20765-cov-3.745021_pt1 | contig 20765 bp, 16 predicted proteins | sample MGYA00237862_ERZ511471 | MGnify/ENA metagenome assembly ERZ511471
AAAGCGGTCCCTGTCCGGGTCACACGGGCTTTGTGGGTTGATTTTCATCTTGTCGAAAAACAACACAGTCATTATTTCGACGGCAGAGAGGGAACCCCCGGCATGTCCTGATCCCGCTTTATATATGCTAATGATCGTCTCAGCCCGAATTTCTTTTACAATTCCCTCCAAGGCTTCTGTTGTTTGGGCGTTCAATGAAAAGACCTCCTTAATCTATTATTCCGATCAAAAATTTGGGAGCTCTAAATTCCGAGATGCTCTTTCGTACTTTTTAAATGCTTTTCCATTTCAATAATTGCATTGGATATGTCTCTGTTTTCAATACACCTAAATATCGCTTTGTGCTGCTTCAGTGTGTCCAAGCGCATATCTACTGATTCAAGCTTTTTCTCCATGTTCCTGATGATGTGCATTAATTCCTCGATTCTCAACAAGAACTCGATCAGCATATTATTAGCGGATACTTTTGCAATGGCGATATGGAAATCGCTGTCAAGCTGATTGCATTTGCCATAATCTTCCGCATTTAATGCCTCCTCGAAATTTTTGGTGAGCTGCTTTATTTCTTCGATCTGCTGGTTATCAATTTTTTCTATACATTTTTGCAGCGCCAGTTTTTCGAGACATTCGCGTACATCCAGCAGCCACTTTATTTCGTCATTGCTGAGCTGAATCGCAAAAAGCCCTTTCCTTGGAACGGATTTTATGAATCCTTCCGCAACCAATAGATTCATCGCTTCGCGCACAGGGGTGCGGCTCATCGAAATCTCTTCCATGAGAATGTCCTCCCTGATCCTGCTTCCCGGTTGCAGCTCTAGATTGATAAGTTTCGCTTTAATGATATTGTATGCTCTCTGTTTCAGCCCAAGATGTTGCATTGTTTTACCTCGCTAATTTCAAATTTCCAAAAGTAAATGCAAATATAATCGATATGTTTTGTCAGTGCAATTACTTTTGTTGCCTCGGCATTCTTCTTGATCGGGTGGTGTTGGAAGCATTCCGGGAGCTCAAAAAACTCCCGGAATGTTCCGTGCGGATTTATTTCAAGAAATCTGCCACATTATCAGCAGTAACCTCTTGGAACGGAATCCACAGTTCCTTGTCAAATTCCTCACCGGCAAGTATTTTCACCATTACTTCCGCGGCTCCCTTGCCTTGCCCTCGGGCATCCTGCAGATAGGTGCAGTCGTACGTGCCGTCCTTGATCGCGGTCAAGGCGTCAGTTAAGCCGTCCACTCCCACCACATAGACCTTTTTGTCAAGATTCTGCGCTTGGATGGCTCTCATCGCGCCCAGGCCCATTTCATCGTTCTCAGCGATGACGGCATCAATCTGGTCGCCATATTCATTCAGCCAGTTCTCCATGAGGGTCATAGCTTCATCTCTGCTCCAGTTCGCCGTATCCATCGCGAGCAATTGGATTCCTGAATTTTCGGCAAGCGCTTTTTCGATGCCTTCCGTGCGCTGTGCCTGTGCAGCATATCCATATGCGCCTTCCATGACAACAACGTTCCCGGAACCACCGAGCTTTTCGGCGACCCAGTTCGTGATATCTTCACCGACGCTAACATCATTCGATCCGACGTACGCGTCAAACTTATCGGTATTTACGATCATGTTCGCGACCACAACAGGGATACCGGCATCGTTAATTTTTGCTACTGAAGCGGCCATAGCCTCTGAATCGACCGGGACGATCAAGATCCCATCCACATCGCTTGACATCAGTGTTTCAACCTGAGTGATTTGCGTGCTTGGGTCTCCATTGGCATCCGTCATCATCGTTTCCCAGCCCTGCTCTTCACAAGCAGCGACCATGGCATCCGCCAGATTCTTGGTGAACTCATTGATCTGGTTGTGCATGGAAATTCCGATTTTGACCATCTCAACCGGTTCGGCTTCTTCAGCAGGCGCTGCTTCTTCAGCAGGCGCGGCTTCTTCGGCGGGAGCGGGTGCAGGCGCACAAGCAGACAGCGCCAGGGTCAGCACAAGTAAACCGATGAAGATTTTGTAGATCTTATTCATTGTTCTCTCCTTTTTTTGTTTTCCTTTTCTCCTTTTGTTTATGTGCCTGCCAAGGCATAAAACACAGTTGCTGCACTTGGCCTCTCTCTTAGAGAGAATATCAACAAAAAACGATTCGCAAAGCTATTTCTCCTTTTTCCTTCTTTCTTCCTCCTTTTTTCATGTTTTATTATGTATGTCTGCCAAGAGATGAAATGTGTTTGCTTTACTTGGCTGCTCTCTTAGACAAGACATCGACGGAAACAGCTGTGATGATGATCAATCCCTTTACAACCAGTTGGAAATAGGATGAAACATTCAGCAGGTCAAGCGCATTATTCAGCAATCCCATGAGCATAAAACCAAGCACCGTCCCCCATAATTTTCCCTCTCCGCCAGTGAAGCTTACCCCGCCGATAACCGGAGCGGCAACTGCGTCAAGAACTAGATTCTCGCCGGCGGAAGCGATCCCCGCGCTAACCCTTGCGGTCAACAATACACCTGCAAGCCCAGCTACGAGACCGCAAATCGCGTATGAAGTTACTTTTATCGATTTAACCTTGATGCCTGATACCAGCGCGGCGTCTTCATTGCCGCCCACCGCATAAATATACCTGCCGAATTTCGTTTTATTCAATACAAACAACAACACTATGAATCCAACGCTGAGGAATATGACGGGTATTGGAATCCCAAGGAAATACCCAGATCCAATAGCCAAGAAAGATTCCGATAAACCACTGATAGGCTTCGCGTTGCTGATGAGGTAAACGATCCCGCGCACCACATTCATCATTCCAAGGGTTTGAATGAATGAAGGAATACCGATGTGGGCGATCACCATGCCATTGATGCTGCCAATGACCAGTCCTGCCGCGCATCCAACCATTATGGGGACGAGTGTGTTCATTCCCTCGATCTTGGCGAATATAGCCGCCAGCATACCTGACAAGGCAACCACAGAACCCGCGGAAAGGTCAATTCCTCCCAGGAGGATAACCACCGTCATACCGATCGCAACCAGCCCAATGATCGATACCTGCCGCAGGACGTTCCCCAGGTTTTCTACACTGAGGAAATTTGGCTTCACATATGCCATCGCGATGATGATGATGCCCATTAATATTAAAATGCCGTATTTCTTTACCAATTCCACTTTGTTTATCAATTTGAAACCAGATTCACATTTTTCAGATTTCATGCGCCCTTCCTTAAAAACCTCAAAGATTTGACATCGCCATATTCAAGAGTCTCGTCTGATCAAAATCCTTTTTGTGGAGTTCCCCCGCAACGGTCTTGTTGCTAAAAACCAAGATTCTGTTGCTCATACCCAAAAGCTCGGGTAGTTCTGAAGAAATAAATATGATGGATTTGCCACTGCTGCAAAACTCATTCATGATATTGTATATTTCGTGTTTCGCGCCTACATCGATGCCGCGTGTGGGTTCATCCAGGATTAAGAGATCGGGATTGGTTAAAAGAGCTCTCGCAATGACGGTTTTTTGTTGATTGCCTCCCGAAAGCCCCTTCATGTGCTGTTTTAAATTTTTGGATTTGATTTGCAGATTATCATACATCCTCTGGGAAATGTCTTTTTCTCTTCTGGAAACGATGACCGCTTTGAAGCGCGTTATGAGTTTCATGCAGGCTATCGTGATGTTGTGCATCACCGACATGCTCGGAAACAAACCAAATTTTTTCCGATCCTCTGTCACAAACGCGATTCCCGCATTGTACGCTTGGTTGGGATGACGGAACTGCACTGCTTGGTCTTTGTAAAGTATTTGCCCGGAATCAAAATTGCTGACTCCGAAAAGCGATTCCATTACTTCCGTCCTGCCGGACCCCATGAGCCCTGATATCCCCAGGATCTCACCGCGTTTGACTTCGAAATTGATATCGTAGTATTTTCCCTGCTTGCATAAATCCTTGACCTGAAAGATAACTTCTCCGATCTTTTGGTTCCGCTGCGGGTATATGGTGTCCAGCTTGCGGCCTACCATGCTGAACATGATCGTGTTGATGTTGAACTGGTCCTTTTGCCAATTCCCGATAAATTGCCCATCCCGAAGCACTGTTATCTCATCGCTGATCGCGAAGATCTCGTCCATCTTATGCGAAATGTAAACGATCGCTTTGCCCTGTCTTTTCAATTTATTGATTACGCTGAAGAGTATCTTGATCTCGCGCTCCGTCAGCGCGGATGTGGGTTCGTCCATGATAAGAATTTTGGAATCATACAGAATGGCTTTCGCGATCTCAACCAGTTGCATATCAGCCACGCGCAGAGATCTCATTTTTGAGTTCACATCGATTTGGCAGCTCAATTCTTTCAGCAGCTTTTGCGCTTCCTGATTCATTTTTCGAAAATTCACAATACCGCTCTTGCCCGGTTCCCGTCCTAGAAAGATGTTTTCCGAAACTTTCATGTCCTTGATGGGGGTCAATTCCTGCTGGATCATGGCGATACCCTGCTGTATTGCGTCTGAAGGGTTTCGCATGAGCGCTTTTTGGCCGTTGATGAAAATTCCCCCCGATTCACAAGAGTAGATGCCCGCAAGTATTTTCATTAAGGTTGACTTTCCCGCCCCGTTTTCACCGCAAAGCGCGTGGACTGTTCCTGGTCTTACATGAAAGCAAACATTGTGCAGTACCTCTACCCCAAAGAAGGATTTTGATATGTCTTTCATTTCCAGTGAATATTCCACGATGACCTCAAAAATAATAATTTATATTTTATATTATATAATTATTTTCTACCTTTTCAAGTTAAAACACCTTTTTTTCCAATAAAAGTGTCACCAATTTCCATGGTTATTTATCCCAATTGTCAGCCAGAACACCTCCTGCTTCCTGTGAAGGGACTTTACTTCAAACTCCGTTTGGCATGCTGAATCGCACTGGATGATCCCGATCCAATTGAAACGGGTAATGCAAGTTGAGCGGGACTTTCAATGGGGGCAGCATGCTTGATGGTTCGTGCGGTGACATACACAGTGATGGAAAATTCTTCCGCCACCCATGCTGGACTGGCTGAAGAGAAAAAAGACATCTAAGGGATTCTAAAATCTACATAAACCCATATAAATAACGAGATCATGCTTTGTTCTGCCTGAATCTTATGTTCTATGGATGATTATAAATTTTGAATCCCCCGACTAGATCTGTGAGTGCTCGGCAAGATTCATACAATCCTTCTGATAATATTGAGGAGCCTCAGCTACTGATATACGGTTTAAATTTTCCCCAATGAATTCAATAAAGATATGGTGTGACCTGCTGCTGGTAAATTGCCTCTCTGGTGCTTCATTTTTGCTTCTAATGTGAGACTTTTAATATCATATAGTGATTAGAAAAGAGAAAAACAGGGAGGGAATGGGGATTTGAATGATATTTCTAATTGATCAATAAGCAGAGCATATAAGACTGTGCCAGATCACATTACGATTATCCCGCATTCCCAACCCTGCATGTTCGAGCTGCGCTGGGGTGTGGCTCTGCCTAATCTACATTATATGAAAAAATAGGAGCGACAACTACATACTCTTCCACCAGCATCTTTTCTGCCCGCAAATACGCCTCTTCGTTGTCATTCTCATAGCCTTCCAATACTGCCTGATAATACTTTGCAGGCGGCTCCCAGCGAAAGTAATCGCCATAATAGTCTGCAACAGCCAATAACAAGAAATCAGCCGGGCTGTTCAAATCTAGATAGTTGCAACAAACATAAACAGCTGGTGGATTTGTGCCTGTTATATTATCTAGGAATGTTTCATATTCCTGGATGGCAAGCTCAACGTCCACTCCAAGATACTCCCTCCAGTTCGCAGCTACCAGATCTGCTAATCCTGAATCATCTTCAGATGCATATAAGACAATAGATATTTCATTGGCATCATATCCTTCCGGCAAGTCGTGTTTGAACCATTCATCATAAAGGTCTGCTCCTCCGATCTTGGTGGTGTAGAATTCCTCGGGATTGAGCCAGTAGTTTGGCTGCTGTTCACGGAAATTGCATTCATCACAAGTCCAGTTTTGAGTGATATATTCACGGTCTATAGATCGAGCGAAAGCTTCACGCAACCGGATATCATCAAATGGTTCCTTCTCGGTGTTGAAGACTGCATAACAAACACCCGGGAAATCCGATTCGATTTTGGGCAAACTTGCGTATACCTCGTCCAGATCTGGAAGGACAATTTCAACTTCCTCTTCCACCATTTTCTCTTCTGGTTCTGCCTCTTCATCTTCCAATTCTGGCATCGGCTCATTGGATTTTGGCGGCATATCTCCATTATCGCCCATAGCCGCGAGTGGTCCTTGGTTGTTAATGACGCATCGGCTGACAAGACAGATAATGCATAATAAAATGAGGATCACAACAAGATTCAAAGGTGTAACCAGATTCCAGAAGTTATTGGGGATGCCTCGTAAAAAAGGTGGCCGGCGGAAAGCCCTTCGCAGCCAAGGTTTGATCGGTCTATTGGCAGGTGGTTTTTTTCCGGCAGTTTGATTGACTTTGTGTGCTACTTTTTGTTCCGGCATTTTTTTGTGTAGTTCAGTTTTTTTTCCAGAGCCACTTTCAATAGCAGTTGGATCGCTTGGTTGACTGGTTTGCCCCTTTTTTATAGGAATTGGTATTGGTATGGGGATGATCTTGCTTTTTGGTTCTATCCTCAAAGGATGCTGATCTTTAATGTTTTCATCGGATAAGGTAGATTCATCTGGCAATATCAAGTTGTTTTCCTCGTTGACAAGAACATATTTCTCGTGTGGCAATTCAAGATCCTGGATTAATTTATGAATCAGGTCCTTGACTGGCAAATTATCACGCAGCATGACCCAGATACGCCGTTTGTGGATTTTATCGAATAGATCAATTTGCAGAGAAGCCATTGATTTCCTCCTTTTTTGTTCTAATTGATTAAATTGAAATATGGATTTTGGTTTAAGCCAGCAATCAAAATCTTCTAAATAGAATTGATTACCCCTTTGCGCCAAAGCTCTACTTATATTTAGTGTATCATATTTGCATACTTCCCCGATGCAACGCTGGTGTTGCAGGATAAGCCTTCTATGCGCAGGGCAGTCAGGGTAGGCACGGTAGATGTATTATGCGCTGTTTTTAGGTTGGTTACCCCAAAAACCAAGGCAGGCTCATTCTTATTCTCTGTAGGGGGACAAATGTCAGTGGTTTCCTGGTGCGAATACTTCCTGCCTTTGCAGGTTTAAAGCTCCTGACAACTTGCGGCAGCCTTGCCAGTCCGGTGCGCCATGTTTTCTTAAAATTCGCTGCATGTCATCGCGAGCGCAGCGCAGCGAACTCAGATTTCACAAGCAAGTATTCCTTTGAATCCCACTTTTTAAATCAATGCTGCTAAAAATCACTCTGATTTGTTGTTTTATATAAGAGATTCTGCTCCGAGCTTCGTGGCTTGTTTCTTCTCCTTAGCGCTGCGCCATCGCTTGTGGATCAGATGCGCCAGCAGCGTGCCGGGCATAAGGCTGCCGGCAGTCATCAGGCAGCGGTTGATAAAACCAGGGATCACCACAGCCTTCCCTTTTAAAGCCATATCCAGCGTGTAGTTGACAACTGCCCCGATATTCTCGGTTGTAATGGCGCCCATCGCACCCTGGGCTTTGATCGACCGAATAGTCGTGGGTTTGGTCGGCAGACCGGCAGGGCATAATACGGTTACGGTGGCGTTTTGATCGCGCAGTTCCTCCCTGAGCGCAAGTGAAAAATTCAGCAGAAAGCTTTTTGAAGCGGCGTAGGTGGCTTTGATCGGCATCGGGTAGAAAGCTGCCAGGCTGGCAACGTTGATCACGCGGAAAGGGATCAATGAAGACGCGCGCGAGAGAAGGTAATGGGTGATTTCCAAAGTAGATTCGATGTTCAGGCGCAGGATGGTTCTGAGAGAAGGCCGGCTGATTTCAAGAAATTCCCCTTCAAAATCCAGCCCGGCGACATTGATCAGTCCGCGGAAGGCGAGACCTAAAGAATCCACGTAACTTAGGAGGTTTTCACGCGATGGGAGATCGGTTAGATCAGCCGGGAGGTAATCAACATCGATCAAATATGACCGGCGCAAACCCTCGCTCAGCGTCTCAAGGCCAGCTTGGTCCAGGTCCGTCAGAAACAGGTCCCAGCCCCGCCTGGCGCATTCCACAGCGAAAGCTTTGCCTAAGCCGCCCGTCGCTCCTGAAATGAAATATCTGTTTGACATACACGCCTCATTCGTTGGTTGATGCCGTGAATATACCAAAATAATGGAAATAAGTCAAACAGAGGTTTGAAACAAATGTATAAAACACTTGACAAAATTTGGCAAGGCATTTACCATCATGCCATGCGCGAATTGAAAATCTCAAATTTGCTTAACGGCAAAACCGTGCTGGTGACCGGGGCGACATCGGGTATTGGTCTGTCGGTGGCAAAAAAGGCAGCCGCGCTGGGGGCGTATGTGATCGGCGTGGGCCGATCGAAGAACAAGATCGACATTGCGCTGAAAGAGTTTCAGGACATCAATCCCAAGCCAAAAGTAACCTACCTATTGGCGGATCTTTCCAGTTTGCGGGCAGTGCGCGGGCTTGCCGCTGAAGTCAAAGATCAGCTGAAAGAATGGAACATGAAGAAACTGGACCGCTTGGTATTGAATGCGGCGACCGTCCCTTTCTGGCAGGAGCTTACACCCGATGGGTATGACAAACAATGGGTAGTGAATTACTTTTCCGGCTTTCTGCTGGTTCATGAGTTGGCTGACGTTCTGCGCAATGCGGGATGCGCCAGGATCATCAGCGTGAGCTCAGGTTCTCATTACCGCACCCGGCTGCGCTGGGATGACCTGCAATTGTTCCGCAAATACAATCCGCTGCTGGTGTACAAGCAAACCAAACTGGCGCAGGTGGTCTTTACGGCGGAATTTAACCGCCGGCAGGCAGGGCGCGGGGATATGCGCGCTTTCGCGGCTGACCCCGGTTTGGTCAAGACGGACATCGGGATGAAAGGTAAGTCGCGCTTGATGGATTTCTTCTGGAAATTGCGCCGCAAGGGCGGCATTGCGCCGGAATCGGCTGCGGAGGGGATCATATTCCTTATGAGCGAAAGCGGCATCCAGCAATCGGAAAACATCTACTGGAAGCACGGCAAACCCGTCGCGCCGAATCCCTTCGCGCTGGAAGAAAGCTGCGGCAAACGCTTATGGGAGATCTCCGAAAAATTGTGCGGGGTGAAGGCATGACTGAAGATTTTTCCAAAATCAATGAAACACAGCGGCTGATCATTGAAGCCGTGGTTGCCTGCATTGAAAAATACGGGATCGAGAATGTCACCATCAGGCGCATTGCCGAAGAGGCTCAGGTCAACATCGCATCGATCAATTACTACTTCCGCTCGAAAGCCAACTTGATGGACGCCACGCTCAGATTAACGATCGGTCACATGCTGGAAGATGCACTGGCCGTGATTGATAATCAGGATATTTCCCTCCAAGAGCGGCTTGAGGAAGTGCTGTTCTACATCGTTGAAGGCGCGACGCGTTTCCCCCAAATATCCACCGCGCACCTCTACGATGCCGTCGTCAGCAAGAATTACGACTCGCCAGGCGCAGTCGGAGTGCGCGCAATGTTTGAAGGCATGCTTGCAAAGGTGATCGAGGAACTGCCGCAAAAACCTGAAGAGCAGATCCGCTTTGCCCTGGCGCAGACACTGCAGGCTTGTTTTTTCCTGATGCTGGCTCCCGGTTTGTTGAAGCTGCCCGCGCAATATCGCCCCGGCAATGCGCGCTGCCATCGCGATTTTGCCCGCCAGTCGACAAGAATGTTCTTCGCGGCGCTGGAGTGAATGCTGCGTTCATAAGGTTTGGCGCTCAGATAGTTCTCCCGTTCGATGCACATGGATTCGTTCACCATCACCCGGATCAACTCGGGTAACCCATCCAAACCTAGTTCTCTCGGCTGTTCCAAATATTCTTTTGGTAATGTACAATCATTCTTGTAGATCATGGTTCTCATCCTTTCTTGGGTTTAATCAACACACTGAAAGGATACCGTGATCTATATTTATTTGAAATTACAAGAAGAATGCTACACTAACCTAATTGATATAATGCCTACAAAAAATAATATGGTTTTTTAAATTTGATTAAAGGATCGAATTATAATATGTATTATATTTTGTTAGGATAAACATTTATGGGAGATGATGAAATTGTACTAGCCGGATTAAACCTTACATATGATTTTATTAAGCACATAACTACACTCGATACTGGACTGATCGTAATTTTAGCTACCTTTCTCGAAAAAATTTTTAACAATCTGAGGTGTAAATTCTGTGCAATATTATGCATTGTTTCACTCTGTATTTCCTTGGTTGGCAGCTTATTATTTTTACACACTTTATCTAAATGGATGATGTATAGCACAATAAGTGAATGGCCGAAATCGGGATTATCATGGAAAATTTCACTGAGCATATATGGTTTTTTTGGTGCTTTTTTATTTTTTACGATATTTACCCTTATAAACCTATTATCGGGCGAGAAACGTAAGGACACAAGTAGAATCTAATAGGTAAAGGAGGTATTAATCATAGCCACGAAAAAATATTTCGTAATATTTCTATTTATTATATGTTTACTACTTCTCACCATTGGGTGCACTGATACTGATTATAGACAGCCAATTCAACTCAAACCTGAAGCAAATAACACAACACCTACCACAACTAGTAATGCACATAAGCCAAATGTGATAACCAATCAGGATAATTTAAAAAGCCAAGAAAATAATTGTTCAGAGGTTCTTCCAGAATGTATCTTTGAAGAAAAAAAATTTCCTTGTCAATATTTAACGAGGGAAAATGAATTTGCAAAAGATATCGCCAATGCTGCTTATAGTAATAGAACTGAGCTAGCTGGTAGAATCATGGAGCTTTATCGAGATAAAGATGGGGGAATCCGTGTTCTTATGGCAAATCAAAGAATCATAATTCCTGACCCTGACCAAGAACAGGACTTAGATTATTATAAGTGTTATTTTCAACAATTATTATATCCTGCAATAATGCAATGCCCAGATTCTGATTCTCTGACTACCCCGTGCTGGTATATTTCTAAAGGAGAATCGTATGAAGAATTAACAACCAAATACCCTATAGAAATCGAAGTTGAATGTATTAAAGCTGCGAACAAGACAGAGTGGTCAAAAGAAGCAAATAATCTTGTTCCTAAAACCATTGAATCTGGAACAGTAATTGTATTGCCTGTTTGTAAATAACAAGCTAAATATTTATTTCAAAACATCGAAGTCGGATAACTACTGCTAGTGTAGCATTCCTTCGATAATTTCATAAAAGCATAATTCACTATTTCTTTTTTTTACGGCGTGCAGGGATCGCCCGGCACGGCGTTGGGCGGGCAGGGCACCTGGCACACCAGTGCTTTGTTCTGATTCCATACCGTGCAGCCAGTTTGGACCGGCTGCTGCTCTTCCTCTTCCTCCTCAGCGGGGGCTGTGGAGGCGATGATCTCCACTTGGTTCAGGTCGCCCACCAGGTCCACCCCGCCCACCCACACCCAGCAGAGCTGGTCAAGCCCCTGCGGCGCCACCTGGTACCAGGTCAGGTTGATGTTCCTGCCGACCACCTCGGCGCTATCGTTCGGCTGGAAGGAGATGATGGCGTTTGAGCTGCTGGCAGGCAGCAGGCGGCAGTCGAGCGGCTGCTTGAAGACCACCCGCGGCGCTTTGGGCGCCGGCAATCCGATCTTGTCTTCATAAGCGCCCAGGTCGCAGGCGAAGCCGCCCGGACGCGGCTGGCCGCGCTGGTCTTCCGTCAGGGTTGATCCGCCGAGCGTGATGCAATCCGCAGCCGCGTCGATGGCCGGGCTGCCAGCTTTCAGCGCGTGCGTTTCGGTTGGGCCGCCGTTATTGGCTAAGGCATCCAGCAGGGCGTCATCCGTCAGCGTGAAGCCCGCGCAGCTGCCGTCGCTGTCCATGTTCTCGCCCAGGCTGGAAAAGCCGCCGGTGGAATCCTGGCAGTCGCTGCCGGGCGTGTTCTTCTGCAGGATGGAATTTTTAATCTTGAACGTGCCGCTGCCGATGGCGATGCCGCCGCCGGCGGGCGCGCTGTTGAAGGCAATGCTGACATGGCTGGCTTGCACAATGCCGGCCGGCGTGGTTTCGTCCGCGGGGGGCGCCAGAAAGATGGCACCGCCCGCCTCATTGACCGTGTTGGCAGAGAAGGTGTTGTTGATGAGCGCAGCCTCCCCGCCGCCTGAAGCCAGCCCGCCGCCCAACGTGGCATGATTGTTGGCAAAGGTACTTTCCTGTACGCTGAGCGACTGCCTGTTCCAGATGCCGCCGCCGGATTCGGAAGCTTCGTTCGCGGAGAGCGTGCTGCGGGTGACCGACATCACCCCGTCGTTGGATATGCCGCCGCCCATGGGCGCGCTGTTAGCGGTGATCACGCAGTTCGTGATTTTCAGCGGCGAAGAACCCGGCAGGGCGCCCATGTTGAGCAATGCGCCGCCGCTTTCTGTGCTTGAGTTACCATCAAAGGTGCTGTCGCTGACCAGCGCCTCGCCGCCGATGGAGGCGAAGCCCGCGCCGCGCGCGGAAATGTTGTTGGTGAAGTCAGACGAACGGATCTCGGCCATGCCATAGCTGCTGATGCCCCCGCCATCCAAGCCGCTCTGGTTCTGGTCAAAGCTGCAGCCGTTGACCTGCAGCTCGCCGCTGCTGTGGATGCCGCCGCCCAGCGAAAGGGATTGGTTGTCCGTGAAATCGCTCTCCCCGCAGCTCATCACGCCCTGGTTATAAGCCCCGCCGCCGGATTCCTCGGCGATGTTGCCCTGCACCCGGCTGCCGGTGAGGATGAGGGTGCTGTCTGTGCGGATAACGTACCGGGAATCCTCCGCCAGCCCGTTGTGGATGCCGGCGCCGTTTACCGCGCGGTTGTTTTGGATCGTGCAGCCGTTGATGCTCATCCTTTCACCGGAGAAATGGATGCCGCCGCCGTCCCATTTGGTGGAATTGCCTTCAAAGGTGGATTTTGAAATGGTTACCGTTTCCGTATAGCGGCTCTGGAATGCCAGCCCCCCGCCGTACTCATTGGCGTAGTTGTTGATGAAGTGCGCATCCGAGATCGTGAGCGGAGTGCCCCGGATGGAAAGGCCTCCGCCGCTCCAGATCGCGCTATTCTCCTGGAAGGTGGTGCCGTGGATGGCGGCTGGAGGGCTGCTCGAGCTGCCTTCCTTATAGATTCCCCCGCCATGCCTGGCGGAGTGGTTGGAATTGACGCGGCTGTTATGCAGGACCAGCTCGACTTCAGAGCCCAGGCTCATGCCGCCGCCCTGGGTGGTGGCGGTGTTGTTGAGGATCGCGCTGTCGGTGATCGAAAGCAGGCCAGAATGATAAACGCTGATGCCGCCGCCGTGCGGCGCGATGTTATCCTGTATGGTTGAGGCGTTGAGGTACGTATCGGCGCTTCGGAAGGTGAAGATCGCCCCGCCGTAAAAGGTGGCTTGGTTGTTCTGCAAAAGGCAGTCGTTCACTTCCAGCGTGCTGCCGTCGTTGTAAATGGCGCCGCCGGAGCCCGGAAAAGCGCTCGCCCCGCCCGGGTAGCTGCCGTCCGCGAAACCATTCGCGAGGGTCAGATCGTTGATGGTCAGGCTGCCCGTCTCGATGAGGTAGAAAATGCGGAAGTGTGGCGCGCCGCTATCGCGCAGGATGGTGGCGTTGTGCCCGTTGATGGTGATGGGCGTGGCGATCTGCGGCAGGCCGTTATCGCCGTAATCAAAGGTGGAGCTTTCAAAGGTTGAGGTGGCGCTGTTGTCTATTTCCGTCAGCGTGTAAATGCAGCCTTCCGCCAGGTCCAGCGTGCTGGGGGTGGAATTGTGATTGGCTTCATTGAGTGCGTCGATCAGGTCGGGCACGCTGCAACCCACGCTTGTGTCGGTAAGGTCGCAGGCCAGCGCGACGGCCATCAGCAGCAGGCAGGCTGCCGTTGTCAATCGCAAGGAATTTCTTTTGAGCATGATATTCCTCCTTGTAGAATATCCGATCCGAAAACTTTTTCATGGGGGATGGGAATGGAAGCGGGATGAGATTTCCCTTACATCTATTATACGAAGCTGTGCAAGCGGTACAAAGACCATGCCTTGGTTAGCGGTCAGCGGGAGGGGTGAAAAGAAATAGTAATGGCTAAAAATGCTCTGAGGAAAAATTGATGGGTAAAAGGAAAACGCCTTTTATTAAATAGACTGGATATTTTTCCTTTATCGAGTGAAACAGTTCATCAGAGATCTAATCACAATATGGGGCGGATTTAATAAAATGAATATCAATTTGCTGTTCACCTAAATTCGCCTCAAAGGTAAGGGGCATATCTTGTTCAGGTATGAAGATTGAAATGTTATGATCAATGACGACCAAATCATACTGACCTTCTGCATCTTTTATGACATCGAAAGAAGTAAATTTTCCCGCTGCTACGACGTGATCGTTGATGGTCAGATCCTCATCACAATCATTGTGAACATCAAGGATGCCGCCATTGCAGTTGTCGCCGCTGATGACCAGACAGTCAATTCGTGGTTCGAATGTCACATCCCTGATAATGGTCTTGCCGTTGCAGCCGCCCATTCCAAAAGACTGGCGGCAGCCGGGAGCCGGACTTTCCGTCTCAGGCGAAATGCATGCTGCTGGTTGCACCAGCAGCCAGATGGAGATGAGGAAAATGAGTGAATTCCTTTTTTTCATAGGATCAATCGAGTTTTTCAACACGCAAAGAGGCCAGGAAATTATCGATCCATTCCAGCTTTGGAGAGTAATCATTTTCTGATGCATTCAGCATATCAGTTATTCCTTTGAAGTATTCATCGACAATTTTCTGGTCTCCGCTGTAGACTTCCAATGGGACTTCACCAACATCCGGCAGCTGGGAATGGAGCAGCCTTACACGCATTTTAATATAGGAATCGCCGTCATTCGTAAAGCCCTGAAAGACATACACCAAGTGCTCATTATCTATGGGAGAAAAATCCTGGATTCCGTGCACTGTGATAAAACGGACTCCTGACCCGTTGGAGAAATTTACTTGTTTTAGATTGGCGCCAAATTGCTGATGGTCACATGTTTGATAGAAAGCATCTAGCGGCAGTTCTGGAATGCATTCGGAATGACTATCCGGATTGCTGATCAGGGCGTTTAACTGGTGGAAGGATTCGGCCGCAAAATCCGTTGCATCCTTATATGCATTCACATCTGTGATATATACATGTGCTTGTTCCATGGATAGGTCAAAGTGTATGATATCTGGATGAGCGACTACGCAGGGTTCACCTTCCTCTTCAGCAATTATCGTTTCGGAAAGCGGTTGAACATCCAATATCAGCTGCGGATCATAAAAGAGACAGAAGCCATCCTGCTCGAAGCACGTTTGCTGGGATTCATCCACGCGATTACTTAAAGCTGCCTTTGAATCCATGTTTTCAGCTTCTTCCTTGTTATTTTCAATATTTGCGGGATCTGTATAGATTGGCGGACTGCAGCCTGCCGCAGCTGTCATCAGCAGTACCGATAGAAAAAGAAATGCAGCCCAACGAATGCTTTTTCGTCCCATTTTCATCTCTTTATTACTGCAATAGTACTTCCATTGATCGCAAATGCCAAAAAAAGCGGGCAAATTGCTAGCCAATTTTCCACTTGGGAAATCTTTTTGTTGCAGGCTTCCAGCTACCAACTGCGGGAAGATGCCCGGTCTGGCGCAGCATTCACGTTTTCGCAGGGGCAAATTATGGGATTAGACAGATTCAGGTATTATTTCCTCACAGTAATCCAAAACCGTCCCTTGCGAATTGCCTATCCGTTTTTCGCGCTTGTTTCCTCGCTCTTTGCCCAGGTGTCCCTGAGCTCCACCGTCCGGTTGAAGACCAGCCTGCCGGGTGTTGAACGGATATCTACGCAGAAATATCCCAACCTTTCGAACTGGAATCTGTCGCCCGGCTGCGCGCCCTGCAGGCTGGGTTCCACGAAGCATTGGGTCAAGATCTGGCGCGAGTCCGGGTTCAGGTCGGCGATGAAATCACCGCTGGCTTCGGGGTCGGGGTTGAGGAACAGCCGGTCGTACAGGCGCACCTCAGCCGGCACCCCATGCGCGGCGGAGACCCAGTGGATGGTACCCTTGACCTTGCGGCCGTCCGGCGCGCTGCCGCCGCGCGTGGCGGGGTCATAGCTGCAGCGCAGTTCTGTCACGTTGCCCCCAGCGTCTTTGATCACACCCGTGCAGGTGATGAGGTAGGCGTTGCGCAGACGCACTTCGCGCCCGGGGGACAGGCGGTGGTACTTGGGGGGCGGTTCTTCGCGGAAGTCGTCCCTTTCAATGTAGATCACTTTCGAAAACAGCACCTTGCGGCTGCCTGAGGAGGGATCAGCGGGATTGTTATCGAGCTCGAACTCCTCGCTCTGGTCATCCGGATAATTTTCGATCACGACCTTGAGCGGGTCCAGCACGGCCAGCTTGCGTGGGGAGTGCTGGTTCAGATCGTCCCTGACGCAGGCTTCCAGAATGGCGACATCCACCATCACGCCCGCGCTGGCGCTGATGGTCTTGGAAACCCCCGTACGGTCAATGAAGTCATGCAGGGCAGCGGGTGTATACCCGCGCCGGCGCATGCCCCGGATGGTCGGCATGCGCGGGTCATCCCAGCCCTCCACGTAACCCTCTTCGACCAGGCGGCGCAATTTGCGCTTGCTCATGACGGTATAGTTCAGATTCAGGCGCGCGAACTCGATCTGGCGCGGCGGGTTCTCAATTTCCAACTCGCTCAGGAACCATTCATACAGCGGGCGGTGGTCTTCATATTCGATCGAACACAGCGAATGGGTCACGCCGTGCATGGCGTCGTTCTGTCCGTGCGCCCAATCGTACATGGGATAGATGCACCATTTCCTGCCGGTGCGGTGGTGCGGGGGTTCGTGGATGATGCGGTACATGATGGGATCGCGCATGTTCATGTTGCCGTGCGCCATGTCGATCTTGGCGCGCAGGACGTGCGACCCATCCGGGAATTCGCCATTTCTCATGTGCTCCAATAGGTCGAGGTTTTCCTCCACCGAACGGTTGCGCCAGGGGCTCTCAACGCCCGGCTCGTTCCACGAGCCGCGCTTCTTTTTGACTTCCTCCGGGCTCTGGTCATCCACGTAGGCTTTGCCTTTTTTAACCAGCTTGACGGCCCATTCATACAGCAGATCGAAAAAATCGGAGGCGAACAAGACCTTTTCCCACTGGATGCCCAGCCAGCGTGCATCCTCCTGGATCGCTTCCACGAATTCCGTTTCTTCTTTTTCAGGATTGGTGTCATCGAAGCGCAGGTCCAGCACCCCGCCGAAATCTTTGGCGGTGTTGTAGTCGATCAAAAACGCCTTGACATGACCGATGTGCAGATAGCCGTTCGGTTCGGGCGGCAAGCGGGTTTTTATGGATGTGAAACGCCCGTTGCGCAGGTCTTCCGCTACGGCTGCGTGAATGAAATTGGTTGGTTGGGATGTATCTTCGGTCATGAAAAATCCTTTTTCGAAAAATTTGGCAGGCAATTGCCTGTTATTATAAACCAGGTAACCCAAGCAGCGCGCCGGCAGCTCCTTCCGGAGTTAAAATCCGGCTTTTATTTTACTTTCTGAAAAAGATATCCAGTTCCCATTTCGAAATAATCCCACTTCTTCCATTCAAAACTCGCCCTGAAGACCTTTTTTAAGCCTCTTTTCTAAGTTGAATTCCCTTGTTATGATATATGTTGTAGCAGACATTCATCATCGCGATTGATCTATCCAGAATGTTACAGAATGACAAATGGAAAGGAAGATAGAAAATGCCATTCGAAGAGAATAAACGTTTGGATCCCTCTCAGGTCCAGGACCGCCGCGGGCGGAGCGTGGGCAGGACGGTTGCCATCGGCGGCGGCGGGCTTGGCTTGATCGTCTTGTTGGTTTCCCTGCTGTTCGGAGTGGATCTCAGTGATCTGACCAATCTGAACGAGGTTGCCCCTTCGTCCTATGAGACATATCCCGAGGAAGTGAGTGATCTGCAAGCGGAGTGCCAGACGGGTGCGGATGCGAATGAGCGCGCGGACTGCCGAATTGTGGGGTTTGTAAACAGCATCCAGGCTTTCTGGGAGGAGGAATTCGCGAGCAATGGCTGGGACGCCTATCTCCCAGCCGATACGGTGCTGTATTCCGAAGCCGTGCAGGCTGCCTGCGGGTATGCATCCGGCGCGTCAGGCCCGTTCTACTGCCCTGAAGACCAAATGGTGTATCTTGATCTCTCATTCTTCGAAATGCTGCAATCGCGCTTTGGCGCACGGGGCGGACCGTTCGCGGAGGCATATGTCCTATCGCACGAGTACGGCCATCATGTGCAAAATCTGCTGGGGATCTTGGATACGGCAAGCATGAGAAGTTCAGGTCCTGAGAGCACGGCTGTTTTCACGGAACTTCAAGCGGATTGCCTGGCTGGAATCTGGGTCCATCACGCCACCGAAACCGGCTACCTGGAACCATTGACGAGGGATGACGTCATCCAGGCTCTAGATGCCGCGGCATCCGTGGGAGATGACCGCATCCAAAGCCAAACGCAAGGGTATGTTGTCCCTGAAGCCTGGACGCACGGCTCATCCGAACAGCGCCTGGCGGCGTTGAAGGACGGCATGGATTCCGGTGATGTAGAAACCTGCAACACGCCCGGCTGGACGGAATAACTCGCTGCCTTCGGCTGGCGGGGCGGGATAGGGTTGCTCTGTACAGGCCCCGAAAAATTTCAAACCCTTAACGTGCCGCGGAAGCCCCTGACGCTGTAGTAGGAAGGCGCGCTGTTGTGGTACACAAACACACGCCCATAGCGCCGGTCGGCGAACAGGGCGCCGCCCAGTTTTCTGACCTCAGCGGGTGTCTTCAGCCAGCTGGAGGTTTTGCTATCGAATTCTCCCAGCGTTTGCAGCTGCCGGTATTGTTCTTCATTTAAAAGCTCGATGCCCATGGCAGCTGCCATATCCAGTGCGTTATTCTCTGGTTTGGCGGTTTTGCGCGCTTCCTGCGCTGCGCGGTCGTAGCAGGTGTTTCGGCGCCCGGCCGGGCTTTCCGCGGAGCAGTCATAGAAAAGATATTCGCCCGTCTTGGCATCGCGGCCGACCACATCCGGCTCGCCGCCGCTGCTTTCCATTTGGCTGAGCGACCACAGCTTTTCAGCCTGCGCTTCCAGCCTGGCCTGCACGTCAGCCCAATTCATACCCGCATGGCGCTGCATGTTCTTCTCGAAACGGGTTTTCAGAACACGCAGCAACTGCGCGCGTTGTTCTGGCGGCAGTTCTTTTTGTGTGCTGTTCTTGTTGTTCATGCATTTATATTAACTATTTTAGGGGAGCAACCATGTTAGAGTGGTATTAATCATAAGCTTGCTTGAAGATATTTCGTTTACTAAGAAAACTCTCTTTTGTTGCAAGGGAATTGATACTTCCCTAATTTAAAAAAGTTGCTTGCCTGGCAAGCATATATCACTAATAGCAATGAATACTTGAATGAAAAAAAATTGGACAAAAATTTGGATCTTTCAGAAGCCTGCGGGTGTTATCGGTTTTGGTCGTTTAGAAACCTGTTTACATCTTCCAGCCTCGGATAAGCAGGAATTGTGCCTGGTTTGGTCACAGACAAACTGGCTACATCGCATGCCCAATTGGCAGCTTGGCGGATTGATTTTCCATTGACAATACCGACCGCCAAGGCTGAACAAAATACGTCACCAGCGCCTGAGGTATCCGCTGCATTTACCTTAAGTGCCCGTTTCTTCCAGATTCCTTCGTCATCCACACCGACAAAACCTTCTTCACCCAATGTAATGATCACAACTGGGATGTTAAAGTGTGATTTTAAGGATTTTGCTAGTTCTTCCGCGTCAAAGTTTTCATCTGGCATGTTGCCGAGCAGGACCTGCGCTTCGGTTTCGTTGGGAATCAGGATGCTCGCACAGGATAGATCCGCAACTGGCTTTTCGGGCGCTGGGCCTGGATTGACTATAGAGATCATGCCGAGGGATTTGGCAATCTGCGCTGCATGGAGCGCAACATCCACAGGAATTTCAAATTGGGTCAGCATTACCTTGGCAGTTGATAGATCTCTTAATGCTTTTTCAATATGATCCTTTGAGAGCTCTTGGTTGGCGCCCATAGAAGTTACCATGGCTGGGATACCCTGCTCGTCCAAGATGATGAAACCTACCCCGCTGGAAACGGTTTGGTGACGCAAGAGCCAGGTTGTGTCCACGCCCGCTTCCTGCAGCCACTGCTGGCCGGTGTCGCCAATCCGGTCCCGGCCGAAACAACCCACGAAGGACGTTTTTCCTCCCAGCAGAGCCGCGGCAATGGCCTGGTTGGACCCTTTTCCGCCGTCTTTCGGTTCATGAAAGTCCCAGCCGATGACAGTCTCGCCCGCCTTAGGAATTCTCTTCACACGCACGAAAATACCCGGGGCATGGCTGCCTATGATCACGATGTCGATATCTGTCGCCATGTCACTCTCCCAATGCCGGCAGAACGGTTTCTCGATCGGCTACCACCAGGACATTTGCATGATCCTGCGCAAGCGTCACCGGGAATTCAACGGTGGGTTCTCCAAAGAGAAAATAGCGTATGATCGTCCTTTTCCATGCGCCTGTGTCAGAAAGGAATCTCAGGCGTTTTGCAGACAGCAGATCCTTCATCCCCATGGTA
>ENA-ORXD01001358-ORXD01001358.1-sediment-metagenome-genome-assembly--contig:-NODE-1358-length-20752-cov-4.323289_pt1 | contig 20752 bp, 19 predicted proteins | sample MGYA00237862_ERZ511471 | MGnify/ENA metagenome assembly ERZ511471
TTGGACGCAAGTCCCCTGAAACCGTCCAGGAGCCGCTTCATGGCCCCCATCCGCTCCATACTGCTGCTCAGGACCAGGATGAGGGAAACGATGACGGCCAGCGAGAGGGTCTTGGGATCGGTCACCGACCGGACCACCGATTCCGCCGCGGGCCGAAGGCCGGTATCGAAGAGGACGGCAAGAAGGACGGCCCCGAGGAGAAAGGACGAGCCCAGGGAAAGGCGCTTTCTCATGGCCAGGAGAACGGCGGCGAATGCGGCAAGGACCCGGACGATCGCCGGGATCCCGTCAAAGAGGATGTCCCCCGGCATGTCTCAATCCCCGCTCAGGAATCCCCCGACCCGTCCGAGGACGGAGCCCTCTCCCCTGCTCTTCCCCCCCGAGGAGGGCGCATGTTCGAGGATCCGGTCCGCCATGCGCGAAAAGGGGAGACTCTGGAGCCAGACTTTCCCGGTGCCCTGCAGGGTCGCAAGGAAAAGCCCTTCCCCCCCGAAGAACATGGATTTCAGGCTCCCCGCCCGCTCGATGGCGTAATCGATCCCCGGTGTGAAGGCCACAAGACACCCGGTGTCCACCCTGAGCAGGCCGTTTTTCAACTCCCGCTCCACGATGGTCCCGCAGGCGTGGACAAAGACCATGCCGTCCCCGAGGAGGCGCTGGAGGATGAATCCCTCCCCCCCGAAGAAACCAGTGCCCAGGCGTTTCGTGAAGGCGATGGAGATCTCCGTTCCCAGGGCCGCGCACAGGAAGGCGTCCTTCTGGCAGATCAGTTCCCCTCCGATGGACGCCAGGTTCAGGGGAAGAATCTTTCCGGGATAGGGCGCGGCAAAGGCCACCCGCTTTTTCCCCGTGCCCGAGTTCGTGAAGTGGGTCAGAAAGACCGATTCCCCGGTGAGCGCTCTCTTCCCGGCGCTCATGAGCTTGTCGAAAAGCCCCTCGCCGGGGCGGGACCCGTCGCCCATCCTTGCTTCAAAGGAAATCCCGTCCTCCATGTAGTTCATCGCCCCGGCCTCGGCCACCACCGTCTCCCGGGGGTCGAGTTCCACTTCCACGATCTGCATGTCATGGCCCAGGATCTCGTAGTCGATCTCGTGACATTTCATCCCGTCGTTCCTCCCGTTCATGACCGGTCCCCGCGGGGCCCCGCCGGCCGGCCGGTCCGTTTTTCCGGTCTCCGGCCGGGGGAACATGTATCTCATAGAAACCCCTTTAAATCAAGAACGGCGGCATCGCCACGGGTCCGCGGGCCCCGTCGCGCCCCGCTCCGGGAAATTCGGGCGTCTTTACCGCCCGGTCGCCGCCTTTTCCGCCGTTTTGAAAGGGATCGCTAAAGTTTTTTCGAAAAATGTCGATGGAATAGGTGTGTCCTCCCCATCCCGGGTTTCGCCGGGTCACGCTCCGGCCGGGGACGCCGCCTTTTTCCATTTCTTTATGGGAGTCACGACATGGCCCTTGCCGGCCTTCAGAAGTTGCAGCCTCGTATGGTCCTTGCGGCGGACGTCCAGAACCGCCACGGCCGCCTGATCGCCCAGAAGGGAACGGTCCTGACGGCCAGGCTGATCCGCGTTTTCAAGATCTGGGGCGTCGTGGAAGTGGAAGTGGGGAAAAACAGCGATTCCCGCGAAGAAAGCGGCCCGCCCGTACCCGCCGATCCTCCCGTCACGGAGGAATACGCGGCGGCTGTCGAAAAACGCTTCTGCCACACCGACCGTTCCCATCCCGCCGTCCGGGCCCTCATGGAAATCGCCCTTCGCAGAACCGGAGGCAACGGCCATTCCCCCGGGCCGGAAGGCGCTGCCGGAAAGGCGTATTCCCGGGATCGTTCCCGTTCCACCGGAACGGCGCCGGATTTTTCCAGGTTGGAGGAAAAGCTTTTCAACGCCCGGACCTCCGATCTGAAGCTCCCCACGCTGCCCGAGGTTTTTTTCAAGATCAACGACGCCATCTCGAATCCCCGCAGTTCGGTCCAGTCCCTCGCGGAAATCATCGGCCAGGACACGAGCCTGTCGGTCAGCCTGCTCCGGATCGCGAACAGCCCCTTTTACAACTTTCCCTACACCATCGACACCCTGTCCAGGGCCGTGGACATCATCGGCTTCCACCAGATCAGCACCCTTTCCTACGGAATCCAGATCGTCAGGACATTCCGGGACATCCGCCAGAACATGGTGGACATGAAAACCTTCTGGAAGCACAGCCTGGCCTGCGGCCTCGTCGCCCGGTTCCTGGCGGGACAGAAGGGAATCCAGAACTGCGAAAGGCTCTTCGTGGCGGGACTCCTTCACGACATGGGCAGGCTGATCCTCTACCGGTCCGCGCCGCAGGAATTCGCGCAGGTTCTCGGGGAGGCCCGTGAGAAGAACGCCCTCCTTTTCGAAAAGGAATCGGACATGATGGGAACGAACCATTCCCGGATCGGCGCCAGGCTCACCAGGGAATGGATGTTCCCCGACTCGCTGGTCCATCTCATCGAATCCCACCACGGGCCGAACGGAACGGGGAACCCCCTGGAATCGGCGATCGTCCACATCGCAGACATCCTCGTGAACGTGGCCGGGTTCGGGTCTAGCGGCGAAATCTTCGTTCCGCCCCTGAACACCCGGTCCTGGGAAACGGTGGACCTTTCCGTTCACTCGCTGCCCGTCGTCATCGACCAGGCGGAAAAGCAGCTCGAAGACACCCTCGGCTTTTTCCTGTCATGACGACGCGGTCAACCGGGACGGACCCGGACCGGAACCTGAACGAACGGATTCTTTACCTCGAGGAACTGTACCGGAACACCCTGGACGCCCTCGAAACGGCGTCCACCCTGGGAGATTTCCAGACCAGCATCAACAAACTTCAGGACCCGTCCTCCATCCTGAGGGAAGCCTCGGAACGGATCCGGCGCATCGTCCCTTTCGACGGGCTCGCTTTCTATCTCGTCAACGAAAACACGCAGGATTTCGAGCCGTATTTCACCGAACCGGAGGAAATTCTGCCGCTTGTCCGGAAAACGGTGGACGGGTTCATCGAATCGGGGATTTTCTCGTGGGTCCTGAACCAGAGGCGTTCCGTCGTTCTTCCCTCTCCGGACGGGAAAAGCCGGAGGGTCCTGCACACGCTGGCCACCTGTTCCCGGATCCGGGGAATGTTCATCGGTCTCCTCCCGGAGGAAAAAAGCCAGATTCCCGACATCCACAAATCCCTTCTCTCCATCATTCTCCTCAACTGTTCCAACGCCCTCGAGAGTTTCGAGCTCTACCACAGGATCCAGGAAATCAAGACGGTTCTGGAAAACCGGGAGAGCTACAAGACCCTCTTCGAAGCGGCGCCGGACGGCGTCGAAGTTCTCGACGGCATGGGGCTTGTCCTCGACTGTAACCATTCCCAGGAAAATCTGCTTCTCCGGGACCGTGCATCCATCATCGGGGCCCACACGACGGATCTTCTTTCCGAACCGTACCGGCAGTCCTTCGAGAAGTTCTGCGCGGAACTGAGAAAATCGGGTTACGCGGAGTGCGAGGCGGAGGTCCTGCGGTCCGACAGATCGGTCCGGCAGGTCTGGCGCAAGGGAAAGGCGATCCGGGACGACGCCGGCAATTTCCTGGGGGCCATCATCTACAACCGGGACGTGACCCAGCTGAACCGGATGGAAGCGGACCGGAAGGAAATGGAACTGCGCCTCCAGAGGGCGCAGAAGATGGAGGCACTGGGAACGCTCGCCGGGGGCATTGCCCACGATCTGAACAACATCCTGAGCGGCCTCGTGAGCTATCCCGAACTCATTCTCATGCAGCTTCCCCCGGAGAGCCCGTTCCGCAAACCCCTGCAGACGATCCAGAGGTCGGGGGAGAAAGCCGCCGCCACCGTCCAGGACATGCTGACCATGGCCCGCCGCGCCCGCGTCCCCTCGGAGAACGTCGACGTGAACCAGGTGGTCCGGGATTATCTGCGGTCTCCGGAGCACGAGAAGCTTCTTTCCCTGTACCCGGAAGTCCAGGTCGACGCCACGCTCGAACCGGACCTGAAATATGTCGTCGGAGCCCCGGTGCAGATCTGGAAAATCGTCATGAATCTCGTCACCAATGCCTTCGAGGCCATGCCCCGGGGAGGCGCCCTCTCCATCGTCACGGAAAACAGGACCCTGGGAAGTCCTTGCAGAGGTTATGAATTCATCCCGGAGGGGCGCTACGTGACCCTTTCGGTCATCGACACGGGAACGGGAATGGGCCACGAGGTGCTGGAAAGGATCTTCGAACCCTTCTACACGAGAAAGGCCATGGGACGAAGCGGCTCCGGCCTTGGAATGGCCATCGTATGGGGAGCCCTGAAGGACCACAAGGGGTACATCGACCTGTCGAGCGCGGAGGGAAAGGGGACCCGGTTCAGCCTCTTTTTCCCGGCGTCGACACGCGTCCCGAAAAAGGCCGGGACCGTCCGCGACAGGGCGACACCCACGGGAAACGGCGAACGGCTTCTTGTCGTCGACGACGAGGAACAGCAAAGGGAAATCGCGACGGCCATGCTTTCCAGCCTCGGATATTCCGTGTCCAGCGCCGCCACGGGACTGGAAGCCGCGCGGCACATTCGGTCCCACCGGACGGACCTGGTGGTCCTGGACATGATCCTAGGCGCCGGGATGGACGGTCTCGACACGTACCGGGAAATTCTCCAGGTGTCCCCGGGACAAAAGGCCATCATCGCCAGCGGCTTTTCCGAATCGGATCGCGTCAGGGAATGTCTGAGACTGGGCGCCGGCGCTTACCTCCGAAAACCCTACACCATCGACGCCATCGGCCGCTGTATCCGGAAGGAACTGGAAAAGTAAAATCGGATTTCCCTGTTTTTCGCGTCGTTCCATGCCTTGACACGCTCCCCCGCTCCTTTTATGATGAGACAGCCGCCGCGGGCCGGTTTTTCGGAATTGCCCGGGACACTCACGGAAAAACCGGGACCGGAAAAACCTGGGACACTGTACGGAAAAGCCGGGACACTGTACGGAAACCCATGGAAGGAGGGAAATCGAAGAGCATGGCGAAACTGAGGAAGGAAAGGGGAAGCCGGGGGAGGCTTCACGTGGAATCCCCCTTCATGGGCGAATCGCTCGTCAGCAAGGAGTTTCTCAAGAAGACGGAACCGGGGGAATACTTCCGGATGCACCCCGACATCAACGTCCTCAAGATCGGGGGTCAAAGCATCATCGACCGTGGGAGGGAGGCGATCTTTCCCATTCTGGATGTCCTCATCCGGGCGAAGGAAAAACACAAGATGATTCTCATGACGGGAGGCGGCACGAGAACCCGTCACGTTCTCAGCATCGGCGTGGAACTGGGGATGCCCGCGGGGGTCCTTTCGAAACTGGCGGACAAGGTTTCGTGGCAGAACGCGGAGATGATGTCCGTTCTCCTCTCGAAGCACGGCGGGGTGAAGATCGGCCACGGGGACAACCTGGAGCAGCTCACCATGTTCTGCCGGCTCGGCTACCTTCCCATCACCTACGGCGTTCCCCCCTACGGGTATTTCGAACATCCGCCCCTTCACGGCTCCATCCCGCCCCACCGGACAGACTGCGGGGCCTTCCTCCTGGCGGAGAACATCGGTGCCCGTTCCCTCATCTACCTGAAGGACGAGCGGGGCCTTTACGACCGGGACCCGAAGAAAGTCCCTTCGAGCGAGCGGAAGAAGCTGCGGTTCCTGGAAAGGGTCTCAGTGGGGGAACTTCTCGAAATGGACCTGGACGATCTCATCATCGAAAGGGAGGTGCTCGTTCTCTTCCAGAGGGCCAAGATCCTCCGGGAGATCCAGATCATCGACGCCCTGCGCCACCCGGAACACATCCTGGACGCCCTGGAGGGGAAGGCAAGGGGAACCATCATCTACCGCGACTGACGGCTTCGGAAAAAGTCCATATGCTGCGTTGCCCTTCACCCCTCGTCACTGCGGCGTACCATATGTACGCCTCATTCCTCGGGAATCGGGCACCCCGGCTGCGGATCTTTTTCCTTTGCCGTCCCGGTCATCCCGGGGTCTTTTGAAGATGCGTCATTCCTTTTTTTTCTCCTCCTTCCCCGAATGAAGAACGACGACCTTCGCACCCAGGTGGCCGGCCATTTCGTCCAGTTCCTGCTTCCGCATATGGTGCGCGTAAACCTTCAGATCCACGCCGCTCACCCCGCAGATTCGGAACCGGGGCTTTTTCTCCCCTTTTTCCACCTTCCGTCTTTCTCTGACAAAAATCCTGGCTTCCATGGCTTGCCTCCTCACACGTTTTTTGTTATTATATATATCCTTAAAGGATATATGTCAAGGAGAAATTTATGAGCGGCAAATCAACCCCATCCCGTCGCGGGCGGCATGACCGGTACATCCAGCCGTCCATCCTGCTCGGCCTTTATTCAAAGCCTTCCTACGGCTACGAGATCATTCAGAACATCCAGGCATTCGGCTTCGTCGAGGGGAGCGCCCCGCCGGGGATGATCTACCGGCATCTCCGTCAGATGGAGGAGGAGGGACTGGTGCGTTCGGAGTGGGAAACGAAGGAACAGGGCCCCGCCCGGAGGGTGTACTCCATCAACCCGGAGGGGGAGGAAACCCTCGCCCTCTGGATGGAGCACCTGGACCGGAAGGCCAGGGCCCTGGGAAATTTCGTGAAGGCTTACAAAAGGGTTCGGGAAAAGAAGGAAAAGAATCCCTAGAACCGGCTGCCGTTACGGGGAGAGGGGCTTTTTGTTCCTCCTCCCTCCCTGCGATACCCAGGAACCGTCCTCGCCCGGAAGGACGGGAAGGACCGCCCGGTGGCCGAAAAGCCGGGGCCGCAGCCAGCCGTTCGTCCGGACGACGTTTTCCATGACGGGCACCCGCCCGTCCCGGTCCAGGGACACGGTGAGGATGTCCGCCTCGGCCAGGGCGCCGACGGTAATGGAATCGGGAAAGTCGCGAAGCCTTCCGAACTCGATGAACCGGCCGGACCAGCCGGAAGCGGTGAGGCCCACCGCCGCGAGGGCCCCGATGATCCCGTCTTCGGTTCCTCCAAGACCCCGGAGGTATGCGTCTCCCGCCGCCCGGAGGGCGTCCTTCCGTCCCACCACCCGCCGGGTGCACTCATAGCCGAAGGACACGATCCGCTCCAGCCCGGGATGGTCCGCCGGAACGACGGCAAGGCCCGGATCGCTGCCCTCCTGTGCATGCCTCCGCACGTGGCCGGCCGCAAGCTGTGCAACGTCCTCCGCGGTGCACCGGCCGGACGCTTCGACGACGATGCAGGCCGAGCTGTTGTGGGATGTGTACGGAATATCGGGGTGGACGAGAAGCTGCTGGCGGACGACCCCCCAGAGCCTGAAGCCGGGGGGAAGCTCCCCCTCGAACCACCTTGCCAGTTTCCCCGTCCCCGTCTCCGAATCAATGGAATCCGTGTCGTCCACTCCGATGTAAAGCCTCACGAAACGCTCCTTCTATCTCAATTGCAGCCAGCGCAGGGCGGCGGCGGGAAAGGCGACCCAGATCCGCTTCCCCGGAAGCACCCGGAGGTGGTCCGCCCGCTCCGGGGACATCATGGCCTGCAGGGTGATGCCGCCCAGATCGACCTGAACGGTGAGATTCTTTCTCCGCGACCCGGAAAACATCCCGGTAACCGTCGCCGGGAGGATGTTCTCGACCGAACGTTCCTCCCATTCCGCAACGTGCACCTCGATGTCCGTCCCCCGGAGAAGCGCCGCCGTTTCCCTTCCCGGCGGCGGGCCCGCCGCCAGGAGGAAACGCCCCTCTTCCAGCGCTTTTCGCCACCGGCCGTCCCCCAGGGCCTCCCACGGACCGGGAATCACGTTTTCCTCTCCCGACCCGATGATCCTGCCGTCATGGATCTTGTAGATCCTGTCCACGGCCCCGTTCAGCCATTCCAGGTCGTGGCTCGCCACGACCAGGGCCATCCGCAGCGACTTCCGGATATCGACGATGGCCTGGCGCACCCGGTAGGTGCTGTAGGAATCGATGCTGGCCGTGGGCTCGTCGAGGAGAAGGGCCTTTGGTTTCAGAATGAGCCGCGACGCCAGGGCGACCCGCTGGGCCTCCCCTCCGGACAACTGGTGCCATTTTCTGTGGGCGAATTCGGAAAAGGGCAGTCCCACCTGCCCGAGGGCCTCCTCCACCCGCTCGCGGATCCGGTCCTTCTCCCCCCTGACCCTGAGGCCGTAAGCCACGTTCTCGAAAATCGAGGTCTTGAGAAGATAGGGCTCCTGGAGGAGGATGGTGACGTTCCTGGCCGTGGAGGAATCCGTCCCGTGAATGTTTTTCCCGAGGAAGAAGATGGTCCCCTCCCGGGGCGTCTCCAGGAAGGCGAGAAGCTTGAGGAGGGTGCTCTTGCCGCCCCCGTTCGGCCCCACAAGTCCGATCGACTCCCCCTCCCCGATTTCCATGCCGGGAATGAACAGCTCGAAGGTGTCCCCGTAATGAAACCGGAGACCGGAAATCCTGTAGAGAGGTTGTTCTTCCATGACGGATCAGATCTTCAATCGTTCAAAAAACGTTTTTTCGGACGGCAATGCACAGAGATCCCGGGCCGGGGCCCCGATCCCGGCGGACCGGAACGAACCCGTTCGCACGCCGCGGGGAGGCGGGCTGAGGAGCGGCACGGGAACCATTTGCGAAGCCGTCATCATCATTGTTTCCTTCTCAGGGTGACCAGCACTGCGTTCACCAGGAGGGCCAGGGTGAGGAGCACAATCCCCAGGGCAATCCCCATGGCGAATTCCCCCTTTCCCGTTTCCAGCGCCACCGCCGTCGTGATCGTCCGGGTGTGCCACTTGATGTTTCCCCCGATCATCATGGAGATCCCAACTTCCGAAATGGCGCGGCCGTACGCCGTCACGGCCGCGGTGAGAACGGCGAACCGCGCTTCCAGAAGGGTCTGCAGGGCGATCTGCCGGGCGTTGGCACCGAGGGTGATGAGGGTGAGGCGCAGCCTCCGGTCGAGCCCCTCCACCGCCGTCGCCGTGAGGGAAACCACGATGGGAAGGACAAGGATCGTCTGGGCCAGGGCGATGCCGGGAACGGTGAAAAGAAGCGCCATTTCCCCGAGGGGGCCCCTTCTCGAAATGAAGGCGTACACGACAAGGCCCACCACGACCGTGGGCAGGGCGAGAAGCGTGTCCACGAGGGCCCGGAGTTGTTTCTTTCCGGGAAACTCGAAATAGCCGAGGATAAATCCGCCGGGGATCCCGAGGGCAAGGCTTGCCAGGATGGAAAGGGAGGAAACCTCAAGCGTCGTGGTCACGGCGGAAAAGGTCTCCGGGTCCCCGCTGAAAAGAAGGACGAGGGCCCGGAGAAATCCGCTTCCCAGATAATCCATGGACGGTCGTTATTTCTTCGCGTTCGGGAAAAACAGCTGCTTTCCCATCAGTTTGAAATCGGCGATGGCCTTCTGGATTTTCGCGGAGGCCATCCATTCGGAAAATTTCGTGGCCAGGTCATACTTGGCTTTGTTGCACCGGGCCGGATTGACGGCGATGACGCTGTACTGGTTCTTCAGCGCCGCGTCCCCCTCCACGATAATGGCAAGGGGCGGTTCCCCCTTCCAGTTGGCCTCGTACTTGATGAAGGTCCCCCGGTCGGTGAGGGTGTAAGCGTCCCGTTCCGCGGCGATGTTGATGGTGTTGATCATCCCCTGTCCCGTCTGGATGTACCAGGTTTCCTTGTCGGGAACGGGCAGTCCCGCCGCCTTCCAGAGCTGGAGTTCCATCTTGTGGGTCCCCGAATTGTCCCCCCGGCTGGCGAAGGGGATCTTCCGCGCCGCGAACGTCTTCAGGGCTTCATTCACCGATTTTCCCTTGACGCCCGCGGGATCGCCCTTGGGTCCGACGAAGATGAAATCGTTGAACATGATTTCCCGGCGATCCACGCCGTAGCCGTCGGCGACATACTTCAGTTCCGTCGCCGGGGCGTGGACGAGGAGAACGTCGACGTCACAATTCTTTCCCAGCTCCAGGGCGTTTCCCGTTCCAACGGCCACCCACTTGAGTTCCACCCCCGTGTCCGCCTTGAACATGGGCCCCAGATCGTTCAGGAGTCCCGTGTTGTCGGTGCTCGTCGTCGTCGCCATCATGAGGACCTGGTCCGCCGCCCCGGCGGCACCGGCAAACAGGCCTGTGAAAAGGAAAAGCGACAGTGCAATCGAAAAAAGCGTAATCTTCTTCACGATTCCCTCCATGTTTCTCGATCGTCCGGGTCCCCGACGGGGTCCGGTTGTTCCGCTGACCGCAGGCCCTTCTCCGGGCGCCCGCAACACTCAGTCGTCGTACTTGGCGGCATACGCCGCGTCATTGTACAACCCCTGGTCGAACCGCTCCTTCCCGAAGGACCGGAGGATCTCCTGGCCCTCCCCGGAGGAAACGAAATCGATGAATTTCGCGGCCGTGGCGGCGCCGGGGGAGGCTCCGGGCGGCAGGCAGAGGGTGTGATAGGTATTCACGAGGAACTTGTCCCCCCGGAAAAGGATCGTAAGCGCCGGGACGTTCTTCTTCTCGGCGATCCAGGTGCTGCTGTCCGTCATGAAATACCCCTTCTCGTCGTTCGCCCGTTTCAGGGTTGCCGTCATGAAATCCTTCGTGACGACGTACCAGCCGCCGGCGGGTTCGATTCCCGCCTTCTTCCAGACGGCCATCTCCTTTTTGTGGGTTCCCGAATTGTCGCCCCGGGAAAAGAACCGGGCCTTCTTCGCCGCGATGCGTTTGTACGCGTCGGCGGCCGACGTCGCCGATGCGATCCCCGCCGGGTCGCCGGGCGGCCCGACGATGTAAAACTCATTGGACCCGATGAGAAGCCGTTTCGTCGCCCAGCCCTCCTCGACCGCCTTCTTCTCCGCCGCCGGGGCGTGGACCATGATCATATCCACCTTCTTCCCCTTCAGGAGATCCAGGGACTGCCCGGACCCGGCCTTCACCCAGCACAGGGCGGCGTCGTTTTTCCCGCAGAAGGCCTAACCGAGAACCTTCAGAAGTCCCAGCTCGCCGGGGCTCCCCGTGGCCAGTGAAAAAGCGTGGGAGCCGTTCCCGTAGGTCTCCGTGCATCCGGATCCCCCGAACGCCTGGGAAAAAGCGACGACGATCGACAACGCGACGACGATCCCCGCAAGAAATCCTCTCTTTGCCTTTGCCATAGATCCCTCCTTTTCGATAAAATGCCCCTCCGCCGTCTGAGATCCGCCGCACGACGAATGTTTCGCGATGATTATGCACAATATTGCATATCAATCCTTCCGTCAAGGGTTGACGAACCCGTAGAAAGTCAAAACGGCATTTTTTCCGAACGGCAAAGCAAAAACCGGGCGGGCAAGGCGCCCGAATCCCGAGGAATGAGGCGTACTTCCGGTACGCCAAAGGGTCGAGGGGTGACGGGCGACGCAGCATAGGAACTTTTTCCGAAGCCGTCCGGGGCTCAACAAAAAAGGGGGCCCAGGCCCCCTTTCCGCTTTCCTGCAAAACATCAGATCTCCATGATCTCCGCTTCCTTGGCCGCCAGCACCTGGTCCGCCTTCTTGATGTAGTCGTCGGTGATCTTCTGAACGTCATCCTGGGCCCGGAAGAGTTCGTCCTCCGACAGATCCCCTTCCTTCTTGAGTTCCTTGAGGTCGTTGTTCACGTCCCGCCGGGAATTCCGGATCTTCACCTTGCATTCCTCGGCCATTTTCTTCACCACCTTGACCAGTTCCTTCCGCCGCTCTCCCGTGAGGGGGGGAATGGTGATCCGGATGACCTTGCCGTCGTTGGACGGCATGAGGCCCAGTTCGGATCTCTGGATGGCCTTCTCGATGGCCCCGATGGCCGACACGTCCCACGGCGCGATGACGATCAGCTGGCTCTCCGGAACGGACAGGGAGGCCACCTGGTTGAGGGGGGTCGGGGTGCCGTAATAGTCCGCCCGGATCCCATCGACGAGCGAGACCGAAGCTCTTCCCGTACGCACCTTGCTGAACGATTTTTCGAGGGCCTGGATCTGCTTCTTCATCGTCTCTTTCAGTTCACCGATCAGTTCGTCTTTCATCACAACCCTCCTATGCTCGTTCCCGCCGGTTCGCCGCACACCACCCGGCGGATGTTACCCCGTTCCTCCATCCTGAAAACGACGACCGGGAGCCGGTTGTCCCTGCACAGGGCGACCGCCGTCCCGTCCATGACGCGGAGATTTTTTTCCAGGACTTCCCCGTAGTCGATCCGGTCGAATTTCCGGGCATCGGGAAACGCAGCGGGGTCGCGGTCGAAGACGCCGTCCACCTTCGTCGCCTTCAGAAGGGCGTCCGCCCGTATTTCAACGGCCCGCAAGGCCGCCGCCGTATCGGTCGTGAAGAAGGGGTTTCCCGTTCCCCCCGTGAAAATCACGACCTTTCCTTCCTCGAGACACCTGCGCGCCCTGTCCGGGTTCACCGGCTCGACGATTCCCGGCATGGGAACCGCCGACTGGAGCACGACGTCCAGCCTTTCCTCCCGGAAGAGATCCCGGAGCGCCAGGCCGTTCATGACCGTGGCGAGCATCCCCATGAAATCCCCCGTGACGCGGTCGATCCCCCGCCGGGTCAGCGCCTCCCCGCGAAGGAAATTCCCGCCCCCCACGACGAGGGCCGTCTGAACGCCCAGTTCGAGGACTTCCCGGATCTCCCGCCCGACGGACCGGGCCATCTCCCGGTCGATCCCGGAGGTTTCCCTCCCCAGGAGGGCCTCTCCGCTCAACTTCAGAAGTATTCTGCGATATACGGGATTCTTCATGGGAAACGGGGCCGGTCTTTCCATCCCCGGACGACTGCGGCGGCGGGAAACGGAGTTCCCGCCGCCTTCGTACCGCGGAACGGTGTCTACTTCAGTTCCTCACCGAGCTGGAACCGGGCGAAACGGCGCACCATGATGTTTTCGCCCGTGTTGGCGATCATGTTCTGGACCAGGGTTGCCACCGTGATATTGGTGTCCTTGATGAACTTCTGGTCCATGAGGCACACTTCCTCGTAATATTTTTTCAGCTTTCCCTCGACGATCCGGTCGAAGATCTTCTCCGGCTTCCCCTCGGCCTTCGCCTGGCTCCGGTAGATCTCCTTCTCCCTGTCCAGGACCTCCGCGGGGACGGCTTCGGCGTTCAGGTACGTGGGGTTGGAGGCCGCCACGTGCATGGCGATGTCCTTCGCCATGGTCTGGAACGCCTCGGTCCTCGCCACGAAATCGGTCTCGCAGTTCACTTCGACGAGGACGCCGATCTTTCCCTGCATGTGAATGTAGGAAGCGATGACCCCGTCCTTCGCGGCCTTGGAGGACCGCTTCGTCGCAGCGGAGAGTCCTTTCTTACGAAGGTATTCCACAGCCTTGTCGAAGTTGCCGTCGGACGCCTCCAGGGCCTCCTTGCAGTCCATCATTCCGGCGTTCGTCTTGTCCCTCAGTTGTTTTACCAAAGATGCTGGAATACTCAATTTATTTCCTCCTATTCCTCGGCCGTAGCAGCCGTCTCTGTTTCCGGCAGGTCCGTTTTCGTTTCGACGCTCTCCGGCACATCCCCTTCTTCCGAAGCCGTCAGCTCGACGGCGGTCGTCTTGTCGCTTTCCGCCTGGATCTTCTCTTCGTATTTCCGCTTCCCGTCCATAACGGCGTCGGCGATTTTCGAGGAGAAGAGCTTGATCGCCCGGATCGCGTCGTCATTTCCCGGAATGATGTAATCGATGTCGTCGGGGTCGCAGTTCGTGTCGACCACCGCGGCAATGGGGATCTGGAGTTTTCTCGCCTCCTTGACGGCGATGAGTTCCTTCCTCGGATCGATGACGAAGAGCGCCCCGGGGAGCCGGTCCATGTGCCGGATGCCGCCGAGAACCTTCACGAGCTTGTCCCGTTCCCTCTGGAACCGGAGAATTTCCTTTTTCGGGAAGGCGTGGATGCTGTCCGCGTCCAGGGTGCGCTCCAGCTGGTTCAGTTTGTCGATGCTCTTCTTGATGGTGGTGAAATTGGTCAGCATCCCGCCGAGCCATCGCTGATTCACGTAAGGCATCTCCGCCCGCTCCGCTTCCGCGCGGATGCCCTCCTGGGCCTGCTTTTTCGTTCCCACGAAAAGAATGCTCCCGCCGGACGCGACGAGACCGGAGACAAACTGATAGGCCGTTTCGAACATTTCCACCGTCTGCTGAAGATCGACGATGTAAATGCCGTTCCTGGCGCCGAAGATGTAGGGCTTCATTTTCGGGTTCCATTTGTTGGTCTGGTGACCGAAATGGACGCCCGCCTCGAGAAGGGACTTCATGGTGACCTGGGGCATCAAACACTCCTTGGGTTTTTTTCCTCCACCCCCATCCTCTCTCCCCGGAACTTTCCTCATGGAAAGCAACCCCGGGTCGATCCGGGAGTGTGCGGTTTTATAAAATCTTCAAAAATCCGGTACGTTAGAATTCAATAAATCTGTGGAGAGTTACCATATCGCCCTCCATTAATCAAGGCAAAAAAATGCGACGCATGCGATCACGTCCGGTAATGGGCGTTGATGGACACGTAATCGTGGGTCAGGTCGGACGCGAACACCCGGAAGGCGCCCCTGCCCGTCCCGAGGCGGACAAGGACGGAAATTTCGGGCCGTTCCATGATCTCCCGGAGCACGCCTTCATCCTGGGCCGTTCCCGCGCCCCCGGCGAAAATCGGGACCCCGTCCATGGATACGTGGACATCCGCCGGATCGATGGGAACGCCCACGGACCCCGCCGCCGAGATGATCCTCCCCCAGTTGGCGTCCTTTCCGTAAAAGGCTGCTTTCACGAGGTTCGACCGCGCCACGGCATAGGCGACGGTGCGGGCCTCCTTTTTCGATCGGGCCCCCTCCACCCGGATGTCGAGGACCTTTGTCGCCCCCTCCCCGTCCCGGACGATGGACCGGGCCAGGTCCTCCATGATTTCGAAGAGGGCCCCCCGGAACGCGCCGAAGCCGGCGGAGCCCGCCTTCAGGGGCCGGTTCCCCGCCGTTCCGTTGGCGAGGAAAAGGACCGTGTCGTTCGTGCTCATGCAGCCGTCAACGGAAATGGCGTTGAAGCTCCGCGCCACCGCTTCCCGGAACACCCGTTTCATGGTCTCCCCGTCGACGTCGGCGTCGGTGAGAACGTAGGAAAGGAGGGTGGCCATGTCCGGTTCGATCATCCCCGCGCCCTTGGCCATGCCGAAGAGGGTCACCTCCCTCCCCCCGGCGACGCACTTCCGGAGGCCCATCTTGGGGTAGCGGTCGGTGGTCATGATGGCTTCCTCGGCGTCGGCGAGTCCTTCCGGTTTCAGGCCCGAGACCAGGCTCCCCATGGCGGAGAGGATTCTGCCCATCGGGAGGGGCTGACCGATCACGCCGGTGGACCCCACAAGGACGAGATCCTCCCCGATTCCCAGTTCGGCCGCCGCCGCCCGGGCCATTTCCCGCGCATTCCCGTACCCTTCGTCGCCCGTCGCGGCATTGGCGTTCCCGCTGTTCGTCACAATGGCCTGGGCCGTGCCCTTCCCTACCCGCTCCATGTCCAGGAGGACCGGCGCCGCCTTGAAGGCGTTGGTGGTGAAGACGCCCGCCGCCTTCGCCGGAACGGTGGAAAAGATCAGGGACAGGTCCTTTTTCCCGTTGACCTTGATGCCCGCCGCCATGCCGTTCCCGAGAAAGCCGGGAACCAGAAAAACCGATGAATCGCTCATGTAGACCTCTTGCCGGGGTCGGCCCCCGTCATTTGCCGCAGCATTTCTTGTATTTCTTGCCGCTCCCGCAGGGACAGGGATCGTTCCTGCCCACCTTCGCCTCTTTCCGCTTGACCTGCTTCGGCGCCGCGGGACCCTCGCCCCGGCTCATGACGTAGTCCCGTTCCTGCTTCTTCTGCATCTCCTGGACCGTTTCCTCCCTGCGGATCTGAACCTGGCAGAGTTTGGACAGGGCGTCCTCCTTGATCCGTTCCACCATGGCCATGAACATTTCGAATCCCTCACGCTGGTATTCCCGCTTGGGATCCTTCTGACCGTACCCCCGAAGGCCGATCCCCTCGCGCAGGTGGTCCATGTTGAGAAGGTGGTCCTTCCAGTGGGTGTCGATGGACTGGAGCATGAGGATCCTCATGATGTCGTCCATGAGCGGTTTGCCGAAATCCGCTTCCTTTTCCCGGAGCAGGTTCCGGACATCCCCGAGAATCTTCTCCTTCATGGCATCGATGCCGGCGTCAGATTCCCCGTCATCCCCGGAGAAATTCGATTTGAGGGCGAAAAGCTGAAAGATCCGGTCGTCCAGGCCTTTCAGGTTCCATTCCCCCGGAGGCAGTTTCCCGTCGGCGTACGTCTCGAGAAGGTCGTCCACGACGTCCTCGAGCATCTCGTCGAGCATTTCGCGAAGGTTCCCGCCGTTGAGGGCTTCCTTCCTCTGGCGGTAGATCACCTCCCGCTGCTGGTTCATCACGTCGTCGTAGTCCAGGAGGTGTTTGCGGATGTCGAAGTTCTGCGCCTCCACGCGCTTCTGGGCGTTCTCGATGGCCTTGCTGATGAGGCGGTGCTCGATGGGTTCCCCCTCCTCCATGCCGATCCGGTCCATGACCGAGGAAATCCTCTCGGCTCCGAAGATCCGAAGGAGATCGTCCTCCAGGGACAGGTAAAAACGGGACGAGCCCTTGTCGCCCTGCCTCCCCGACCTTCCCCGGAGCTGGTTGTCGATGCGCCGGCTCTCGTGGCGCTCCGTCCCGAGGATGTGCAGCCCCCCCAGTTCGGCCACGCCGGGACCGAGCTTGATGTCGGTTCCCCTGCCGGCCATGTTCGTCGAGATGGTCACCGCCCCGGGCTGCCCCGCCTGGGCGACGATTTCCGCTTCCTTCTCGTGATGCTTGGCGTTGAGGACATTGTGCCTGATGCCGTACCGGGTGAGCAGGCCGCTCAGTTTCTCCGAATTTTCGATGGAGATGGTCCCCACGAGAACGGGCCGCCCCTCCTTGTGAAGTTCCCGGATCTCCTCGAGGACGGCTTCGTACTTCTCCTTTTCCGTACGGTAGATCACGTCGGAATTGTCTTCCCGGATCATGGGCATGTTCGTCGGAACGACGGCGACGTCCAGGTTGTAGATCTTCTTGAACTCGGCCGCCTCCGTGTCCGCCGTTCCCGTCATTCCGGCCAGCTTCTTGTACATCCTGAAGTAGTTCTGGAACGTGACCGAAGCCAGGGTCTGGTTTTCCCGCTCGATCTTGACGTGCTCCTTCGCCTCGAGGGCCTGGTGCAGTCCGTCGCTGTACCGCCTCCCGGGCATGAGCCGGCCGGTGAACTCGTCGACGATGATCACCTGGTTCTCCTTCACCATGTAATCCACGTCACGCTTGAAAAGCGTGTGCGCCTTCAGGGCCTGGTTCACATGGTGGAGGATGGACATGTGCCTCGGATCGTAAAGGTTCTCCACTTTCAGGAGATCCTCAACCCGCGCGACGCCCCCTTCCGTCAGGATGACGGTCCGGCTTTTTTCGTCGATGGTGTAGTCCGCTTCCTTCTGCAGTCTCGGGATCACCTGGTTGATCCGGTAATACTTGTCCGTCGATTCGTCGGAAGGACCGGAGATGATGAGGGGGGTCCTCGCCTCGTCGATGAGGATGCTGTCCACCTCGTCGACGATGGCATAATTGAATTCCCTCTGGACGTAGTCCTCCAGGCGGAATTTCATGTTGTCCCGGAGATAGTCGAATCCGAACTCGTTGTTCGTTCCGTAGGTGATGTCCCGCCCGTAGGCCTCTTTCCTTTCGGCATCCGAAAGGCCGTGAACGATGACGCCCACGGAAAGGCCGAGGGATTCGTAAATCGGCCCCATCCACTGGGCGTCCCGGCTGGCGAGATAGTCGTTGACGGTGACGACGTGGACCCCCTTCCCCGTCAGGGCGTTCAGGTAGATGGGGAGGGTCGCCGCCAGGGTTTTCCCTTCGCCCGTTTTCATTTCGGCGATCTTTCCCTCGTGGAGGACCATCCCTCCGATGAGCTGGACATCGAAGGGGCGCATCCCGACCCTTCTTTTAGCCGCTTCCCGGACGACGGCAAACGTCTCGATGAGGAGATCGTCCAGCGCGGCCCCGTCCGCCAGCCTCGCCCGGAACCGGTCCGTTCTCTCGCGGAGTTCCGCGTCCGTCAGGGTCTGGACGGACGGCTCGAGGGCGTTGATCTCTTCCACATATCGGGAAAGGCGCTTGATTTCCCGGTCGTTTTTCGTTCCGAATATCTTTTTCAGAATGTATCCCAGCATATGGTCTCCATAAAAAAACCCGTAAGGTCATTACGGGGGCCGGAGGTTTTCATCGGTTCAAAGGGTTTCAATAAGGAAAAGGAAACTAAAAAAGGTAGTTCCTCGGATTTACATAAACACCCGCCATGGTGACGCTGTAATGAAGGTGGGGTCCCGTGCTTCTCCCGGAATTCCCTACAAGACCGATCACGACCCCGCGCTTCACCTTCTCGCCTTCCCGGACCATGACCTTGAGAAGGTGCCCGTAATAGGTGTAAACGCCCTTCCCATGGTCGATCCTGATCATGTTTCCCATGTCCGCTTCCCTGTTGACCTTGTTGACCACGCCGTCGGCGGGGGCGATGACCTCATCCCCGAGTTTCGTGGAAATGTCCATGCCCCGGTGCATTTCCCGTTTTCCCGTGAAGGGGGAGGTCCGGTACCCGAACTCGGAGGTCACCCAGCCCATGACGGGCCAGATGGCCGGCGTGGAAGCAAGGACGTTTTTTCTCTTCTGAAGCTGGTCGAAGATTTCGCGGAAACTTTCCTCCCGGCAGCTCACTTCGCCGAGGAGCTGATCCATGTTTTTCCGGATCGTGTCGTAGAGGGCGTCACCCCCCGCCTTGCGATCCAGGTCCCCGAGATCCTCGTCCGGAATGGAACCGCCCATACCCGGAAACTGGCCGGTTTTCCGCTCGCCTTCCATGTTCGTGATGGCCCGGATCTTGCGGTCGAATTCCTTCAGGACCGTCATCCGCTCCTCGAACTCGCTCACCTTGACGGAAAGCTCGTCGATCTGCGTTTTCCGGGATTCGGCGATTTTCCTGAGTTCGCCCAGTTCCCCGTACTGGCCCCGAATGCGGAAATAATCGATGGAGAGGAAAAGGAACCCGATGACGATCACGGCGGAAACGGCCAGGGAAAAGCGAACCATGGCCTTGGACAGATGCATCTGCCGCATCCGCCTTCCCTTCCCGGTGATCACGAAAAACGTATACCGGTTATCGGGCATTCCCGCTCCCGTTCCTTCTTTCTATGATGTACTTCCCCCCTCGGAGCCCTCCCGGACTTCCCTTTCATTAAACAGATTCCAGGAAAAAGTCAAGCAGGACGAATGCGTAAAACTCCGGAAAACACGTTTCGAAAAACGACGATAAACGTTCCGGCTGCAAGGCGCCCGACTCCCGGGGAACAGGACTCACTTACGTCACGTCCCTCGACGGGAAAGGATGGCAACGCAGCATATGGACTTTTTACGAAGCCGTCACGCGCGGCTGAATCGCAAGGAATCCAAACAACACTTTTTCGAACGGCAAAGTAAAAAGCTCCAGAGGCAAGGCGCCCGACTCCCGACGACTGAGGCGTACTCCCGGTACGCCGCAGGGAGGAGGGGGGAAGGGCAACGCCGCATATGGACTTTTTACGAAGCCGTCACGCGCGGGCGGCGGCGGAATCCCCAGCCTTCCGCACCATGATGAGGGGGTCTCCCACATCCACGGCATCTCCGGGGGACACAAGAACCTCGGAGACGGTGCCGCTGATTTCCGAAAGGACGTTGTTGAGCATCTTCATCGCCTCCAGGACGATGAGCACCTGGCCGGCGGACACTTCGTTGCCCTTGTCCAGGGGAACTTCGCTCACCGTTCCCTTGAGCGGGGAACGGATGTCCCCCGTCTTGGCGAGGGCCTCGATTTCCTTCGCGGAAAGGGCGGCTTTCCTCTTTTCCCTCCCCGGTTCCTGGTCCAGTTCGGTGAGGATGGGTTCGGGGTGATGGTCGATGGTCATGTAGGTCACCGCATCGCCGCTCTTGGTTCTCCGCTGGGGCCCGATCTCCAGGCTGTGCTGTTTCCCCATGCTGTCCGCGAATTCGAAACGGTCCCCGAGATTGAATCCGCCCTTGCGGAACCAGACGCCGGGCGGCAACACCCAGGTCTTCCCGAATTTCTCCTCGAATTTGAAGAAACTGACGGCGTCGTTCGGATGCTGGAGGTAAAGGACCAGTTCGTCCTCCGTGGCGGGCCTCCCCATGCGGTGTTCCAGGACCCGTTTTTCTATGGAGAGGTCGATGTCCTCGATTTTCTGGTACCCCCGTTCGCTTTCCACGAAGGTCTTCCAGCCTTTGCCGAAGACGGCCTCGTAAATTTCGTCGGAGGGCCAGTAGAAGGGAAGGTCCCCGTACCGTCCGAGCATGAGGTTCTTCAGGTCGTCGTTCGCGTCCTTGTATCGGCCCTTCTTGAGTACGTTGTTCACCGCCGTTGTCCAGAGGATCTGGGAACCGGGGGTCACGCTCCACCAGTTCCCCAGTTCCACCTGCACCCGGGGAAGCTCCTTCTGAAGGATCTCCGGCATGAGGGGCAGGAAGCCCCCCTTGACGGCCTGCTCGAAGCTGGAGCCGGTGGCGCCGCCGGGAAGCTTGTGGATCTGGACCGTCGGGTCGAATCCGAGAAACTGGGACTCGAAATCCCGGTAATGCTCCCGTTCCGGTCTCAGCCTGTTCGAGGTGTCGATGACCTTCTGGCGGTCGATGCCCACCGCCTGCCGGCCGCAGGCGGCGAGTGTGTCGATC
>ENA-ORXD01001359-ORXD01001359.1-sediment-metagenome-genome-assembly--contig:-NODE-1359-length-20752-cov-3.327739_pt1 | contig 20752 bp, 23 predicted proteins | sample MGYA00237862_ERZ511471 | MGnify/ENA metagenome assembly ERZ511471
GCAGGGGGATCTGTTCGTTGATAAAGGTTGCCGGGTACACCACGTCGGGCTTTGCCGCCTTTACCCGTGTCAGGAGGGTCCGGTAATCGGTCTCACCCATGGCAAAGGTCTCCTGGGCGACCAGCACAATGGGCAGGTTCTCCTTCCCGATGGTCTCGAGAACGGCGGCCTGCACTCCCTTTCCATACGGGCTGTCCTGGTAGACGAGGGCAAGCCGGAGCGGCCGGTCGTCCGGGAATCCGAACCGTTCCTGCACGGCAGGCCTGATGACCTCGCTCACAAACAGGGTGGTCTGGCGCCCGTAATCATCGGTCGTCGGGCAGTAGTGGAAAATCGTGCTGGTATCCACATCTGTCCGGCGGGTGATGATCGGGCTCGATGCCCCGGTTACAATGTAAGGGATCCCATACTGGGAGACGATGGACTGGTGGGCAGAGACGACCGCGCTTGAGAAGCCGCCGGTCAGGATATCAACCTTCTCCTCGGTGATCAGCCTGCTGACCGCTTTCTGGCCGCCCTCTCTCGTGGATTCATCATCGCCGAGGATTGCCCTGACCGGAACATTGCGCCCGAGATCGCGGATATACACCCCGCCATCGGCATTGATCTCCTCGACGGCAAGGACTGCAGACTGCCAGATGTCCTTGCCCGTGGTGCTCGCCGGCCCGGTCATGGAGGCAACGACACCGATTTTGAGTTCTTCCTGCGCCTGCGGCTGCTCTGTACACCCTGCGATGAGGATCAGGGCGACCAGCAGCATTGCACCTGCAACTAACCTTCTGTCCATGAGTCTCGTACACCTTGCTATGCTAAGGCATAGCAATATGCATAATCTTTTCCCTTTCCATCACTCCGGGTGAGAGGAGAAGCAGGACGGGCATCAGCCCGCGGTTATATGCACGACCTTCTTTCCGGGGAAGAGGTCTTCGGGAGGGCGCGAGGGATTGATCACCACGATTTCCGGTGTTGCGAAGAGTCTCAGCTCGATCCCCAGGTTCGAGGTCCCGATCCCGCGGGTGATGTAGGTGAGGACACCGTTGCGCTCCACGAAGCCGCTCAGCTCGAACCCAGGGACGGGCATATCCTGGGGGAGGAACTGCCCGCCGTGCGTATGACCCGCGAGAATGAGGTCGGCATCCCAGTCTGCCCTGCATTCCGGTTCATGGATCATGTAGAGGGTGAATGCATCGGTGAGAGGGACGACGGGAGGATCAGCCATTCCGGCCCATCCGTCATCGATGCCGACAAGGAGGAGCGGCTGGCCGCCTGCATCGAGCAGGAGGTAGTCATTCTTCAGCACCCTGACCCCGTTCGCGTAAAGGACCGCAGTCAGGCGCTCCGCATATGCACTGTCTGCAGATCCGTCGTTGAGATTCCGGACGTCGTAGGTGTCTTTCCCAAACGATGCCGCGCGTACTGCCCGGTTCTTCTCCACCCAGGAGGTCGCCGTTATACCGGACTTGTAGTCATGATTGCCGAGTACGGCGAAGACCGGTGCATCCAGCACGCCCCATACCTCCTGGAGGGCCAGATCCTCCCCGTCGGCATATACAAAATCACCGCCTATCAGGACAAGCGATGGCCTGATCGTGTTGATCTCATCTGCGATGGTGCTGATGACGGCCCTGTTCCCTTCTTTCAGGTGCGGATCGGCAATGAACACGATATCCTGCGGTGCGCCGGGGATATGGAGCACGGTAATCTCTGAAGTCTGCGCCTGCACGTACGCGAGACCTGCCGATGCAGGGAGGAGCCCGAGAAAGAGGACGACTGCTAGGTACCGGTTCGCTCCCTTCTTCCAAAGGGTGGGGAGCGCTGGATCACTGCCCATTGTTGCAGTCTGTCTTGGGAGTGATGCGTAAAAATGGTACAGGTTGCGGCAGGGGGTGGACAAAAAGCGCCGGGGAAGAGATTTGAACTCTTGAGGTGCAGAGCACCAGTGGCTTTCAAGGCCACCGCCTTACCGGTCTAGACTACCCCGGCCCGGATAGTATACATTCGTGGTCAAAGCATAAAAAAAATATCACCAGTATCTCCGGATGATCAGGAGGGCTGCAACGGCGATGACAGCGACAATGACCACAATGACGGGGAGCGGTAACTTCCCGGCGGTTGTACCTGCGGCGGTGGTGGCCGTGGTCACGGGTGTTGCTATCTCGATCCGGTCTGCCCCTTCCGCGGAGAGGAGGACGGTCTCGTCAACGGAATAGCTGTTCGGGTAGACCGTGACGAGAATGATCCCCCCTGTTCCATTCAGGGTCACTTCCTCGTTCCCGAGGGATCCTTTCTCGTTCACCCTGACTATCTCCCCGGTCGCATCCCGGTACTCCAGGACCCAGTCAAAACCCGATGAGGTGAAAACACGGGCCGGTTCCGTGCCGGTATGGATCGCAAATGTCGCAGGACGGTCACGGGAAGCGGGGGCGCTCTCTGAAACGACGCGCCTCGCAGGGGTGACCTCGATGGTGGCCTGGATCGTTTCAGGCTTTTCCATCACGGTGACCTTGAAGGTCCCGATGTATCCTTTGGCGTCCGTGAAACTGATCCGGTAGAGCCCCGTTTCGGTGACAGGGACGCTTAGGGAGAATGATCCATCGGTTTTCACGGGCACGTACGCAGAGCCGAACACCACCCTCTCATCGGGGCCGATCACCTCGATCTGGACACCCGAACCTCGGAGGGACTGAATTGTGCCTTCAACAGCAAGGGTCCCGTCCATCTCCTGGGTCTTTGGCGACCGGAGGGTCACTTCATCGGTCCGGTCAATGATCTCGATGACGCGGAGCGTGACCGAGTCGCCGAGATAGGCATAGCTGGATATCGGCGGCACTTCCACCTTGTAGATACCTTTCGGGAGATCCGTCGTATCAAAAATCACGGTGAAAACCTGGTTTGTCTGGAGCGTGACCGGCTCGCGAGCGATCTCTTCGGTGACGTGCCCGGTCCTCGAGAGGACAATATCGACCGTATTCCCTGGCGGGATGTTGCTCGTGCCATTCACCACGAGGGGCATTCCGCGCTGGAGCTGGGTCGGTGTCGAGATCGCAAGTTCGTACGCCTGCACCATACCCCCGCATATGATGCAGCACAGGAGCAGGACCAGGCAGATCCGGGCACGATATCGGGCAGTGATTCTCTTCTCATTCATCGGTTATTCCCGCCGGATTGCACACATGAGTCGGGCAGAATGTGCGGCAATTGCAAATTAGGAATTTGTTTTGCCCCTTTAATACGTTGCCCATCACGGCCCTCGTCCGTATACAAACGGGAGAATTCTCAGGTGGTGCTATATAGGAACATGACCCACCAGACAGGAGGTGCGGGAACCATGGAGCGACCACTTGCATGCTGGAGCGGTGAGGAACGGTATCAGGGTGAACTGATCCCCACACTCACCATCATCCTCAAAACCGGGGGATGCCGGCACAACCGCTGCCGGATGTGCAGCTACCGCTTTGAGCGGTATGCAGCATCTGCAGCACTCCCCGAACTCCTCATCTCCCAGCTCGACTGGGTCGATCACCATTATCCCCTCTCCGGAATAGCAATGGTCAAGATCTATACCTCGGGGAGCTTCTTTGACCCCGGAGAAGTCCCTCCGGATGTCGTTTTGGAGGCGGGCCGCCGTTTTGCAGGGAAAATCGTCGTGGCCGAGACGAGGCCTGAATTCGTCGAGACAGACCGAATCGAGGCATTCATCGGAGCAATAGACACCGGGGACCACACGACCCCGCTCACCATCGCAATGGGGCTTGAGACCACGAACGATGCGATCCGCGAAAAGTGCATCGATAAGGGATTCACCTTCGCTGACTTCGGCAGCGCGGTTGACCGTGCCCGGGCAGGAGGCGCCGGGGTCAAGGCATACCTCCTCCATAAACCCCTGTTTTTAACCGAGGCCGAGGCCCTGGCTGATATGCAGCACTCGATCCGGGACATCATGGATATCGCCGATGCGATATCGATGAACCCCTGCACGGTCCAGCGGCACACCGAGCTCGAGTCTGCCTGGATGCACGGTGAGTACCGGCCACCCTACCTCTGGAGTGTCCTTGAGGTCCTGCTCTCCGCACCGGTCATGGTCACCTGTGACCCTGTCGGAGGGGGACGGAGCCGTGGCCCCCACAACTGCGGGACCTGTGACCACGAGATCGTGCGAGCCATCCGTGCGTATAACCTGACCGGGGACCGGAGCGTTCTCTGGGATGTTGTCGGGAAAGGCTGCGGGTGCAGGGATGAGTGGGAGTACGTGCTCGCCCGCGAGAGGCCATACGGTATGCCGCTCACACGGTAACCGGGTGCCTCCTCACCAACCCGTGGTACCCGGGCTGGATGCAGAATCGTGCCTGCTCCCGGTGTCGGGGGCCGGCAGGGTCCCTTGCCCGGGCACTGCCGCAGTATTCAGGGAACGGGCGTGCGGCGGTGACTCCCCCGAAGCGGTTCTCCGGGAATTTCACAGGTGAGATCGTCGCCGCTCTGGAGAGCGAGCTGTTTTTCAAGGAGCGGCAGGAAGGTCCCGGCATCGCTGACCACGCCGATGGCCTGCATTGTCCCCCGGTCCATCAGCTTGGTCAGGGACGAGGGATTGATGTCGACGCAGATGGTCTTGACGGATGACGGGAGGCAGTTGCCGACCGCGACAGAGTGGAGGAGTGTTGCGATCATCAGGACCATGCCGCAGTCCTGGACATGCTCCCGTATCTGGTCCTGCGCAACCACGGCATCGGTCATAACATCGGGGAGCGGGCCGTCATCCCGGATGGATCCTGCGAGGAGAAAAGGGATGTTGCCAAGCACGCACTCATACATGATTCCCCCGATAATCACGCCGTCTTCCACCGCCTTCCTGATCGAGCCGGACCGCATGACCTCCGAGATCGCATAGAGATGGTTCTTATGTCCGCCGGTGACGGGCTTTCCCGTGCAGAGGTCCATGCCAAGCGAGGTCCCGTACAGGTTGTACTCGATATCGTGGGTGGCGAGTGCATTGCCGGCGAAGAGCACATCGATGTATCCCCGCCTGATTATTGCAGCAAGGGCACGGGCTGCCCCGGTATGGATGATGGCAGGGCCTCCGACGAGGCCGATCTTCCCGCCGCTCCGCTTGAGGGCGATCATCTCAGCAGCCACCCGGGCTATGATCGTCTCGCTCGGACGCTCGGGGGAGACGGTCCCGTGCATGAACTCGAAGTGTGAGACCTGGCGGGGGCGTTCAGGCGGCTCAACCCGGACTCCCTCCTCACCGACCACCACGAGATCACCCTTCTTCAGCTTGGACAGCGGCGTGCAGAGCGCAGATCCTCCGTCGAGAGAGACGACAATCGAGCAGTCCATCTCGATTCGATCCACCGGGATCCAGCGGCCCCGGTACTTGACCGAGGTCTTGTGATGGGTGGTGGAGTAGAACCCCTTCGGCACGATCCGGTCCCCTTCAGCCGGTTGTACGGCGATCTCCTTCTCCTCGAGCAGGTGTGCCCCGAACCGGTGAATCTCTGAGAGGATGGCAGCGAGCTGGTCCTCGTCATCCGCATTGACTTTCAGGCGTGCATAGCTGGGGTCGGTCTTCCGCTTCCCGACATCAAAGACGATAATCTCGAAGTTTCCCCCCTTGTCCATGATGCGATCAAAGACCTTTGTCATGATGCCCGAGTCGATGATATGACCCTCGAGATCGACTTCACGAAAGACCTGCATACACCGTACCTTCGGGAGTGATAGGGTAAAACAATTTCTGCGTTTTGGGGAAAGCAGGTCTGAACAGAGGGATCGGGTATCAATTTCCGGCTCTTCGGTATCCTGTGGGGGAAATGGTGGTGACCCTGCCGCCGCCAACGGTCGCCCCGGTGGCGGTTCAGTGAGTGTTCAGCCGAGCCATACGAAACAAAGGTACTGCCGTGACCCCCATACTACAGCGAGGAGGCCGGTTCCTATGGTTCCCCATTCATGGCAGAACGGAGGAGCGCCAGCTCATCCCGGGTGTTGATGTTGTAGACGAGGCTCTTCTCATGCAGGAGGACCTGGAGTTCATCCTGCGGCCTTGCGATCAGGTCACCCCGGAGGATGTTGATCCCTGCAGGGCAGGCAGGGATTCCCCCGACATACCCGGTGTAGGGAGTGCGGCAGCCGGTCGCACGGGCAAGATCGCGGGGAACCCAGACTGAACATGCTTCTTTTCCCGACGCCCGGTACCGGATTTCGATCTCCCTGATAGTGTGAGGATCCAGGCAGGGGAGGTCGGCAACACAGGTGAAGAACGGCCCTTCCTCTCCAAGGATGCCGACAGCCTCTGCGATATCCTCAATGTATCCGGAGCCGGACGCCGTGATGTGCGTGATGCCACGGGCCCGGCACCAGTTATGCGTGTACGGGGTTTTTCCCGAGAGCACAACGATGACGTCGTGACCGGCTGCTCCGAACGCAGTGATGACATGCTCGATCATGGGCCGGTCCCGGATGAGGACAAGGGGTTTCTCCCCGAGTTCGAGCCGGGTCCCGGCCCCTCCGGCAAGGATCAGTGCATGCACCGTCGCATCGCCTCCAGGAGCTGGCGGTTCTCATCCCGTGTACGGACTGCAATCCTGATGCTGTCCGGGAGCCCGAACGAGTGGCAGTCACGGACCAGGATACCCTCGTGGAGCAGGTCACTGCAGAGGCCGGTCACATCTCCGGGAAACGTCAGGAGGAGGAAATTGACCGAAGACCGGTGGACTGTCACGGGAAACTCCCTGAGCGCATCCGTGAGCCATTGCCGTTCGGCAGCGATCCGGTTCCGGGATTCCTGGAGGAGGTCATAGGACCGGAAGGCCGAAATTGCAAACTGCTCGGCAAAGGTATTCACGCTCCAGGGCGGGCGGATAGTCTCGATCCGTGCTACGAGATCCGGGTCTCCGAATGCATACCCGAACCTGATACCGGGAATCGCGAAGCACTTGGTGAGCGATCTGCAGACAAAGAGCGCCGGATCCCTGACATCCGCAACACTCATGCGCGGGTCGGAGAGCTCGATGAAGGCCTCGTCCACAAAGAGCAGTTCACACCCGGCGAGGCGGGAGAGGACGCTGCCGCGGGACTGCAGATCCCCGGTCGGGTTATTCGGGTTACAGACAAAGGCAACCCGTGCCGGCTCCCGAGCCCCCGCGACACCGGCACCGGCCAGGCGGGCCGAGAATGCATATTCACCAAAGGTCGGGGTATCGATACGGATGCGGTCACCGGGACCGAGGGTTGCCAGGCAGAAGACCCTGATGAGCTCGATCGATCCATTCCCTACCGCTATCTCATCGACCGGGCGGCCGGAAGCCTGTGCTATCGCCTCCTTGAGGCGCAGATACTGGTCATCGGGGTAGCATGCGGCCTCCTCAAGGGAGAACTCAACGGGAACTGCAGGAGGCCAGGGATTCAGGTTTGCACTGAAGTCGATGATCTCGCGGCCGGTCGATTCGCGGATCTGCCTGATCACGCCCCCATGAATCACTTTTTCCGGGTTTTCCTCGAGCTGCACGGTATCTCCAGAAAAATGGGAGCAGGGGACCATTAAGGTATGCAGACAGGTTGCTGGAGGGGCAGGCAAAAGTATATATACTATAGTGTGTAAGTAGGATTCATCTGCTTAAGTCAGACAAATGGTAGCTCAATGACCGACATCTGGCAGACAAATGTCTGACAATTGTCATATAAGAGGACACAAACATGCAGAGAATCACGCTCAGGCTTCCCGACCAGCAGATCGAGATGCTCCAGCAGATGGTGGAAGCGGGGGAGTTTCCTACTGTCTCTGAAGCCGTGCGGGATGCTGTCCGACAACTCATCGAGAAACGAGCGGCCCGTGTTCTCAGGGAGAGTGACCAGGTTTCATTCAAGGTTTAGGAGGGTCATTACATGCAGAGTATAATTAATGAAGCGCTTAAAAACGCAGAGATCGAGAAAGAGATGAAAAGTCCACAGAGTTGTGTGGATGATGATTTCATCGGACAGCCGCGGATCATGATCATCGGCTGCGGCGGGGCTGGGAACAACACGGTCAACCGTCTTCACCACATGGGAGTGTCCGGTGCAGAGACCCTGGCCATCAACACCGACAAGCAGCACCTGGACATGATCCAGGCAGACAAGAGAGTCCTGATCGGGAAGTCGCTCACCCGGGGACTGGGTGCCGGGGGGTACCCCGACATCGGGAAACGTGCAGCAGAGATGGCACGTCCCACCCTCGAGGCGCTGCTGGAATCCACCGACCTCGTCTTCATCACGGCCGGAATGGGTGGCGGGACCGGGACCGGCTCGGCACCGGTGGTCGCCCAGATTGCAAAGGAGCAGGGCGCCATTGTCGTGGGCATGGTCAGCTACCCGTTCCAGGTAGAGAAAGCCAGGCTCATCCGGGCCGAGGAGGGTCTTGAGACGCTCGCGGCCAATGCAGACTCGGTCATTGTCCTTGACAACAACCGGCTGAAGAATTTCGTACCAAACCTCCCGCTCGGGCAGGCATTCTCGGTCATGGACCAGCTGATCGGCGAGACGGTCAAGGGCATCTCTGAGACCATCACCGAACCATCACTCATCAACATCGACTATGCCGATGTCCGGGCAATCATGAGCAAGGGAGGGGTTGCGGTGATGCTGGTCGGCGAGAGCAAACAGCAGAACAAATCTGAGAGCGTTGTTCGGGAATGCCTGAGCAACCCGATGCTCGATGTCGACTATCGCGGAGCAACCGGGGGTCTCATCCACATTACCGGTGGAAGCGACCTCACCCTGCAGGATGCCGAAGAGATTGCGACCTCCCTCACCTACGAACTTGACCCGCACGCAGATGTCATCTGGGGTGCCCGCGTCAGGAACGATATGGAGGGCAAGGTCCGCGTCATGGCTATCATGACAGGCGTACAGAGTGAAAAGATCCTAGGAAACCGTGTCTCCTACAAGTCAGTTCTTGAAGAGCAGGTCCGGAAGACCGAGAACCCGAAGGTCCCCCAGCTCCCAAAGAACCGCAAGGCACGTGACTTCACCAGCGGAGGTAACTTACTGGAATGGGTCGGGTAAAGAAACGAGCATACAGCCACCTTGATTCATAACTGCTCCGGTACATCTGCCACCTGTACCGGAATATTACCATCACTACCGGAACCGGGTCTTCCTGACCCGGAAAATATTTTTACCGGATACCAGGGAAGATAATCTCACATTGGTTTGCGAACCCGCACCGGTACCGCTGCCACCAGTACCGGAATGCCACCATCAACCCCGGGATCAGGTCCCCATACCCGTTTCTTCTTTCTTCGTCGTTGGGAAATTATTAAATCCGAGCATGACGTGTATACTAGTGAAATCCTGAAGGATTGTCCTTCACGGAACAGTCTGCTGGGTGAAGGGGTATGTTCCGGAAGACCGGAATGCGTCCCCCTTCTGGTATCGGGAGTCGAACATGATGGACAGACAGGTGAACACGGGCTCGAGCAACATCCCGGACGCGGCACATTCCGGCGCCCGAACTCCCTCGCAACGGAAGGATCCTCTTTTCTTGTTCCCCGCGGGTGAGGCTGGGCGTAGGAAGCGTTCCCAGTTTACTGTATGCATATCATCCGGCAGACCGAACCGGACCAGGATAACCCACCTGGCAAATGCCAACGGGAGGTAGGGCATGTTGAACGAACTGATAGAAAAGCGAAAAAAGATTCTCGCAGAATCTGAGCAGCATAAAAACCTGAGAAATGACCTCAATGCAAAGGCGAGCAAGTTTGCCCGTGACCGGAACACGCTGAACAACCAGACCCGGGAATGTGTTGAAGAGGCACAGAAGAACAAGGAACTGCGCGACCAGTTCAACCATGAAGTCCAGGCGTTGAAAGACCAGCGCAACGAGGTCAACGAGCAGGCCAATGTCTTTTTTGATGAGATAGAGAATTTCAAGAAAGACCACGGCGGCATGAAAAACCGTGGCTTAAAAGAGCTCCAGAAGCAGATCGAGCACCTCGAGTTCCGCCAGCAGACAGAGGTCATCAGCACCGACAAGGAGCGCGAGCTGATCGAGAAGATCAAGCAGATGAAGGAGTCGATGCGCGAGCAGGAAGCCGAGCTCGAACAGAACAAGGAGATCAAGACCAAGATCACCAATGCCCGTGAACTCCGCCGCCAGGCTTCCGAACTCCATGCGAAGGTCACCGAGATGGCCGAGCTCGCCCAGAAACACCATGACCTGATGGTCGAATTTTACCGCAAAGCGGATAAATCCCGCGAAGAGGCCGATGCGGCACACCGTTCTTTTGTCGAGGCTCAGGAGGCAGCTGATGCCGAGCACAAGTACTTCATCGCCTGTCAGAAAGAGCTCCGGGACTATGACAAGGTCATATCAGGGCTCCGGAAGAAGACAAAGAAGGCCAAGGTCACCAAAGAGCAGAAAGCTGTCAGGAAGGAGGCAGAGCATCTCTTCAAGATGTTCCGGTCCGGAGAGAAACTTACCACTGATGATATCCTCCTCCTCCAGCGCTCAAAACTCATATAACACATATTTTTTTCCCCGGTTGCCCGAAGGAATCATTTAATAGATATATCACGATTTCTATTGTGATGCAAAACGGGCGGACGCTGGTCCTCTGTGTCGATCGCGACGATGATATCGGGTATAAAGCACGCATTGAGAGCCCGGTCATCGGTCGCGGGGCATGTCTGAGAGCTGCAAACGCCCTTGCCCTGTCAGATCCTGAAGATTCTGACGTGAACGCAATTTTCCAGGCAATAAAAACCTACGATGAGCTCTCTGCGAAGGGTGAGAGTGTCGAGATTGCCCTCATCGCCGGCAGCCACCTGCAGATGCTTGAGGGGGACCGGAAGATTGCTACATCCCTTGACCACCTCGTCAGGGAATCCGGTGTGGACAACTGCATCGTGATAACAGACGGGGCAGAGGATGAATTTGTCCTCCCGATCGTCCAGTCGCGGCTCCGGGTCACGAGCATCAGGCGGGTGATCGTGAGCCAGATGCCAAACCTGGAAGGTACCTATTACCTCCTGAAGAAATTCCTGAACGAACCGAAGGTTGCCCGCCTGGTCCTCGTCCCGGTCGGCCTCCTGATGCTCCTGTGGCCGATAGCATACCTGCTCGGGAGATCGGAACTTGCACCGGTCATTGTGGTGGGAGCCATCGGCATCTACCTCCTTTACCGGGGATTTGGAGTCGACGACCTGTTCCACGGGTTTGCAGCTGCTCTCCAGACCTCCATGACCAGAGGCAGGTTCTCGTTTATCACCTATATCGCGGGAATCCTGCTCGTCATCATCGGGATCATCCTCGGACTGATGACCATCCTCATCTACTACGCAGAAGTGGGAATCCTCCTGTACGTCCTCATCTTTGTCTATGGGGCAATCCTCTGGCTTGCCCTCGCCGGGATCGTGGCAGCCACCGGGATCGTTATCGATAACTTCTTCCATGACCGGCCGGGTCTCGCCAAGGTGATCATATTTCCCTTCTTCATCGGGGCTGTCGGTCTGATCACCTACGGGGCGAGCATCTACGCCCTTGCCGTCAGCAATGTGCCCGACTTCCCGTTCTCGACTGCCAATGCCATCACGTACATGCTGTTCGGGACGGTCGGGGGGCTGCTCTGCGCCTTTGCCGGAGTCGGGATACAGTACCTCGTCAACCGGTACATCTCCGTTCATGAAGCCCCCGACATGATCGAACTCATCTGACATCGGGCGATCCCCTGCATGTCCGGTTCGCTTCAAGTGATTCGGCGCAACCTCTTCCTGCACCGGGAACAGGAGTCTGCTCTGCGGGGCGCGTGAATGCTTCCCTTTTGTATGTGGGGAGACACTGAACCGGGGTTGGTATCAGGAAAGCAGCTCAGTCAGTTCCAACCACTGCCGGGGCGCCATCTTCTGAAGGCTGTCCGGGATACGTGGCGCCCGGACGGTCTCCCGGGGGGGGGCGGAGCCCTCGCGGTATTTTTTGGGAGTGGCGGCGAGCATCGCTGGTGGGGGTGTGGGGGCGGAAAACCCCCCTCAAACGGTATCCGGTCCATCAAGCTCACCAACTCCAGACAGCGAAGAGCGTTCTCTTCCCTCATCCCTGAGAGAGTTCCTCCCCTGATGAAGGGCAGGGATCCGTGGTGAGACAAAAACCCGCTCCCGGGATGACACACGGGGCTGTCCCAGGGCACCCTCCTGTTCCGGGCGATTTTATCAGCAAGTACGGTAATCCGGAGGCTTTAACCCGCTGGTAAACCTGAACTGGCGAACCGCGTTCATGTGCTGGAATTCGTGGTACCTATGAAAAGTGGCGACGTTAGGAACCATCGACGCTGCCCTGCCCCGCGCCATGGTATCGATCGTCCGATCGCCGCATGCAGGGTGCATGACCCGGACATGTTCCCCCGCATCAGGTGCACACGAGGAGAGAGGGTCCGGTTTCCCGCAACAGCCATCCGTGAGGATGTGCAACGCGATCATCAGGTATCAAAATACCCGATCCCGTTCGGGAGCTCAGTGACCGCCGTGTATTCACGGGTCACCTGCGGCGTGGTGACGCGGAGCGTCGGGATAAGAATATTGAAGGTATGAGCCGGGAACCAGTAGACGCCTCTCCCGTACGCATAGGATGCATCCTCAACGACCAGTTCTGCCGAGGTGAGATCAAGGCGTTCTACCTCGGCATCCTCGTAATTGAGGACCGTGAGGAGCCGGTTTTTCAGGTCGTGCTTGCCCAGCAGCAGGACGATCACCCGGGTAGGTTCATCGAGGGTGTACTTCATGCTGATCCTGGCTTTGCCACCATCAAGCGTGATATCGACCGCCTGGACGGTGACATAGCCGTGCCGGTCCGAGGTGGTGGCAAGTACGGGAGTCGTGCAGCTCGTGAGCAGGATGATGCACACCGCGATGGCCCAGCCCTTCATTGGGTACTAAGTGATCGTGAGAGTTTTATATCCTTTCTGGTAGGTACACCCATCGGACTCCGGAATTTACCCTCTTTTCAACCTGAAAATTCCTGTCCAGGGCCGCCAATGGCATGATTCCGGAAACGTCCGGAAAAAAGGGAGGGCGTCCCCTACTGGTGGTTCACCAGGATTATCTCGATGCTCGATACGTTTGTCTTCCCGCTGTCGGTATCGATTATCTCGGTAGAGGTGATGATCTCTTTCTTGCTCACATTCTCAAGGAACCGGTTCAGGGCAATTTCTGCCGTGTCCACGGCCCGCGATATCGCTTTTCCTCTCGCCTTGATGGCAACTTCTGATGCTCCATTGTTGAACTGGGTGACTACGGCGAGCACGTAGTTCATGACCGGCTTGTTTCCGACGAATACTGTGTTGTCTTTCAGCATGGATACCACGTCAGAGGTACTTTTTCGAACAGATCAGCTCAGCGTTCAGCACCGATGCGCCTGCGGCGCCACGGATGGTGTTATGGCCCATGGCGATGAACCGGATCCCCTCCCGGATCCTGCCGACCGAGACCGTCATCCCGTTGCACCGGTTCCGGTCGAGCCGTGGCTGCGGGCGATCCGGTTCATCCATGTAGTGTATCGACTCCTTCGGCTGGGAGGGAAGCCCGCTGATGGGGGGGACATACCGGATATACGCCTCTCTCACCTTCTCCACCGGTTCCCTGACATCAGCCCAGATCGCCATGGTATGGCCGTCGAGGACAGGGACCCGGTGGCAGCTTGCGCTCACCCGGAAGGAGGCGGGCCGGACCGAACCCTGCTCGTACTTCCCCATAATCTTGAGCGACTCCATCTCCATCTTCTGCTCTTCCTGACCGATGTAGGGGATGACGTTGTCGTAGATCCCCATGGCAGGGACTCCTTCAAACCCGGCCCCGGAGACCGCCTGCATGGTCGCAACCCGGATGTCCGAGAACCCGAATTCCCGGATGGGCGCGAGCGCGAGCGTCATGATGATCGTTGAGCAGTTGGGGTTCGTCACAATGAACCCGTCCCTCCCATGATCGCGCTGGAGATCGATGAGTGCGAGATGGTCAGGGTTCACCTCAGGGACAACCAGCGGGATATCCGGCTCCATCCGGTGTGAACTCGCATTGCTGCAGACAGCAAGGCCCCCTTCGGCACAGGCAAGCTCAACATCCGTTGCGATCTCAGCAGGGAGCGCTGAGAAGACAATGTCTACGTCTTTCAGGCTGGCAACGCTGGTCGGGCTCACCCGGATATCCCCGATCGTCTCGGGAAAGGGTACGTCGAGCCGCCACTTGACGACGTCACGATACTTCCTGCCTGCGCTGCGCTCCGATGCAGTCAGCGTCGTCAGTCTGAACCAGGGATGATCAGCAAGGAGCTGCACAAACCGCTGTCCTACAGCTCCCGTGGCACCGAGCACTCCGACATTGATCATAGGTAAGAGTAATGAGTCCGTCGGAGTAATTAAAACGTTTGATTTTATTCCTGGTGGATTGCCTCAGATGGGCACACGTCGATACAGGAGCCACAGTCAACGCAGAGCTCGGCATCCACTTTTGCTTTCTCACTGTTCATGGTTATCGCTGCGGCAGGACACTCGTCAACGCAGGTCTCGCATCCCGTACATTTCTCCTTGTCAACAACAGCTGTCATAGTACTACCGTATCCGTTTTTTTGGAAAAAAGAAATACGTTTCTATCTGGCACGTGTGAGATTTCATCCGAGCGAGAGCACATCGCTCATGCCATAGACACCCGGCCTCTTCCCTGGCACCCACCGGGCCGCCTTCAGGGCACCGTGGGCAAAGACCGTCCGGTCATATGCCCGGTGCGAGAGCTGGATGGTCTCGAAATTGCCTGAGAAGAGCACGGCATGGTCACCCACGATATCACCGCCGCGGATAACATGCACGCCGATCTCCCTGCCGCGCTCCATCATCCCTTCCCTGCCGTACTTCTTCTCCCGCGCACCGAGCTCCTGATCCAGGACCTCGAGGATGGTCTTTGCCGTCCCGCTGGGTGCATCCTTCTTGTACCGGTGATGGGCCTCGATCACCTCAACATCGTACTCGGGCAGCATGCGGGCTGCTTCGCGCAGGAGTTTCCAGAAGATGTTCACCCCGATGGAGAAGTTGCTCGAGATGACCGCCGGGATCCGTCCCTCGATCGCAGCATGCATCTCGGCACGCTGGTCGGGGGAAAACCCGGTCGTCCCGACCACGACCGCTGTGCCGCTCTTCGCAGCTGCCCTGACATGGCTGACCGATGCCCCGGGGGCCGTGAAGTCGATCAGGACATCGGGTTTCACGGATGAGAGGAGCGATTCCATACCGGAAGATTCCATGATATCCACGCCAAAGAACGTGCCCCCCCGCTGGTCAATTCCGCCCACGAGTTCCATATCCGGCGATTCGTTCACGAGCCTCCCGACGGTCGATCCCATGCGGCCGAGCGCACCGCAGACCACGACCTTAATCATAGCAGGTGAGGACCTCCCGCAGCTGTGCCGTCTTCGCGGCATCCAGTTCATCGAGTGGAAGCCTGACCGGGCCTGCGGCCATTCCCCGAAGTTCCACCGCCTTCTTGACCGGGATGGGGTTGGTGTCGATGAACATGGAGCGGAAGAGGGGCGAGAGCTCGTAGTGGAGATCGAGTGCGGTCTCAAAGTCCCCTTCGCAGAATGCCTCGAACATGGCAACCATCCGTGCGGGCTCGATGTTGCCGGCGACCGAGATGACCCCGCTGCCCCCCAGCGCGAGGATGGGGAAGGTGAGGTTGTCATCCCCCGAGATGACCGTGAAGTCCTGGTCGAGGGTCCCCTCGATGATCCGCGAGATCTGGGAAATGTCGCCGGATGCTTCCTTGATGGCGACGATGTTCGGATGCTGTGCGAGCTCGATCACGAGGTCCGGGCTCAGGTTCTGGCCGGTCCGGCCGGGCACATTGTACATGATGACCGGGATATCAATATCCGCGAGGATCGTGTAGTGCTTGACCAGCCCTGACCGGTTGGGCTTGTTGTAGTACGGGCTGATCACCAGCACGCCGTCCGCCCCAAGGTCCTTTGCCGCTTTCGTGAACCGGACGGCCTCGGCTGTGTTGTTTGACCCGGTCCCGGCGATGACCGGGACCCTGCCGTTGACAGCGCGGATCGCTGCTTCAATGACCTGCTCGTGTTCCTCAAATGAGAGCGTTGCTGATTCACCGGTGGAGCCGCACGGGACGATTCCGTGGACGCCGTTCTCTATCAGGAATTCAATGTTGGACACAAGACCGTCGATATCAAGGTCCATCGCATGATTTCGTTGAAAAGGGGTGATGACTGCCGGAAGAACTCCCTCGAACATACAAGAGGGTTATTCTAGTGTCTTCCTGTATTTATTTTTCTCGTGACATACCCGGCTACCCGGTTCCGTACGCGCTTGCTCTCGACTGTCGTCACTTCGCTCACGATCTGTTTGTTCTCATCAAAATCCCGTGTAAACCGGGGCCCGTAGCTGGACAGCAGCTCGATCCCGAGTGCCTTGATATAGGTAGGCTTGATTCCCATGCTCTGTTCACCAGGTGTTCTTAAATAATGGTCCATGCTGGCATAAAAACATATGGCACCGATCATCCGGAGACGGTTCAGGCCCCGGCACGGGGGTCGTGGGTGCGCACACGGGTGCTGGCCTTCATGATGACCGCAGCAACATCGGACGGCTTCTCGGCAAGAATGCGTACCATGGGCTCTTTCCCGACAGCGCCACGGTCAAAGATCACGTCAGGGACTCCTGACCGGCAGCAGGATGCCACACCCCAGTCCATGGTGCGGATACCCGGGGGTTCGCTCTCCCGGTCAAACGAGCATACCTCGAGGAGCATCCCCTCCAGGATCCCGATGATCCGCGGGGAATACCGGATGTTTGCTGCAGAGCGTATCGCAGGGTCAAATTTCATTGCCGTGAGCACGACCCGGGCGACATGGTCGCTTGCACCGAACGCGACCGGTCCCACCGGATGTACGCAGCCATCCAGCAGTACGATGCGGCCCTGCACGGCGGCAACCTCATCCGTTGTCCGTGCCCCGGGCAGGGCAAACGCAAGGTTGGTGCCGACTTCGGGGATAAGGCACGGGTCCATGAAGCGCGCGAGCTGTTCGACGACAGCCGAAAGCCCGGCGAGCACCTGTTCGTCCAGTTCACTGCTCATCGTGATCACCCGTGGGCGGATCTGGCATAAATTTCTTGTCCGGATCTCCCGTGGACCACCGTCCGGACGCCAGGGGCACACCGCCCGGAAAGAACAATATACACAAACGACGTACAGGTAATGATATGGCATCCAGGGAAAAAGCTATGGATCCCCGGTTCGTGGATATCGGCATCGCTGTGCTCAGCTTTGGGGCCTTCCTCGCGCTCCTGGCCATCCTGCCGTGGTTCCTCAACGATGCCATGGCGTACCTCGGGGCAATCATTGCATTCGTCATCGTCATGAGTGCTGCCGGGTGGAAAATCAACCAGATGACGGCGGCGTAGGATCGCTCTTCTCACCCTTTCGCTTCTTCCACCGGTAGTAGTTGAGCGGGTGGTTCACCTTACTGCAGATACCGTCGCTCCTGATGCAGATACCGGATGTCCGCATCGCGGCACAGGATGGCGCCGTGTAGTCCGTGCCACCCCGTCCTGCGATATGCTCGACCTGGTACTGGGTCTTTGCGATATCAAAATCGGGAGCCCGGCAATAGAGCTCGATGATCTGGGCCGGAGCCATCCCGATGTTTACGAGGAAGGCCGTCAGGGCGAACCGCCCGGTATGCGGGATGTTGGTCCCCCCGCTCAGCGCTGCGATAAGCGCCTGCATGCAGGGCGGGAAGCAGTCTTCTTCCACGGTCCCGAACTGTTCGAGGATCGTCTTCTGGTAGGCAGCTTTCAGCTCTTCCACTGGGGGTGCGAGGAGCCCGCAGACGGCTGCAGGCACCCGGAGCGGGAGCTGGCGGAGGAGGATGACCCGTATCTGCTCGCGCAGGAGCTCGTTCTTCTCGGTGGGAGTAACCGTGACCATGCCATCGTGCACATCCCGGTTCACGAGCCGCCACCGTTCTTCATGCAGGCCGGCAACGATCTCCACGTACTGCACGAGGGGGAGGGAGGGGCCCTGGATGTCCATCCCGACACTGGCGGCGATGTAGGTCTTTTTGGGATCATCCTCGTCAATCAGGAAGCCGTATGCCCGGTGTGCCTCGAACCGGGCGAGGCGTTCGAGAAGCGATCGGTCAGCAGCGCAGGAGACCAGGATCCGGGCGAGGACATACCCGGATACCGCGATCCTGACATCGATACTCTCGGAAGGGAGTGAAACGGCCTCCGTTGCGCGGTCGGTTCCCCCGAGTGCCGTGTGGATCCTGCCGACCGCGTGCCGGACGGCAATCTTTCCCTGGGCGGTATGGAGGAAGTCCTCGAGTGAATCGGCTGATGCCCCCATGAACTGCTGTGATTCGCGTAAAAAAGGGTATCTGGCTAAATCTTTCAGTTCAAGGGAGACCCGCATTCATTCGGCCTCGATCCGGGGTGCGAGGAGGTACTCGACGTGCCCGTGGCCATTCGCACTGTAGAAGGAGAACTTTGCAGGATGGTCGATACCAAGCGACACCTCGACCTCGGCAGCACGGTTCATCACCCGGCCCATGTCTTTGAGGTAATCGAGTGAGAAAAGTGATCGTGCCTCGACCGCATTGATGAAGTTGACCTCGTTTTTCCCAAACATGCGCCGGATGTGGTCCGTATCCCCTTCGGCAACCATGTAGAAGGACTGGGCAGCGGGGTCGATCCCGAGCGCGATCTTATCCGATACCACTGCAGCCGCTTTTATGGTATTGTTCAGCTCTGCGCCGGAGAGGACGACACTGGCAGGGAGGTTGATGGTCGGGGTGTTGGGATCCTTCCTGATGGTATTCGGGTCAAGGAGCGTGAGGGAATACCGGTACGTCTCGAAACTAATCTGGAGTTTGTGCGTCTCCTCGGGCAGGTCGAGGGTGATGATATCGTTCTTGCCGACCATGCCAAAGATGTTCTTCAACTTGGTGAGGTCGAGGCCGAGCTCGCTCCTGGTTGCCGAGTAACTCTCAAATGCCTCCTTTTTCAGGCTGAAAGAAACCATTGCAACGTTTGCCGTGTCCACAGCCCGGGTGGACAACCCGTTCTCATCGACATGCAACCGGCATTCGGTGACGAGCGCGGATAACGCGTCGATGGCTTCTTTCAGAATATCTGCATCAATCGTTGCTTTTAACATCATAGACCCCTTATATAGTCACTTATACACTATGCCACCACATTTTTAATAATATCTCCTTTCGTCACGGGAGCAGGTTCGGAAACGATACGGATGGAATCAGATGGGATCACAGTGGAGTAAGGATACCTCCTACGTCCGGGCGATGCGGGAAGGCTACCGGTCGCGGGCTGCCTACAAGCTCCTCGAGATACAGGACCGGTACCACATCATACGGGATTCCGACAACGTCGTCGATCTCGGCGCTGCACCGGGGAGCTGGCTCCAGGTCATCAGGGGTTTGACGAGGGGGAGGGTTCTCGGGATCGATCTCTCTCCCATCGTTCCTCTCGAGCATGTGGAGACCCTGGTGGCCGACTTCTCTGATCCCTCGCTCATCCCCCACGTCCGGGACCTGCTCGGTATCGTGAACGTGGTCACCTCAGATGCCGCACCGAAACTTTCAGGGCAGAAGAGCTATGACCAGGCCCGGTCCCTGGAGCTCGGGGAAGCGGCGCTCTCCTTTGCCTGCGCCGTCCTCAAACCGGGTGGCAATTTCGCAGTCAAGGCCTTCCAGGGGGAGGACTTCAGTGCATTCCTGCAGGAGGTCAGGCACCATTTTCTCTCGGTACGGACCTTGCGGAGCAGGACGAGCCGGAGAGGGAGCTCGGAGATCTACATCGTTGCCAGGAATTATGTGAGCACCCATGAAGCTGAGAGATCCCTCTGACCGGCCGGTCACCAACCTGCGGGTGAGCCTCACCCCCGCCTGCAACCTCCGCTGCATCTACTGCCATGCCGAGGGGGAGGTCGCCCCGGGGTTCAGCATGAGTGCCGCCGAGATCGCGGCGGTCATGCAGGTAGCGGAGGAGTTTGAATTCAGGAGCGTGAAGTTCACGGGTGGCGAACCTCTCCTCCGCAGTGACGTGCTGGATATAGTCCGGTCGGTGCCGGGCGGGATGGAGAGCTCGATGACCACGAACGGGACCCTCCTCGCGGATCTCGCACCGGGGCTGAAGGATGCAGGTCTCTCGCGGGTCAATATCAGCCTCGACAGCCTCGACCATGAGACATACAAAACGATCACCGGGACGGACTGCCTCGATGCGGTCCTCGAGGGCATCGACGCATCGCTCGATGCCGGGCTCACCCCGGTGAAACTGAACATGGTGGTCCTCAGGGGTATCAACGAGCATGAGATCGATTCCTTCATCCGGTTCGTCCGGGGGAACCGTGACCTCGTGCTCCAGCTGATCGAGCTGATGGAGATGAAGGGGTGCAGCTACCATAGCAGGTTGAACGGGCTCGAAGAACACCTTGCACAACGGTCCACCCAGGTGCTGACCCGCCGGATGCACCACAGGAAGAAGTACTGCCTCGAGGGCTCTGAGGTCGAGGTGGTCCGGCCGCTCCACAACACGGAGTTCTGCCGGTTCTGCAACCGACTCCGGGTGACCTCGGACGGCAAGCTCAAGCCGTGCCTGCTCCGGACCGACAACCATGTTGATATCAGGGGAAAATCCGGCGACGAACTGCGCGAGCTCTTCATCGAGGCAGTCAGGCGGCGTGCTCCCTTCTACCACTGACGCCA
>ENA-ORXD01001360-ORXD01001360.1-sediment-metagenome-genome-assembly--contig:-NODE-1360-length-20741-cov-4.529278_pt1 | contig 20741 bp, 17 predicted proteins | sample MGYA00237862_ERZ511471 | MGnify/ENA metagenome assembly ERZ511471
TCCCAGTAACGCCGCCGGGATGCCCAAAAGCAGTGAACCCGGATATTTTATAACCGTTTTTACCAGCACCATGCCTATGGCCACACCTATGGGATAACCAAATACCATGCCTGCAACCGCTCCGACCAGGCCGCCCCAGCCGCCCGCATCCCCTTCGAGCAGCCAGGACCCGATAAAGCCACCCAAAAACCCGGTAAGAAGCCCGAATATACCCAGCCCTGCCACCATGAGCGCCGGTTTTAATAATGTCTTTATTTTCAATTGTTCATTCTCCTTTATTTAATATTCATACTTTAGCAGACAACAAAGGTATTGAAAAGGGTTGATTCATATACGATTGATTGACTATAATGGGACCAAAATCCATACTTCCCGGCAGGACTATTTCGACGACGTGGTCAGGCTCGCCAAGATGGCCGAACAGGTTAACCTGTGACGCCGGGAGGGGCCGCCTCTTCGGGAAACGCCGTGATGGCTTTAATTATCCGGACGAGAGATTGCCGCACTTTCCCCGCAGGCCGGCACTGTTGACACCGGGTATACATTAGGATTAACTTTATTAATAACTTACATTTTACAGGAGAATAATATGCCCGAAGCAACATCACCCTATCCCATCCGTATCAGGGGCGAACTTACCGACCCCCCAGGCAGGGGCCTGTGGCTGATAAAATGGCTGCTGCTCATCCCCCACATTTTCGTGCTTGCTTTCCTGGGATTTGCCTTCTTCATGCTCAGCGTCATTGCCTTTTTCGCTATCCTGATAACCGGTAGGTACCCGCGGTCAATCTTCGATTTCAACGTTGGGGTTCTCAGGTGGAGCTGGCGGGTCGGCTTTTACGGCTACCAGGCACTGGGCACCGACAGATACCCCCCGTTCTCTCTCGAACCGATGGATGATTACCCGGCAGATCTGTACGTGGATTACCCGGAAACGCTCTCGAGGGGACTGGTGCTGGTAAAGTGGTGGCTGCTGGTAATACCTCATGCCATCATAGTAGGTATTTTCCAGGGGGGAGGCAACAGTTCAGGCCTGGCACCTCTGCTGGCTGTGATCAGTGCTGTAATCGTTCTTTTTACCGGTGAATATCCTAAGGATCTGTTCAACCTGGTGATGGGCATGAACCGCTGGACATACCGCGTATACGGCTACACCGGCCTGATGCGGGACGAGTACCCGCCTTTCAGTTTATCGGATTAGGCATATTTCTGGCAGCGGGGGCATAGATATGTACCCCGCTGCCTCACGGTTATACGCTCCAGGGGAGTATTGCAGCAGGGACAGCCGGCACCACGCCGGTGAGCAACCTTGAATCCTTCCTGCGCCCGGCCGGCTTCGCCGCCAGGACGGGTGTAGTTGGAAACGGTTGCTCCCTTGCGTTCGATGGCAGCCAGAAGAACTTCCCGTATCGCACCATGCAACGCGGCAGTTTCTGAAGGTTTCAGGCTTTCGGCCGGGCGGAGGGGATGAATACGCGCCAGATACAGCGCTTCATCGGCATACATATTGCCGATTCCGGCGACCAGTTTCTGTTCTAACAGCACTGATTTTACCGGAGCCCTGCGACCGGCAAGCACACCCGCCAGGCATTCGACTGTAAACCCGCTTTCCAGGGGTTCCGGGCCAAGCCTGGTTATCGGATGCAAACTCGAGTTCAATGCTTCGATCCGGCCGAATTTGCGCGGGTCTGTAAAATACAGGCTGGTGCTGTTATCCAGCCGGAAGACCGCCCGGGTATAGGATGGCATTTGACCACCGGTTATACCGGATACCAGTGAACCTGTCATCTTGAAGTGAACCGAAAAGCTGAAGCCGTCTTCCATGGCAAAAACCAGGTATTTGCCCCTTCGGGAAAGAGAACTTACATGACGGCCGGTGATATGATGCTGGAAATCACGGGGCTCGATACCCCGGAGGGTCCTTTCCCAGAACAGTTCGAACCCGGTAATACGCCGGCCGGCAACCAGGGGAGCAAGTTCGCGGCATATGGTTTCAACTTCCGGCAGTTCAGGCAAGGGACGCCTCCATGTCCCCCCAGTTTTTGCCAATCTTTATGTCCACCCTGACCGGTACGGCGAGTTCGATAGCGCGGCTCATCAGGTCCGGCACCAGGCAGGTCATGGTTTCTATTTCCGCCTCGGGTACTTCGAAAATGAGTTCATCATGCACCTGCAGCAGCATCCGGCTCCTGAGGTTGCGCCTGCATATTTCCCGGTCCAGGTTTATCATAGCCACCTTGATGATATCGGCTGAGGTACCCTGTACCGGCATGTTGATGGCCATTCGTTCGGCTGCCTCGCGGATGTTGCGGTTGGCTGAAGTGATTTCCGGTATCATGCGCCGCCGGCCCAGCACCGTCTGGACATACCCCTGATCAGCGGCCAGCTGTTTGGTCTCCTCCAGGTACTGCTTTACGCCGGGATAGCGGGCGAAATAAGTAGTGATAAACTGCTCGGCCTCCTGCCGGTTGAGTTCGGTGGCCTGCTCCAGGCCATACCCGCTCATTCCGTAAATTACGCCGAAATTGACCGTTTTGGCCAGCCGGCGCATATCGGCGGTGACTTCCCCCGGCTTAACACCGAACAACTGCACCGCGGTAGCGGTATGAACATCTTCATCCCGCTTGAAGGTTTCTACCAGTACCTGGTCGCGGGAGAGGTGCGCCAGAACCCTCAGGTCAATCTGGGAGTAGTCTCCCGACAGGAGCTGTGCACCGTCAGGGGCAATAAATGCCTGTCTTATTTCGCGCCCCAGTTCACCCCGGACAGGGATATTCTGCAAATTGGGATCGGAGGATGAAAGCCGGCCGGTGGTCGTTCGGGTCTGGTTGAAGCTGGTATGCAGCCTTCCGGTACGCGGATTTACCATTCCGGGCAGGGCATCTACATAGGTTGTCTTCAGTTTGGCCAGCGTGCGGAATTCTATTATTAAATCCACCACCGGATGCGTGCCTTTGAGTGACTCCAGCACCGAAGCGTCGGTGGAGTAGCCGCTCTTGGTCTTTTTTCCACCGGTGAGTTTAAGTTCTTCAAAAAGCACCTGGCCCAGTTGCCGGGGGGAATTGATATTGAACCGGTGGCCGGTACCGGCATAGATACCAGCCTCGAGTTCGATAAGGCGCCGGGCCAAACGGTGGGATAATCCGTCCAGCAGTTGAGTATCCAGCAGTATGCCAGCCTGTTCCATAGCAGCCAGAACCGGCAGAAGAGGCATCTCCACTTCTTCGAACAGCTTATAAAGCTGTTTCTGCTTCAGCTCTCCGGTAAAAACCTCCTGCAGGCGGCGGGTCATATCGGCGTCGGCACAGGCGTAACGGGAAGCCTGTGAAACCTCGACCTGGCTCATATTGATTTGCCCTTTGCCGCTGCCGATAAGTTCTTTCAGGGATGTCATTTCCGCACCCAGACGGTTGAAAGCCAGTTCCTTCAATCCCAGGGTTTTTTCACCCAGCAGATATGCGGCGATCATGGTATCGAAATTCAAACCGGCGGCTTCTATGCCCAGCCCGCGCATCGCCTGCAGGTCGAACTTGGCATTATGGGCGGTTTTGGCAATTTTCGGGTTTTCCATAAGCGGTTTCAGAACTGCTGTCACATTTGCCACGTCAAGTTGTTTCGCCTGTTCCCAGCTGATGTGGCCCACGGGAACATACGAAGCATCGCCCGGTTCGGCAGCAAATGAAAACCCGACTACGGGTGATTTTTCCAGGTCGAGCCCGGTGGTTTCGGCATCGAAGGCAAAACTGCCTGCCCTCTCCAGTTTTTTCACCATCGCGGCCAACCCTTCGGCAGTGTCGACGGTGGTATAACTGCAAGCGTCAGGGAGTAGCTGGGGCGGCATGCCGCTACCGGGCGCGCCCCCGGAAGGCTCAAGCACTTCGCTGGGCGGCAGTTTGACCAGAAGGCTCGAGAATTCGAGCTGCTGGAAAAGCTCCACCACCCGGGCGCGGTCATAATGACTCAACCGGCAGTTTTCCAGGTTAAAATCAAGCGGGACATCGTTCACGATGGTTGCCAGTATCCTGCCCTGCCGGGCAACGTCTTCATTGGATGCGAGCAGATTTCTCAGTTTTTCGGGCTGGACCCGCTCCAGATTCCGGTATATCTGATCTACACCGCCGAAATCATTTATAAGTTTCACGGCGGTCCTGGGGCCTATGCCGGCTACGCCGGGAATGTTGTCCGAAGTGTCACCCACCAGGGCTTTGTAATCGGCAACCTGGGCGGGCTTGATGCCAAATTTTTCTTCCACCTCCGGCTCGCTGTAGAGGACCGTATCGCTGAACTGCCGGCCGGCTTTGGGATACAGGACTCTCACTCCCGGGCGGACCAGCTGCATGGCATCAGCATCCCCGGTGACAATCACCGTTTCCACACCCGCCTTTTCAGCCCGGTAGCTGAGTGTGCCGAGCATATCGTCGGCTTCGTAACCGTCCAGTTCAAACAGAGGTATATTGAAGACCTCCACCAGCTCCCGGGTCTTCTGTATCTGGGCTACCAGGTCCGGCGGAGTGGCAGGGCGGTTGGCCTTATAGCCGTCGAACATCTGGTGGCGGAAGGTGGGAGCCTTACGGTCGAAAGCCACGGCACAATATGTCGGGTTAAGATCCTTGAGGACCTTTAAAAGCATAGCGGTAAATCCATAAACGGCATTGACGACTTCACCGCTTTTGGTGGTCAGTTCCGGGATGGCGTGGTAAGCACGGTGAACCAGGGCGTTGCCATCGAAGATAACCATGAGTTCATTCGGCATGATGCTTATTATATCAGATTGGAAGACAAGTATTGGGCCCGCCGCAGTCTTCCTCGAGCGAATGTAACGAGCTTGGCGGTCGATGGGATCGACTCAAGCTGCCGGGGCATTCCCGCAAAGAAATCCGGGCAGCGTTGGGATAAGGAATGCGTTTCTATCCGGCTGAAGCCTGCTTGATGAGCTGCTTTACGGCCCGGGCGGATTTGACCAGCTGCCTAAGTTCTGCCGGAGCCAGGTCCAGTTCAATCACCTCTTCGATTCCCTGCCTCCCCAGCCTGACAGGTACGCCCAGGCACACATCCTTAAGGCCATAGCGGCCATCGAGATATGCAGAACACGGCAGTACCTCGCGGGCATCCTTCAGAATGGCTTCGGCCATGCGGATAACGGCTGCCGAAGGCGCGTAATAGGCGCTGCCGGTCCTTAAAAAGCTGACCACTTCGGCGCCAGAAGCGACGGTGCGCTCCACCAGGGATGCGATGACATTTTCCGGCAGCATTTTGGTTATGGGCACACCCCGTATGGTGTTCAAACGCGGTATCACCACCATCTCCTGGCCGTGTTCGCCCAGTACCCAGGCGGTAATATCGGTCACCGGGACTTTCAGTTCACGGGATATGAGAAAAGCCAGGCGCGAACTGTCCAGTACGCCGGAAAGGCCGACTACCCGGTGGGGTTCGAAGCCGCTTTTTTTAATCGCCAGCCAGGTCATGGCGTCCACCGGATTGGTTACCATCAGGATAATACTGCCGGGAGAAGCCTGGACAGCCCTGGCAACAACATCACTCACGATGTTTACATTGATACCGGTAAGCTGGTCACGGGTCATACCGGGTTTTCTGGCAGCACCGGAGGTTATGATAACCAGGTCGGAGCCGGCGGTATCGGCGTAATCATTGGTGCCGGTAATCCGGGAGGTAAGTCCAAGGACGTGCGCCGAGTGGGCTATATCCAGGGCTTTTCCCTGGGGCAATCCTTCTACTATATCCAGGAGCACCACATCGCACAGGTTCTTTTCCACCAGGCGCTGGGCGGCGGTGGCTCCTACATTACCGGCTCCGACAATGGTAACTTTCGGCATGCTGTTAACCCATCTTTTCTATGATGGCATCGGCTACCTGGGAGGTGCCGACTGCCCGTGAGCGCTGATCTTCAGGAAGCAGGTCGTAGGTTATCCTCCGGCCCTCCCTGATAACCGCAGCGATGGCCGCATCGAGCCGCTCAGCCGCTTCGACTTCACCCAGGTGGCGCAGCATCATTACACCCGAAAGCATCTGTGCCATGGGATTTGCCTTGTTCATACCCTTGTATTTGGGAGCAGAACCATGGGTTGGCTCAAAAAGGGCAGCCTCGTCGCCGATATTGGCGCCCGGTGCCAGGCCAAGGCCGCCGACCAGCCCGGCGCCCAGGTCTGAAATGATATCTCCGTAAAGGTTGGGGCAGACAATAACATCGAATTGAGCCGGGTTCTTGACCATCTGCATGGTCATATTGTCGATAATGCGGTCTTCGAATTCGATATCCGGATATTTTTCGGCTACCTGCCGGGCCACCGAAAGGAAAAGCCCGTCGGAAAATTTCATTATATTGGCCTTGTGCAGAGCGGTTACCTTGCGGCGTTTATTGGCCCGGGCATATTCGAAAGCATAGCGGGTAATCCGTTCGGTACCGGTAATAGAAATGGGCTTGATCGATATGCCCGAGTCCTTTCTTATTTTATTGCTTGAAAGCCTTTCCACCGTCTGAATAATCTCGGCTGCCTCCGAAGTGCCCTGTTCGAACTCGATGCCCGCATACAGGTCCTCGGTATTTTCCCTGACGATAACCAGGTCGATATTGTTAAATACAGTCGGGGTGCCGGCATAGCTTTTACAGGGGCGCAGGCAGGTGTAAAGGTCCAGGATTTTACGCATCGAGACGTTTACACTCCGGAAACCGTAACCCACCGGCGTGGTAATGGGGCCTTTCAAGGCTACCCTGTTGGTGCGTATCGACTCGATGACATGATCCGGCAGGGGAGTGCCGTACTCTTCGATTACATCTACACCGGCATTGACCACATCCCAGTTGAATTTGACACCGGTGGCTTCCAGCACCCGGCGGGTAGCCTCGGTAAGTTCGGGGCCGATACCGTCGCCGGGAATTAAGGTAACATTATAAGCCATTGAAATTATTGCCTCCTGATTTTATTTGGGGTTGAAACTACAGCTTGAAATCGCCGTGCTTTTTTATATAGGGCATGATTCCGCCCTCGTTCAAAATACTGAGCATGAAATCCGGAATGGGCTTGAAGGTTATGGTCCGGCCGCCGGTCAGGTTTTTAATGGTCCCGGCTGCCATATCGACCTCAAGTTCGTCTCCGTCGTTAATATTATCCGTGTCGCAAATGAGCACGGGCAGGCCGCGGTTTATAGCGTTTCGAAAGAAAATCCGGGCTACCGATTTGGCGAGAACCGCACTCACGCCGGCCATTTTGATGACAAGAGGAGCATGTTCCCGGCTTGAGCCCAGGCCGAAGTTGGAACCACCCACCACGAAATCACCGGTTTTTACCTTGCAGGCAAATTCGGGGTCGGCATCCTCCAGTACGTGCCTGGCCAGTTCCGGCAAATTGGAACGCAGGTGTGCCAGCCTTCCGGGAACGATATGGTCGGTAGAAATGTTATCGCCGAATTTGAACGCTCTGCCTTTAAGCATTAAAGCACCTCCCGGGGGTCGGTGATTCTGCCGGCAAGAGCCGAGGCGGCTGCAGTCGCCGTGCTGGCAAGATATATGTGGCCTTTGGGATTGCCCATCCTGCCCTTGAAATTGCGGTTAGCCGTCGACAGGCAGACTTCGTCATCACCCAGAGCACCCTGGTGCAGCCCAAGGCAAGGCCCGCAGCCCGGGGGCAGAATGACAGCCCCGGCCTCGATCAGGGTTTCGATATAACCCTTTTTAATTGCCTCACGAAGCACGCCGGGAGATGCCGGGCTGATGATGAGCCTGGTCTGTGGGTGACGGCGCCGGCCCTTGAGAATGGACGCGGCGATTTCCATATCCTGAATGCGGCCGTTGGTGCAGGTGCCGATAACTACCTGGTCTATCTTGACTCCTCCCAGTTCACCGGCTGTAACAGTGTTATCTACCGTGTGCGGCTTTGAAACCATGGGTTGGAGAGTGGATAAATCTATTTTGATTCTTTCCGGGTAACCGGCATCGCTGTCGGCTGAAAGAGGCTCGTAATCCGCCTCGCGCCCTAGCACTTTGAGGTACTGATATGTCATTTCATCCGAAGGAAAAAGCCCGACTTTAGCGCCGGCTTCGACTGCCATATTGGCTATGGTGAGCCTGTCGGCTACCGGCATTCCGGCCACGCCCGGACCACCGAACTCGAGGGCTTTGTACGTCGCTCCGTCCGCGCCTATTTTGCCGATCAGGTAAAGAATAAGATCCTTGGCGTAAACCCCTTTGGAGAATTTACCGGCAAGCTCGATCATCAGGCTTTCCGGTACCCGGAACCAGGTTTTACCCAGGGCAAAAGCCACCGCGATATCGGAAGAGCCCATACCGGTAGCAAAGGCGCCCAACCCACCGGCGGTTACCGTGTGGGAATCAGCCCCGACAATAACATCACCCGGCTTTGCCAGTTTTTCGGCTACCACCTGGTGGCAGACACCTTCGCCGACGTCGGAAAGTACGCACCCGGTTTCCCTGGCAAATTCACGCATGAAAATATGGTCGTTGGAAAGCTGCCAGTTCGGGCTGGGCGCGGCGTGGTCCAGAAACAGGACCGTCTTTTTATGATTGGCCAGCCGGCAGAATCCGGCTTCCCGGAACGCGCGTATCGCCAGCGGCCCGGTCGTATCCTGCACGAAGGCGAGGTCAACGGCGGCTATGGCAATATCGCCGGCTTTCCGGACAGACCCGGATTTGGCCGAAAGTATTTTTTCCGCTAATGTAAAACCCACTTGAGTCATCCGTCCTCGATTGTTTATAAGGTAATTGCAGATTATGAGCCGATTACAGCCAGCACATCGTCACGGGCAACGTAATCTCCGCCCTTGAAGTTCAGTTTCCGGATGGTTCCGTCACAAGGAGCCGGCAGGTCGATCGCCATTTTCATGGCTTCCAGCACCACCACGTTTTCTCCGGCTTTGATCTTATCCCCTTCCTTGACCTCGTAGCGGATGATAATGCCGGGCATGGGAGCAAGTACACCGGTTTCATCTTCTGCCGGTGCCTCTTCCACCGGCGCAGCTTCCGCAGCGGGGGCATTCCGTTTGACCACGGTTGGCATAGCCACGATATGCTGCCTGGGGTCGGCTCCGGGTTCAGCCGGTTCCACCCCTATGGTTATTACGTTTTCGCCCATATAAATGTTATAACGGCGGTATCCTTCGCTTGAAACTGCCTGGGCACTACCGGCTTCCACCAGTTTACCGCTTTTGGCCTTGGCAACCAGGTCGTCTTCGCGTTTGATGTCTTCCAGGGTCTTGCCGGTTGTTTCCGGGGGCGGGGCTTCCTTGCCATATTTCCATTTCAAAAAACGCATACCGGTGGTGGGATAAAGCGCATAAATAAGCACATCGCCGATATCCTGGCTGAGTTCGCCGACTTCCGCCTTGGCGATTTCCAGTTCCGGGTCCAGCACGTCGGCCGGGCGGCAGGAGATGGGCTCCTCGCCGCGCTCGTAACCCTTTAGTACCTGTTTTTGTACTTCGGCATCCACCGGCTTCGGCGGGCGTCCGTACAGGCCGTAAACGTAGTCTTTAACCTGGGATGACACTACTTTATAGCGGCCGAAAAGCACATTCTGAACCGCCTGGATGCCCACGATCTGGCTGGTAGGCGTTACCAGCGGCGGGTAGCCCAGTTCCTTTCGCACCCTCGGCAGTTCTTCATAAACCTCGTTTATTCTATCCAGGGCATTGGCTTCCCTCAACTGGCTGACCAGGTTGGAAATCATGCCGCCGGGAACCTGGTGCATCAGCACCGCCGTATCTATAGAGGACATTTTGGTGTTGTCCATGAAATCCCGGTACTTGGGAGCGATTGTTTCCAGTTTCTGGCCCAGCTCGAACAGGATATTGAGGTCCAGGCCGGTGTCGTACTCGGTGCCTTCGAGAGCTGCCACGAATGGCTCGACGGAAGGGTGGGAAGTCCTGAGGGCAAAGGGCGCGATACAGCAGTCTATCATATCGACGCCGGCTTCTATGGCCTTAAGAAAAGACATGGATGCCATGCCTGATGTGTAATGGCTGTGGAGGTTGACCGGTATCTTGATGTTTTCCTTGAGGGCTTTGACCAGTGCAAAAGCGTCATCCGGGCTGATTATGCCGGCCATGTCCTTGATGCAAAGGGAATCGGCGCCCATCTGTTCGAACTTGACGGCCTTTTCAATATAATAATCCAGGTTGTATACCGGCCCGCCCATCTTGCGCTCGGTCAGTGAATAGCTGATGGCCAGCTGGGCATGCTTGCCGCTTTCCTTGATAGTAGACAGCGCCGGCTCGAAGTTCCTTTCGTCATTCAGAGCGTCGAAGACACGGAATATATCCACTCCGGTTTTGGCGGCATGTTTCACAAAAGCTTTGACTACATCATCGGGGTAGTGCCGGTAGCCCACCAAGTTCTGACCGCGAAGCAGCATCTGCAGAGGGGTGCCGGGCGCGGCTTTTTTAATTTTAGCCAGCCTCTCCCAGGGGTCTTCGTTGAGGAAGCGGGTCGGCACGTCGAAGGTAGCCCCTCCCCACACTTCCAGCGAATAGAACCCCACCTTGTCCATGCCGGGAGCCATCTCCAGTATGTCATCCGTACGCATACGGGTAGCCAGCAGCGACTGGTGGCCGTCACGCAGGGTAAGGTCGGTTATTTTGATTCGTTTATTCCCCATCCGTAACCTCTCTTGTTTACTAAATGAGCCAGCTTGAGCATCAGCAATCTGAAAAAAGAGAAGGAACGCTTTTATTACAAAGCGCCGCAGCGGTCATAATATCATAACGGGTTTAACGGGGCAAATTGGAAAAGCGTTTCCGGCAGGGTTTTCTATCCTGAAGCGGTGTCTGCCGCCGGTTGGTTTTCGCCGGGAAACCCATCCCGCCTGCAGGCCGGGCGCATACCCGTTATAAGCCGGATCCCGTGCCGGTTGCCCAGGTAGTGCCAGCGCCATTCGAACAGCACCTTGAACCGGTTGCGAAAATCCACCATTACCATAATGTGCACCAGGATCCAGGCCAGCCAGGCAAAAAACCCGCAAATCCTGCACCTGCCGATTTGCATCACCGCCCTGGCCCGGCCTATAACCGCCACGTTGCCTTTGTCTTTGTATTTAAAAGGCGGCCGGTTGCCGGCGGGTATTTCCCGGGAGATTATCCGGGCTACGTATTTTGCCTGCTGCACAGCCACCGGTGCCAGCTGCGGCAGCGGGTTGCCTTCCGATATGAACCAGGCGACATCGCCTATCACAAACACTTCCGGATGGTTTTGGATAGAACAGTCGCTGTTGACCACTATTCTGCCGGAGCGTGGTTTTTCCGCCTCGATCGAACTGATTTCCGCCGGCGCCATGGTCCCGGCCGCCCATATTATGTTGCAGGTTTCAATACAGGCATCCTCCATCCACACACCTTTTTCATCGATGCAGGTGATGCGGGTGTTGCGCCACACTTCGACTCCCATTTTTTCAAGGTCAGCGGTAGCCCGGGCACTGAGTTCAGGGCTCAGGCCGCAGAGAATACGGTCCAGGGCTTCTATCAAAATGACGCGTGCCCTGGAAGTATCGACCCTCTTGAACTCTTTCTCGATGGATTTGTTCAGAAGCTCCCGTAGCGCTCCGGCGGTTTCCACGCCGGTCGGCCCTCCGCCTACGACCACAAAAGTCATCAGGCGCCGGATTTCCTGCGGGCTCCGGGCGGTTTCAGCTTTTTCGAAAGCAAGCAGGATTTTTTCCCGTGCCTCCAGGGCGTCGGCTATAGTCTTGAGGCCGGGGGCGAACTTCTCCCATTGGTCGTTTCCGTAATAACAGGTCTTGATGCCGGTGGCCACCACCAGGTAATCGTAATCGTAACTGCTGCCGTCCTTGAGCAGAACCTGCCTGGCATTGACATCGAAACGGTTTGCCTCTCCCAGCACTACGCGGATATTGGGCTGTTTGCCGACTATGGAACGTATAGGAGCCGCAATATCTCCTGGTGAGAGCACGGCGACGGCTACCTGGAACAGCAGCGGCTGGAAAAGGTGATGGTTGTTCTTGTCGATAAGGGTCAAATCTGCGTCTGTCCCGGCAAGGGCTTTGGCGGCTGCCAGGCCTCCGGCCCCCGCACCTACGATAACTACTTTCTTGCTCATCATTTCCTTTTCATTATGTATTTGAAATAAAAGCCGGCCGCTTTGAAAATAAGACAAAGCAAATAGTGTTTACCCGTACAAAGTAAACACGTTAAAGAGCCGGTATTATTAATACTGCCTTGATTCCGGAGTGTGGAATTGTCATGTTGCATGAGCCGGCATAATGCTATCACGGATACCGGCGGGTTGTCATCTTGAAAAAACCGGGGCTTGAATTGACAACCCGGCCAGGTAGTGATAGCTTTAAATCCGGCTGTCCATGACAGGAGAAAACCAGGTAGTTTACGCATGTCTGAAGCGGCAGGTTTCGAGTTTATCCAGGTAAAATATCTCCATATCCTCGATATTCCATCCCTGACGATCCGGCCCGGGATTATAACCTCTATCCTGGGACCGAGCGGCAGCGGCAAGACGAGCTTGCTCAGGCTGCTTAACAAAATGGCCTCCCCCACGTCGGGCAGGATTGTATATAACGGCACAGACCTGTCTCAGGTCAAACCGGTAGAGCACCGCCGCAGGATTGTTATGATGTCCCAGTCTCCGGTTATTTTCGAGGGCACCTTGAGGGACAACCTGACCGCAGGACTCAGATTCCAGCAGAAGGAATTACCGGACGAGGGCAAACTCAGGGAAGTATGTGAACAGGTAAGGCTGGACCAACCCCTGGACAGCCCCTCGGGCAATCTTTCCGGAGGAGAAAAACAGCGCCTGGCCCTAGGCAGGATAATACTGCTGGATCCGGATGTGTATCTGCTCGATGAACCCGCTTCAGGGCTGGATGACGAAACGGCAGGCGGCATTTTCGATATGCTTGTTGAAAAAATCCGGCTGCAAAACAAAACCGTGGTACTGGTTACGCATTCCACAACAGCGGCCCGGCGGATCTCCGATGACCTTATCCGCATTAATCGCGGCCGGGTCGCAAGCGGGGCTTCACGGTGAGCGGCTTGATCGACCTGGGCTTCTATCAGGTGGCAGCCGCTTATATCTTTGTAATTATCGTACTTGCCATTGTCAGGCAAAGAGGTATCAGCCGGGAGAAGGAAATCGTCATCGCTTCCGTCAGAATGACCCTGCAGCTGGTGCTGGTCGGCTATGTGCTGGTTTATATCTTCGACAACCCCAATCCTTTTATCACGGTTGCCGTCGTTGCCTTGATGGAAGCCTTTGCCGTCTATACCGTATTCGGCAAGTTCAGGGGCAGGCTTTCGGCCGGCCTGAAAAAGGTTATAGCCCTTGCCATCGGCGCCGGTACAGCCGTATGCCTGCTTTTCTTTTTGCTCGTTATTGTCAGGGTCGCTCCCTGGTATCACCCGCAGTATTTTATCCCGATTGCCGGGATGCTTATCGGCAACTCGATGACGGCGGTTTCGCTGGCGGTCAAATCCCTGACGGACGGCATGACCACGCAAAAACAACTGGTGGAGGAAGCCCTTGTGCTGGGGGCTACACCTCAAATGGCTACCCGGGGAATATTGAACTCCACTTTTGACGCCGCTATTATGCCCACCATAAACTCCATGATAGGCATGGGAATAGTATTTCTACCGGGTATGATGACCGGGCAGATTCTTGCCGGTGCTGCTCCCACCACCGCTATCGCCTACCAGATTGCCATTATGCTGGGCATCCTGGGAGCGGTTGCCCTCACCGTTATACTCACACTGCAGATGGGCTACCGGACCTTTTTCAATAAAGAAGAGCAGCTCATTGCCGGGAATTGAGATTTAAATAAACATGAGCACCCCCAGAAGAATAATGCACATCGACCTGGATGCCTTTTTCGTTTCGGTCGAGTGCGCCCGCCGGCCCGAACTGAAAGGCAAACCGGTGGTAGTCGGCGGCAACCCGGACCGGCGCGGAGTGGTAGCCGCCTCTTCTTACGAAGCCCGCAAGTTCGGCATTCAATCCGGCATGCCGCTCAAAACCGCGGTCCGGCTTTGCCCGGGCGCGATATTCGTTTCCGGAAACCACAGTGTTTACCGTGAAGTCTCCGGCAAATTTATGGATATCCTGGGCGAGTTTTCACCTTTCCTGGAACCGGTGGGCATCGATGAAGCTTACCTGGAAGCTACCGGTTTCGAAGCGCTGCACGGTTCGTTGATAACAATGGCGGAAAAGATCCGCCGGCAGGTCAACACCCGGCTCGGCATCACCGCTTCGGTCGGTATCGCCGGTTCAAAAATAGTGGCCAAGGCTGCCTCGGAAGCAGCCAAACCCGACGGCGTGCTGGAGATACCGCCCGGAGAAGACGCGCGCTTTCTGGCGCCGCTTGACATCGGCAAGCTGCAGGGTATCGGCAAGAAAACCGAAGCCGTGCTCAAGGCGATGGGCATCTCCACTCTGGGCAAGCTGGCTCAGATGCAGCCCTCGAGCCTTAAAACCAGGCTGGGTTCATACGCTGAAACCCTGATTTTGCATGCCCGCGGCATCGACAACCGGCCGGTCGAACCTCCTGAGGAGGCCAAATCGATCAGCCGTGAAACCACTTTTGCCGAAGATGTGCACCACCGCCAAACTCTGGAAGCCATGCTGGAACGCCTTAGCGAACATGTGGGCGCCAGCTTGAGAAAACGCAGCCGCCATGCCCGTTGTATCACCCTGAAACTCAGGTTTGCCGATTTTTCCACCATAACCCGTTCCCGGACTCTGCCGGCACCTACGGATGCCGACCAGGTGATCTTCGCTGCCGCCCTGCAAATGCTAGGCAGGGCGCTTTCCGCAAACCCCCTGGCGGTAAGACTGATCGGCGTGGGAGTTTCCAGTCTTGCCGAACGGGGCTGGCAGATGGACATGCTCGGCAGCGACCTTCCAAGGCTGGAAAAACTGAACCAGGCTGTTGACCGTATCCGGCATAAATACGGTTTTGACTCAATATCGACAGGCAGGGCGTTCTACCTGGAAGAGCTGTTCAAGACGGGCGGGCCGGCCTCATCCGGGGAAATGGAACCCGGAAGGCTTGACCTTTAACTCTTGAAGTGGTTCAATCTTTATAGGCCGGCCATGTCAACTGACCGGCCGGCAAGTAAGATAATTACGGTGGAATATGGATAAAGCGGTCACGTTCCCGAGCGGAAACCTGACTCTTCGCGGCAACCTGAACATCCCGTTCGAAGGTGCTCCCTGTGTGGTCCTGTCACACGGGCTGGAAGGCAACAAGGACTCAATCAAATGGAAGTTCCTGGCCAACCGGCTGCACGACCTCGGCCTGGGGGCCTTGAGGTTCAATTACCGCGGCTGCGGTGAAGGTGAGGAAAAAAGTGACGGAGATTTTGCCGATTCCGGGGTTTCGAATCGTATCAAGGATTTTCGGGCCGCTCTCGATTTCATCCAGAACATGGCTGTCAATAAGAACCGGCTGGGAGTTATAGGCTCCAGCCTAGGGGGCACAGTGGCGGTCGCCTCGGACGACCGGCGGCTCAAAGCTATGGTGGCGCTGGCAACACCCTACAGTTTCAAAGGTTTGGCCGGGGAAGGGGCCGGGGAATCCAGGCCGGAAGAATTATCCACCCTGCCCTCCGGCAAACAAGTGACAACCGGTTTCCTGCATGAACTCCAGCGGCTGGACATGGAAAAGCATGTAAAACTGTTAAGCTGCCCCCTGCTGGTGATACACGGCAGCATGGATGACACTGTAAACGTTCAGGACGCTCACAGCCTGTATGCAGCTGCTCCGGAACCGAAAATGCTGAAAATCATAACCGGCGCCGGCCACCGTTTCGATGATCCGGCCCATCTCAAACAGGTAGCCCTGCTTGCCTGCGGCTGGTTGAAACAGTATCTGTAGTACAGGGGATACTGTTACTAGTTTGAACTACAACTGCCAATTAGTGTAAGCTATATCCCCATTGTTACCGGGCCCGGGAGACACCCATTTCATAACCAGCGCCCCCATTATTTACCAGCACCAGGCATAATGAAGCTTTCAACAGCTTCATTTGTAGTCAGGAGGGACATTAGTGGACGAAGTAAAACTGTCAGACATTGCACCGGTGGTCGAAAAATACCGCGGCCGCCAGGACGGCCTGATTGCAGCCCTCCAGGAGATACAGGATATTTACGGCTATCTGCCTGAAGCCGCCCTTTGCCACCTCAGCCGGGAACTCAGGGTTGCCATGAGTAAAATATACTCAGTAGCCACCTTTTATGCTCAATTCTACCTCGAACGCCGCGGCAGAAATATAATTCGCGTCTGCCGAGGCACCGCCTGCCATGTGCGCGGCGGCAAAGCGGTTCTTGATACAATAGAAAAACAGCTGGGTATAAAGGACTCCCAGACAACCGGCGACTACAAATTCACCCTGGAAACGGTAGCCTGCCTGGGCGCCTGCGCCATGGGCCCGGTTGTGATGGTGGGCGAAAAATATTACGGCAAGATGACTCCGGCCAAAATCGAAGGTTTGCTGGATACTTTATAATCTGGATACCGGAGGAACAGGCAAATAAATGAACTTCGAAGAATTGAGATATCTCAGAAACACCCTGTGCGACAAGGAAAAACCCGGAGATACCTGCATCAAGGTATGCGGCGGCACCGGCTGCAACGCCCAGGGGAGCCAGGCCGTAGTGGAAGCCTTCACCCGGGAACTTGCCCGGACGGGCCTGGCCGACAAGGTTTCCCTGAAAACCACCGGATGCCACGGCTTCTGCGAACGGGGGCCGGTGGTAGTCATCCTGCCCCGGGGCATTTTCTACCCTCAAATTACGCCTGAGGACGTACCCGAGATCGTGGAAAAGACCATCAAGCAGGGCGAAATCCTTGACAGGATTCTCTACATCGATCCGGGAACGGGCTCCAAAATTATTTATGATGCCGATGTGCCTTTCTATTCCAAACAGAAGCGGATTGTACTAAGAGACAACGGCCGGCTGGACCCAACTGACATTTACGACTATATCCGCCATGACGGCTACCGGGCCCTGGGCAAAGTCCTGGAATCCATGACACCGGAGCAGGTAATAGAGGAAGTGCTCGCTTCGGGCCTCAGGGGACGCGGCGGGGCGGGTTTCCCTACGGGTAAAAAATGGAGCCTGGCGCGCAACGCCCGCGGCAATGAAAAATACATGGTATGCAACGGCGACGAAGGCGATCCCGGCGCGTTCATGGACCGTTCCATCATGGAAGGCAACCCGCACCTGGTGCTGGAAGGCCTGGCTATCGGTGCCTATGCTATCGGTGCATCCGTTGCCTATATTTACGTCCGGGCCGAATATCCCATGGCAGTTATAAACCTCAAACGGGCCGTGCATGCCGCCGGTGAGATGAAACTGCTGGGGCACAATATACTGGGTTCCGGCTTCGATCTCGAAGTCAGGATTGTCGAAGGCGCCGGCGCCTTTGTCTGCGGTGAGGAAACCGCGCTTATGGCTTCGATCGAAGGCAAAATCGGCCGGCCGCGGCCGCGGCCGCCGTTCCCTGCCCAGAGCGGCCTGTGGGGCAAGCCCACCAATATAAACAATGTCGAAACTTTGGCTTCGGTTCCACCTATTATAAATAACGGCAGCGTTTGGTACGCCAGCCTGGGAACCGAAAAAAGCAAGGGCACCAAGATTTTCTCCCTGGCGGGTACGGTCAACAATACCGGGCTGGTCGAAGTCCCCATGGGAATGCCGCTGGGAGAACTGGTTTACGATATCGGCGGGGGTATCCCCCGAAACCGCAAATTCAAAGCCGCCCAGGTCGGCGGCCCCTCGGGATGCTGCCTCCCTGCGAGCACCCTCGGCCTGCCCATTGACTACGAATCTCTCTCCGCCATCGGAGCCATCATGGGTTCCGGTGGCCTGGTCGTTATGGACGAATCCGCCTGCATGGTGGATATCGCCCGCTTCTTCCTGAGTTTTACCCAGTCTGAGTCCTGCGGCAAGTGTACTCCCTGCCGCCTGGGCACCAAGCGCATGCTCGAGATCCTGACACGCATTACCCGGGGCCAGGGCAAGCCCGAAGATATAGACCTGCTGGTGGAACTGGCCGAAATGGTCAAGGACTCCTCCCTTTGCGGGCTGGGGCAGAATGCCCCCAACCCGGTACTCAGCACCATTAAATACTTCCGCGAGGAATACGAGGCCCATATCCGGGAAAAACGCTGCCCGGCGGCTACCTGCGAAGCTCTGGTATACGCACCCTGCGAACATACCTGCCCGCTCAACGTAGATGCTGCCGGTTACGTGGCGCTTATAAGCCAGGGAAGATTCGAGGAAGCCCTGGAACTGGAAAGGCAGAGGAACCCGCTGGCAGCCATTTGCGGCCGTGTATGCCATCATCCGTGTGAAGGCCGGTGCAAACGTGGCGACCTCGACCAGCCGGTTGCCATAGCCACTCTGAAAAGGGCGGCAGCTGAATACGGGGCAACAAATGGTAAACCTTCCCGCATAAAACCGGCCGCCAGGCGGGAGGAGAAGGTTGCCATTATCGGGTCGGGGCCGGCCGGGTTGAACGCCGCTTACCACCTGGCAAGATGGGGGTACCTGGTGACCATATTCGAAGCCCTGCCGGTTCCCGGCGGTATGCTCACCGTCGGCATTCCGGATTTCCGGCTGCCCCGCCACGTGCTGGATGCGGATATCGAGTTCATCACCGGCCTCGGAGTGGAAATCAAGCTTAATAGCCCCCTGGGGGACTGCCTTACCATCGAAGACCTGCAAAACCAGGGCTACCGGGCCATACTTCTGGCCACCGGCGCCCATCTCGGCCAGAAGCTGGGAATAGACGGCGACGGGCTGGAAGGAGTGTACGACGGCGTCAGCTTCCTCAGGAGAATAAACCTGGGTGAGGCGGTCCGGGCCGGCAGACGGGTTGCCATCGTCGGCGGCGGCAACGTAGCTTTCGATGCCGCCCGCACCTCGCTAAGGCTGGGAGCCGAAGAAGTTACCGTTGTTTACCGGCGCTCCAGGGAAGATATGCCGGCTGCTGCCGAAGAAATCCATGAAGCCGAAGAAGAGGGCATCAGGGTTCTGCCGATGACCAACCCGCTCAGAATAACCGGAACCGGCGGGCGGGTCAGCAGCCTGGTTTGCCTGAAAACCGAGCCCGGTGAATACGATGCCGGCGGGCGCAGAAAACCCAAACCGATACCCGGTTCCGAGTTCACCCTAGAAGTCGATACCGTTATCGCTGCCATCGGCCAGGTACCGGATACCGGTTTCATCAGCGGGGCCCCCGGTCTGGCCACGCATCGCAACGGCACCGTAGTAGTCGAAGCCGGCACCCTGGCAACCGGCCGGGCGGGCATCTTTGCCGCCGGGGATAACGTAACCGGGCCGGCTACCGTAGTCGAAGCCATGGCCAGCGGCGAACAGGCTGCGATATCCATCGACCGCTATATACGCGGGGCAGACCTGGCCGGTAACCGGGCAATTGAATTGAAAACACCCCAGGATATACCCTGGGTTGAAAATGACATGGAAATGGGGCCCCGTATGCAGATGCCCACAGTTCCGGAAACCCGGCGGAAAACCAGTTTCGACGAAGTCAACCTGGGATACTCCCGGGAAACGGCTATCAAGGAAGCCAGGCGCTGCCTGCGCTGTGATTTGAAAAGGTAGGCAAGTTATGGCAACAGTAACAATGACGATAGACGGAAAAACAGTACAGGCTGAAGAAGGGGCCACCATCCTTCAGGCAGCCGCTGCTGCCGGCATAGAAATCCCCCACCTGTGCTATATGGAAAACCTGCCGGCCAACGGTGCCTGCCGCCTGTGCGTAGTGGAAGTGGAAGGTGCCCGCAACCTGCTGGCTTCCTGCATAATACCGGTTGCCGGCAATATGGTGGTTCACACCGCCTCGGAAAGGGTTGTCAAGACCCGTAAAGCCGTCATCGAACTGCTGCTTTCCGACCATCCCTTCGACTGTATGACATGTGAAAAGAGCGGCGGTTGTGACCTGGAAAAATATGCCTATCAGCTCGGCGTGAAAACCTCCCGTTTCCAGGGAGAAACCCACGCCTACCCGCTCGACGACACCAATCCCTTCTTTTACCGGGACTATAATAAATGCATCCTGTGCGGCCGGTGCGTGGCCGCCTGCGACCAGGTCCAGTATGTCGAGGCAATCAGCTACGCCCACCGCGGTTTCGACTGCAAGGTTTCCGCTCCCTTTGACCGGTCCCTGACGCAAAGCTCCTGCATATTCTGCGGCCAGTGCGTGGCATCCTGCCCCACCGGCGCCCTGGTGGAAAAAAGCCGGAGCCGGGCCGGACGGGATTGGGAAATGGAAACAACCACCACCGTATGCTCTTATTGCGGCGTCGGCTGCAACCTGGAGCTGAGTGTCAAGGACAACCGCATTGTCAGGGTTTCGTCACCTTTGAAAAGCGAGGTCAACCAGGGCAGGTTGTGCATCAAAGGTAAATTCGGCTGGGATTACGTTCACAGCCCTCAAAGGTTGACGGTTCCGCTTATCCGTACGGGAGAAAAAGGCGAAGGCAAATTCAGGGAGGCTTCCTGGGAGGAAGCACTCGACCTGGTGGCACAGCGACTGGGCGAAATCAAAAATGAAAGCGGCTCCGGCTCATTTGCCTGTCTTTCGTCAGCCAAGTGCACCAACGAGGAGAACTACCTGCTGCAGAAATTCACCCGGGCGGTAATGGGCACCAACAATATCGACCACTGCGCCCGCCTCTGACATTCGCCGACGGTGGCCGGTCTGGCCGCCAGTTTCGGC
>ENA-ORXD01001361-ORXD01001361.1-sediment-metagenome-genome-assembly--contig:-NODE-1361-length-20738-cov-4.293209_pt1 | contig 20738 bp, 18 predicted proteins | sample MGYA00237862_ERZ511471 | MGnify/ENA metagenome assembly ERZ511471
GCCAGGGGTTGTGATGCAACCGTTCACTGTGGTTCTGTTTATTCCCTTGATTCAAGGGCAGCCGAAAGAATCATAAGCACGAATGTAAAGGGCACCGAAACCGTAATCGGCATAGCCCGCAGCCTGGGGCACGACCCCATAGTACATGTCTCCAGTTTTGTGGCGCTGATAGGCCGGAAATGCGCCATCCTCTCTCCGGACTCCGAACCCGGCACGCCCGAGGGAACTTACTTTATTTCCAAAGCTAATTCGGATGTAGTAGCGCGTGCCTTCCAGAAGGAAGGTGCCCCGGTGGTTATCACTTATCCCGGTTCGGTATGGGGGCCTCAAGACCCACACCTGGGTGAAAGCTGCCAGATGGCAACAAGCATATTAAAACGCCTGTGGACCGTTACCCCGAAAGGTATTGTTTGTATAACCGACGTAAGGGATCTGGCCAGGCTCCACACCTGCGTAATGGAAAAAAACCGCGGCCCGCGCCGCTATATAGCGCCCGCCCGCAACGTAAGCATCAAGCAAGCCATGACTGCTATTGCCTCCGTCACCGGCCGCAGCCTGCCTGCTGTTTCCGTACCGGCCGGGTTATTACTGGGGCCGATGAAGGCTTTCGATTGCCTGCAGCGCCGTTTACCCTTTCGCTTTCCGGTCAATTTCCAGGCGGTATACTGCACCGGGCTGGCCTCCAGAATGGATGACTCTCAAACACGCCGGGATTTCGGTATCGAGCCCAGGCCGCTCGAAGACACCTTTGCCGATACCATCCGCTGGATGACAGACAAAGGCCACCTTCCCCCAAAACTGGCAGGCAAACTGGCAACCGCGGGCTAAACGCACCCGGCCACTAACAGGAGGCGTATCAATATGAATGCCTATATGCTGATAACCGGGAAATCGGTCGAACCGTTTAACGAACACCCCGGGCAGTGTCTTATCGGAAACCGCAGGCTGAGCGAATTACAGCAAGAGGTGATAAACAGTCTAGGCCACAAGCTGGTACCCGTTACAAACGCGGCAGAAATTAACGACCCCGGTGAACATGTCATCTTTACCGACAGCCTGTTGTTCGATAAGAATTTGCTTGCAACCTTTATCTCAGAATCAAGAAGGCTTGGAAAAAGAACCATCTGCAACTTGAAAACCGGATGGACCACACTCAGAACGGTGGTCAATACCCAGGACGTAATAATCAACGACGGCCGCGTCGAATACGGGCTGGAATATATCCCCGGCAGTTCAAGCCTCGATGAAGTACTGCCGCTTGTTATGGACCCGGACCGGTTCTACGAAAGCCTGCCAATGCCCGAACATGCGTTCGGCCTGAGAGAATATAAAGTCCCCCTGCCGGACAAGTTTGCCGTTCAAATCGACCACTGGGTGAACCTTTGGGCAGCCAACATGTGTTCACTGCTGGCAGAGGTATGCAAACTGAAGGCAGCACCTAAATTGAAACAGCTTGCTCTGGCTGCGCGGGCTTTATCCACGAACCAATGGAAAATACTGCATAAAGCCAATCATATCGGCAGAAATTGTGATATACACCCCACAGCCTACATCGAAGGCAGCCGCATAGGCAATAACGTGCGCATCGGCGCCAATGCCGTAATAAGGGAATCGATCATCGGCGATAATTGTAATATTGAAAACAGTGTCACACTCAGTTTTTGTGTCCTTGGCAATGACTGCTACATTGTCGACGGAGCCCTTGCCCGGTATTCCGTACTCTACCCCGGGGTATTTTTTGCCTTCAGTCCTCTGTCTTGCAGCTTGTTGGGCCGCAACAGTTTCATGGGGGCCGGTGTTACCCTGGTCGACTTCCGCTTTGACAATGCTCCTGTCAAAGTTTTAAAAAACGGGGAACCCGTTGATACGGGTAACACTTTTATTGGTTCATGCCTGGGTCATGGGGTATACCTGGGTTCCGGTACAATTGTCGCTTCGGGCAGAGCCATTCCAAATGGATTGCGTCTGTACCCGGAAAATTCCAGGTTCATCCAAAAAATTGACGCTGGCGGACAGGTGCCGGGTTACCAGTATGCCAGTAAATCCCAATAAAACGACTCCCCGCAAAATATATTAAGTCTGCATCCTGGCTGAAAGCAACTTTGAATAAGCCTGGCGGTGGAGGCAGGAGCGATGATTGTGGTGCTCATACCGCCAGCGTCAATTTCGAAACTCAAATAAACTGCGCACCGGCAGGTTAATTGGAAACGATTTTAGCCGAATAGTAAATGTATTCATCGGGCGAAAGCAGTTCCTGTAACTCGGCCGGGTTGCTTAACTGTATAACCTGTATCCAGCCCTCGTTATACACATTGCGGTTTATGGTAGTCGCCGGGCTCGCCATTATTTTATCGTTGTTCTGCAATACGATGCCGCTGACGGGCGATACGGCTTCCACGTTCATTTTCTTGCCTTCTATGTAAGCAAACGGGCCGTTGCGCTCGACCAGGCTGCCGACATCTTTCAATTCGATGTGCATGACACCTTCGAAGTATACAAGGAACCTCTCGGTAATGCCGGCAATTACAACGTCATCGGCCAGTTGTTTGACCCACATATGTTCCTGGGCATACAGGCGGTCCATGGCAACCATGGCATCGCATCCCGGTATCCTTTTGAGCTCCGGCATGTACAACAGGTCGGCCTCGTATTGACCATCCCACGTACCGGCCGCCGGCGGTAAACTAGTGTTCGTTCCGGCTGGTGAACTGGAAGGATTGGCGGAATCACAGCCTGAAGCCGCGAACATGGAGGTGATGGTGATCCCGCCCGCCATCAGCCCGACATTTTTAATAAACTGCCGCCTGGAAATCAGGGGGTCTAGTCCTTCGAGCCGGTCAACCTTTCGTTCTTTTCTTTCATTGTCCATTTTTGTGCCACCTCTGGTTGAAAGCTAGCGTGAACTCGCTTGCTGTTAACTTGTCGATACCATGAAGAAAAATCCCAAACCAATCAGGAGCAGGCCGGAGACGATGCGAAGCGGCCTGTCCAGTTTTTCCATCCAGCTGGATGCCCTGCCCAGGCCTATACCGAGCATAACCGCCACCAGCGGCAGGGTAAACCCGAGGGCGAAAAGAATAAGGATGACACTGCCTTCGATTACCTGGCCGCGCAGGGCAGCAAAACCCAGCACAATCGGCAGCTGCAAGGGCGAACAGGCGGTGGCACAGCCGGCCGTAGCCAGGCCGACGCTCAAACCGACAACAACCGCACCCAGCATCCCGCTGGGCAGTTTGTTGGTTGCCACTTTGAAGGTGGGGAAGCGGAAAGGCGTCAAATCCAGCGCGGTCAGCCCGATTAGAATAGCCACAAAACCCAGGGCTTTCTTGGCATAAAAGCCGACACTGCCGCCGTAGGAAAGCAGGCTGCCGCCGAAATAACTGGTGAGCGCTCCCAGAATGGCCAGCGCCAGTATGGAGGAAAACATGAAGGCAGCCGCTGCCAGCAGCAGGGGCCGGCGCCCGCCTGTCTTGTTGGCGCCGGTATAACCCACGATAACCAGCATCGCCGGGAGGCCGCCGCAGGCGGCTGTGGTAGCCGCCGAAGACAGGCCGAAAAGAAAGGCGGCAACCAGGACTGCCAGTCCGAACTCGCTGCCTTTGAGTACTTCCATCAACCACTGGTCCATAGTTTACGGCCTCCTTTATCTATTCCCTCAAGAATTTTCTGGAAAGGTAGCTGTCGTAGATTTTGTCCAGGGTAATATCAACGCGCAGGCTTACCTGGTAGAGGAAGCTGTCGCCCCGGTTCATCAGGCGCGTCATGACTACCGGGTAATCCAGGGACTGGTCGGCAGGCAGGGTAAAAACACCGACATATATTCTGTCGGTACTGCGTATCTTGTCTGCGGCGGCCACTACCGTTTCGGTAACCGAAGAGTTGATCTCCGGGTCGGCGCACGGGGTTATCACCAGGATAAAATCATTGTTGGATTCAAGGGCCTGCTGGCTGGAGGTTATAACAAGAGGAGCGCTGCCCGTATAGGTCGGCGCCGGTGTATCCGTGCTCGAATCGCCGGCGGTGCGTTCCTCGTAAATGATGGAAGAGTTGACCGCCAGCGCCACGGCCACCAGCAGCACCAGGGCCGAAAAGGCGGTTTTCTCCCGGCGGCCGAATTTGAATTTCCATTTTCCGCTGCCCGACTGTTGCGGTTCTTCCGGCGGATTGACTCCCGGGATGCTGTTATCCTGGTTCAATGGCTGCCTCCTTTCGAATTCCCTTTTTACCGTTGCCGTATAGCAGCACCGATGCCCGAATCAGCTCCTGCCTGCCTATAAGGTCGTCAGCCAGCAGGGGCAGCTTTACAATCGGCGCCTGAAATCTCCCTTCCATCTGTTCGAGATACTTTACCTGCATTTGTCTTCTCAGTTTCAAAAACGAATTGGTCGCTGCACTGGCGGGCAGCACCATGTTGGCCACTACCAGCCCCGTCCGCACCCCGATACCGGCCATTTCCTGCATTGCCCTGCCGGCCTCTTCGATGGGGGTGGATTCCGGGTACATCACGAAACTGAAGGTGGTGCGGTCGCTGTCCTGCATCATGTCAATCACCTGCTCGAACCTGGCTTTGGTAGCCCTGTCGGCCTCACTGTCATCCAGGGTGGTGAATATCTTGATTTCGAGTTGTTTGTTCCAGTCGACGGGCAATTTCAAGAGGCGCAGGGTGTGGCCGGTAGGCGCTGTGTCGAACACCGTCACCTGGTACCCGGTGCTGGAAGCATGTTCTATAAATTTTTCGAAAGTCGCCATTTCTTCGGTGCAGGGTGAATCCAGCTCCTCCTCGATGGCTTTCAGCCTGACGGCATCATATTTGGAGGCACATTCCGCCAGCACTTTCGCCTTATACTCCCGTGCCGCCTTTACCGGATCTATATGCGCTACCCAAAGGTTGTTCTCCCCCTGCAAAAGTGAAGGCTGGTCGGTAATTGCCTGTTCGAAAACTTCCGCCAGGTGGGATGCCGGGTCGGTGGTCAGCAGCAGAGTCCTGTACCCATGCCGCGCCAGCCACAAACCGGTAGCCGCAGCCACCGAAGTCTTGCCTACACCCCCCTTGCCGGCAAAGAATATCGCCCGGCTGCTGCCGTTGTGAGGGATCAACAGCCTGCTCACGTCCGGATTGTCCAAACCATCAACCGGCGCCGCAGAAATTCCCCGGGGCTTGCGAAGGGAAGCCTTGCGGTATTCGGCAAGGCTTACCGGTTTTTCATACAACCTGCCGGCGACTTCACGGAGCGCCGGCAGGCCTTTAATTTCACCGGCATGCAGTTCGACGACGGTTGCCGGCAAATCGAAGGTTGCCTTGATAATATCGAGATACTCCTGCTGTTTGACATACCGGTGCAGCATGAAGGTGTTGTCACAGGCTTCGGCAGGGTAAATCCCGTTTACGATGAGCTGCTGGGAATGAATACCCAGTTTGTTGAGTTCGGCTACCGAGCGCCTGGTTTCGTATATGGAGATAGCTTCCGGCCGCAGGACAAAGGTAAAGACCGATTTCGATGCATCGCGCATCACATCCAGGGCCCGGTCGAACTTCAGCTTGGATTCGGCCAGGGCAGCCGCCGTCCCCACGCAGGTTTGACCGGCACTGCCGTCCCGGGCGGCTTTTTCGATAACCCCGCTCCATTCCCCGGGCAGCTGTATAAGCCGGAGAGTATGGCCGGTAGGCGCCGTATCGAAAATTACGGTTTCATATTCAGGAGCCTGCAAAAAATCGGTGAAGCGTTCGAAGGCGGCGACCTCGGCAGTACACGGGGAGCTCAACTGTTCTTCGATAACTTTCAGACTGGCGGGGGCAAGGATTTGACGCAGTGGTGCTATTGTCCGCTCCTTGTATTCCCGGGTAGCCGCATCCGGGTCGAGTTCGAGTCCGAACAAACCGGGTATGCCGCTTATGGGCACTTCACTGCTGCCGATAGCCTGCTCGAACACATCAGCCAGGTTGGAAGCCGGGTCCGTGGTTACGATGAGGGTCTTTCTACCGGCTTGAGCATTATAGATAGCCGTGGCGCATGCCATGGTGGTCTTGCCGACACCCCCCTTGCCGGAGAAGAAATAAAACCTGGTTTTCATACCGGTGCGCATGCGCTCTCCTCAAATAACCGGGGTTATGTAATATAACTTTTTAATTCTTCCAGGCCGGGATAGCTGCCGGTTTTTACAATCTTGCCGTCTACTTCGGTTATGGGCAGGGCCTGGAGTTGATTTTGCTGCAGGAGTTTCATTACTTCCGGATTCTGGGTAAACTGCCTGGGGTGAGAGGTAATGGTAAAACGCTCCGTTTGTACCCCAAGTTCCTTGATTTTGGCAATGGTATCCTGAAGGCGTATCAGCGCCTGGTCCGGGTTGGGCCCGCACACACCGCTGGAGCAACAAAGGGTGGGTTCGTAAATAGTCACTTTGCTTGTCATATATGCCGCCCCCTGATTTTTTATGGCTGCCTGCAGCAGCAGGGCTTGAAATAGTCGCGGATCATCTCGAGCGTTTCCTCATTGACCAGGCATTCGGTTCTTTTGCCGTTTCTGACCATCCGTATCAAGCCGGCGCGTTTGAGTTCTTTCAGGTGGTGGGAAACCGTGGAATGGGCAATATCCAGGTCCTTGCCCAGCGAACCGACGCATTCACAGATCTGATGCTCCGAACCGGCGTCCTCGGCGGTTACGTTACAACTGCTCAACCGGGTGAAGATTTCCAGCCGGTACGGGTTGGAAAGTGCCTTGAAGATTTCCGCCAGCGTTTCATTGTTGTTATGTTCAATATTCGACATGTTTCGAATATTACACCAATAAAACAGGCAAAGTCAATAGTTTTACCAAGAAAACAACACCGAAAAAGGAAATAATGCCACGGCGGTGCAGGATTAAGTGGAATCTTGTGAGTATACAACCTCAGCGGGTTAACTCAACCGCCGTTTCATGATATACGCTACCGCCTGCTGGCGGTTTTTCAGGTTGAGCTTGGTTAATATGTTGGTAAGGTGGCCTTTGACCGTATGCGGTGAGATGTTGAGTTCTTCACCGATTTCTTTATTGGTACTCCCGTCAGCCACCAGGGTCAGTATCTGCAGTTCCCGCTGGCTGAGAGCATCATCCAGGTTTGTATCTACCGGGCGGGTTTTCTGAGTAATATTCCGGGCAAATTTGCCGGATATGACAATATCGCCGCAGGCGATATCCTCGAGCTCGGAGAGGAAAGTATAAACCGGTTCATCCAGGTCCAGAAATCCGGTAATGCCTTCCAGTAATCTATCCAGGATATCCTGATAGCTGTCCTTGTGATAAGAATCGCTTGAGGCCAGCAGGGCAACATGGGCGCCTGTGTCCTGTATAATTTTGGCGATTGCCCCCTGGGCGCTGCACCGGGAATAATGGATCAAAACAAGGTCGGCCGGAGCCTTACCGGGTTGGGATTCAAATTCTTCGCAGTTATCGAAAAGGGCGACTTTGCAAATCTCATATTGCCTGAACAGCGCCCCGATGGCGCTCCTGACCGTTTCACAGGGAAATATCAACACGATTTTCAGTTCTTTCAGTTTATTGCCCTGCACCACATAACCCCCTTTAACAGTCAATGATCCCCGGCTTTAGCCTGATTATACCACCGACTGTACCAATAAGTATGTACTGTTTATGGGTAATTTACCGGTAAATTGGTACTGCTGAAATTCAGTAAATCGGCGCATGTATTTTATACAGTTTTGTTTTAACCTGTGAATATCAGAATATCTCTTCGAGCCTGAGCCCCTAAAGGACAGCCCACGGGGATCAGGCCGGTAGGGTGGAGTTGGAAACGGCGCCGCCTTCCTTGTCAGGAAAGAAGAGCAAGGGAGGTGGCGCTTATTGTTATATTCACCTTGAAGGCACAGGCATCTGTATCCGGAGTAGCCCCAGGAGGTAGCTCATGTACAGCTTGGCTGACAGCCGGACCACCATAGGCGTCAAACCCGCCACCAAGGCCAGATTGAACAAAAACCGTGCCCCCGGCCAGTGCTATGACGGTTTTTTATGCCAGCTGGTTGAAATGTGGGAAGAAGCCTATGCAGATCGCTCGCCGGTTAATAACCGGCTGTCCTCAATCCAAACCCGCTTACGCTTGCAAGGAGGCGCTTATTACAACAGCATAGACAGGCAAAGAACGCAAGCATAAAAACAGGAAAGGAGTAAATGACTTAATGTCAGAAGAAATTAAAACCAATCCTAAAAAACTCTCCAGAAGGGAGTTCTTAAGGGATGCCGGCATTGTTGTCGGCAGTACTGCCATCAGTTCTGCTTTCTTCCTGACAGCGTGTGGTGAAGAAAAGGAAATAACCAGGACAGTTACCACCACGGCTCCGGGAACTACCAGCACCCTGACTACCACAGCCCCGGGAACTACCAGTACACAAACCCAGACCCAGACTCAAACCGCAGTTACCGCGAAATACGTGTGCCCGATATGCTCCGGTGAATTTGAGACGATTGCCCTGCTGAAAAGCCATTTTGAAACCGCACATCCGGGAGCGGGCCAGATTCTGGTCAAATCGGCTTACATATCATGGAATCCGGATGAATGTGCTGCCTGCAGCCGCTGCGTGATGGCATGTGCAGCAGTTCATTCCGGTTCAGTAGCTCTGCAGCTTTCCGGCATTAAATGGGTGGATAAACAGGAATTCTATGGTTTCGATCCAAGAATGCCGGTATTCTGCCAGCAGTGTACCCAGCCGGAATGCTACTTCGCCTGTCCTCTTAAAGATATTGCCATGTGCATCGATCAGGAGACCGGGGCACGCTACGTCAACCAGGAAAAGTGCAACGGCTGCGGTCTGTGTATGCAGGCATGTCCATTCGAAATACCCCGGGTCACAGTTGATGTTACCGCTCCGATAGCACAGCGAAAGGCATTCAAGTGCGACCTTTGCAAGGATAGAGAAAACGGGCCTGTCTGTATAGAAGTATGCAACAGAAATGCTCTATCGCTGGTCCCGGCTGAAGGGAGGTTATAACCATGGCTTACGGTGGATTTACAGGAAAGATACTCAGGGTCAATCTCTCCGACGGGAGCATGAAAAACCTGGATACCTTTGATTACGTTCCGGATTTCATCGGCGGCGTCGCATTGGCATACCGGCTTGTATGGGATGAAATCATTGAGACCACAACCGAGTGGAGCCCGGAAAACCCGCTGATTTTCACCACCGGTCCATGTGCAGGCACCCCGATTCCGTCTGCCGGCAGGGCCAATGTAGTCGGACTATCCCCTCAATCCTATCCGATTCCATACCTGTGCACTTCCGGTTTTGGCGGCGAGTTCGGCCCCAAGATGAAACTCGCCGGATACGATGCGATAGTTATAACCGGCAAGTCGCCAAGCCCCGTATACCTGTATGTCAGCGGCGATTCAGTTGAAATAATTGACGGCACGCAAATCTGGGGTACGGGTAACTACAATGCCCAGGACTGGTTAGCCAGCAAACACGGGCAGGATGTGGCTATTGCCGCCATCGGCCAGGCCGGCGAAAACCGTGTCAGGTGGGCCGCTATAGAATCAAGAACCGAAAACGGTGCCGGTCAGGGCGGATTCGGCGCACTGATGGGTGATAAAAAGTTAAAGGCGGTGGTTGTCAAACCCGGCAATGCCAGGATACCAGTCGCCAACCCGGAAAAGATGATAGAAGTGGTCAACCGTCTGAACCAGGAAATGTCCCCCGCCGGCCAGGATAAGGTTGCCCTTTTCCGGGACCGCGGTTCCTATACTACGCGCAGGCAAAGCTGCCCGTGGTCATCATGTACCGGCGGCATAGCCGGCTGCCTGCCCACCATGTACAACCGGGTTCCATTGGCCAATGGTATAGGCACGGTCTCAGGCGTGGAATACTGCTGTCCTGGGGTGCCCACCAACATAATGGAAAGCATGTCGAGCGAAGTCAGATCGGAACTCAGGCGTCTGGAAGGCCAGCTCGGCCTGAATCACTGGGAAACCCAGCTTGGTATGAACTTCTGGATGCTGAATGAGTACCAGCGGGGCCGGCTTACCAAAATCCTTGGCGAACCGGTACCCGGCGACGGCGTGAACATGAGGTTGACTCCGGATTTCGTCAAGAAGTTCTATTTTGCCGTAGCTTTCCGGCAGGGCGAAGGCGATATCTGGGCCGAAGGTACCACCAGGGCAGCCAAAGCCTTTGGAATGGACGATGAAGTCTGGAAAACCCACAAACACGGTTATGGACCTCACTGGGATGGACGCTACCTCCAGTTCGTCCGCAGTCCCGTATGGGTAGTTTCCGCACTGACCTGGGCAACTCACGGACGGGATGCCTTTAACCACCAGCACGGTTACCCGGAGCGCTACCCGCCGTTTGTCTATGAATGGGATACCAGGGAAGGCCGTACCTCCGGATGGGGTACCCCAAAAATCCCCTATGCGACAATATGTGAACTGGGTGCTCAAATTTATGGTGCCGAGCATGCCAATTCGGGCTGGGACGACTCCACCTACCAGTACACCGACAAGGAATATGTCGGCCTGTGGCATGAATGCCGCGGCATGATCAAGGACAGCGTCCCGGTGTGCGACAGGCAGTTTCCATTACTTTACGACACATTGAGTACGCCGGCAAAGGTAGGCTGGACCGACGCCGAAACCCAGGCCTACAACGCCGTTGTGGGCACAGACTGGACACTGGACGATATGCACAAGGCCTGCATGAGAACGCAAAGCCTATTGCGTTCGATATGGACAATACAGGGCCGCACGCGCGCAAATGATGAAAGTGTAATTCCGTACTTCACACAACCGGATGCATGGCCTGATGATGCAGGTCCTTCAAGCATTGATCCAGGCCAGTTCCGCGGTTTGCTTTCCCGTTATTATGCTCTGCATGGCTGGAGTGAGCAGGGCATACCCACCAAATCCACTCTGGATCAATACGGGCTCGGCTTTGTTGCCAATGAGCTTCAACGCTTGGGCAAGATATAGGAAAGAGGATATCCAATCGGGGATTGGATATTTGGGGAGGAGGTACCAGTACCTTCTCCCCAAACCTGCAGTAGATTATGTTATAGTTTTACAGGCATGAAAAAAGAAGCTTTACAGTTTTCGGCGCCCTACAACAACGATCCGGCATCGCTCGAGGATTTGTTCAAACTTAAAAAATACCACGGCAACGAAATCTCTGAAATATATCTTTCCGGGCCCCAGGAATATTCCGGCTCAGGCCGCATCACCCGGGAAATCAGCCGGGATGAATTTTTTAGTTCTATAGATTCAATCCACCAGCATGGCATCCGGGCAAATCTGGTAATAAACACCACCTGTGGTGGCAGAGAATGGTATTCCAAAGCCAGCCTCGGCTCACTGTTTAAATTCATTCAAGAAGTTCAAGACAAGCACAATCTTAAAGCGCTCACCGTAGCCAATCCAATCATAATGGCCGAAATCCGTAATGCTTTCCCTGAAATCGAAATCAGCGCTTCAGTCCTCGGAGACATAGATTCGGTGGAAAAAGCGGAGGTTTTTCGTGAAGCCGGAGCCAGCGTTATAACGCCGGATGTAAATATCAACCGCAACCTGGATATGCTCAAGAAGATAAAGGACGCTACCGGTGCCAGAATAAAACTGATGCTTAACGAAGGCTGTCTCTTTCGCTGTCCGTTCAGAAAGTTCCACTTAAACTACATTTCCCATCAATCCAGGGAATTAGGCCCGGTTGAAGGTGATGCCCTTTTTGCCAAATGCTCACAGCTCACCTTGAAAAACTTGAGCCTCCTATTCAAATCCTGCTGGATACGCCCTGAGGACATGCGCAAATACAGCGATATTACCAATTATTTCAAGATTGTCGGCCGCACCCGGCCAGCCAGCTTTGTGAAGCGAACGACTCGAGCATATATGAGTGAAGAGTGGGATGGAGACCTTTTGGATATCCTTTCTTCCAGCCTGAACAAACTGGGCCTCGAATACGGGGCGTCGGTTCGCAACAAAGACCTTAACAGGTATGATTTCTTCAATAAGGCTACCACTGCCGATGGCGCCGGTCAAAACGAGTTTTACCTCCAGCTTGCCACGGACCTGGTGCATTTCAAAGTCCTCACCCGCGGCAAACTGGAAGATCTTAACATGACAGAAACAGCGGATAACCTGAAAATCAAGTATTGACCTTTTTTCTTAACCCTGCTGCCCCCGATATTGAATTGCGTGCTTCCGGAAACAACAACCCTGGTATGAACTTGCATACAATATCTCGATGCATTATATTCTTATCCGTTGCTTATCCTGGCGCTGTAAACCGGCTGGTAGTCAAGGGGGCTCGTCAGAGGGGAGTGTATAAACAATGAGCCGGAAACCGGATAATTCCGCCAAAAACAATAATCTTTCTGCCTGCAAAACCATTATTGACCTGATACCCGAGGGAATCGTGGTTTTCGACAGGGAAGGCCGCATAACTTGCTGCAACAAAACCTTCTGCCGCTTGACGAGCTATACCTGTGCCGGGATTGCCGGCAAACATTATAGCGCTTTATCCGGTGTTTCAACTTCAGACCTGCCCAGATTCCTCTCCATGTTCAAAGCAGTATGCGAAGGCAAGAAAAAGAGCTTTGATATCACATGGGTCAACAAACACGGGGCCACTTTACTGTCGAAGGTTCAAGCCAGCCCTGTCAGGGAGAACGGTACAGTCACCTCAATACTGGTGGTTGTGCGCGACCTTACCCGGCAGAAGACGGCCAAAAAGGAACTCGAGCAGGAATTCAAAACCATCTTCAATTCCGCCGCCGACGGAATGATAATCGCCGAACCGGACACGGGTAAATTTATCCTGGTCAACGATACCGCCTGCCGCATGCTGGGCTACACCCGCCAGGAACTCCTTTCCCTGTCAGTGCGCGACATCCACCCGCCCGAAGACCTCGAATATACGCTGCTCCAGTTCGATCGGCAGGTCAGAAAAGAAATAACCCTGAATCCGGATGCCAGAGTAACCCGAAAAGACGGCAGTGTTTTCTATGCCGATATCAATTCCAGGCCGATTATGATCCGCGGCCGTGAACACATCCTGGGAATCTTCAGAGATATTACCTTCAGAAAGAAAAAAGAGCAGGAAATTGTTGAACTCAACAACCAGTTAAGGCACTTTTTCGACCTGGACCTGGATCTTTTGTGCATCGCCAGTGTAGAGGGTTATTTCCTCAAACTGAACCGCTTGTGGCGCAAAACCCTGGGCTACAGTCTATCCGAAATGGAAAAACATCGAATATTAGACTTGCTCCATCCGGATGACGTTGTCAAAACCCGGGATGCGCTGGAAAAACTCGGGCAAGGCGGCCATGTCGTCAATTTCACCAACCGCTACCGGTGTAAAGACGGGACCTACAAGTGGCTGGAGTGGCGAGCCCACCCGGTGGGTGAAGGGCAGATATACGCTGCCGCCAGGGATATAACCGAACAGAAAAAAGCCGAGCTCGCCCTGCAGGAAAGCGAAGCCAAATACCGCTCCATAATCAATACCGCCAACGAAGCAATAATAGTTGTGCAGGGGTATAAAATTGTATTTGCCAACGCCAAAACCAGCGAAATCTCCGGTTACTCAAAAAAACAGTTATATGAAATGAATTTCACCGAAGTCGTCCACCCCGGGGACAGGGAACTGGTCGGCGGCAACTACCTCAAAAGGATACAGGGAGAGCCGGCTCCTTCGAGTTATGAATTCCGTATCGTTACCCGCCGCGGCGCTGTCAAATGGCTTAAAATCAGCGTCAGTTCCATTGCCTGGCATGGAACCCCGGCAACGCTGAGCATGCTTTCAGATATCACTGCCCGGAAATCCGCCCAGGCGAAACTGGCTGATCAGGAGAAACTTTACCGTGAAGTATTCCAGCAGTCCCCTTCGGCCTATCAGTCGCTGGATGCCAACGGCTGTTTCCTGGAGGTAAGCCAGAAATGGCTGGAGCTCATGGGTTACTCCCGTGAAGAAATCATCGGTTTATGGTTCGGCAAACTGCTGCCGGATTCGGAACTGGAAAAGTTCAAGGTCTCTTTCCCCAACCTGAAACAACAGGGCTCCATCCACAATGAACTCTCGATGCTTCGCAAGGACGGCACGCTCCGCCTTTTCAGTGTGGACGGGAAGGTCGAATACAATGAGCGAGGCAAATTCCGCAGAACCCACTGCGTAATCCGGGATATCACGGAAGAAAGGCGAGCCGAGGAGGAAAGGCGCCATCTAAGGGAAAAAGCCGAAATTTCTTCCCGGCTGGCGGCCCTGGGTGAAATGGCAGCCGGCATCGCCCACGAGATTAATAATCCCCTTACTGCCGTTGTCGGATTCTCACAGTTGCTGTTGGACGCAGATATCCCGACAGATCTCAGGGAAGAGGTCAGGATCATCCACAACGCCGGCCAGCGGGTCAAGGATATAGTCCAGCGCATGCTGACCTTTGCCCGCCAGAGCAAGCCTGCCCGGGCATGGACCGATATCCACGAGATTATTGATTCCACCCTTGAACTGCGCAGCTACATCCAGTCCACCTCCAATATCATGGTTATCAGGGATTACGACCGCACCCTTCCCAAAATCAATATCGACCCCAGCCAGATTCAGCAGGTAATTTTAAACATCGTAGTAAACGCCGAAGACGCCATGAAGGAAGCCCACGGCCGGGGCAGGCTCAGCATCAAAACCTCCCGGCAATTGGATAATATGATCATAGCCGTAACCGACAACGGGCCCGGGATCAGCCAGGATGTAATCTCGCGCCTGTTCCAGCCGTTTATCACCACCAAGGAGGTCGGCCGCGGCACCGGGCTGGGGCTCAGCCTCTCCCGTTCCATCATCCAGGAACACGGCGGCGATATTGACGTCGATTCCGCGCCCGGCAAGGGAGCCACGTTCCGGATAAGCCTGCCGCTCGTACCCTCCGGGGAGGAAGAAACCGGGCAGGCCGAAACAAGTTCACCTGAAACCGGGCAACCTGAAACCCCCTCCCGGAAGCTGAAGATAATGATGGTGGATGATGAGCCGGCAATCAGAGCCCTGGCAGCCCGGGTGCTGGGACGCAGCGGCCACCAGGTGGACGCGTTTGCCAGCCCGGTTGAAGCGCTTACCCGCCTGAACAGCCAGTATGATGTCATACTGCTGGATGTAAGGATACCCGGCATGAGCGGTCCCGAGTTTTATGCCGCCGTCTCCCAAAAGTACCCTGAAATGATCCACCGCATCATCTTTATTACCGGGGATGCCTCCAGCCCTGACGTGGCCAGGCTGATTACCGAAAAACAGGTCCCGTTTATCCACAAGCCCGTCGATTTTACCGAATTGAACCGACAGATAAACCTGATAACCGGGCAGGAGACATAAGAAAAAGCCCATTTGTAAACCGGGCGCCCGTAACCCTATAATCACTGTATAAATTCAATTCAAGGATGCAAGTGTAATGCTGCCCCTGGGCGATCATAACCCGCGCAGAATCGTGCCGTGGTTTACCTACGTCCTGATTATCGCCAACTTCATAATGTTCGTTTTCGAACTGCTGCAGGGAGAAGCGTTTGTCGTCCAATGGTCATTTGTTCCTGCCCGTTTTACCGCAGACCCGCTGGGCCAGCTGCCAACCCTGTTTACCTCGATGTTCATGCATGCCGGCTGGCTGCACATCCTGGGCAATATGCTGTATTTATGGATATTCGGCGACAACATCGAGGACAGGTTCGGCCATTTCAAATTCCTGGCTTTTTATATAATCTGCGGGCTGGTGGCAACGTTTGCCCACATGGTATTCAACCTGGGCGACACTATTCCTTCCCTGGGGGCTTCCGGGGCTATTGCCGGTGTTCTGGGCGCATATATAGTGCTGTTCCCGGGCGCCAGGGTCAGGGTGCTTTTCGGGTTGATCCTCATTCCCCTGCCGGCAGTAATCGTCATCGGATTCTGGATCCTGCTCCAGATCTTCTACGGCGTAGGCTCGCTGGGAAGCGCCGCCGAAGCCGAAGTAGCCTACATGGCTCATATCGGCGGTTTCTTTGCCGGTGTTGTCCTGGCCCTGGTATTTCGCCAGCTGGAAAAAAGGACGGCGCCTTCCGTATTTTATTAACACAGGGGGTAGGCATTGGTTGACAACAAAAAGATTGCCATTATAGGTGCCGGCATTGCCGGGCTTGCCGCCGGATGCTATGCCCGCATGAACGGCTACGAAGCCGAAATCTATGAAGCCCACTCTGTACCGGGCGGGCTGTGCACTTCCTGGAAGCGAAAGGGCTATACCATCGACGGCTGCATTCACTGGCTTACCGGCTCCAGCCCGAATTACAGTTTTTACCGGGTCTGGGAAGAACTGGGCGCCGTCCAGGGGCGCACCATGATAAACCATGACATTTTTACCCGTTTCAAAGCTTCCGACGGCAGGGTATTCAGCGTCTACTCTGACGCGGGCAAGCTCGAAAAGCACATGCTCGAACTTTCACCGGCAGATTCTGTGCCGATCAAAACCCTGTGCCGGCTTGCCCGCCGTTTTACCGGGTTCCAGATGCCGCTCGGCAAACCGTTCGAACTCTACAATATACTGGACTATGTACCCCTTATGGCAAAGATGCTCCCTTACAGCCGGGGTTTGTCTTACTGCAACAGCATAACGATCGGTGAATTCGCTGCCGGTTTCAAGGATCCTTTCCTGCGCGAAAGCCTGCCCGGAATACTGTCTATAGCCGACTACCCCCTGCTCAGCCTGGTGGTTACCCTGGCTTTACTGCACATGCGGGCGGGAGGTTTCCCGCAGGGAGGGTCTCTTGAGTTTGCCCGCGCCATCGAAACACGCTACCGTAAGCTGGGCGGGAAGATTTTTTACAATCAGCGGGTGGAAAAAATCCTGGAGGAAAACTCCAGGGCAGTCGGAATAAGCCTGGCAGACGGCAGAGAGATCAGGAGCGATTATGTAATATCGGCAGCCGACCTGCATTCCACCCTTTACCAGATGCTGGGAGGCAGGCATATCGACCCGGTGCATGCCGAACTTTTCAATACCTGCCGCCTGGCCCCTTCTTCGGTCCAGGTCTCTTTCGGAGTGAACATGGACCTTGCCTCTCCCTCACCGAGCCTGAGCGAAAGGTTCCAGCTGGATGAACCGCTGCAGGTAGGCAACCAGAGCTTCGGCTGGATAGGGGTGAAAAACTACTGCTACGATAAAAGCCTGGCGCCTGCCGGAAAATCGGTAGTGGAATGCACCTTCGAAATGCCGGATTTCGAATACTGGGAAAAACTGGCCGGGGACAAGCAAAGCTATCGGGAGGAAAAGGAAAAAATCGCCAAAGCGGTCGCCCGCGTTCTTTCCGGCATCTACCCCGGCTTTGAGTCGCACATCGAGGTAACCGATGTGGCGACACCGATGACTTACGTGCGTTATACCGGCAACTGGAAGGGTACCTTTATGACCTGGATTATCCCGCCTGACAAGGTAAAGCGTTTCAGAATGATTCCAAAAACGGTGCCGGGGCTGGAAAATTTCTGGCTTTCCGGCATGTGGGTCCAGCCGCCCGGGGGCGTGCCCACCGGAGCCATGACCTCCCGGGACATACTGCAGATTATCTGCAAAATGGATGGCAGGCGGTTCCGGGCTATAGCTGGGCAATAGCATCCTGCTGTTTCAGAATTATGTTGCCGTGCTGGACCGTTATGCTAAAATATTGGCTCGACAGCGATGCATAAGTTAACCGCTATGGTTCTGGTGCTTTTGCTTGCGGGGCTTCCCGTCCTTTCCGCCTGCTCCGGAGACTCCGCCCCCGAAAGCTCGGTTGTCATCCTCACCGGGCAGGAAGATACCGCCGAAGCCCTACACCTGCTTGCCTTAAACGTTGCCAAACCACCCGAAAACCGGCTGGAACAGACAGTCCAGTCCCGCATCGATGACATAAACGCCGCCGGCGGCCTGGCCATTATCTGCCACCCGGATACCTACGGCCTTACCAACGACGCCAAGCTTCAGCAGCTCCAGGGCTACATCGGCATCGAACTCGGCGACGGCCAGTCCACCCGCCGCTGGGACACCCTGCTGGCTTACCGGCTGGGCCGGGCAGAACCACTGCCATGGGGCTTCATGACCGATGATATGCACTACCCGTTCCAGGCCGGCTGGGGTATTACCGTGGTCAAAACAGCCGAACTCACCAGCCGGGCAATCCTGGATGCCATCGCCGCGGGCAGCTTCTACTGGGGCGATACTCCCCTCTTCAGCGATATATCGGTCGATGGCGACACCATCCGCGTAACCCTGGAAAGGGAAGCCGATATCCGTTTCATCATCAGCCCCGGGCAGACCGCGAGAGTAGCATACGGCACCGAAGCCAGCTACCGCGTCAGCGGCAGTGAAGGCTATGTGCGCATAGAAGCCAGGGTTTCTCCGAACTCTATCGCCGGCACCCAGCCCTTCCGGGTGACAGGCGCCGGCGAAATAGAAAACCCGTATGCCGGCACCGGGCAGTGGTACAAGGGCAACATCCACACCCACACCACCGAATCGGACGGGGAACTGACGCCAAACAAGGCCGCGCTGTTATACGAATCCAAAGGTTACAGCTTTTTGGGCATTACCGACCATGTGAGCTGGGTTATCCCGGTTGAATCCGAAGCCCGCATCCAGGGCAAACTGTATTATGAAGGCAGCCTGAATAACTCCATTGCCTGGATCGGCGCCAGCCAGCCCGGCGAAGAAGAGTTCTGTTCCAAAGCCTCGGTTGAAATAAACGGCCCCGGGGTTTATGAATACACCCTGCCCTACATACCGGACGGCGTGTATTCAGTAACCGCCATCCTTAATGCTTCCGGCTACTACCTGCCCTCCGGTCCTGCCGATACCCTGGCAACGGGCAACTATGCCCACCTGGTAACCATCGAAGGGCCCGCGGCTTACGGCAATATCGATTTTATGCTGAGCGGCGTTCTGCCCTGAACTCGAGCCGCATTCCACGCTCCCGGTGTTGACTTGGGGGCTGAATAACATTTATCATCTTGCAACGGCCCTGACATTCCGGCAGTAATTTCAAGAACCGGGCGATATTGGCACCGGGAGCGTGGTTGGTAATGGATCAGTCCGATAAAACCAGGCAGCAGTTAATCCAGGAGGTTGCCGAGCTGCGCCTCCGCCTGACCAATCTCGAAAGAAACGAAGCCGAATACCGGAATACCATCGAATCGCTGCGTTCCCAGGTCATCATCGACGAACTCACCCGCCTCTACAACCGCCGCGGGCTGTTCGAACTCGGCGAACAGTACCTCAGGATAGCCCGGCGCATCGGCAAACAGGTTCTGCTTATATTTGCCGATTTCGACAATCTGAAAGCGGTTAACGATAACTTCGGCCATACCACCGGCGACCAGGCACTGATTCAAACGGCAACAATACTAAAAAGGGTTTTCAGGGAAACCGATATCATTTCCCGCATAAGCGGGGATGAATTCGTGGCAGTTGCCGGCATCAACCAACCGGGAGACACCCGGTCCATGACCTCCCGCCTGCAGCACGCCATAGAAAAATTCAACAAGGCTAACCGGTTGCCTTATATTGTATCGTTGAGCCTGGGCACCGCGGTCAGCGAACCCGGCCGGTTAACCTCGATGGTGGAACTGATCAAAGCCGCCGACGAGGCGATGTACCTGGGAAGGACAGGCAAAGAATCATATTGACTATTTGTGTCTGCACTCATATAATCACTGGATAAAACTTCCGGGAGAAAAAGCATGGCGCGTGTCAAGAAAAGGTATGTCCTGCTCGGTGTCATCCTGGTACTTATTATCATCGCCTATTTTACAGCCGGCTACTTCCTCGGCAATCTTCCCATCGCTTCCGACCTGTTCGGCACCAACAAGCCCCGCGACCTCGGCGCCGTAGTCAGCATCGAAAACGCCTATTCCGGCCTCGATGCACTGGGGCACCCGCTAACGCTGGATGAGCTGGAGGCAATCGCCCAAAACCCCGATTCCTTCCGCCCGGTAAAAACCAGCATCACCGATGATGAAATCGCCTCACTGCTTTCCACCGCCGATCTTCCCATCAAGCTGGTGCAGGTGAGGTTCGGCCCCGGCGGCAGGGCCGAAATTTCGGGCATGCTGAATGTCAAGGAAATGCAGCAGCTGCTTTCCCGCCTGGGAGTACCCAATGATGCCATCGCCACCGCCATGGACTACCTCTCCAATATCGACTGGACCACCTTCTACATCGACGGCGCCCTGGAGATAAAGAACAACCGGGTGTCGCTGGATATCGACAAAATTGAACTGGGCCGGATTTCCCTTCCCGGCGGCCTCAAAGACCAGATCACCGATAATATCGGCTCCATCGAATACTATATCGAAGATACCCTTGGGGACATGGGCTACAACATCCGCTCGCTGTCTTTTTCCGAAGGCAAAGCATCCCTGGACCTGGACCGGCCGCTGGGCAGTATGGAGCCCTGGATAGGCTTCGTGCGCTAGCAACCGCAAACAATATAAAGATGAAGGAACGATAATGACAGACATAGACCGGCGCAAGTTTTTGATTCTTTCTTTCCTTTCGGCCATGACGGGCACACTGGCCAGTTGTACCGCCTATTCGGGCGACTGGAGCGTGGAAGACATCCTGGAGTATATTCGCGAAAGGCTGGCAGCGGCAGGAGACGAGGGCGATGAGGATGAAGGCCCGGTAATACTTTCCCTGACATACCCGGCAGGCAGAAGTCCCAACGTTTTCACTACCGGCTGGATTTTCGGTGCCAGGGCCGTAGTCAATGCCGGCACCGAT
>ENA-ORXD01001362-ORXD01001362.1-sediment-metagenome-genome-assembly--contig:-NODE-1362-length-20727-cov-4.270121_pt1 | contig 20727 bp, 19 predicted proteins | sample MGYA00237862_ERZ511471 | MGnify/ENA metagenome assembly ERZ511471
TGGCTGCGGTCAGCAGGGCCAGGGCCACGAGCGCCCGGTTGTCGAAACTCCCAGCATTCAGCAGGCCATTGGCCTTAAGAAACAACAGGAAAAGAAAAGAGCCGATCCGCTTGTTGCCATCCACAAAGGGATGGTCTTTGATGACAAAATAGAGAAGATGGGCCGCCTTCTCCTCCACGCTCGGATAAAGATCCTGGCCGCCGAATGACTGCTGCACCGCACCGATGAGCCCGGCAAGGCCGTGACTCCGTTCCTGGCCGAAGAGATCCGTCGCCTCGCCCCTGACCAGCAAGTCGTTTTTCAGGGCGGCAATGGCCCGCCGGGCCTGATCGATTTCCAGAACCGATCCGGTGTCGTGTTTCCCCTCAGGCATTGGCAGTCTGTCTTCGTCATACTGCAGCAGAAGCTGCCAGGTCCTGGCATAGCGGTTGACAACCTCCAGCACCGCCCGGCCTTCATCGCTGACCAGGTTGTGACTTTCCAGGGTGCCGGCCAGCAGACGCAGAACCTGCCGCACCTCGTCCACGCCTTTTTCCGCCAGCCGCCGCTGATTGAGCGAATAGCCGCGCACCAGATGGTCTTTTAAGACGGAGCTGGCCCAGATGCGGAACTGGGTGCCGTGTTTGGAATTGACCCTGTAGCCCACAGAGATGATGGCATCCAGATTATAGTATTCGACCTGCCGAATTACCTGTCTGCCTCCTTCACTTTGAACTGTTGCATTTTTTGCAACAACTGCCTCCTTTACCAACTCGCCGGCCTGAAAAACATTGCGAAAATGGCGAGAAATAACGGATTTATCCCTTTCGAACAGATCCGCAATCCGGTTTAAAGTCAACCAGACGGTTTCATCCTTGAGATGGACATCGAGTGCTGACTTCCCTTCCTCGGACTGATACAGGATGATTTCACCAAAATCTGAAGACATGTTTTCGGATTTTCCCATTTTTTGAATCATTACGACCCATCCATGAAATTTTTCAGATTACCCATTGCTGACGCAAGCACCTTATTGTACAATATTCCTGTACAATAACTATCAGGAGGACATCATGCTGCAAACAACATATTCAAAAGCGCGAGCCAACTTCGCCAGCCTGTGCGACGAGGTCACGGAAAACCGGGAAATCGTCGTCATCACCCGCCGCAAGGGAGGCAGTGTTGCCCTGATCGCGGCCGATGAACTGGAAAGCCTGGTTGAAACAACCCATCTGCTCCGCTCCCCGGCAAACGCCGAACGGTTGCTCTCCGCTCTTGACCGCGCCCTCAAACGCGAGGGCGAACCGTCTTCGGTAGAAACGCTCCGCCAGGAAACCGGCATTGAGAAGTAAACACCGGGAGTCCGTTTTCCAGCCGGAGTTCCGTAACGACCTGCGCCACTGGGTCGAAACTGACCGCAAGGTGGCGCTCCGTGCCTTCGACCTGATCGAAGCCATCATGCGCGATCCGTTCACCGGCATCGGCAAGCCGGAACCCCTCAAGTATCTCGCCCCCGGCGTCTGGTCCCGCCGCCTCACCCAGGAACATCGCATAGTTTATCTCGTCCGCGATGACCGAATCGATTTCCTCCAGGCCCGGTATCATTATTAACAGAGCGCCGGGCCGCGCGTTATATTGCGTCTGCACATATGTTACTTTGCCCGGCAGTGTTGGGAAAATCACTCCTTTTTGCCCCGCAGCCGCTTGCCACCTTCCGTCTCGATGGGAAGGGTATGTACAATCTGTACCCACCCTTTACCAAGCTCTGGGTCGCGCTGTTTCATGCGCTGGATATACTGCTTCGGGTCTTTCGAGTCGATCAGGGCGAGAACGACATCCTCAACAACAAACCACCATTCTTGGTTATGCAGGGTTCGCCGAATTTCCTTAGTCTTGAAGACAACGAGTTTTGTTTCCATATCAACTCCTTCAACCAAAGGGCAAGCCTCCTACACTACATTCCCGCATCCTAAAGCATTTCATCAGGAGTAACGCCGGCAGGAACTTTATCTTTGGCAAAAGTCACTTCATAATCGTTGAAAGCCCGTGCCGGCCGTGTTTCATCCTTTCGTTTCACATCCACCAATTCAAAAAGTTTATGGGCCGGTGTATTGCCGAGTTCACTGCCATGCTTGAAGACGAACAACTTTTGAGCGGTCATTTCACCACGGGCGGCGGAGCGGTCATGGTCGAACATGTTTTTCAGTGAATCCCAGAACAATTCCAGATCATCTTCTGAAAATCCTGTCTGTTTCGCAAGCGGTGCGGATATGAATCCGTGGACACGATACAGGCCGTAGGGCACAGTGAATTTTCGTCCCATAGTTCGATTGTCACCTTTCTGTTTTTCTGCTTCCGCCTCAGTTGCCACCGCCATGCGGGTAATGGTATGCTCACCTGTGAAAATTCGATCAATGCTACGAGCAAAAGTGAACTGCACTGGCCCACGAACCTGACCGCAGTTGAACTCTTTGAGCGACATGACAGCCCCGAATGTTCTAATGTCATAAAAATTTTTGCACATCCATGCCCTAGCCTGCTCAACCTGAGAATTGGCCTCAATTTCTTTATCGGAAAGTGCTTCATATGCTTTTTTCTGCTGATTGGTAAGCACAGCCTTTTCCTTGACGTAAATTTCGTATGGTGGTTGCTCCCCCTTGGAAAGACCGATAAAGTTTCTGACTTTGCGCTTCAAACAGACATCAGTTACGAGACCGTTGCCGGTTTCAGGGTCTATGCGAGGCAAATTGCCGGCATCCGGGTCGCCGTTGGGATTGCCGTCTTTCACGTCAAACAGCAGCACAAACTCATAGCGGTTCTTGATTGCGTCACTCATATTTATTCTCCTTTTGTCTCTTCTTCTTTTTTATTGAAAATATCCTGGCGCTGATGATAGTAGCCAATGGCAAACCGTCCCTGATCCTCTAAGGAAAGAACAGCTGGAATACCGCTGGCCGGAATCTTGGCCACTACCTCCTGCATGAGTTTGTCCAGCCACACTGTATTTTTCCCGGTGTTGCGCATCTTAGCCAAATGGTGAATGGCCAGATCCTGCAACCGCTTGAATGTCACCAACGGGTTACTGGTTGCCGCACTGAAATAGGTGTCGCGGATTGTTTTGTTCAGCCCGGTCTGGGCCTGTTCCTGGATGCGCTCCAGTACGGAGAACAACCGCCCAAGAACATATCCGATATTTTCATTTGTTTTATCCAACGACATTTGAACCTCCTTTGTTGTTAAGCATCGTAGTCGTGAATCACGAACCAGAAAACCTTTGATAAGAGCGGCGCGGGCATGAGTCACTTTCTGCTCCGCCTTACACCTACGGACCGCACCAGCCAACAGAGTACGCGGATAACCTGAACCAAACAGGACCGCCCGAGCCACTTCGCCACCGAGATTAGGTGAGATGTTGTCCGCCTTTCCTTCAGTCGCCGTTGAAACCAATAATTGAAAGAGCGAGAGAAATTCACGGTCATGCGGGGCATGTACAATGTCGATGTCCTCGAAATGTTGGACAATTTTTTCCTTGATGTCACGCACGTTGCCTTCGTACCAGAAACGGATGGCAATTCGGGAGGCGTTAGGGGCAAGGCCAAGGACATAAAAAGGCATGCTGTCTTCCTCGGGCAGCACCCCTGTCTTTACCGCGTTCAGCAGTGAACGTATTCTGCCGTAATCCGGCTCATCTCCTTTTGCTGGTTCTCCAAGGAAGCAGGAAAAATCCTGTTCAAAAAGATGGCTTTCCTTGGCCCAGAAAACCGTGCTGGCATCTCCCACTTGCATACGTTGTCTGGAACCTTTAGCGAGAAGAGTATTCAGTGCTGTAGTGTAGGCAAATTCGACATGTTGTCCTACCTGCGCATTCAAGCCTTGCTTTTTACCAAAGGACCTGAACGCATCGAGATTGAAAGAAACAATGTTGGCTCCAGAGGACTGTGCCCCCCAGACACCTTTGATTGAAGTGTGTAATTCTGCAGGAAAATCTTTTGCCCCTGAAACGGCACATGCCTTGAGTGTACCCGAAGATTGCACATCAGTCCTGATGTGTTTAATGACATTTTCGTTTTGTGGAACCAGCCATTCTTCTCCTTCCAGCATAAACGTTAAATTATAATTATTTTGCTGAACTTCGGGCCACGCTTCATGCTTAAAAAGTTCGGAAAAATTCTTTTGCGAAAGGAAATTCTTGACTGCGTTTATCCCTTCATCGTTAAAATCATCGCTAAAAATTTCCGCTACCTTCCCTGTAAATGCCACAAAAGAGTCCTTCGCTCTTTCCTTATCCTTTTCTGAGTCACTTTTAGGAACACCCAAAACATATTGCGGATTATCCCAGAGCAGATTGGCTTTGACCCCAGATGTTTTCTTTTCCCCCTGCGGCAATATGAATTCACGTGCGGTCTTCTTTTTTCCTTCTCCTGTTCTGGTATCACGAAGATTAACAAACCGGCCATCTCTGCCGATAACCAGCAGAAAAGGAATTGGCTTTTTTTCAAACCCAGGCGGCGCAATGTCACAATCAGGATCATTAAGCATCCTTTCATAATAATCAGCCAATGCCTTCAAGATCATGACCGTACCTCCACATTTCTGAGGTCGATGCGGCCGTTTTCCATATATGCATGAAAAAACTGTGGCATCGGTTCTTTGCCGGAATAGTCCATGTCATAAAGCATCCAGCCCAAATCACGGGTTTCTGTTATGGGGTCAGGTAGTCCGGCCTCTCTGGGTAGGAACTCAAAATCAACAGGGAACTCCCGGCAACCGAAATAAGGCCGGTGAAAACATTGACCACCGGAGGCGCGACGAATAAACATCTGCTCGAATTTTGCCACATTATCCTCTGCTCCGGCATGATCGGTCATCTCGAATTCCGCATGGATGACATAGTCCACATCCCTCAGGAAAAGCGCGGCCCTTTGCTGGCGTTCCTTTTCGATATACATTCCGAGATTGCCTTTGCCCTGGCTCATGGCGGCAGTCACGTTCCGAGCCGGAATGACCGCCCCCACTTCATTGCGCCGCACCGATTCCCACCTGATCGGGTTCAGAATGTCGATCTGCAGGATTTTCCAGGAAATAGCCGGCTTCCAGAGGATTGCCTCCAAGATGCCTCGCGCGGCAGACGGCGTCATCACGTCATAACTGACCCGCTCCACTTTCATTTCCGGTCGGGTGAAACAGGCATTGGTACCGCTCACCTTCAGCCGGAATGGGTTACTCTTTTTCATGCCCAGTCCTCCTTTTGTTCACACAAAAAATTTAACAGGATCGACACCCACGGATTCATCCGGCGGAATAAAGCCATAGTGGTCATCGTAGAGTATATAGTCCAACATAAAAAGACCTGGATAACCAGACTCACGGATATAGTCCCTTGACGCCAGCGCTCCAAATATGCGTCTGGGAATACCGATGGAAAAGCGCCCGAGCCTTCGCAGGATTTCATTCTGCCGCCATGGCTCGGAGGTGAGACGGGCGAGAAGGGCGACAGAGTCACCATAAGGCACAACCACTGATTCCTGCCAGTCATCCTCAATAAACCTGAATAGCTGGGCGGCGGTGCGGAAATAATAATTCATGCGCCCGGCAAACAGCTGCATAATGCGCTTCTCGTCCAAGGCATCCTGGCCAAGCTGCCAGAAACGCTGCCGGAAATATTTTTCATAATTATGGGGCGAAAGCAAATTCCCCAGATTTTTATCGTGAAGTAATTCTCTGGCAATCCCGGCGGATTGCCGCACATATGCAGGCTGGTCGGCGGGAACGAAGACAATTGTTTTGCCCAGTCCAGATAGACGTCCTTCACGATTGCAGCGACCCGCTGCCTGGGCTATGGAATCCAGACCTGCCAGGGAACGGTAGACAACAGGGAAATCGATATCCACTCCTGCCTCAACCAATGAGGTGCTGGCCACAAAAAATGGTTCAGTATCTTCATTCAGCCGTTTCCTGATCATCTCAAGGGTATGTGAGCGATGCTCAGCACACATATTGGTTGAGAGGTGGAAGGTCTGTTCCGCGGGAAGCAGGTGAGCCAGTAAACGGGCGTCTTCTTTCCGGTTGACGATGCAGAGAACGGCCTGCCCCTCTGCCTGAATCGATTCCGCAATTTCAGAAAGATCGACCGGATTCAGGTTGCCCCTGTACAACACCGTTTCCACCCGTTTCAATTTTACGGCCAGTTCTCCGGGGTTCTCCACAATTTCCGTCACACACTCAAACCCTTCCCTGAATCTAAAATCAAACTCATCGGTCCGAGTCAGAACCGGCTGGGTTGCTGTGCAAAGTACGGGCGTCACGTGGTAGTGGCGGAACAATTCTCGAATAGCAAAGACCAACGGCCGCAGATATCCGGGAGGCAGGCACTGGGCCTCGTCAAAGATGACAACGCTGTTGGCGATATTATGCAGCTTGCGGCACCGGCTTGTTCTGCAGGCATAGAGTGATTCAAAAAACTGCACCGAGGTAGTGACTATCAGCGGGGCATCCCAGTTCTCGGAGGCCAGACGGTTTCTGACTGTTTCCTTGTCCTCTTCCGTTTCCGCCACATTGCTGTGGTGCTCGATAACCGCATTTTCAAAACCCGGAATTTTCCGGAAGACATCGGCAGTCTGCTCGATAATACTGGTGAAGGGAATTACATAGATAATGCGCTTCTTTTTATACTTCACCGCATGCCGCAGGGCAAAAGCCAGCGATGCCAGAGTTTTGCCGCCGCCAGTTGGAACCGTCAATGAAAATATGTCAGATTCCTTTTCCGCCTTTTTTCTGCATTGTTTCAGGACTTGCGCCCGCACCTCATTTACCGGAGTAGATTTTGCCTCCTTACAAAGGTCATCCATAAACGCATCAAAAAGGGGAAGCAACACTTGCAATGAGGGATATTCGCGGTTTCTTATACCAGCCTTGGTTCTATTCATAAAGGCTTCGGTATCAAGAAAATCGGCATCGACCACACAAGAAAAGAGCATGCGGATAAAAAAAGCCGGATCAGCGCCATGTGGTATCGTCTGCCGTGGCATAGACTGGTTGGCAATCGTGGCAGGCACGTTTTTTAAAATATCTTTGGACCGCCCCGGATCACACATTTTCGGTTGCAACGCCTTTGCTCCAACCTGCTCAGGCTCAAAGTCCGCCAACCCGGCGTGATGTCCCATGATGAGCCACGAAAGAACCCGATCAGCGCCCTTCCATTCTTTCAATATTGCAAGATGACCTCCCGCTTCCGAGTGAACCACCTTTCCAGGCCGGGTTTCCAAATGGCTTTCAAACCCGTTTTCGGCATACAATTTTGCCTGAAATGCATCAGCATACTTGCCGAGATCATGCCAAAAGCCAGCCAGGTATGCCCATTGCCCCCCACCGAAAGGTCTGGCAAATTCTGCGGCCATCTCAGCCACGTTTTCCAAATGCTCATCCAGTGGCTGCCATTTTTCCGGCGGCTCTCCTTCCAGGCTATGGGCGTAGTATTTCATATCAAATGTTCCAGTGTTTCAGGGTTTCAACGTTGGAACGTTCAAACGATTCAGCGTTTAAGCTTGCAAACGATTCAAACGTTTCAAATATTCCAGCGGTCAAGCGTTTCTTCATCCCATCCTATCATACTCACTCTGTCATCCGATGTCATAGTCACATTTTTTTCCATTTCCGCATGAATAATATGGTCATTGACATGGTCATGATCATGATCTAGTATTAAATCATGATCACCATGAACATCAATGAAGCAAAGGCCCATCTCTCCAGCGCGCTGGAGAAGGTCGCCAGGGGCGAGACCGTTGTTCTCTGCAAGCGGAACAAACCGGTGGCGGAAATCCGGCCGGTCAAGGAACCGTTACGGGAAAAACGGCCCATCGGCCTGGCCGGCAAGCAATATCCCGCTTTCACCATTGACCAGAGTTTTTTCGAGCCGCTGCCCGATGACATTATCAAGGCGTTTGCGGGCGCAAGTGAATGAACATCCTGCTTGACACCTGCTCCTTTCTCTGGATCATTAGCGGCAGCGGCGAGCTTTCCGCCACCGCCCGCGAGGCATTCGCCGATCCCGGCAATGAAGTGTTTCTCAGCGCCGCTTCCTGCTGGGAGATCAGCGTCAAATGGTCGCTCGGCAAACTCCGTCTGCCCGTAGACCCGGCCCGTTTTCTGCCGGAACAGCGTTCTCAGCACTACATCGAGCCGCTGCCCATCACCGAGCAGTCCGTCTTTCATCTGGCCAAGCTCCCGCACCACCACAAAGACCCTTTTGATCGGATACTGATCTGCCAGGCAATCGAGCATTCCCTGGTGCTGCTCACGCCCGATCCCCTGATTACCCAGTATCCCGTGCGCACTGCCTGGTAATAGTGTTTCAACGTTTCAGCGGATTGCCGGCTCACTCATCCCTGCAGAACAATGGTCATCGCCAGCATATTCCAGGGTGCGGCTGCCGGATCGGTCTCCTTCACCTGGGCCGCAAGCATCCTGCCCTGGTCCATGTGCCGGGCCGGGATTTCATTAACAAAGCGCGGGATGTAGCCGAGTTTGCGGCCGGCGGCGGTATAAACGGCAATGGCCTTTTCATCATAGGGGTTGGCCGGTTCCCGGCGCAGCAGCAGCTGTTCGCCAGGGCACAGCTTATTGATGATCCGTGGCCCCTCGTAGTATTGAAATCCGGCGACATGGCAGGCAAAAAGGGGGACAGACGTGAGGGCGGCTGATTTTGCGGGCCGGTGGAGGCCGAGCAAGGCGAGCCCGGCCAGGGCGTTTTTCAAGAAATTGCGGCGATTCATCTGATTGCCTCCCGTAGTGAAGCTTTTCAGCGTTTCAGCGTTCAGGTGAACCATCCATCAAACGTTTGAATGTTGATCCGTTTAATCGTTTGCACCACTCCTTCCCCCATCCTACCACCTTCACTGTGTCATACGATGTCATAGTGGAAATAAATTTTTGTCATTTTCAATAACACCTCAGGCCAAGACTTTGGGGAAAACGTTCCAGCGTTCCAGCGTTGAAACGTTTAAGCGTTTAACCCGTTACTTTTTCAGATAGCTCTGCAGCAGGGCATCAAATTCCGCCATTTTGGCATCAGGCTTCGGGGCCTTGTATTTCTGCCCCTTGAAGCTGCTGCCTTTCAGGTGCTCCATGAATTTATGGAGCATGATGGACAGCTTTCTGTGCTGATCAATCAGGCCCACGGCCTCCTCCTGATTAACATATCCCTGGTCCACGGCCACATAAAGCTGGCAGCGCACCTCGCCGCAACTCCCCTTGGCAATGGCCAGGAACTGGATGAGCTCCTGGTTGCCGCCTCTTTCATAGCCCTCAGCGATGTTTGACATGACCGACACCGAGGCCCGCTGGATCTGACTGCACAGACCGAAATCCTTGGCGAATGGGCCGTCCCTGGTGAGTTTGTATATTTTGCCCGTCAATGTTCTGGCCTGTTTCCAGATTTCCAGCTCTTCAAAATTTTTCGCGGTCATTTTCAGTTGCTCCGTTCCAACGTTTAAGCGTTCCATCGTTCCAGCATTACAGCGTTCAAACGTTCCAGCGTTCAAACGTTTAAACGTTTAAACGCTGGAACCGGTAGTTCACTTCGCCTCATTCTGGCCGGAACCTTTTGCCCCAGGCTCGCCGTAATAGCGCTCCCTTGGGCTCGAAACCGCCTTGACGGCAATGTCCTGCACCTTGCCGTAGGCCTTGTCAAGCTGGGAGGCAAGCAGCTCGATCTGTTTCTTCTGGTCCGCGGCAACCTGCTCCAGGCCGGCAATCCTGGTGGTGAGCACATTTTTCTCACCCTCAAAGGTTTTACGCAGCAGTTCCTCATTTTTGGCGGCCTCGGCGGTCAGTCTCTCCGCCGTCTCCTTGACCGCCCGCTTGATGCCCTCCTCCAGTTCCCTGGGGAATTTCTCCACCTGGATGTCCAGGGTCACGATGCGTTTTTCCTGCTGGGCCACCGCCGCCTCGCGCTCCTTCAGGCTGGCTTCCTTGTCCGCCACCTTCTTGTCGAACTCACCCTTCTTCTGCTGCAGCTCCTTTTCCAGGCGGTTGATCTCGTCCTGCAGGGCATTGGTCTTCTGTTCCCGGTCCCGCTTGAGCAGGTAGTCATACTCCTCCTGCTCGCGGCGGCGGGCCTTTTCCAGCTGCTCCTGCTGCTCCTTGGCCCTGGCCCTGGTTTCGGTCTGCTCCAGTTCCCAGGCGGCGCGGTCGCGTTTGATCCCCGCCTCCAGTTCCGTGCGGCGGGCGGCCATCTCTTCCTCAAAGGCGGCCCGTTTCTGCTTCTGCGCCTCGACCAGGGCGGCCAGGGCATAGGCGGATTTTTCCATCTCAAAGATTTCGGCCAGCTCCTGCTCCTTGACCGCCACCGCCTCCTTGACCTTGCGGAAACGGTCGGTCTGCTCCTCGATGCGGGCGGCGATATCGGTCAAGGCCGCGGTGATATCGGTCTTGATGCCGCCGATGGCCTCGCTCACCTTGACCGCGGCAAGTTCTTCGGCAACCACGGTCACTTCCCTGGCCCGCCGTTCCTCCTTTTCCTTCTCCGGCCGCAGCTCCTCGACGGCGCGGCCCTCCAGTTTCTCTACCAGTTGATTGTACGCCTCAAGAATCTCCTTCTTGGTATTGGTGGGCGTCAGTTTCGGCATCTCATCTTCTTTTTTGCTCATTTTTTCACCTCTGATTCTTTGGTATCGGTTTGTCATACGGGATTGTCAGGTTGCGTTGTCGGGTTACGGTGAAACAGCCTAACCCGGCCTACACTCTCAATTACCGGGTTACGGAAAACAGCCGCCTAACTCGGCCTACCTTGCTGCATACCCGAAGTGCTCGGACAAATAGCGTCCCAGGAATTTTTTATGCAAAAAAATGTTTCAGCGTTCCAGTGTTTAAACGCTCAAACGTTCCGGCGATGTTGGACATCACCGATACAGACGCACGCTGGATCTCTGGTTACTCAAACCGAAATCCCTGGCGAAGCCGCCGTTCCTGGTAATTTCGTATATCCTGCTGGTTAATGTCCGGGCCAGTTGCCAGATTTCGAGTTTTTCAAAATTGCTCGCGGTCATAATAAATTTTCGCCATTTTGGCTATTTCTTGGCGCACCAGCTCCCGCAGCTCCGGCGGGGCCGCGACCTGCACCGCGGCCCCGTGGCTCAGGATCTTTTTCACCAGCTCACGGAAATCTACCACGGAGAACCGCAGCAGCAGGCTGCCGTCGGATTCGATGGTTGTTTTCTGCTCCGGGTGCCAGATCTGCTCGCTCACCCAGGGTGCGGCGTGCGGGGAGAAACGCAGCACCGCCTCAACCGGGGCCGGCCCCTGCATGATGCCGAAATGGCGGCGGGTATATTCCTTGAGGGAGGGCAGACCGGCAGGCAGGGCAATGCTCTGGGGGGAGGGGGTAATGGCCTTGATGCGCGACAGGGCAAAGTCCCTGATAGCGCCGCTGGACGCGCACCAGGCAAGCAGATGCCAGCTGCCCATGTAATGCATGAGGTGCAGGGGCCGGATATGGCGGGTGGATGTTTTAGCGGTATGGGGTGAATGATAGGTGATCTGCAGGGGCGAGTCGTCGAAAAGGGCCTGGACCGTCTGACGGAAACACCAGCCATCCACCCGGGCGTATTCGATATTCTTGACGGAGATCCGCTCGCCGACCTGATCGAGGCAGGATTCTTTCTTGTTGCCGGTGGCGCCGAGCACCCGGTTGATCAGCCGGCACAGATCGTCCTTGAAGGCAGGGTCAGGGATGGCCGAGGCCAGGCGGATGGCCAGGGCAAGGGCCAGGATGTTGGTTTCGCTGAACCAGTAGCCCGGCAGTTCAAAGGAATCATCGGTGTAGCAATAGCCGCGCCGGCGGCGGTCAAATGCCAGCGGCGCGCCCAGGCGATCCCGCATGAACTCGATGTCCCGCTGGGCGGTGCGCGGCGAGATCTCGAACTTCTCAACCAGCCGCGCGGCATTGGGATAGCGGCCGGACTTGATCCGGCCATGGAACCAGTTAAACCGCTCGTATTTCAACCGGTCGGACATTTCCCCTCCTGCGGCAGCCTCAGTCAATCATCAGAGGTCTTCACCGGCGTGACGGGTCATGGGCAACCCGTCTCCAGGCGAAGAGCATAACGGGGAAACACTACCGCATCGTTTGCCTGTCCACCATAAAAAAACGTTCGGGCCTTTAAACGTTTAAACGTTTGCGTACGGAAACATCCCCGGCATGGCGTCAGACACGGCGCCCTACAGCCAGAATTCCGGATATTTCCTGGTTTTGGGGATATTGTTGACAATGAGGGCGACCACAAGCATCACGCCTGCGCCCAGGGCGGCCGGCATCAGGACATAGAGATAGCCGAGGTTGTGCACACTCTCCCCGCCGATCACGGCGATCAGCGCCGTGGCCCCTCCCGGCGGATGGAGGGTGCTGGTGAGATGCATCAGGGCAATGGAGGTGGAAACCGCCGCCGCGGCCGCCAGCCAGGTCTCCCCGCCCAGCCACTGGAAGGCGGTCACGCCGATGACGGCGGAGAGAATATGACCGCCGAGCAGGTTTCTCGGCTGGGCCAGGGGGCTGCGGATGGCGCCATAGATGAGTACGGCAGAGGCGCCGAACGAGCCGATGAGCATGAGCAGCCCGTTTTGATCAACGAGTTTGTAATGGAGCAGAGCGACCGCGGCTATACCGATGAAACTGCCGATCCAGGACCAGCAGACCTCGACAAGGCTCACCCGCGGCGGGCTCTGGCCGTTGCCTCTCATTTTTTGCAGATATATCATAGCAGCCCGCCTCTACCGGGTTACACAGTAAGATTGCACGAGATCATTGCGGGTAACGATACCGGCAATTCTCCCATCAGGGTCAACAATCGGCAGACGATTGATCTGCCTGTCGACGAACATGGCCGAAATCGCTCCGACGGTGATTCCGGCCCCGGCGGTCACCGCCGGCGTGGTCATGATATCCCGGACGGAATGATTGCGCAGGGGAGTCACCATGCACCCTTTGTTGTGCAGACAATGGGCGATGATCTGCATGAATGATACTGATTTTCCCAGTCCCATCCTGGCAAGAAAATCCTTCTCAGACACCATGCCGGCAATCCGGCCTTCGCCATCCACCACCGGTGCCCCGGAAATCCGCTTGTCAGCCATGAAGGCAGCGGCCTGCTGCAAATCCATCTCCAGCCCGATGCAGTGCACCGGCGTGGTCATGATATCCTTGGCGGTCAAGGAGTTCTGTATCCGTTGCACGGCATGGCGGTAGGCCACCTGGAATATTTCCTTGAAATCGCCGGGACTGATATCGATATAGCCCTGGATATCTTTCATTGCCGCCAGGATATCCGGCTCGTAAATTTCTATTGAGCCAAAGAATCTGTCCTCTGTTTCACTCATTGCCACCACTCCAAGTCAGTTTTTTCACCACGGAGCGCTCGTATAGTGCAGGGGCGGTTCGCAAACCGCCCCTGCCGGGTTCCGTGCCTGTGGTTTATTTTAAGTTTTTCTATTTCCCCGGGGCGTGATTGGCCCGCAAGGTTTTGGCCAGTTCCTTGATTTCGCCGAGGTCCTTGGTCATCTCATTCCAGCCGTACCAGTAGGCGTAATCCGGATTGACGTGGAAAAAGGCCTGATAGGCCCGCATGCGGTGCTTCATGTACATCTGCACCAGCACCTGGTCGATGTAGGAAAGCCCGTCCAGGTTTTCGTTCCAGTTGGCGCCGTTGGTATGCATGAAGGTGAGCAGGAACGGATAGTTATGGGGATAGCCTTCCGGTTTCTTGATGAGACCCTCTTTATACAGGGCGGCAACGGTCTCGATGGCATCAGCCATCAGCCGGTCGGATTTCTGCAGAATGGAATCGCCCATGGCCAGCTGCTCCCGGGCATACTTTTCCGAATGGCACTCAGAGCAGACGGCGATCATCTTGTCCCGCTCTTTCTGCCACGACTCCTGGTCGAGTTTCGCCATCTTCACCGCCTTGACCGCATCGAAAACAGGGGTGGGCTCGCCCGTCTCGGGATTTAATACGCCAAGGGCCTTGAGAATGGTGACCCGGTCCGCCGCCGCCTGTTTGTCTTCCGGCAGAGGCAATCTTACGCCGAGGAAGCCCCAGGCGGTATGGTTGGCATGGTTGCCGTCCGGCATATGGCAGTGCTGGCAGGTGGGGGCCACGGCGCCTTCAGGGAGGGAACCCTCAATCTTGGCGAAATAGCGTTCGCCGTGCTTGGAGCTTGACCACATCTCCCACTGGGGATGGTCATAGCCCATGTGGCACTGCTGGCAGGCGTGCGGGTTTTGGGCCTCTTTTTTGGAGAAGCTGTGGCGGGTATGGCATTCATCGCAGGAATTATTCTGGTAACGGTAGCCTTTGTCACGGAGCTCCTTTTTCTGCGCTTCGCTCTTGATGCCCATGTTGTGACAGCCGCCGCAGCCGCGGCCGCCCTCGATCAGCTCATCCGGCGCCATGTGGGTGGCGGGAATGGCGTTGAGCGAGGTCCAGCCAAAGTTGTGTTTGCCGTCGGCAAACTGGTTGAACTGCTGCTCATGGCATTCGGCGCACACCTTTTCGTCCGGCAGCTGGGCAAGCTGGTAGTCATCGGCGGTCTTATGCTGCTCGCCATGGCAGGTCCGGCAGGTCACCTCACCGCTCTCAGCATGTTTACTCACATTAAAATCCGCGACCTGACCGGGGGAGATTCTGGTATGGCAGTCGATACATTCATCCGCCGCACTCAGTCCCGGCAGGGACAGCAGCCCGAGCGCCATGGCCGTAAACAGAAGTTTCCTTTTCATCATTTTCCTCCTTTGTTGGTTGTTTTCCTCACAGATGGGGCCTGCAACAAAATCTTACAGAGAGATATCCCGGCTGTCCTTGACTTAAGTCAAAAAAAGCTAACCGATAAGGTTGGTTAGACCATTAGACTGTAGTCTGTCAGCTAAAAGCGATGGGAAATGCGGGTGCAAAGCGTGCTTTATTTGGTATTTTTCAGCTACTAATAACCTAACCACCTACAGTCTATCCAACTGAGTAGTTACAAAAAAAAGTAAAAAAAATTTATTTATCAGCGGGATGATGGCTTTTTGCGGCAGGAGAGACAAGGGGCAGGAGGATAATGAAGCGGGTCATGCCCTCTTTTGCCTCAATTTCGATGTTGCCATGGTTGGTGTAGACAAAACGGTTGATGATGTTCAGGCCGCGGCCCTTGACCGCGCCCCGCCGCATCTTTTCCAACCGCTCAGCCGGAATCTCGCCGGAATTTTCAATGACCAGCCGGGCCATGCCGTCCTTGCGGCCGGTGGACAGCGCTATTCTGCCGTCGCTCCGCTCAGCCACGGCCCGCACGGCATTGCCCAGCAGATTATCCACCACCCGTTCCAGGCCGAAACGGGAACAGGATATCAGCAGACCCGCTTCCAGTTCGGGTTTCATGAGAGTAACCCTGGTGAGCTTTGATTCGCGCACCACCTCCTCGATGATGCGGTATCGCACTGAAGCAATGGCGGAGAGATCGACGATTGTCTCTCTGCCCTCGCCGGTCATGGCCTGGGCCAGGTCCTGCATGCGGGCGGCCTCGGAGGCCATGATATCGAGATAGCTTTTCAACTTGTTGCGCACCGGCTCCAGGTCCTCATTTTCCAGCAGCTTGCGGGCCCGGTTGGCAAATCCGGCCACGGCGATAGCCGGATTCTTGATGTCGTGCAGGATGTCCCCGAAAAACTCGAGCTTGGAAGCCTTCATGATCTCCTTGCCGAAAAAGGTAATCAACTCGATCTCATCATCCGAGAAAAAATGTTTCTGTTTCGTGGCGTTGAATGCCAGGAGATGGCGCACCTTGCCGTCAACACTGAAGGGAAGCAGCAGAATCGAGTGGATATGATGCGCAGCGGTGAATTCACGCAACTGGCTGCTCATCAGAGAACTGCGGGACGGGTCCTTGATCAGCAGGTAGGATTGGGTTATCCGCTCATATTCCGTGTCGCATTTCTGTTTTGTCCAATTGATGGCCGCCTGGAAATAGGGGTGGTGCGCCACGGTAAAACTATGGCCGGCATCATAATAGCAGCCCTCCTGCGGATAGGCCGCCTCAAGATTGATGAACTGCTGGTCCTCGGAAACGGTGAAGAGCGAACAGCTCTGCACTTCAATCATCTCTTTGAGTTCCGGGATCAGCAGGACAAAGAGATCCTTCAGCTTGATGCCTTCGCGCCGGCTCAGTTTAACGAATATCTTGTTGAAGATGGTTTCCTTGCGGCGGTTCAGCTCCTCCAGGTCAAGAATCTTCTTTTTGGCCAGGACAAAGCCGATACGGCGGGAGAGCAGTTCCGCGTGAATGATCTCCAGCCGGTCAAACTGCCGGTCGTCCTCCTTGTAATAGATCTGCAGGGAGCCGAGCAGATCATTGCCGGAAGGCCTGAGCAGGGGCATGACCAGGGGAACGGCAAGCAGGGAATTGAACCCCCAGGACCTGACCACGTCCTTGTTCTTGTAAAGAGGGTCTTTGAGGATGCTGGGCACGGCGATGCAGCGCTGCTCCTGCACCACTGTGCCGGAAATGGTATTTTTTACCGGTATGTCGGAGAGGCGCTGATAATCGGGCACCCCGTATGAACCAAAAGAGGTAAGCCGCAGGGAGTCGGGATCAAAGAGCCGGATGGTGGCCGCATCGGCGGCAAGATTATGCACGATGCGCTCAGCCGCGACCTCGAGAATCTCCCTGAAAGAAAGACTCGGGTCGATGGACATGATTTCCTCAATTTCCTGAATAATGGTGGACAGAAACCAGGACTGATATTCCGATTCAACGGTCTTGATCAACTCCTGCAGCTGTCCCTCGCTCAAATTGCCTTTCTGGAGAAGATGCTGACTGAAAAAATCTTCCAGTTTTCTTTCCATGCCCGCCTCCTGTATTCAGACACCCACAGAAAATGCCATCTGCCTCCTAACGGAAAATTGCTCAGTATCATCTTAACCAAACAATCGGTAATTTTACAGTGTTTCCTGCATGATATTTACTTTATTTTGCATTATTCCATCAAAATCAATTTGTCAGGCAGGAAAATCCGTGATGCCGCCTTGCCCGATTGCCCACCCCGGTTCTCCATCTCTTGACTCCGGCGGCTGCCGCGGATAAAGTGATATGACCATGAACAAACTGACCCTCACCGTTACCCATAACTGCTCCCTTGCCGGGGCTCCACCGGAACTGACCGCCGTTCTCAAGAAAAAACTCACCCTGGTGAATCCCAGATATCGCGATGCGGTAAAATATGCGCGCTGGATCGGCAAGAATCTCAAAAAAGAACTGCATTTTCATACACTGGCCGGCAGCGATATCCTCTTTCCCCGGGGTTTCGGCAACCAGGCGGTGCTGCTCTGCCGCAAAATGGGCTTTGAGGTGGATATCATCGATCAGCGCCGGCAGCTCGATCCGGTTGATCTCAGCTTCAGCGGCAACCTGCGCCCTTATCAGGAAAAGGCCTGCAGCGTCATGCTGTCCCGGGAGTTCGGGGTGCTGGAGGCGGCCACCGGCAGCGGCAAGACGGTGATGGCGGCCGCCATTATCGCCGGCCGCCGGCAGCCGGCCCTGATCCTGGTCCATACCAGGGAGCTCCTCTACCAGTGGCAGCAACGCATCCGCAATTTTCTCGGCCTGGAACCGGCGCTCATCGGCGACGGCTCCTATGCCGTGAGTGATGTCACCGTGGGCCTCATCCACACGGTGAAAAAGCATCTGCATGAGCTGCCGGCCCGTTTCGGCCACATCATTGTCGATGAATGCCATCGGACCCCGAGTTCCATGTTCACCGAGATCATCAAGGAATTCGACTGCCGCTACATGCTGGGCCTGACCGCCACCCCCATGCGACGGGACGGGCTGACCGAGCTGATCCACTGGTATATCGGCGACCCGGTCCACCGGGTGGACCAGAGGGAGCTCGACCGCCATGGCGCCGTGTTAAAACCGAGCATCATCTTCCGGCCCACCTCCTTCACCTTCAACTACCGAAGAAATTACCAGGACCTGATGGCCGCCCTGACCGGCAACGCCGGCCGCAATGAACTGATTGTGGCCGATATCTGCCGCGAGGTGAAAAACGATGCGGGCACGATTCTGGTGGTCTCCGACCGGATATCCCACTGCGAAACCCTCTGCCGGATGCTGGAGCAGCAGGGGCTGCAGCCCCTGCTGCTCACCGGCCGGGTGGCGGGGGAGGAGCGCAGCGACATCGTCCGCCGGGTGCAGCAGGGCGAGGTGCGGGTGCTGGTGGCCACCATTCAGCTCATCGGCGAGGGTTTTGACTGTCCGGGCCTGACCAGCCTCTTTCTCTGCACCCCCATCAAATTCGAAGGCCGCCTCACCCAGGTCATCGGCCGCATCCTGCGGCCCGCCCTGGGCAAGGAACCAAAGGTCTACGATTATGTCGACCCGGTGGGTGTATTGAAGGCCTCGGCCAGATCCCGCCGGCAGATCTACGAACTGACCCTCTGCTCCTGAAGGACAGGGGGGAGCGGCATGACACAATGGGGCCGACCGCAATTTGGTTTACGGTTGCCGGTTTACGGTTTACGGTTTACGGTGCGGACCTGCAAACATGATATTTTCCTTAAACCGCCAACTGGAAACCGTAAACCATAAACTTTATGCCCAACTCCATCGCTTCGCTCGCCATCGCCCCGGTGCTGCCGGCAATCCGTCAGGCCCTGGCGCAAGGCCCGGCGGTGCTGGCCGCGCCGCCCGGCTCCGGCAAAACCACCGGCGTGCCGCTGGCCCTGCTTGCTGAACCCTGGCTCGCCGGCAAAAAGATTCTCATGCTGGAACCCCGCCGCCTGGCCACCCGGGCCGCCGCGACGCGCATGAGCCGTCTGCTCGGCGAACAGATCGGCCAGACCGTGGGTTATCAGATCCGCTTTGATCGCTGCATTTCCCCGGCCACCCGCATCGAGGTGCTCACTGAAGGAATACTGACCCGCCGCATCCAGCATGACCCGGAACTGACCGGGGTGGGTCTGGTCATCTTTGACGAATTCCACGAACGCTCCATCCATGCCGACCTGGCCCTGGCTCTGTGCCTTGACCTCCGCCAGCTGCGCGATGACCTGCGTCTGCTGGTCATGTCAGCCACCCTGGATGCCGGACCGGTGGCGGAAATGCTCGGCAACGTGCCGCTGATCACCGGCCACGGCAGGAGTTTTCCGGTGACAACCGACTATCTTGAACACGAAGCGAACGGCAGGATTGCCGCGGTCGCGGCCCAGGGCATCAGGCGGGTGCTGGCCCAGCGACCAGGCGACATCCTGGCCTTTCTGCCCGGCGCGGGTGAAATCAGGGAGGCGGCGGAACTGCTGGCGGAGCGGCAAAGTGATGACACCATCATCCTGCCCCTGTACGGCAACCTCAGCCAGCAGGAACAGGACCTGGCCATCATGCCTGATCCGGCCGGCCGGCGGCGGGTGATCCTGGCCACCTCCATTGCCGAGACCAGTCTCACCATCGAGGGCATCGAAACGGTCGTTGACAGCGGCTGGTCCAGGCTGCCGCGCTTTCAGCCGGCCAGCGGCATGAGCAGGCTGGAAACGGTGCGGGTGTCACGGGCCGCGGCCCGCCAGCGGGCAGGCCGGGCAGGCCGCCTGGGGCCGGGCCATTGCCTGCGGCTGTGGACCAGACACCAGCATCACGGCCTGGTTCCCTTCCATCCGCCGGAGATCCGCGCCGCCGACCTGGCCCCCCTGGCCCTGGAACTGGCCCTGTGGGGGGTGAGCGACCCCGGTGAGCTGCGCTGGCTGGACCCGCCGCCCGAGGCGTCCCATGCCGCGGCCCGCGAGCTGCTCATGGCACTTTCCGCCCTGGATCAGCGGGGCCGCATTACCGCCGAGGGCAAACGGCTGGCGAGCCTGCCGCTCCATCCCCGTCTGGCCCACATGCTGATCAAAGCCCAGGAACTGGGCCAGGGGGCCCTGGCCTGCGATGTGGCGGCCCTGGTGTCCGAACGTGATGTGCTGGGACAAAGTTCCATGAACGCCAGCGCCGATCTGCACCTGCGGCTGACCTTGCTGGCCCGATTCCGCCGCCGTGGTCCGGCAGGGGTCAGGGAACGGGGCGGCGATGTGCAGGCCTGCCAACGGGCCGCGCAGCTGGCCGGACAGTGGCGGCAGATGCTGCATTATGAGGACAGGGGATATGATGAGGAGATGGCAGGCATCGTGCTGGCATTTGCCTACCCTGACCGGATAGCCGCCCGGAGGCCGGGTCAGCGGGAACGTTATCAGCTGGCCGCAAGGAGGGACGCATCTTCCTTGCCGCGCCGGTCGACCCGGTAGAACTGAGGTCCTGCCAGCCGGGACTTTTTCACTGGCAGGAACAGATTGGCTGGGATAATGCGCAGCAACGGGTTACGGCCCTGCGCCGCGAATATCTGGGCAACCTGGTGATGAGTGAGCAGACTCTGCCCAAGGCCGATGAGGGCCGGATCAGGCAGGCCATGCTGGACGGCATCCGCCTGATGGGACCCGCTTCTCTGCCGTGGAGCCCGGATGCGCGCCGGCTGCAGGCCCGTATCAACTGCCTGCGCCGCTGGCAACCGGACGCCAAGTGGCCCTGCCTGGAAGACGACTATCTGCTGGCGGATCTCGACTGGCTCAGTCCTTATCTGACCGGCATCACCCGGCGTGACCAGCTCAGGCAGCTGAATCTTGCCGCCATCTTCAGCGCTATGCTGGAGTGGAAACAACAGCAGGAACTGGACCGCGCGGCGCCGGACCGGCTGGA
>ENA-ORXD01001363-ORXD01001363.1-sediment-metagenome-genome-assembly--contig:-NODE-1363-length-20714-cov-3.396666_pt1 | contig 20714 bp, 20 predicted proteins | sample MGYA00237862_ERZ511471 | MGnify/ENA metagenome assembly ERZ511471
GAAGCGGGGGTCAGGGGGATCATCGCTCCTTCATTTGCCCGGATCTTCTACCGGAATGCAATCAATATCGGGCTCCCGCTCGCTGAGGCAGACCTCCCCTGTGATGACGGAGCACCCGTGACGATCGATTTTACGGAAGGGATTGTCAGGGCTGCGGGCGCAAGCCGGAGTATCCGCCCGCTCTCACCCCGGATGCTCGGGATCCTGTCAGCCGGCGGCCTGGTTGAACTCTGGAGGCAGCAGCAATGATCTTTCCCCGGCACTACAAGGAGGTCGGGATTGCATCGACCCGGCCATGCGGTGACCGGGTCTACTTCCTCTCCCGCTACCTTATCCACACAACCCCGCTCGGGCACGAAGTGCTCGAGGTCACCCCGGATCCATCCGGCAGCGGCCTGATGCGGAAGATAGAGAACACCGCGATTATCGCCACGACCGATGAGACCTGGGTATACCCCGGGAAAGTCCAGCTCCATAACCGGGCAGCACTCGTGCAGATAGCCCGTGACTCAGGCCGGCGCTGCACTATCTTTTCAGGGATTGACGAGCATACCACGTTCGTTCTCGATCCCGACCTCTCAACGTTCCAGACGGTGGCGGTCTATGATGTTATCCCCCCCCGGCCAAGCCTCTCATCCTGCATCAGGGAACTCGAGCAGGCCGGCATGTTCTCTGATATCGATGTACGCTTCGAGCATACCCTCAGGGATATCTCGCAGATCGATGCTGATGTGTACCCGTGCAGGGCGTCAGGGTTTCTCCGCACGCTCGATACCGATCTGCTCGTTGGCGGAGAGAAGGTGGCAGGGTGCCTCACCGGGCGGGAGCTCCTGGGTGAGTGCTACGGTAACGGTTTCGAAGTGAAGGACATCTGCCCCCTCTCCATGGTCGCCGCGGAGCCGTTCATCACCCGGTGCTGCCGCAGGGAGCGGGAGGGGATCGGCGTGTATGGGGGCAGGTTCGGTGCCGTTGTCCACTGGGGTGCATCGCCGGCCGAGATATTTTCCGCAGTACAGCGCCTCGTAGCCGCATGGTGGGATCAGGGATGAACGTTGCCGTTGTCGCTGGGGATGGGATCGGTCCAGAGGTGATTCCTGCTGCCCGTGCCGTGATTGAGATCATCCGCCCCGAGACCTCCTTCTTTGAGGTCGAGATCGGGTACGGGAAGTGGCAGCGCACCGGCCACGCGATGACCGATGAGGACCTATCACTCATCGCTTCGGCTGATGCCATCCTGTTCGGGGCTGTCACAACCCCGCCTGCACCGGATTACCGGAGCGTGATCGTCCGCATCAGGAAAGAGCTCGATCTGTACGCCAACGTCAGGCCGGTGTGGGGCAAGGGATTCGACCTCATCGTGGTCAGGGAGAATACCGAGGGGCTCTATTCAGGAATTGAGAAGATCGAGGAGGACTCTGCCTGCACGCTCCGGTGTATCACGAGGAAGGGGAGTGAGCGCATTGCCCGCTATGCCTGCACCCTCGCAAAAAAACGACGGGAACTCACTATCGGGCATAAGGCGAACGTCCTCAAATCAGACGTATTCTTCCGGGGGATCTGCCTCTCCGAGGCGGAACGGAGCGGCGTGCCGGTCAGGGAATGCTACATCGATGCGCTCTGCCTCGATGTCCTGCTCCGGCCCGGAACCTACGATGTCATCGTGACCACCAACATGTTCGGTGATATCCTCTCGGATGTGACCGCCTACCTGGTCGGAGGACTGGGCCTCCTCCCAAGCGGGAATATCGGAACCGATCACGCCCTGTTTGAGCCGGTTCACGGGAGTGCACCGGATATCGCGGGCAGGAATATCGCAAACCCCATTGCGGCCATGCGGAGCGCAGCAATGCTGCTTCACCATGCAGGGGAACCTGCCGCCTGCGGCATCCTTGAACAGGCCATCGGGAAGACTCTTGCTGCAGGGATAAAGACCCGGGATATCGGGGGAACTGCAGGGACACAGGACTTTTCCGGGGCTGTCCTCTCGCGGCTCAGGACGCTTGTTTCACGGCAGTAAAAAAATATATTGTATGGGTATGGGATATGCGCTAGAGAGCAACAATCGCTCTCTGGTGCTGGTCCGACCTCGAACGAACGCGGCTGATGATATCGTCTCCTCTCTGTACTTCACGGTTTCGCAAGGCGTGATAAACTCCCGGCCATGCCGGTGAGGCAGTACCGGCACCCCGGGATCTCGCCTGCGGGTAATCAGGGTTTTACCCCATCTTACCGGTAACGGCATCTCTCGGCAGGTCTATATAAAATAAGACGATGCTTCCGGTTCACCGGCTTCCTCCCGTCTCATGTCCCGGGTTTATCCGGAACCTCCCGGAAACTGAAGTATATATTCTCTCATGGCAATTGAGTTCAGGAATGGGATAACCATGGTGAAGGTTGGTGTACACGTCTCGATAGCCGGCTCTGTTGTACACGCAGTGGAGCGGGCAACCGCTGCAGGGTGCGATACGTTCCAGATATTTACCAGAAATCCCCGTGGATGGGCATTCCGGGAGATTGATCCTGGCGATGCATCGCTCTTTCGTGATCAGCTCGAAAAGAGCGGCCTCTCTCCTGCTGTAGACCATATGCCATACCTGCCCAACCTGGCAACCGGGAACGCGGAGTTTGAGGCGAAGTCCCGTGCAACCCTCATCGCCGAGCTGGAGCGGTGCGGGATACTCGGCATCCCGTATCTCGTGACCCACCTCGGTCACCACAGAGGTGATGGGATACAGGCTGGCAGGGCACGCGTGATCGATGCAATCAACCAGGCCCTGGATGCGGTTGATAACAGAGTCATGCTCCTCCTCGAGAACACGGCTGGTGAGAAGAACGGTGTGGGGAGCCGTTTTAAAGATATCGCCGGGGTGATGGAAGGGATCGCGAGACAGGATAGGATCGGTCTCTGCTTTGATACCTGCCATGCCTTTGGCGCCGGTTATGATCTCAGTTCCCGTGAAGGGCTCGAAGATACCTTGGATAGGTTTGACGAAGTACTCGGGCTCGGGTCAATCAAGGTTGTCCATCTGAACGATTCAAAGGGTAAGCTCGGCAGTGGTCTTGACCGCCACGAGCATATTGGTATGGGCAGCATTGGTGAGGAAGGATTTGCAGAGCTCCTCTCCCACGATGTCCTCCGAAGGCTGCCCCTCATCTGCGAGACTCCTGTGGATGATCGGCGGGATGATGCAGGAAATATCCGGAAAGTGCGGGAGCTTGCCGGGTGAGTTGCGGCGGCTCCTGCTCACCTGTGTATCGTCTTTTGTAAACCTTGCGGGGTGCCCCTGACAACCGTCCCTCCGTCCCGATCCGTGCATGAGACGGGGCACAGCGGACCCCCGATATACCCCGATCAGGTTCTGAAGGGTGCAGGTTTCTCTCTTCGCACCAGTTGGTATGGCAACCGGCTGATGATAGCAGGCGGGGCGAGTGGTGAGCCATGGTCCTGCCAATCCGATTGATGCCATGATACCAGTTGCGACAGGCACTGGTTCTGGTGTTTTCCTCCATACCTGGAACCCCTCCCGCAAGTCTCCTGTCCTGACCTGGGCCCCCCTGAATCTCCACCCCCCGATCACCCTCCCCTTTACGTATCGCAGCAGATAGTTTATCGCAGGAAAAGAGCATTTTCCCTGCAATCTGAATGTTCTTCATTTCTCGTGGTTATTCGCGCTTTCTGGATGAAAGGACAAATTTAATGGAGGTTATCCGGTCCGGCAACCTCTCTCCCCTCTCACCTGCCTGTAATCACATTCAACAACCCGCAGTGCACTGCAGCCTGTCATTTCTGAAGGAGCCCTGACACTTCACTCTCCCGGGCACCGCGCTTTCCGCGCCGGGACCCTGCGCCTCTTTATAACACCGGGGAACGAATAGGTAGGCAATGAAAGCGAGCCTTGACGGGTCCTTTGTGCGTATCGGGAGCGGCGGCCGCTCACTCTACGACCAGAGCGGGTATGGGAGACCTGAGGAGGGAGGTCTCAGGCTCGCGCCTGAGGAGGCCTGTTACCTCCTGTACCGGAAACGGATAGAGATACCCGGGTATGATTTTGACCGTCTCTTTGCGCATTTTGCCCGTGCGCCCGGGTTCTTACGGACATTTCTCGTCTACCGTGACCTGCGGGAGCGGGGATACGCGGTCCAGACCGGGCCCCACGACTTTCGTGTCTTCCGGCGGGGGCAGCGGCCCGGGAGCGGGCATTCCCAGTACATGGTCCGGGTCCTCTCCGAACGTGACCTCGTTGTTTTTTCCCGGCTGATACAGGAGACAAAATCATCAGCAGGCATGCGGAAACAGCACATCCTTGCAATCGTGGACGACGAGAGCGAGCTCACGTACTACGAGGTGAAAGTGCAGCCGCTCAGGGAAGCCGTCCCCCTGGCAGCCGTCTCATCGCTGGAGGGCATGCTGATCGGGGTCTCAGCGATCATCCATCCTTCCGAGAAAGAACGGGAATCCCTTGGAACGTTTGGCATGTCGCTTGATGATGAACGCCTGGTCCTCTCACCCCTGGAAATCCTGTACCTCGCTGGCAGGGGAGTGCTCGCTATCCGGAACGAGGATGAGATTATCGAGCCTGACCGGTTCTTTGCGATGGTCTCTCCGGGAGACTCCGAACTGGCCCAGAAGGCAGCGGTCTATTCCGACCTCCGGTCCCGGGGGTATATTCCCCGGACCGGGTACAAGTTCGGGCACCATTTCCGTGTCTACTCGGGCCAGAAGCTCCACTCCGAGATGCTCGTGCACGCCGTTCCCGGGGAGGGAGATCTCCCGATGAGCACCATCTCGCGGTCAGTACGCCTCGCGCACAGTGTGAAAAAGAAGATGTTGTTTGCAACACAATCTACAACCGGAATCCAGTACATCGAATTTGCCCGGATTAAACTGTGAGCGTGTTCCATGGAAGAGATGAACCCCTGGTCAAGCCAACCGACAATCGAGATGGCAAAACTCTTTTCTGATTTCGGTATCGAGCCGATAGACAATGTCATAGACCTGCTCCCCAATGTTCCTTCCTTTATGCGGAGGGGAATCGTCATCGGGCACCGGGACTACGGGCAGATTGCCGGGTGTATCCGTGAGAGGCGGCCGTTCCATATCCTCACCGGGTTCATGCCATCCGGCCATCCGCACCTCGGGCACCTGATGGTCATGAAAGAGGTGGTCTGGCATGTGCAGCAGGGTGGTAACGGGTACATCACAATCGCGGATCGCGAGGCACATGCCGTGCGGGACACGAGCTGGGCAAAATGCGAGGAGTACGGCAGGGAATACCTCGCCTGCCTCTATGCACTCGGTTTCGAGGGAAAGACGTACTTCCAGAGCAGGAATGACCGGCTCAAGGATCTCGCGTTCGAGTCCTCGATACGGGTAAACTACTCTGAACTCCAGGCGATTTACGGGTTCTCGTCGGAGACCTCGCTCGGGCACATGATGAGCGTTATCACCCAGGTTGCTGATATCCTGTACCCCCAGGTGGAGAGCATTCCGGCGCCAACTGTGGTCCCCGTCGGTATCGATCAGGACCCGCATATCAGGCTCACGAGGGGTGTTGCCCATAAGCTCAGGATGTTTACCGTTGAGGAACGGGACGGGTACATCAGTGTGCGGTCAAAGAATGCCCCGCCCGAGGCACTCGATGCGGTGCACGCCCGCTATCCCGGGTCCCGGAAGTACGAGGGGCATGTCGATATACCCGGTGGAACCTGTACCGATGTGAGTGCTGTCGTCCGTGGGATCGAGATCGCATCAGGGGGCTTCGGTTTCGTAACCCCTTCCGCAACGTACCACCAGTTCATACCCGGGCTCCAGGGAGGCAAAATGTCGAGCAGCATACCGGAGAGCACGATCAGTTTCAGTGAGCCTGACGACGTTGTGAGGAAGAAGGTGATGGCCGCTCTGACCGGCGGCCGGTCAACCCTTGCCGAGCAGCGGGAGATGGGGGGGGAACCGGAACGGTGCCCCCTGTTCCTCCTCAACCTGTTCCACATGGTGGATGATGACCATGAGCTTGCTGAACTCCGGCAGAAGTGTCTTTCCGGGCAGATGATGTGTGGTCAGTGCAAGAAGGAGACCGCAGACCGGGTACTCTCGTTCATCCACGATATGCGGGAGAAGATGGCTGCCGCGGAACATCTGATAGAGCGGTGATCGCAATGGACCTGACACAGAACGAAAAACGCCTCCTCTCCGCACTGGGAAAACGCGGGGATGCCGATCCGGCAGCCCTCGCCGATACCCTCTCGGTGCCTGAAGATGCGGTGATCCAGTTCGCGCATCTCCTCGAAGACCGGGGTCTTGCAACCATCGAACGTACCGTCGTGACAGACTACGAACTTACCGATGAAGGGAAGCGCTATGCACGGGAAGGGCTCCCCGAGCGGCAGCTCATCGAGAGTTTTGAATCCCGCATTCCCCTCGCAGAGCTCTCGCGCCATCCGCTCTCACGGATAGGGATTGGCCATCTGCGCAAGAAAGGCTGGGTTACCATCAGGGATGGAATTGTTGAGAAGAGTGCCACGATCACCCCTGGAGACGACGAAGTTGCCCTCCGGGATCTCACATCCGGAGAGAAAGCAATTCCTGAACTCGTGAAACGGGGCCTCGTAGCGGGGACGGAGACCGTGACCTACCGGATATCGCTCACCGCTGCCGGATCAGCAGTGCTCCGGTCAGGAATCGATACCCGGGAAGAAGTAGGGACCCTGACGAGAGAACAGATCATCTCGCGGGAATGGCAGTCCCTTCCCCTCCGGAAATACAATATCGGGAAGCGGCCCCGCCGGGTTTACCCGGGCAAACTCCATCCCTACCAGCGGCTTATCGAGGAGATGCGCCAGATCCTGCTCCAGATGGGCTTTACCGAGATCTACGGGGGTCTCGTCCAGAGTGCCTTCTGGAATTTTGATGCGCTCTTCCAGCCCCAGGACCACCCGGCGCGGGAGATGCAGGATACGTTCTACCTGGCGGAACGTGTCACCCTTCCCCGCGACTTCGGGAAGGTGCGGGACATGCACCTGCACGGCGGGACCACCTCGTCAACCGGATGGGGAGGGCATTGGAGCGAGGAGAAAGCTGCACAGTGTGTACTCAGGACCCATTCCACCAGCCTCTCGATCCGGCACCTGGCAGATCACCAGGAGCCCCCGGTGAAGGCGTTCTGCATCAGCCGGGTATACCGCCGTGAGGCAATCGATCCCACCCATCTGCCCGAGTTTGAGCAGCTCGAGGGTATCGTGATGGATGAGGACGTGAATTTCTCCCACCTCCTTGGATACCTGAAAGAGTTCTACCGGAGAATGGGGTTTTCGGATGTGCGTTTCCGGCCCGGCTACTTCCCCTATACCGAACCGAGCGTTGAGCCGGAGGTCTATGTTCCCTCGCTCGGCTGGGTGGAGATGGGGGGTGCCGGCATATTCCGTGAAGAGGTGACCGCACCGCTCGGGCTCACCTGCCCTGTTCTCGCATGGGGGCTTGGGGTCAGCCGTATCGCCATGCTCCGGCTCGGACTGAAGGACCTGCGGCTCCTCTACCGGAGCGATATCGAATGGGTCAGGGATCAGCCATCCCTGATCCCGGATCTGCAGGGAGGGGTGTGACCATGGCGGTCATCTCCCTCTCTTACCGATACCTTGAGCGTCTTTGCAGGGCTGACCGGGACACGATCATCTCCCGCCTCCCCATGATCGGCTCTGACATTGAGCGGGTGGAGGAGGATCACTGCGATGTCGAATTCTTCCCGAACCGCCCTGATCTCTTCTCGGTTGAAGGGGTTGCCCGGGCAATGCGCGGGTTCCTCGGGATTGAGACAGGGCTGCCGGAGTACCCGGTAACCCCGTCAGGGATCCGGTTCACCATCGATCCGGCCCTTGGCCCGATACGCCCCTATCTGGGATCAGCGGTCATACGGGGTGTCGCATTCGACGATGAGTCGATCCTCTCGATCATGGCGCTCCAGGAGGCCCTCCACTGGGCGGTAGGCCGGGGCAGGAGCAAGGTTGCCATCGGCATCCATGACCTTGATGCGGTCACGCCCCCGTTCCACTACCGTGCCGCTGAACGGAGTCACCGGTTCGTCCCGCTTGATTTCACGCAGGAGATGACGATGGAGGAGATCCTCTCGGGCCATCCCAAGGGAAAGATGTACGCATCCATCGTGAACGAGTTCCCCCTGTTCCCCCTCATCACCGATGACTTCGGGCAGGTCCTCTCGTTTCCTCCCATCATCAACGGTGAACTGACCCGGGTGACGACGGACACCACGAACCTCCTCCTCGACACGACCGGGACTGATGAGCGGGCGGTCCGGATCGCGGTCACCATCATCTGCACAGCGATGGCAGAGGCGGGTGCCACTATCGAGAGCGTCTCTGTTGAAGGGACGCAATGGCCGGACCTGCGCCCGCAGACCCGGTACGTGCACGCCGCGGAATGCAACCGTCTCCTGGGGACCAGGCTCTCCCGGGAAGAATTGTCAGCCCTCCTGCACAGGATGCGGTTCGGAGCAGCGCCCGCAGCGGATGGGGCGATCAGGGTGGATGTACCCTGTTACCGTGCTGACATCATGCATGACTGGGACATCTTCGAGGACGTTGCCATCGCATACGGGTATGAGCACTTCCCAGCCGGTATATCCCCGACATTCGCGATAGGGACTCCGCATCCGGTCAACGCAATATCGGGGGTGGTCCGCCAGGTGATGACCGGGTTCGGCTACATCGAGGTCATCCCGTTTACCCTCTCGAACGATGAGGTGATGTATCACAGGATGCGACGGGTTCCGCCAGCAGGAGTCACGCGGGTCCTCTCCCCCATCACGGAGGATCAGACGCTGGTCCGGACCGACCTCCTCCCCCTCCTCCTCGAGATCTGCCAGTTCAACCGCCACCGTGAACTCCCCCAGCGGATATTCTGCGTGGGAGACGTTCTTTCCGGCCTTGCCACGTACCAGAAGCTGGCGTGGCTGAGCATCCATCCCGGTGCAGACTTCTCTGAAGCCTATGCAACTGCGGATGCCTTCTGTCGTGAACTCGGCCTGGCTGTCACGGTGCAGGAATCATCTGACCCTGCGTTTATTGAAGGACGCCGTGGGGAGATCATGGGCAATGGTGTGCCTTCCGGGGTATTCGGGGAGATTCACCCCGGCGTTCTGAACGGGTTCGAACTCGAGCACCCCGTAGTAGCGATGGAACTCGACCTCAGAGCCGTACCGGGATACCCCGTCCGGCCAGGTACTCCTTGATCTGGCGGACGGTGTACTCCCCATAGTGGAAGACGCTTGCCGCAAGGCATGCGTCGGCTTTCCCCGCAACAAACCCCTCGTAGAAGTGTTCAGGGGTGCCAACCCCGCCACTGGCAACGACCGGGACCCCGACCGCGTCTGCGATGGCCCGGGTGATCGGGATGTCAAACCCGTTCTTCGTGCCGTCTGTCTCCATGCTGGTCAGGAGGATCTCACCTGCTCCCCGCGCTTCTGCATCCAGAGCCCAGGTCACGGCGTCTATCCCGGTCGGTTTACTCCCCCCGTAAATCACGACCTCGTACCAGCAGCTCGACCCGTCCGGGAGCGCAATAGGAGTGGCATCGGGGTTCTTCTCGTAATTTCGCCGCACATCTTCTGCAAGCACGATACACTGGGTACCGAACCGTTCCGCCCCCTTGTTGATCAGTAGCGGGTCGAGCACGGCGCTCGTGTTGATGCTCACCTTGTCTGCACCGGCACGCAGCAGCTGCTGGATGTCGCTGACATTCCGGATCCCGCCCCCGACCGTGAGGGGGAGGAAGAGCTGGTCTGCTGCACGGCTGATCACCTCGAGCATCGTTCCACGATGCTCCTTTGAAGCGGTGATATCGAGGAAGACCACCTCGTCGGCTCCCTGCTCATTGTACCGCTGTGCAAGCTCAACCGGGTCACCGGCATCCCTGAGTGAGATAAAGTGGGTCCCTTTGACCACGCGGCCGTCCTTGAGGTCAAGGCACGGGATGATGCGCCTCGTCAGTACCATGCTTACAGAGTCTGGCGCGGGCTATCATCATCCTTTTGAACGGAAATGCAGGAACGGAGATCCTGATGGCATCCATCCCAGGAAACCGGGACCCGGTCCCCTGTGGTTTGCCTGCTGTGCAGGAAGTCCGGCCCGTCAATTTGGTTCTTTTCAATCCGGAATCACTCCCGCTTCATATCAGTTTATCTGATTTGGCGGGGTACGTATAGTCGGGAAGATACCGACCGTCGCGATTCCGCGATCCGGATAACGAACCTGATGGTGCAGGAACGATGAGAACGGGTATACAGAAGATGGAATGGGCGCGCCAGTACATGCCGGTGCTGGGTGCAATCAGGGAACGATTCGAGCAGGAGCGGCCCCTCGAAGGGATCAGGATAGGCATGGCGCTCCACGTTGAGGCGAAGACCGCAAATCTGGTCATGACCCTTGTCGCCGGTGGTGCCCGGGTTTTCATCACCGGGTGTAACCCCCTCTCCACCCAGGACGATGTTGCGCTGGCGCTTGACGCAATCGACGGTGTAGAGTGCTATGCACGGCGTGGCGCTTCGGTTGAAGAATACTACCAGGCAATCGACCGCGTCCTAGATGCACGCCCGGATATCACTATCGATGACGGGATGGACCTCATCCACCGTATCCACACGAAAAAGACCGATCTCATCCCGACCGTTATCGGCGGTTGTGAGGAGACAACGACCGGGGTGCACCGGCTGCGTGCGATGGCAGACGGGCACCAGCTCCGGTTCCCGGTCATCGCGGTCAACGATACCCCGATGAAACGGTTCTTTGACAATGTCCACGGGACCGGGGAGAGCGCGCTCACCGCGATCATGGTGACCACCAATGTCCTCATTGCAGGGAAATGCGTCGTGGTTGCAGGGTACGGGTTCTGCGGGAGGGGCCTTGCCCGGAAGCTTCATGGGCTGGGTGCCCGGGTGGTGGTGACCGAGATCGACTCGCGGTGTGCCCTTGAAGCGTATATGGACGGATTTCTGGTCATGTCAATGGACGAGGCAGCAGCGGCCGGTGAGATCTTCATCACCACCACCGGGAATACCTCGGTCATCACCAGCCGCCATTTCCCTGTGATGCGCGACGGGGTGATCCTTGCCAACGCCGGGCATTTCAACGTGGAAATCGACGTGAAATGGCTCGAGGGCAATGCGACCCGGATCGAGCGCAGGGATGGCATTGACAGTTATACCCTCGGGAACAAGACGGTGCATGTGCTTGCCGAAGGCCGGCTCGTGAACCTTGCCATCCCGAAAGGGATGGGTCATCCTGCAGAGGTGATGGACCTGAGCTTTGCCCTCCAGGCACTCTGTGCCCTCCATATCGCGCGGCACGGTCGCAGCCTTTCCCCGGGTGTCTACCCTGTTCCCGAGGCGATTGATGAGGAGGTAGCCCGGACCAAGCTTCGGGCTCTCGGGATTGCCATCGATGTGCTCACCCCGGAACAGGAACGGTATATGGGAAGCTGGACCGAAGGGACCTAGGTCGCGTCTCCCGGCCATACCGGTGCCGGACGGAGGATCCAATCACACCTGTTTTCCTGGTTCTGTATCGTGGTGTTATACGGGACTCAGTGAGATGATTCGTTCACGGTCGCAGAACAGGTATTCCTGCGCGTAGCCGGCATACGCCCCGAAATACCGGCGTCCGAGGCAGCATGTCTGTTCATAGTTCCCCTTCACGGGAGCGCCATAGAAACGCTGCATGATCCGTGCTATCCAGACATCGACCGGGAACGCTTCCAATTTCTGGAATGCAAAGAGGAGGACGCAATCGGCAACTTTAGGGCCTACCCCGGGAAGGCGCATGAGATCACGTCGTGCAGTTGCGTACTCGTACGCGTGGATCCGATCGACCCACCCCGGGTCCCGGGATATGGCCTGTGCGGTGGCGCACAGGTAGGGTGCCCGGTAGCCGAGACGACAGGCGGATATATCGCAGAGATCTGATCCGGCGACGCACTCGGCTGAGGGAAATGAGTGCCTTTCCCGGCCTGAATGAGGGGAGATGGGATCACCGAGATTCTCTGCAAGAAGGGCAACCTTCTTTTTGATACCCGGAATATTGGCATAGGTTGCGCAGATATAGGATGCCAGGCACTCCCAGGGGGGCTGTTTTATCAGGCGAAGTCCCCTGCAGGCATCTATTGCCCCGTGAATAACCGAATCACGGTCAATTGAACGGAGGATGTGCGCAAGATCGAGGTCCAGCTGGAAGTAGTCCCGCACCCGCTCCCGGGTTGTGCCCTCGAAGGTGAGACGCCGTCCCTGTTGCCGGATACGTATCACCTCCCGGTCTACCACACCTTCCCACCAGTCCCCGGTCTTTTCCCACCGGAAAACCTGTCCACACCGAAGAGACCTGTCGAGCGAGAAAGCGGTCCCTCCCGGGAGAATAATCCTGTGCATGGTGACTCAGAGTATAGCATTCCCCCGGTATGAGTTCTTGGAATGGGGATCGGGGCATCGCCCAGGATCTCCAGGGCGGGGTTTTACCGGTCCGCGTGCATGTGGGGATCCCAGGGGATGGAGCTGGCGTTTCAGCATCATCGAAACCGGAGAATACCGGTTCTGTTTCACGCTGCACACGTACCCTTTTAAACCCCAGCCAACGAAGTTCTGGTATGGAGCTGACCGACACCCTCAGAGCCTTCCTCGAGAATGGGGAGGACTGGGAGCGAAAGATGACCTCTATCCGGGGCGTAACCATCCTGAAGTTGCCGCAGACAAAATCGCGACCTGCATCACTTGCGATCGAGATCAACCCGCTCACGGAAAAAGGGACCCCGATGAAGAAGAAAGGGATCATGATCATGGGGGGGGCCGACCTGCAGGCATTCAGGGAAATATTCAACAATGAGAAAGTTGAGGTTCTCATCAGTTCAATCGAGTCCATTACACCGGCCCGGAAGGGCGTGAAAGGAGAGAAGGAAGATATCCTGCAGGTATAATCCGGAAGGCTGTTCCGCACTCACCCGTCCGGCGGATATCATCTGACCGCCTCGTCCCCGCATCTCCACGGCGTGTTCCGGATAGCAAATTCTAGGATCGAGCGAGACGTACCTTTCCCCGCCTGTGTCTGCCCGCTCCCGGTCTCTCCGTGCTCCTGGCAAGGTCTTCCGTATGCCCGCCTTTGCGTCCCACCTGTCCTGCTGTACACGGACAGAACGGCATGGTGCCTGAATCCTCCCTGGAATAGTCATATATGCCCGTACATGTAAATTGAGAAGGAGAACACTCTGGGCAGGGAAGGTGAAGAGCGATATGGAGAGGAGGGGCGAATCCTGCAGCAGGTTTCAGGTGGCAGCAGGGGTGGTGCTCATCATGGTTGTATCAATTTTTGCTGCAGGATGCACTTCACCCACATTTGGGCCCGACACGCCGTATCAGGCTCCCGGGATCGTGGTCCAGTATTCCCGGACCGGGGGAATCGCAGCACTCGATGACAAACTGGTGATCTTCGACAATGGACAGGCCGTCTACAGCAGGAGGCAGGTTGCCGGGGAGTTTACCCTGACCCCGGACGAGCTTCGCGATCTCACGACCCTGCTGGACGCTGCAGATTTCCCCGCACTCTCCCCTTCATACCAAGCCCCGGCGCCCGGTGCTGATTATTTCCAGTACACGATTACGTATGAGGGAATAGCGGTTGCAACAGAGACGGAAGGGATCCCGGATGTCCTGGTCCCGGTAATCTCCCGGCTCGACGAACTGCTTGGGGCGCATGCTCCGCGCTCCTGAATATATTCCCCTGCCGGCGAAACGGGGCCGGTCTCGTCAGCTGAGGTCTATAATCCACCGCACATCATGGCGTGCTCCGCACTCCGGGCAGATGAGGAGGACCCGGACATGGGGATGCCCTGCATGGAGGCGGTTGAGCGAGGTATGGAATCCCCGGTCGTACCCGCACGCAGGACAGGTGCGCAGTTCTTCATGGAGGATGACCCGTGCACTATCTTTCCCGGCGCTCATACAGGACACTTCGGCACGACCTCCATTTTTAGCTTCTGGTCAGCAGGCATGTCCGTCCGTTGTGTCATAGGACGATGCAGCAACCGCGGTTGTGGTGGTCTGGCTGCCTGTTGAGACTCAGGAAATTAAAAAAACCACATGATTCCTCAGGACACACAAGCAAACAGGATGAAAATACCGTGAGGTATTTTCATATAAAAAAGGGGATCATTCGTTGTATATACAGGACTGTACATCGTGGCCGAGACGCCCGATTGCATCCGAGCGGCACCGCTGACAGTGGCGCATCTGCCTGACGTATTTCGCACACTCGTCCTGCATCTTCCGCTTCATCTCAGGCGTTGGCGGGGTGATATCTGCGAACTTGTACTGGGCGATCAGCGGGATGAGGTTGAAGTTATAGACGCCCATCTCCCCGACTTTCTGTGCGATGGCGGGGATATGGTCTTCGTTGATGCCGGGGATATACACGGTATTGACCTTGACGATCATGTGCCGCTCCACCGCCATCTCGATCCCTTTGAGCTGGTTCCGGAGGAGGATCGTGGCACCTTCCACACCGGTATACCGCTTACCTTTGTAGTCTATGAACTGGTAAATTTTTGCGCCTATCTCCGGGTCGATGGCATTGAGGGTGACGGTGACATTCCCCACATCATATTCCTGGAGCAGGTCGATTTTGTCGGGAAGCAGGAGGCCGTTTGTACTGATGCATTTGATGACGTTCGGGAATTCCTTCTTGAGCCGCTTCAGGGTTTCAAATGTCCCCTCGTTTGCGAGTGGCTCTCCCGGCCCGGCGATGCCGATGACCTTGATGAAGTTGAATTTCTCCATGGTCTTGCGGATCGTATCGATGGCTTCATCGGGGTCGAGAACCTTCGTGGTAACGCCGGGCCTGCTCTCGTTGACGCAGTCAAAGTCCCTGATGCAGTAGTTGCACTGGATATTGCATTTCGGGGCAACCGGGACATGTGCCCTCCCGAAGGCATGGCACGCCTGCTCGGAGAAACACGGGTGCTCCTTTATCCTTCGCAGCTGTTCCGGATCCCATTTTACTTTCCTGCCGGCAACTTCGGCTTCCCTGTACCCTTCACCTGTCATGTCACACCCGTACTACCCACTGTAGTTCGCGTTCAAGGCAATAAAAAATATTCGATGCGGCCATTTCCGGACCTGACAGAGAATAATGGCGTAAATTCTGGATCAGGCATGTTCCTGCACCAGGGCGGGGGGCTCACAGCATACCTTATACCCTTTCGTGAGTGATATTTGTACAATGAACCAGGAGAAAAAATTGGGGGGATACGGGATCCCAGGCAGATGGCAGGTATCCGTGTTCGCGATCTGCTGTGCCATGCTGTTTGCAGCAGGCTGCACGTCACCGCAGTCGGCTGGAGTGGTGACTGGTGACACGATCCAGGTCTTTTATCAGGTATCGTTACCCGATGGAACCGTGTTTGAAAGCAACCTGAATGGTACTCCCCTGACGTTCACGGTTGGATCCGGGAACGTGATACAGGGGCTGCAGGAGATGGTCATCGGGATGACCCCCGGCCAGACCCGCACGGTGACGGTTCCTCCCGACAAGGCATATGGAATGTACCGCGAGGATATGGTCAATGTCATGGACCGTGGAACAGTAACCCGGTATCTGGAAGAACTCCAGATGAATAACTCCCTGGATGTCATCGAGTATCCTGGTATCGGCCCTGTTGCCCTATGGGTGATGCCTGATGGAGGGATCGGGTACCTGCGGTTTACCAACATTACCGATCAGACTATCACGGTGGACGAGAATCACCCGCTCGCGGGAAAGGACCTCGTGTTCACGGTAACTCTCCTCGGGATTGAGAACGAAACCGCATGAATGGGAGCGCATCGGCATCAAGTGCCTTCAATACCGGAACCGGAAAAAATCCGGGAGAATACTGGTGGAGTGGTGTTCTGGAACGAGTCCTGGCATCCGTGGATACGGCAGGAAATTACCTCTTTTCCAGATGAGGCAGTGATCACCCTTCATGCGCCGGAATACTGGTTTTATCAGTCTTAATTCGGAAAAGGCCGGAAAAAAGTAGTTGTGACCGGGCAGTGATGCCCGTAACGATCCGATACATTTTTGACATGCGTGTTGTATCTCACATTGGTGTACCGAACAACCGCCCCGTCATTGCTATGCCTGGAGTACTGTCAATATTGATGCCACCTTGATTGTTTAGTGCTTTTTCAGGCAGGCTTCGCCCGCGGAATCGGTGCACCAAAAAATGGATTTTGTTTTCTTCTATATAAATTAATTGGTTAAATTCTCCAATTCTAGTGATATTTTTGATGGCGTCAGCCAGATCACACTTCTTTGCGGGAATTGGACTTCCATTCAATCTGAAAAAATTTAAGCCCAATTTGGAATTATTTTATCAAAATAATCAAATTATATCGTATTTTTAATTCTGTGAACCTGTGCTCCAATCTCACGCTGTTCTTTCAGGATTTGTCGGATTGAGAGAAGAACGCATAAAACAGGATCTCTTTTTACCGGAAAATTGGGGGGGTGCCGCACCCCGGGTGACCAGGGAGAGGACGGTTCCCGGGAAATGACCTGCCAACTCCGGGAACTGGATGGGCCCGAGGAGATTCGAACTCCTGACCTCCGCCGTGTAAGGGCGACGTCATAACCAGCTAGACCACGGGCCCGCAGGGACTATACAGATTCGATGGTGAGCATATTAAAATTGTTGACACAGTTCTCCGCATTCTGGATTCTCTCAACAAGAAGGAATGATTATGTCTTTGCCCCTTCCCTGCATCATGGCAGGAAACGCGGGAGAACTGACAGGGTGGTTTTGGGACGCTCGTGGCCCTCCATACGAGTCCCGGGTGTTGACAGGAGGTATTCCCTGCTGATCACCTGTGCCGGGTGGCAGAGAACGACAGAGCCGTGCCCGGTCCGCTTCTTTCAACCTGACGGCTCATTTCCTGAACTCTGCCATGATCTCTGAGCGGAGGAACACTTCTCCCCGTACCTTCAGGGGCCATTCCTGGGTTTCGAGCACCGCAGGTGAAAGCCCCGCAAAGAGTGTTCGAACTTCATCAAGGGAAAAGTAATGTGTGGATATCCCATCACCCCGCAGGTAGGTGTCAGGTTCGGTGAGCATTCCTTTCCCCGCCCGGAAGTCCCGGGAAGAAAAAACCCTGATGAACAGACGCCCCTCGTTTCGGAGCACCCGGGATGCTTCTGCTGCCATGCGGGAGCGCCCCCTGCTCGTGGTATGCCCGAGCAGATGGGTGAGAAAGACTGTATCAAAGGTTCCACTCGGGAAGGGCATGGCTCTGGCATCAGCCTGGAGGTATCCAGCCATGCTGAGACCGGGTGTTCTCTCGCAGATCCGCAATGAATACCACGAGGAGTCGAATGCAATGACATCCCACCCTCTGCATGCCATGGCGGTGAGCGATTTCCCATCGCCGCACCCTGCTTCCAGCACCCGGGATCCCGGTGCCAGGGCCGGGAGTTGAGGGGGCGCCCCGCCATACTTTTTCCGGCCTTTCTGGTATCCTATATCCCAGGCATCCTGCTCACTACCCGGGGAACCATTCAGCATACACGGGAAAATGTAGGTGCGGGATGGTCAGATAAGACCAAATGATTTCAGCGTGACATCAGGGTTTACCGCACCGCAGTGGTAGACAACACCCTCGCTGAGCTCGTTTATGACCACTTCAGCAGGGGAAAAGAGCGAGGTATCAATCTTATAGAAGTCAAACTGGGCTTCCTTGAATATATCATAGAACGGCTTTCCATACCCCTTGGACTTGTTGCTCGGTATCTTTTCGAGATACTCTTTTATCTCCGGTGCGTTCATGGTGAGCATGATCCGGCCATGGTAGATCGTGGCATCATTGGTTGTTCCCATGGCCCGTGTCGCATCCTTCTTCACCGGGGGAATCGGGGCAGTGCCGAACCCGGCAACGATCTTCTTCGTATCAAACCCAAGCTCGTTCAACTTGTAGACTGCCGTCTCGACACAGCGCCCTGCGACCTGGATAGACCCGACGATGGATGCTGTTGGAGCGACGACAGCACACAGGTTTGCCACATCCACCTGGGCATCCTCAGCTATCTTCTCCATCACCCCGCCATTCGGGAGGTGATCGCTCTCAAGCGCGATGATCGCCGAGTCAAAATCGTCCTCGTACTCGATCACCTCGTAGGTATGCTTGGGTTTGAGCGAGAGTGCCCGGGCGGGACCGCTCCCCATCGCAAAATAATTATTGTGCTTGACGGTCCATCCTGCCTTCTGGGCACCGAGGCAGGATATGGCTGGATAATCGGTGAAGACATCGATGAACGGGACCGGGAACTCCCTGATATGTCCCATCCGGAAGTTCACTTCACCGAGGCCGCCCATGCAGATCTCGGTAAAAGCCCTCCCTGCAGCGTATCCTCCGCGTGTGCTCACACCGCAGTCTACTATCCGTGCACCATTATCCAGTTCATGGTAGGCAGCATTGAATTCCTCGGCATATTCTGCCAGGTTTTCAAAAATTTCAAGAGCCAGTTCATTTACACTGAGCACGTACATACCCCCTTTACCATTAAAAGATGGCTGCCATGGTGATAAGATTTTTCAAATGATCTGTCGTATAAGGGACGTTACCCGAGGTACTCGCCGATTCTCCGGGGATCATACCGGAGACTGATTACCCGGGTCCTCCCCTTCCCGTCCCGGTACTGGAGGTTGATCAGCCGCATGGCATCAAATTTCTTGATGATCTCGTAATACCGGGTGTACCCGATCTGCATGGATGACTTCACAGCTTTATATACCTCGCCGGCATTCATCTCGGCATCTCCCCTGCTGTGGTCTGCAAGGGCCCGCAGTACCATCCTCTCCTCCTCTTTGAGAGACCTGACCGAGAAAGCGAGGTGGAGGTACTTGGAGATATCGTAAGCCCTGCAGATATCCTCCCGTTCAACAACGCGGCTAGCCCGTCGTTCTGCATTCAGGGCGGCCCGTTTCAGGAGATCGATTCCGACCCGGAGATCTCCTGACTTCTGTGTCTGCCCGACCACGAGCGAGAACATATCCTCCGGGAGGCACCCGGGATACAACCCCTGCATCACCCGCTCCTTCATGATCTCCCTGATCTCTTCGCCGCTGTAGGGCGGGAAGTAGATCTCTCCAGGGCGAAAGACCGAAGAGACCCGGGCATCGACCGCGGATGCAAGGTCAACGTCCATGTCGCTGATGATCACGATCACCCCGATCCGGGTCCCGGGATATGCCTCGTAGGATCGGAGGAGCGAATACAGCACGCGGTTCATCTCGTTCTCGTACAGGAGATAGTTGGCATCGTCGAGCGCAACCAGGAGAACGATCTCATCCTTCATGATAAGCCGTGCGATCGCATCGAAGACCTGCTTGAACGATGTCCCTGACGCAGGAGGGAGGTGTCCGGAAAGTCTCCGGTAGATCTGGGAGAATATGGCAAATTTTGTATTGTCAATCTGGCAGTTGATGTAGATGGGAACGAGTTTCCTGGTGTTCTCTTCAATCTCTCCAAAAAGTTTCCGGACGCTGGTGGTCTTCCCGGTTCCCGGCAGTCCCCGGCAGATGGTGTTGAGGGGGCGACCCCCGCGAAGTCCGGGCTGGATCTGGAATGCAAGTTCCCGCATCTGGGTCTCGCGGTGGTTGAACTGCTCGGGCACGTAATCGATCTCAAAGACCTCGGGGTCCCTGAAGAGTGTCTCGTCCCACATGAGAAGGTTTTTTTTCATCGTCGGTATCCCTAGGGTATTCCCTACAGGTTCTTCATACATGCCCTGCACAGGGTCCTGCCGGTGAAGAGCCTGCTCATCTTCTCCTCTGCAGTGGTCACCGGTGCATGGCAGGATTCACATGCCGGGGCGGGCACGGCCGCATCCCCTGATTTCGCGGAATCCCTTGCTGTCGGTGCCAGGGAGACAGGGACCGGTTCTTGCGCGATGGCGCGTATCTCCTGCACCGCCTCGTCTGCGGGAGTGATGTCCGTTTGCGAAGATGCCAGTGACGCCGGGGAACTATCTGCGGCGATCATGGTGCCCGGGGATGTGGCCATCGTCTCTCCGTGGTGTTCTGGCGGAGGCGGACGCATTCTACCCGTATCCCGCATGCCCGCCCCGTTCTTCCCAGGCACTCCGGGGAACACGCGTTTCCGGTAGCTGTCCACCCGTTCGGCGGTGGCCGGATCACCCCGCCCGAATTGTGCGAGGATACTATCAAGGAACCGTGAGAGTTCTCCCGCGTCTTCTGCAGAGTCCACTTCGCCACTCACCTCGAGGCGCAGGTTCTCGTAGTGGTCGAGGTTGACGGTGACCCCGATGGTGAGGGTATTCCGGCTGCCCATGGGATCATATTCTTCAGCGGGTCTGATATGGTTTATCATACCCCGGGCCGGCCGGGATCTGAGAAGAGCAGCGGGAGGAAGGCTGTCGCATCGATCGTGCCATATATCCCGCGCGGCCCTTCGCGTTCAGAGTATGCCCGGCTCGCATCACACCCTTTTCCCAGGATGGCAAACGGGACCGGTTCTCCCGTATGGGTCTTTTTCCGTATCGGTGTCGGGTGGTCGGGAAGAATGGCCACCACGCCGGAGAATGAATCAAGGATCGTCCCAACCATGCCATCCAGCCGCTCGATAGCCAGTACCTTCTCGGATACGCTGCCGAGATGCCCGGCCTCATCAGGG